>JABAOE010001137.1_pt1 | contig 49993 bp, 39 predicted proteins | sample 7062141 | NCBI WGS metagenome assembly JABAOE01 (sample SAMN14538627, study PRJNA623070) | marine sediment metagenome | biome: marine biome [ENVO:00000428]; feature: marine pelagic biome [ENVO:01000023]; material: deep marine sediment [ENVO:00002113] | place: India: Gulf of Khambhat ... | reverse complement strand
AACCTGGAAAACAGGACCGCAAGCGTCGAGATCCCGGGCGTCATGGCCAGCACCGGAAAACCGATAACCAACCATTTCAACGGAGAGCCCTTTCATATCGCGCTGGCACGTCCAAGCGGCAGCTTCGAGTTCACCTACGCCGAGATCGGACTGGGCACGACCTCAATCGAAGGCGAGATGGAGATGGCATTCGAGGATTCGTGGGCGCATTACTGTGTCCACCACTTCAATCAAGATGGCCTGGTCCGCGAACGTTCGCGGCTGACGGCGTGGCTCGATGGATGAGCCGACGCTCAATCGAAGTCTGAACTGAACGAGCAAGCCGAGCTTTTTCAGCGATCCGGAGCAGTGGCCCGTGAGTTTTCCTGACATGCTCGAGACCGTGCTGCGTCGGGATCGGCAGATAGTCACGCTCGCTCTGGTGGCGGTGGCGGCAGTGTCCTGGCTGTACCTCTTGGCCGGAGCAGGCACGGGCATGTATCCCCACGAGATGGCCACGCCCGTTCCGGCGCAGACGGGCATGGAAGCTTCCAGTTCGGGTGCAGGGAGCATGACAGGCATGCCGGTGCCACCGATCACATGGACGCCCGCTTACGCGGCTCTCATGTTTGCCATGTGGTGGCTCATGATGATCGCGATGATGCTGCCGAGCGCGGCGCCCATGGTGCTTTTGCACGCTTCGGTAACGCGCCGGGCGCTTACCCGCGCCGAGGCCACCGGAACGCCCTGCCCGTCGCATCGGCTCGGCCCGGCCACGGCTGCGTTCATCTGCGGATATCTGGTCATGTGGGGCGCATTCAGTCTGGCTGCGGTCACCGCGCAGTGGGCGCTCGGGCGTGTAGAGCTTCTCAGCGCAATGATGACAACGACGAGCCACTTGCTGGGTTCGGCTCTGTTGCTGGCTGCCGGAATCTGGCAGCTGACCCCGCTGAAGACCGTCTGTCTGCGCCATTGCAGATCCCCTATCGACTTTCTGTCCACGCATTGGCGCCCCGGAGTCGGCGGCGCATTCCGGATGGGAATCGAGCACGGCGTTTTCTGCCTGGGCTGCTGCTGGTTCTTGATGGCACTCCTGTTCTACGGAGGCATCATGAATCTGATCTGGATTGTCGGCCTCGCATTGTTCGTCCTGGTGGAGAAGACGATGCCCGCAGGCATCGCATTCGCACGAGTAACCGGCCTGCTGCTCATCGCCTGGGGCATCTGGCTTGGTTACGCGGCCTTCTGAGCGGAAGCACGCGCAAACACGCTGCTCGACGCTCGGACTCGAGAATCAGGGCTACCGCGAGGATTTCTGGAACACGAACGCGTTACGCGCCTTCAATCAACCCTCGCGTCGAGACCTGCGCGCGCGACTCATTTCTTGATCACGCCACAGGCGACTCTGCCGCCGGCTCCCGCATTCTCACCGTGAGTATCGGGTTTCTCGTGAACGATAATCGCCGAGCCGTCTGCATCGAACACGCTCGACGGGCCGTCGGACAAGCTGATCTTTGCATTCATTACCTCAGCGACTGCGGTTCCGTCCGCCGCGGCGTAGATATTCGGCATGTCTCCGGCATGGCTTCCGCCACTGTGGTTGAGGCCATGCCCTGCACCGGTCGGATTGTAGTGACCGCCTGCAGCCTTGAAGTCCGGTGAGCACGATCCGTTCTCGTGCACGTGAAAGCCGTGAGCGCCGGGCGCGAGATTGCGCAACTCGGCTTTCAGCAATACGCCATTCGGGGTCTGGGTGAGCGTGACCCGGCCCATGGAATTTCCTTTGGGATCCATCATCTCGGCCGTGGCAGCGCCCGCCTGAGCGCCGAGCGCCAACGAAGCAGCACCAATCAACACAACCAGTCCAAATCTCGTCGAGTGCATGGCAGTTCTCCTGGAGTCCGGGTCGAGAATGGTTCGATGCTACATCGAGAGCAACGAGATACGCCAGACCGAGGTCGCCCGGCGGCGCGTTCGCAGCGACCGTCCGTGTCCCTCGCGCACGGCCCGCGGCACCGTCGTGAGGCTCTCGGGGCCCGGGCACGCGGCCGGCGCCAAGCAGCCTGAGCGGGACACCGCCGATTGCACGCTTACCGGCGCCCCGGGCAGCGTCTTTCGAGGGCAGTTCGGTTTTTTCCGGCCGGGCCTCGGGGGTGTCCCGGCCCCGCTCGTATGAACCCCGGGGAGCGCTCCCCTTTTGCACCGGGCCGGGTGCTGGAAACCGACGCGAAGCGCCCGGACAAAGCCTCTTGCTGCACCGCCGCATCCAGAGCCGTGCGGACGCACACGTCTCTGCCAACGGGTGCGGCATCGGCGTCACGGCGCGGGGCATAAACTGCGTTTATCCGCACCCAAGAGTCGTCTGGGTTGAACGGCCCCGGGGGTTCGCTCACAATCCGCGGAACAAACAGAACAGCCGGGGGAAACACGGTTTAATGGTCACCACGAATCCCTTTGCCGAGCTTTCGGCGTCCATATCACCCGCCTTCATGAAAACCTACGTGGTCATCATGATCATTCTGGTCGTGGGTGGCACGCTGTTCGACGTGCTCCATAAGGGAAGCGCCAAGTACTTTTTCGAGAGCTGGCGCGCGGCGAAGAACAAAGGAAGAAGGCAGGTCGGAGGCGCAGAAATGGCGGCCATTGCCATACAAACCGCCGTCGTCGATGTCGCGACCTCAGCAGAGTTCTGTACCCAACAACGCCGAATTGCTCACCTGCTGACCATGTACGGTTTCCTGGCTTATGTCATCAGCACCGCCGTGATGGTTTTCGGCTACCCCACTACGGCTGCCGCGACGCCCGCCCTGTGGCCGTTCCTCTGGCATCTTGGAGCGTTGATGGTGTGCGTCGGCGGCTACTGGTTCTGGTTTTTCATCCGCGTCGACGTTGCCGCGGAAGGCCACTCACCCTTTCGCCTGATGCGAGCCGATCTATTCGTGCTCTCGCTGCTCGCGAGCGCCACCCTTGGATTGATCTGGTCTATCCTGCAGGCGAGCGGCGCCGGGTGGTCCATCGTGTTCTTCTGGCTTTACATAATTGCTTCCACGGTGCTGTTCGGATCAGTGCCCTGGTCGAAATTCGCGCACATGTTCTTCAAGCCCGCCGCGGCCATGCAGAAACGAGTGGCCGAAGCAGACGGATCCAGGAACAAGCTACCCGCCCCGGCCGACAAGCCGGAGATCTTCGGCAGCGCACGCCGGGAGCCGCGGCATTATTAAACACTTGCACACTATTGGTCTTCGACACAGGAGCTGACTGAATATCATGCCCACATTCGTTTACATGACTCGTTGCGATGGCTGCGGACATTGCGTCGATATCTGCCCGTCGGACATCATGCACATCGACCCTGTCTATCGGCGCGCCCTGAATATCGAGCCAAACATGTGCTGGGAGTGCTACTCGTGTGTGAAGGCGTGCCCGCAGAATGCCATTGACGCACGCGGCTATGCCGACTTCGCTCCCCTGGGTCACAGCGTTCGCGCACTGCGGGAAGAGGCGAAGGGCACGATTTCGTGGAAGATCGGATTCCGCGACGGCCGCGAGAAGAATTTCGTATCGCCGATCCGCACCACGCCGTGGGGATCCATCAAGTCGCCGGGCGACTACGAGCGTCCCAACAATGATGCGATGAAATCTCAGGAGCTCGCGCACGAACCCGATGCGCTTCATATCGAAAACCTGCCGGCCTTGACGCCGGATCAGCTCAAGCAGGGAGTAGTCTAGTGAGCTTGTTCTCGCGCCGGAAAACGGTTGTTGTCGATTCGGATATTCTCGTCATCGGTGGCGGCATGGCCGGCTGCGGTGCCACGTACGAATCCCGATACTGGGGACGTGACCTGAAGATTGTCTGCGTCGAAAAAGCCAACATCGAGCGCAGCGGCGCGGTCGCGCAGGGCCTGTATGCCATTAACTGCTATATGGGCATGCAGTGGGACGAGAATCAGCCGGAAGACCATGTGCGCTATGCGCGCAACGACCTGATGGGGCTCGTGCGCGAAGATCTCGGTTACGACATCGCCCGGCACGTGGACTCCACCGTGCACAAGTTCGAGGAGTGGGGCCTGCCGATAATGCGAGATCCGGAAACGGGGCGTTATCAGCGCGAAGGCAAATGGCAGATCATGATCCACGGCGAAAGCTACAAGCCCATCGTCGCCGAGGCGGCGCGCAAAGCCGCCACCGAGGTCTACAACCGGATCATGGTGACCCACCTGCTGATGGACAAGTCGAAGGCCAACCGTGTGGCCGGGGCCGTCGGCTTCAACGTCCGCACGGGAGATTTCTACGTCTTTCGTGCTAAAGCGGTTATCGTCTGCGCCGGTGGCGCGTCGCACATTTTCAAACCGCGTGCGGTCGGTGAAGGCATGGGGCGCACCTGGTATGCGCCATGGAGCAGCGCTTCGGCTTATGCCCTGCCGATTCTTGCCGGCGCAAAGATGACCCAGATGGAAAATCGAATCGTGCTCACGCGATTCAAAGACGGTTATGGTCCGGTCGGCGCTTACTTTCTTCACCTCAAGACGTACACCGAGAACGGCTACGGAGAAGAGTACGAGTCCAAGTGGTATGAGCATACGAAGCAGCTGGTGGGCGATTACATCGATCGGCACCCGGTACCTACGTGTCTCAGGAATCACGCATTTCTCGAAGAGGTCAAGGCCGGCCGCGGCCCGATCCGCATGGTCACCAAGGAAGCCTTCCAGGATCCCCACAAGGAGACCGTGGGCTGGGAGAACTTCCTCGGTATGACTATCGGCCAGGCGGTCGTGTGGGCATCCCAGAACATCGACCCGAAGCTCATTAATCCGGAGCTCACCACGTCCGAGCCCTACGTCATGGGCTCCCACGCCACCTGCTCGGGCGCGTGGGCGAGCGGACCCGCGGACTACGCACCATCGGAGTACCAGTGGGGCTACAACCGCATGATGACGGTGGACGGGCTTTTCGGCGCCGGCGACACCATCGGTGGGACCGCGCACAAGTTCTCGTCCGGGTCTTATACCGAGGGCCGCATTGCGGCCAAAGCCGCCGTCAACTACGTGAACGATATGGGTAACGAGCGGCCTCAGGTCAGTGAGGACGATTATCAGGGGCTCGAGAAGGTCATCTTCCAACCCCTGGAGAACTACCGGGTCGGGCGCAACGAGATCGTCGCCGGGACGGTCTCACCCAGCTACATGATGCCGCTCAACGGCCTTCAGCGTCTCGAGAAGATCATGGATGAGTACGTAGGCGGTATCAGCACCTTCTACATGACGAACGACAAGTTGCTCGACCGCGGCCTCGAGCTGCTGGGTATGCTGAAGGAAGACCTGAACCAGCTCGGCGCGGAGGATCTGCACCAGCTTCAGCGCGCCTGGGAGCTTCACCATCGGGTGCTGGCTTCGGAGTGCGTCACACAGCACACCCTGTTCCGACAGGAAACCCGCTGGCCCGGCTATTACTATCGCGGCGATTTTCCCAAGCTCGACGACACCAACTGGCATTGCTTCACCCTGTCCCAATACGACCAGACCAGCGGCGAGTGGACGTTGGAGAAGGCGCCGGTCTATCACATCGTCGATTAGGCACGCCCCGGGCAGGCCTCACCGATCACGTTGACGCTGGGCGAAAGCCCAGCGCGCGGCTTGCCGACGTTCCGTAAACGGCCCTGCCCTCTTCGCCTGCCCGAACGGGAGGGTTGCCATTGTGTTTGCTCCATAGAGCGACCGCCCATGGCTTGAACTGCGGCGGCGATCGGATGGATCATGCACGCGTAGATCGGCGCAGTTCCGCGGCGGCAGCCTAACCCGCAGCGATTGTTGCCGAGGCGTGACGGCTGATGCCAACGCATTAATGCACCGAAGAGGCTTCGCCATGACAGGCATCCATCCCTTTCGCATCGACGTCCCCGACGAGACACTCGATCGAATACGGAGCCGGGTCGCCGGATACCGCTGGCACGAAATGCCTGATGATGGTGGTTGGGCCTACGGCACGAATCTCGATTACATGAAGGAGCTTTGCGCGTATTGGGTCGACGCATTCGACTGGCGCAAGCAGGAAGCCGAGATCAACCGCTTCTCCCACTACAAGGTCTCCGTCGAGGGAATCGACCTGCATTTCATCCACGAGAAAGGCAGCGGGCCTTCGCCCCTGCCGCTCATCATCAGTCACGGCTGGCCCGGTTCCGTGGTCGAGTTTCTCGACATCATCGAGCCGCTGGCTCACCCGGAGCGCTTCGGCGGCAATGCCGAGGACGCTTTCGACGTCGTCGCGCCGTCCTTGCCCGGATTCGGCTTCTCGGGCCGTCCGCGACGCCCGATGGGACCACGCAAGATGGCCGAGCTGTTCGATGCATTGATGACCGAAGCGCTGGGCTACGACGGCTATCTCGCCCAGGGCGGCGACTGGGGCGGCGCTATCTCGAGCTGGCTCGGATTCGAGCACGCAAAAGCCTGTCGGGGCGTGCATATCAATATCCTGACCATGCGCCATCCGGACGGACCGCGAGGCCCGGAGGAACAAGCCTGGGCCGTCGATTTCGAGCGCGAGCAGCTGATGGAGGAAGGCTATCGCACCCAGCAGGCCACCAGGCCGCAGACCTTGAGCTACGCGATGATGGACAGCCCGGTTGGCGTCGCCGCGTGGATCATCGAGAAGTTCAACTCCTGGTCCGACACAGACGGGGACGATGTAGAAAGCGTGTACACCAAGGACCAGCTGCTCACCAACATCATGGTCTATCTGGTCACGGGCACCTTCAACACGGCGTCGTGGATCTACTACGGCCGGCGCGAGGAAGGCGGCCGCGTCATGTCGCCTGAAGGCAAGCGGGTCGAAGTTCCGACGGCCGCCGCGTTGTTCCCCGCGGAATTTCTTTCCTGGCCGCCCCGCTCTTACGCAGAGCGCATCTACAACATCGTTCGCTGGACCGAGATGCCGCGCGGCGGCCACTTTGCGGCAATGGAGCAGCCCGAGCTTCTGACCGAGGACATCAGGGCTTTCGCACGCACGCTGCGATGAGCACGCGTGCCCGGAACGTGGGGTCCGTGCGTGCTGTCGTCACCGTTCCGGCTTCACATCGAGGCCGGCCCTCCGCAGCCCCTCCATCAACCCCTCTACCAGCTCGCGTGGCATGCCACGGGCTCGAAAAGGCGCACGCGGGTCCTCCGGATAGTCAGGACGGAGCTCGAGAAGATGCTTCAACGTTTTCTCAGCTTTGTCCTGCTCACCGTTCATGGCGTAGGCGGCGGTGAGACTCGCCTGGACCATGTAGTTCCCCGGCAAGTTCATTTTCAACGCCATGTCACGCGACTTTGCATACTCGCCTAAGAGAAAGTAATCGAGATGCCAGGTCTGGTACAGCCAGCTTTGATGCTTCGGATTGAGCTGCATGGACCGGGACACCCACTCCTTGGCCGTCTCCCACTGGCCCGCGTAGCCCATCCAGGTGCCGAGATCAGCCAAGACGAAAGCGTCGTTGGGATTGAGCTCGATAGCCCTTTCGGCGAAATTCTGGAACTCCGTCAGGTCTCGAGTGGTCATCTGAGTCAGGATCGCAAGGGCGTAGTATGCATCGGGATTATCCGGATCGAGAGCGACTGCCCGATCCGCCGCCGCGCGGCTCAGCTTCGCCCAGTCGGCTGGTGTATCGATGGCGTATTTTTTCGACTCGATGTAGCTGAATGCCAGCCGCGACCAGCCCAATGAATAGTTCGGATCCAGCTCCATGGCGCTCTCGAGGCAGCTGCGCGCCCGCCGGTGCCGGTCGGGCGCGAAATTCTCGTAAAACCAGTAAGACAACAGCACACAGTCGTAGACCTGAAGACTGCTAGGCGCTTTATGCCGGATCGCATTCTGAACACTTGCATTGAACAGCGGCGCGTCCGCCGAGCCCACCTCCGCAGCCACTTTTTTGGCAATTTCCAGCTGAATATCGAAAACATCCGATACCTCGAGATCCCGGTCGTAGGGACCCGGCGCATCCAGCTGACGGCATGACTTGGCGTCGATCAATGAGGTGGTGACGCGCAGCTTGTCGCCTGAGCGGCGTACACTGCCCTCGAGGATATAATCGGCTTCGAGTGTGTCCCTGATCGCTTCGCAATCCGGATTGTCACGGAATTCGCTCACCGAGCCGGGTGCAAAGACGAAGAGATTCGTGAACTTGGACAGATAGGCGTTGATATCCTTGGTCAGCCCGTCACTGAAGTAGGCGCTGTCGGGATCAGAGCCCAGCTCCTCGAAGGGAATAACGGCGATCCTGGGCCCTGTCGGCACGGACGGCGTGCCATCGTCAAGCAGCAAAAAATAGCCCAGGACCGCTGCTGCGAGCGCCGACGCGGCGCCGGCTATCGCCAATGGCCGGCGCGTCGATCTGCGCCGCAGACCGCGCGCCTTCTCGGCCGGCCAGCACCAGATATCAATCGGTTTGGCGATGTTTTTGAGCTTGTGGCGCCCCGCATAGCCCAACACCAGATCGATTTTGCCGGCGATTTGCTCCGCCACTTGGCCCGCCACACACACGCCGCCGGGCGGCGCGATGCTTTCGAGGCGCGCGGCGATATTGACGCCGTCACCGTAGATTTCCCCACGGTCCTCGAGCACCTCGCCGAGGTTGACTCCGATACGAAGGAGCACACGCCGGTCCTCGGACAAGTCGGCGTTGCGCCGCGCGAGCTCCGCCTGCACCGCAGTCGCCGCAGTGACGCAGGAGACGACGCTGGAGAACTCCGCCAGCACCGCATCACCGGCATAGCGCAGCACCGTGCCGCCATGACTTTCAATGGTGTCACGCGCGAAGTCCAGCGCGTCCATGACGGCGCGATGAGCGCCCATCTCGTCCGCGCCCGTCAGCCGGCTGTAGCCGACCACGTCCGCGTAGAAAATGGTCGTGAGCTTCCGGGTTGCGTCCGCTTCTGACACGGCTTGCTCCGGCTGGCGAGTTGATTTCAGCCCCCGCGGCTCCGCAGTATATCGAATTCAGCGTGCCAAGGCACAAAATCGCGTGAACTCCGGCCGAAGATCGCAGCCGTGGCGTGAAGACGCACGAGAGCAGCGCCGGGAAACGCGCTGCTCTCGTGCACGTGCGCAGGCTAACGGCTGCGCTCAGGCGCTTCGCTTTGCGATGAAACCGTGCGCCACGTTGTCTCGCAGCCCCCCTGCGAGCCGATATTCTTTCTTCAGCGCCGCGAAAGTATCGTTCGAGAAGCGGCCGTAGTCCGCGCGCAGCTCCAGATCGTACAATCTCGCGGAGTTGTATCCGAAGATCTGGTTCTTGACAGCCCCGTCGGCCGGTCCCAGCTCGGCAAAGCCGTGCTTGTTCCGCATTTCCTCGGGTATCTCGAGCCGGCGCATGGCCTCGATCTGCCACTGCGGCGATCCATACAGCACGGAGTCGGTTCCCCAGACGACGTGATCGGCGCCCAGTCCCTTGATCCAGGTTCCGATCACGGCTGCCGCGAAACGCGGGTTTGCCGTGCACGAGTTGGCGAAACTCGTACCCATCTCCGCATATACGTTGTCGACACCATACTCTTGCGGGATGCGCGCCAGGTCGCTCGCCCATTCGATCTCGCCCGACTGCTCGAACTTGGCCAGCGCCGCCTCGGGTGATTCGAGGAATGCCCGTAGCCCCCCGTGATAAATGATGAAATTGAGCTGTGGCCAGTCCTTCGCGGCCTTGCCGACATCCCAGACGGTGTTGTACTGCCACACCCCGGCCCAGCTCTGCTCGTAGTCAGCCGGCATCAGGCCTTTATGAATGCATATGTTACGTATCCCCGCAGCCACAGCTTTCTCATAGAAGGGATAGACCAGCTTCTCGTCGTCGAGACGCCACGGATATTTGGTTTTGGCCGAGAGTGGATCGCCGATCGTGTACATCTTCCAGCTGTTCGGCTGGAGGGCTTCGATTGAGTAATCGACCTTCTCCATCCATCCTTCCTGCCCGGGCGTCACGACCGAGTGGCCGAGCATTCGGCGACTGGCGGCGATGCGGTTGATCATGTTGACCGCATCCATAATCGAGTCGTTGGTCAGGAAGTCCCAGGACGAATCGTCGAAAGGCGCGCCACTCAGCAACGCGACGGAAGTGTCACTGTTGAGAAAAACCTGCCGGACGTAGTTCTCGAACTTGTAGATGTAGAGTTTGTCCGCATCGGCGAGGGCCGAGTTCCAATGCTCTTTTGCATATTGCGCGAGCCCGAGAATGCCCTCTTGCGTGTACCCGTCGTGCACGAAATGCGTTTGAACGTCGAAGATGAACTGATTTTCCAACGCCTTGGCGCGCTCTGCGCTGCGCGCCGGGTCGGCGGCTTCGGCCTCGGAGATGCCGAAAATTCCTCCGAACACCTCGTTCATGGCCAGGAAGGCGGCCGCCATTCCGCAGCTCGTGCCGAGGAATTCTCGCCGGCTGAGCCCTTGCTGCTTGCCGTAGCGATCGGCGAGCTCCTTGATACGCGCCTCCACCTTCCGTTGCTGCTCCGTTTGCGGAATAGGATTGAATTCGCCGTTGGATATGATTTGAGTCGGGACAGGTGACGGATAAGCCGTCTCAGCAGGGTCGGTCTGGTCGAGCTCTCTCTTGCTAAGAAAAATCCCCATTTCAACTCTCCTCTGAATGCGAGCTCCGGACGATGCCCGTGCTCGGCTAATCATGGCTTTTTCGTTCTGCTCTTGCCCGGTCGCCGCGCTCGGCCGAACCTGTGAGGCTCCGGTTGCCCCGGCTTTGCTTTTCTAGGACGGTGCCTCGAGTGGTTCGGCCGAAGTGCTCGACTGCTCCCGAGAATAATGAGGATCATGCGTCAAATCCAGCGTCCGTTGAGGGTGCCGTTCGGACAGGTTGCCCTTCGTGGATGAAATGAGCGCGCGCCCCCGACGGCGCCGCCGGGCGTCCTGGCATCGCTTTTTGAACGCTCTGATTTTCATGCAAAAAATATTGACAGAATTATCGGCTCTGGCATTCGGCGCTGACACGGCGATGGATGGTCGCGACGGGCCATTCCCGGGCCGCGGCGTGAAGGTCGATGTCTCCCCGCATCGAAACCGGGCGAAGGCAACCCGACGCGCTATAGACCCGAGATCGCCACCAGGATGATGCCGCAGGCAATAACGCTCGCGGCCAGTACGCGTTTCACGCCGAGCGGCTCTTTCAAAATCAGCGCCCCGATGACAGCGGCAAAGATGACGCTCGTCTCGCGAAGCGCAGCAACGTGCGCCATTTGCGTCAATGTCAGGGCGTAGATAACGATGGCGTAGGCCGTGAACATCATGGCACCGCCAAAAACACCCGCCTTCCACTCGTTGCGAAGAAAATCGGCCGCCCCCCGGCCGCGCATGAACAAAGCGGCGATGATGAGAGGCACGCCCGAGAAGATGTTCAACATCGCCGTATAGCCGAGAACGTTTCCGGAGATGCGGGCACCGACGCCGTCGAACAACGTGTAGACGGCTATGCAAAGGCCAACGCTCACCGCTCGCAGGAAATCCGGCAGCTGCGGCGTGGCGGACCGCGGTTGATAGGCCAGGGCCGCGATCCCGAGCGAGATCACGATGATGCCAGTGAGCGCAACGCCACCCAGGCGCTCGCCGATCAGCAGCCCGGAGAACATGGCGACGAACAGTGGCGCCGAGCCGCGCGCCACCGGATAGACAAAACTGAGATCGCCCGCGCGGTAGGCCCATATGAGAAAAAAGCAATACGCGGTGAAGCCTGCCGCGGAGCCGATGGCATACGGGACGCTGGCCGTACTCGGCAGGCCCGTGACGAGCAGGACCGCGGCGGCGATGACCATGGTCGGCACTTTGATGAGAACGAACATCAGCAGGCCGTCGCCACCGGTCTTCACGATACTGTTCCAGCTCGCGTGCATGAGCGCCGCCAGCAGGACCAGAGCAACGATGAAGGGGTCGAAGGAGGTTGACACGGCTGCCCTACCGCGCGCGCAAGGAGCCGTTCAGAACCGCTCGGCCCGGAAGGGCGCCGGATCGATGGGCGGAGGCTGCCCCGAGACGAGGCTGGCGATGATCCTGCCGGTGGTCGAAGCACCCGTCATGCCGTGGTGGCCATGACCAAAGGCGAGCAATAGACGCGGATAACCGCGCGCGGTTCCGATGACCGGCAACGAGTCGGGAAGACAGGGTCGGTGTCCCATCCACCGGGACACACGGCTGGCCTCGAGAGCAGGAAACATGGCCGTGGCCCGAGCCACCAGCGCATCGGCGCGGCGGAAGTCCGGCGCTGCCTCGAGTCCGGCGAATTCCACGGTGCCGGCGAGGCGCAAGCCGTGCTCCATGGGGGTGGCATAGACCTTGGTCTCGGCCGAGACCACCGGCAGGCACGGCGCGATCCCCGGCCCTTCGATGGTCGCGTGGTACCCTCGCTGGCTCTCGAGCGGCACGTGTATGCCGAGCGCCGCCGTCAGCTTCGCAGACCACGCCCCGGCGGCGACCACGATCCGATCGGCGAGAATCTCACCGTCACCCGTTCGGACACCGCTCACCTCACCTTCCCGGACGATGATTTCGGTCACCCGGCCGCGCTCGAGCGTCCCGCCGTCGCGCGCGAACTGCTCGGCCAGACAGCGGACGAGCCGGTAGGGATTGCTCACGAATCCGTGATCGAGCAAGAGCACGCCATGGTTGTACTCGTGTGACAGCTCCGGAACCAGCTCACGGAGCTCGGCCGCGCCAAGCACGCGCTGGCGAACCTGGCGTTGTTCGCGCAGATCCCACTCGGGTTGGCCGTCGGTGAGGCTCTTGTGGCTTTTGTAGACGGTGAGCGTCCCGGTTTGCCGGATGAGATCACGGCAACCCGCGTTATCGATGAGCGGGCGGTAGTGCTCATACGTGCCCGCATGCAACGCACGCAGCGCGTCGGCGATAGACGGGATTGTCTGTGCCCTGCCGGCGAGCACGAAACGAATCAACCAGGGCAGCGCTCTCGCCAGGTAGCTGGGCCGAATTCGCAACGGGCCCAGCGGATCGGTCAGCCAGCCCGGAATCTTGCTCAACATTCCGGGCCCGGACATGGGGATACAGCTGCCCGGGCTGAGAGCGCCTGCGTTGCCTTTCGAGCAACCCTCGCCGGGACCCTCGGCATCCACCAGCACCACGTCGTGCCCGTCGCGCAGCAGGTAACTCGCCGAGCATGTGCCGACGATTCCGGCGCCGACGACGACCACCCTCATCGGAGCTTCCCCTCACCCGGTACGGGCACGCGAAGATACTCCGGGCTCGTCACGCCCCGGCGCCGTTACTCGCCCTGCAGGCGGAGCACCAATCGGCGCGGACGCGTCCAAGCCTGGTCCCGCCGTCGCGCAATGAGGGCGCGATGACGGGACCAGACGGACTGTTCTGCGGCTCGACTTCGTGAGGCTAATTCTTCTTCTTCGGCTCTGTTTTCACGTCGTAACGTGCGCGCCACTCGGTGATCAGACGCGTCCTGTTCTTGGCCGCCCAGGGAAAGTCATTGTTGATCATGCGAGTCTGGACTTCCGGCGGAAAGTTATCCCACTTCTTGGTCTTCACCGGCATTGCGACGACGGAGTAACGATGAGCGTAGATCTCCATTGCCGGCTCCGTGACCGACCAGTCGACGAACTTCTTCGCCGCCTCCAGATTCTTGGTGCCCTTCAGGATGGCAACCGCCTGCATTTCCCAACCGATGCCCTCCTCCGGCACGATGATATCGATGGGCGCGCCCTTCGACTTCAGCTTCGCGCCTCGGAAAGGCCACGAGATACCGACCGTGGTTTCACCGGAAGCAGCCTGCTTGCAGGGCTTGGAACCGGAGTGGGTGTACGACGAGATGTTATTGTGCAGCTTGTCCATGTAAGCCCAGGCCTTGTCCTCACCCCAGATCTGAATCCAGCTCGACACGTCGAGAAAGCCGGTACCCGACGAGGCGGGATTGGGCATCGTCACGTGCCCCTTGTAGACGGGGTTGGTCAGATCCGACCACTTCGTCGGAACCGGCAGGTTGTTCTTTTTGGCTTCCACGGTGTTGAAGCAGATGGCGCCCGCCCAACCGTAGATTCCGACCCAGTGATCGGGCTCGTTGTTTCCGTCCCGATAGCGCGTGTCGAGCTTCTCGACGCCCTTCGGCGTATACGGCACGAACATACCGAGATCGTCGAAGGTCAACATGCTGGTCGCCGCCAGGGCAAAAATCGCGTCGGCCCTCGGATTGTCTTTCTCGGCCAGGACGCGGGCGGCAATGATGCCCGTCGAGTCACGGACCCAGTTAATCTTGATGTCCGGATTCGCCTTCTCGAAAGCCTCGGCAATGACTTTGAGGTTGTCGGCATCGGTGGTCGAGTAAACCGTGAGTTCCGCGCCGCCGGCACCGGAGGCGCCAAACAGCAGAGCCCCGGCCGCGATCACCGGTGCCATCAACCGAGCTAAAGTGCGTTGCGCGTGTCGTTTTTTTCCAGTCATGATCTCGCTCTCTGTTAGTTCAGTTCTTCTCGGCCGCGGCGCGGGTCGCCCCCACTCGCCAGCGGCGCCGTTCATAGTCGAGGATTTCGCTCCGGGCGGTGGCGTGATTGTAGCCATCTCGTCTTCCGCCCCCGAGCCGAGAGGTCGCCCCCGCCCCCTGGAGCGCCATGATAGCGCAAATGAACCGCCGACAATCGTCAAAATTCGCGCCTCGTCTGGGTATTTTCCGACCATCCTGATACATTTCGGCGTGCATACGGGTGGCGATCCGCGACAACTTCGCTGGGGGGGTCGTCTTCTGCCGCCACGAAAGAACCAACCGCCAGGGGGTCTTTACGCATGGGAGAAAGGGCTGCGGGCGGCCCCGAGCCGTACCTGCAGATAGATCGCGTCAGCAAGTCCTTCGGCCATTTCCAGGCGCTCGAGGACATCTCGTTCGATATCCACGAGGGCGAGTTCGTGTGCTTCCTCGGCCCCTCGGGCTGCGGCAAGACGACGCTGCTCAGGTGCATTGCGGGTCTCGAATTTCAGACCGAGGGCATCATTCGTCAGAGCGGCGTAGACGTCTCCTGGCTGCCGCCGTCGAAGCGTGACTTTGGCATCGTCTTCCAGTCCTATGCCCTTTTTCCCAATCTGAGCGTCTTCGACAACGTTGCCTACGGTCTTATCAACAAGCAGATGGCGGCGTCCGAAATCGAGCAGCGTGTGGCGAGCCTGCTGAGCCTGGTAGACCTGACACGTCATACGCACAAGTACCCCGGCCAGCTCTCCGGCGGCGAGCAGCAGCGCGTGGCCCTCGTGAGGGCGCTCGCCACTTCGCCGGGGCTCTTGCTGCTCGACGAGCCCTTGTCGGCGCTCGACGCCAAGGTGAGGGCCCATCTTCGCCGCGAGATTCGCGACCTTCAGAAGCGCCTCGAGGTGACCACTATCATGGTCACCCACGATCAGGAGGAAGCCCAGACCATGGCCGACCGCATCTTCGTCATGAGCCATGGGCGGGTCGAGCAGATTGGCACTCCCAATCAGATTTACGACGAGCCCGCGAGCCCCTTCGTCGCGGATTTCATCGGCGTCATGAACTTTCTCCCAATCACCGTCACGGAAAAGTCGTCGCTACGCTGTGAAGAGCTGTCACTTCAGTGCGACGCCGCCAGCTTCGACACCGGGCAACGGCTGACAGCCGCCATTCGCCCGGAGGACATCGTGGTCCTCGACGACGACGAAGCCGGGGCCAACGCTTTCGAGGTCACCATCCAGGAGATCGAGTTTCTGGGCTCTTACATAAGGCTTTATCTTCGTTGCGCAGCGCTTGGCGAGCACGAGCTGCGCGCCGACGTGCCGAAAAGCCTGGTGCAGCGCCTTTCGTTTGCGCCGCGGCGCCGGCTGCGGATTCGAATCCCGCCCGATTGCATACGCCTCTACCGGGGCGAGATCTGATCCGTGAGCGCCACCACCCAGGCCGTCGTCGCCACCCGCCGCCGCACCGTCCTCGATGCCGACGACTGGGTGGTTCGCGGCGCTCTCATCGTCTTCGGCGTCTATTTCCTCGTGACGCTCATCGTGCCGTTATTCATGATGATCTCGCGGAGCGTGCAGAACATCAACGGAGAGTTCGTAGGCCTCGCCAACTACGCCCTCTATTTCAAAACACCGGCGTTATTCCAATCCATCTACAACAGTTTCTTCGTCGCCGCGTTATCGACAATCATTGTTATCATCCTCGCCTTTGCGTACGCATACGCCCTGACGCGCACGCGCATGCCATTCAAGGGATTCTTCCGGGTAATGGCATTCGTTCCGCTGTTGAGCCCGTCTTTGTTGAAAGCCATTGCGCTGGTTTACTGGTTTGGAAACCAGGGGGTGCTCAAAGACCTCATGATGGGACATTCAATCTACGGGCCCATCGGAATCGTAATAGCCTCCGTATTCTGGACTTTTCCGCATGCCGTTCTAATCATCGCGACAGCGCTCTCGCTCTCCGATGGGCGTCTTTACGAAGCAGCGGAGGCGCTCAAGACGAAAGGCCTGAGGGTATTTTTTACAGTCACGCTCCCCGGCGCCCGTTACGGGCTGATCAGTGCGATCTTCGTCGTCTTCATTCTCGTTTTCACCGATTTCGGCGTACCGAAGGTCATCGGTGGCAATTTCAACGTGCTCGCCACCGACATATACAAAGAGGTCGTCGGTCAGCAGAACTTCGAAATGGGCGCCGTCGTATGCATGGTCCTGCTGATACCTGCAGTCGTCGCCTTCGGTATAGATCGTTTTGTGACCCGCAAACAGGTCGCATTGTTGTCAGCACGGGCAGTTCCATACGAGCCAAAACCGAGTCGATGGCTCGACAGAGCAATGCTGATCTACTGCTTAATCATCACGGCGCTCATTCTTGCCGTTATCGGCATGGCGCAGTTCGCCGCACTGGTGAAATTGTGGCCGTATAACCTGGAGCTCACGCTAGAACACTTTTACTTCGAATTCGAGGGCTTCGGATGGAGCAATTTTTACAACTCTCTCATCCTTGCCGGCTGCACCGCCGTCATTGGAACTTCTCTCATATTCACCGGGGCTTACATTGTCGAGAAACCACGCGGGTCCTCGCTCGGCCGCCAGGCCATTCAGTTCCTCGCGCTGTTGCCGCTGGCGGTCCCGGGTCTGGTGCTGGGTCTTTCATACATTTTCTTTTTCAATCACCCCGCCAATCCGCTCGGCTTTCTTTACGGCACCATGATAATACTGGTGATGAACACAGTGACGCATTTCTACACCGTCTCACACTTGACGGCAGTCACGGCTCTCAAGCAGATGGACAAGGAATTCGAATCGGTCTCGGCGTCTTTGAAAATTCCGCTCTACCGAAGCTTCTTCAAGGTAACGGTGCCGGTCTGCATGCCCGCCATCCTGGATATCTCGATCTATCTGTTCCTGAACGCCATGACCACCGTGTCGGCGCTTATCTTTCTCTATGCGCCCACCACCAAGGTCGCCTCGGTGGCTGCCATTCACATGGACGAGCTGGGTGAAACGGCCGCGGCCGCGGCAATGGCGATGCTCATCGTCTACGCTTGCATAACGGTGCGACTATTACACCTGTTCGTCACCCGCGGCCTGCTGCGCAGAGTCCAAGCGTGGAGAGTGCGATAAGCGCCCCGCACGCGTTCATTCAGCGTTGTTGAGGCGATCGAAAGCTCCTCACCCAGCTTGGCGACGCCGGTAGTCCGCTCGAGACCAGAAAGCATTCAGGGAGCTCTTTGCACATGGATCCCATCGCGAAGCTCACCAGCGGTTTCAAGGCTTTTCGAGCCGGGCGCTTCCAGCAGCAGCGCGCCACCTACGAGGCGCTCGTGGACCAGGGCCAGAGCCCCAAGGTCGCGGTTGTCGCCTGCTCCGATTCCCGGGTGGATCCGGCAAACGTGCTGCAGGCCGAGCCCGGCGATCTGTTCGTCGTTCGTAACGTGGCCAACCTGGTGCCGCCCTGTGAGCAGGAGGGCGCCTATCATGGCACCAGCGCTGCGCTCGAGTACGCGGTCGGGCACTTGCAGGTGGCGCACCTCATCGTGCTGGGCCACGCGCACTGTGGCGGCATCCGCTCCCTGTTCGAGGCCCGTGGGGATGGCGGCGAGGATAATCAGTTCGTCGCACCCTGGATGAGCCTGGTTCGCTCCGCCCGGCTTCGCGTGGAAGGCACCATGCCAGATGCCTCGATAGAGGAGAAAGCGCGCATGTGCGAGCAGAGCGCGGTGCTGGTGTCGCTGGAAAATCTGATGACTTTCCCCCTCATCAGCCAGCGGGTCAGCGACGGGCAGCTGCGTCTGCATGGCTGGTACATCGACATCCGTTCGTGCACGCTGCACGTCTACGATCCGGTCGAGCAGCACTTCGAAGCCATCGACTGAACGCCTGGTTGCCGGGCGATACCCCGCCAAAGTCCGCCGAGCCGGTAGCCCGCGCGACGGGCCGTCGCCCAGGACCCGCGCTCGTTCTTCTATAGTTGTCTGAGCAGCCACGCCGGTCCATCGGCTGCGACTATCTGAACCGGCCTATCGGCAAGGAAACCATGCGAACAACCACACGTTTTCAGCCTTCGGCCATGCCGCGCGTCGTGCCGGCGCTCGCCTTGCTCGTTGTCCTTGCGCTTGCCCCTGCTCCCCACGCCGGCGCACAGTCTGAATGGCTCGAGCAAGGCAGCCGGCTCTGGGAGAAGCTCATCGAAGACGAGAGGGGCGCGGGCACGCTGAGCGTTGACGAGATGGCGGCGGGTGTCAGGGAGGCCCTGCGGGTCGGCACCGATCGCGTGGTTGCCCGGCTCGGGGTCGCCGACGGCTTCAACGCGGATCCCCTGGTGCACATTCCCCTGCCGGACAGCCTGAGAACGGTGCAGTCCACCCTGGCGGCGGTGGGAATGTCCGCGGTCATGGACGACCTCGAGCTGCGTTTGAACCGGGCTGCCGAGAGCGCCGCTCCGAGAGCCCGCCGGTTGTTCATCGACAGCATCGAGGAGATGACGCTCGGAGACGTACGACGCATTCTCGAGGGGCCGGACGACGCGGCAACACGATACTTCGAGGCGAAGATGTCCGCACCCCTTGCGCGGGAGATGGCGCCAATCGTCGAGGACAGCCTCGCCGATGTCGGAGCCATAAGAGCCTATGACGAGGCCATGGCCCAGTACCAGGCGATTCCCTTCGTGCCGGACGTGAAAGCGGACCTCGGACGATACGTTGTCGAAAAAGCCATGGACGGGATTTTCTACTACCTTGCCCGGGAAGAGGCCGCCATTCGCCGCGATCCTCTCAAGCGCTCCAGCAAGATTCTCGAAAAAGTCTTTGGGGCCGCAAAGGATTAGCTGACACCGGCCTCGGGCGTCGGTCTTCCATCGACGCTTCGCCGAGCACCGAGCTCAGATCGCCAGGCGTGCACGCAGGCCGACCACCCAGATCGAATCCTCGCTGGGATTCAGTGCCGGATTGCCGATGAACTGGATATCGGGGGTGACCGTGAACTGCTCGGTGACCTGTAATCGATAGAAAAGCTCCAACGCGTACTGGTCGCCGATTCCCGGGCCAAATGTGTCCTTGTTCGGCTGTCCCCAGTTGAATCCGAGAGCGAGCAGGCCGCGTTTCGGGACGACGTCGTAACCCACACCGAAGCTCACGGACTTTTCCATAAAAGTACCGCCGTCTTGCGCAAAGCCGCCACGCACGAACGGCATCCATCGCTCCCCCAGATAGCGCACGACACTGAACGCGGCGCCCCACCCGCTCGGAACGCCGGCCTTGTCGCGGGAATCTGCATGCCACAGGGTGACATGTGCGTTATCAAGGTAAATGCGACTGTGCTCCGCCGTCCAACCCAGCTCGACGCTGGTAAAGTACTCGTTATCGCTGAAAAACGAATCGACCTCGCTGAAAGGACTTTTGGGATCAGAGTTGGCGTTGGTCAATCCGGCGATGACGTAGAAACTTTTCCCGAGCATAGTGGCGCCGGCGATACCCAGTGTCGCATCGTCAGGAACCGGAATCGTCGTCGTGCCGGTACTGAACGCGAAATTCATGAATCCCGTCCAGGGGCTCGCCAAGGCGAACGTGTCCACGTAGTCGGTGGTATCGAGGAACCCACCGATAATGGAGGCTCGGCCGCCTGAGAAACGTTGCCGCCAGTAAAGATTCGTGAAGCGCAAGCCCTGATTGCTGAAAGGCGGCTCGAAAAGCCCCACGTAGCCGATGCTTGATGCCAGCGCATTCGGGGGAATGTCTCCGTAGCGGTGGCGGTGCTCCACTTTCCAGATAAAAGCGCCGGTGTTGGCGGTGCCGCGACCGAGCAGGTCCCAGGAACCAAACGATCGCAGAATTCCGCCGGAAGCCCGGTCATCGCCGATGCTCTCCGAGGCGCCCAGGATGATGCCCGTGTAGTCGAAACCGAAGGCGAGACCGTGGTCTTCCTGCACCCGGTCTTTCCACTCGAACCAGTCCTTGCGGGCCTGCTCCAGAGCCGGGAGCCGAATGACAGGCTCGCTCGGCGCGCGATCCTCTGCAATCACGTCGCCCACCGAGTCGGGACCTCCGAACCCGGGGCTGCCGGCGCTCTCCGCTCTTTGGCTGTCGTCATGCGTCGACTGTTGCCCTGTCGCGTGCTGGCCGGTCGCGAGCACCAAGAATGCGAAGATCAGCAATTTCTCCAGCAAGCCGTACCTCGTCGGGATCGATATCTGCCTGCACCTTGCAGCTCTCACTGTCGGCTCCTGTGACTCTTTCGATATTCCCTCGGCGACTGCCCGGTCCAGAGCTTGAACGCTCGCGTAAAGCTCGTGGGATCGGAGAATCCCAGCGACGCCGCAATCTCGGTGATCGGCTTTGTCGACTGCGCCAGAGCCTCTGTGCCCCGCTCCTTCTTGAGCCGCACCAGCTCGGCTGACAACGTCGTGCCACTGGCTTTCAGTCTGCGCTGCAATGCTTGTCGGCTGACACCGACCAGGCGCGAGACGAAATCGACGTTCAAATCCGTTCTTTCGAGATGAAGTATCAGCGTCCGGCGAAGAGACTCCAGAAAATCCACGGGGGTGTGAAGCCGATTTTCCGGCCCGACAGAGGCCTTGACCAGGGCGCGCTGATCCAGAGACTGCAGGAGCCACTGCGTGGGAAACCGGACGCTCATCCCCAGCCAGTCGCCGCCAATAACCCTGACACCGTGGTACCCGCTTGGAATCACCCGCGGATCGCACACCGTCAGCCTCACGTCTTTTGAATACCAGCCAGGTCCCGTCGCTTCTCGTAGCAGTCGAAGCGTATAGGCGGCGGTGAAGGCATCGTTCTGGGCGGGCGCGATCTCCTGCTTGGTGGTGCGCGTCTCCCGATAGATCGCAAACTCGGCGCCCACTTCCAGCGTATGGCGCGCGGAAGATGCCTCACCCTTGACGGCGCAAATCAAGCGCGTGAGGAACTCCATCAGCGTGGCCGATCGGGAGACCGCATCGGCAAATGGCGGCCAATCAGCCAGGTCCATCGATTCACCCACGGCGACGCCGAGATACGGATCGGCTGCCGCGCGTGCCGCATCTTCGAGAAACCGATGGATGACCACCACAGGGACGAATACGTCCGGATCGAGAACTGTCGCCCGGGCGAGCCCGCTGGCGGTGAGCACCGCGTCCGCATCGAGCATTCGCCGGTCGAGCGCCTCGATGAAGGGCAGAATCAGGCTCAGACGAACGAGCGGCAGGGGCGCCTGGCCCCGATTTTCAGTCTGCGGTTCGACCACCTCCATGGCCGCGAATATAACAATCGAACTCAGACATTGCCCGAGATTCTTGCATTTTGAAACGGATAAACGCCGATACCGACACAATCGGGAAGGTTCCCGGCAGTCAGCCGGGATATTGTGTCACGGACGCCGCCGTCGAAAGCCGGGCGATGCCTGATTGTTACGCAAGTGCGTGAAAAGCGGAGGAGGACATGCTCATGCGCACCTATTCGATGCTCACCGTGATTACTGCCATTCTGTTCTTGGGGGCAGTGAATCTGCCATTGCCCGCAAGCGCGGAGCAGAAGGCGTCATCGCTGATTCTGATAACCAATGTCGACGTGTGGGACGGAACCAGCGACAAGGTTGCAAAAGCCACCGATGTGCTGGTCGAAGGCAACAAGATCAAGAAGGTCGCCAAGAACATCAGTGCGCCCGATGCGAGAGTGATCGACGGCAAAGGTGGGACGCTCACGCCCGGTCTCATCGACATGCATCAACACCTGCTGCTAAACGGCGGAACCGCGGCGGGTAATCAGATCGACGCGTATGTGCAGGGGGCACACGCATCGCGTGCGGCGGAGTATCTGCTGCGAAGCGGCTTCACGACGATCCGCGACATCGCCGGTAACAGCATCGGAATCAAAAAGGCCGTCAACGGGGGCATTTTTCCCGGTCCACGAATTTATACGAGTGGCCCGGCTATCGGTCCCACGGGCGGGCACAGCGATTGGGGAACGCCCATCGAGGGACCCGGCATAAAGGATTATCAGGAACTGGTCGGAAACACGGCGGTCGTCGACGGGCGTGCCGAATGGCTCCGCCAGGCACGCTGGAACCTGCGCAACGGCGCAGACTTTCTAAAGGTCATGGCCGGTGGCGGCGTGGCCAGCGAGTTCGATCCGCTGCAGCTGAACTCGCCGACCCTCGATGAGGTCAAGGCGGCCGTCGACGTAGCGTCAGAATATCAAACCTACGTGGCCATCCATGCATACACCGATGCAGCGTACATGAAATCGTTGGATGCGGGCGTGAAAAGCTTCGAGCACGGCTTTCTGGTTACGGAGCCGACCGTGAAGCGCATGAAAAAAGAGGGCGTCTGGTGGTCATTCCAGCCATACGGTGGCTACACGCTCCTCTGCGGCGAGTATCCTGACTGGTACACGGAGATAATGAAGCGTAAGGGGAAACTCGTCTGCGAAGGCGTCAAGAACGCTATCCGCCTGATGAAGAAGTACGAAATCAAAACTTTCAATGGCTCCGACATGTTCGGTTGGGATAACTGGCACAACGCGCTGCTCAATGTGACGACCCCGGCGGCCGGTTTACCCGAGGAACTTCGGTACACCTCGCTCGAGACCATGAAGATGTCCACCTCGGCGCCGGGGCAGTTCCTGCGCGAGAACGTGGGGCCGGCCCGCAACCCATTCATCGAGGCGAAGCTCGGAGTCATCGAGCAAGGCGCGTGGGCCGACCTGCTGATCTACAGAGGAGATCCCACCAGGGACATCAAGCTGATTCTGGAGGAGCAGAATCTCCTGCTGGTCATGAAAGACGGCAAGACCTACAAGAATCTGCTGGTCGATCCGAGCCATGAGGCTTTCCGCGGCGCGCCGCAGCCGGCTGGACACTCCTGGTCGATGTAGCATAGACGGGGAATGACCGAAACGGGGCGCCTTGGCGCCCCGTTTCATTTCGGGACCCATGCTGTTGATGGCGACGCGTGTTCGCGCAGGTCGGCAGGATTGCGGTCAAACTTCGAGAGACTCAGACCCTATCCGAGCCCATGATGTCCGACATACCGACACCCCAGTGGGCAATGACCCTGCTTGCTTCGCCGACACTTGCGCCCAACCGGATTACACGGTCTGCGCTGACCACTTTGACCGAGCCGGCGAATCCAGCCGGCGCCAGAGGCACCAATATCGTTATCTTTCCGTCGCCATGCTCTTCGACGAGATAGACGAGCTCCGTCGTATCGTCGTCGTGTTTCAGCAGCCCGCTCCTGAAACCTTCTTTCTCCCCAGACCCAATCAAGCCGTGCGATAGTCGCTTGACGGCCTTGTAAAGCGGCAGGCGCATCAAAGTCGCCTTCTCTATCCGCGATCCCAGCCGCGCCATCGCGCGCCAACGCAAAGCGAGGCCAAAGACGAACGAGACGCCCACGAGCATCAGCATGGCGATAATCTCGGGATCACGCAGATTGTCGAAAGTGCCCCTGGGGAACAGATCGGCGATCGGCGTCGCGAGAGCCACGACGATGGCCATCAACTCGGAAAACAGCAGGTAGAAGAGAAGAAGCGGCAGGAGAACGAAAAGGCCGCCGACGAGGCAGGTCTTGGAGAAGGCGGCGATGGATTTCATGGAAGATTCCTCTCGAGAAGACCCCGGCGGGCGAAAATCTTCCCACACGACCGATGGGTGCCGGCTTGACCTCGATCAACGCGGGCGGGTCCCGGGGATGACGATAATTTTTCGTCCGATCCTCGAATCCAGTCATGGGGAAGGCCGGTGCTGAAGACAACGGTGACATGGCTCTTGATGGCCCTCGCGCTGTCAGCAGCGGCACGCACGTCTGCTTCGGAAAACCCGTGCAGCCGCTCGGCCGCACAGATATTCCGCGAATCCGGGCCCTCCGTGGTGAGGGTGCTCTCCCTTGCCATCGATCCGTTCAGCCTGATGAGACGGGTTCGCCAGGGCGTCGGCTCCGGAATCGTCATGGATAGCGGCAACGTTGTCACCAATGCCCACATTGTCTACGAAGCGTCGGAGATCGTCATTGCGACCGACGATGGCAGGGTTTTCCCCGCTTCCGTGGTGGGCATCGACGAGATTTCGGATCTGGCGATTATCAAATCCATCGGAGCACCTCTGCCCGTCCCGGCAGCGAAGTTCGCCAAATCGAAGACGCTCGAGGTCGGCACCGACGTGTTGGCTATCGGCTACCCGCTCGGGCTCGAGAAGTCGATTTCCAAAGGCATCGTCTCGGGAAAGGGGCGAATCATTCCGTTTACCCCGACCAGCTGGCTGACGCCGCTCATCCAAACCGACGCTGCCGTCAATCCAGGCAACTCCGGCGGGGCGCTCGTGAATCTCTGCGGCGAGGTGGTCGGGATCAATACCCTCGCGAGCGAGCGTGGACAGAACGTCAACTTCGCAATTCCCATCACCCTGGTCGACGAGCTCCTGCCCGACCTGCTCGAGCACGGGCGCGTCATCCGGCCGTGGCATGGCGTCTATGGCCGTCCCGTCCCGCCGATACTGCAGTTCACCATGGGCCTGCCACCGGGAATGCTCATCGAGACCATCGAGCCCGGCAGCCCGGCAGAGTCCGTTGGCCTTCGCGGCGGCACCTTTCCGATTATGATCGGGCTCGATGAGTATCTCCTCGGGGGTGACATCATCCGGGAGGTCAACGCAACGCCCTTGGTCGATCTGGACACCATCCTGGAGGTTGTCCGGGCTTTTCGCGTCGGCGACCGTGTCAACGTCAAGTATTGGCGGGATGGAACGATTCGTGAGGCGGATGTGCTGTTACCGGAGCGCCCGGTGCTACCGGGCGACGGCTTCCGATTCCGGGAGCAGGGTCACGCGGGCGCAAGTCAGGCCCGGTAACGACTCCTCGCGTTCCGGTAATTGACTGAGGACGAACGGTCCATGCGTCCTTGCGGGCGTGCGACTCGAAAGCGCTCTCCTTCACGCTGTCTTCACGGCGTCGCCCGTAGAGTCTACCCTGGCACCGAGCCACCCACAGGAGCCCACCCCATGTATCGATGCGTCGCCGCAGCTCTGGCCCTGCTCGTGATGCCTCTCGCTCAAGCCGCCGAGCGGGCATGCCCCGCATCTCTGTCTCATGAGATGCGAAAGCTCGGCTCAAGCGAGCGCATCGATATCTGCACGGCTTTCGCGGGCAAAGCCCTGCTGGTCGTCAATACGGCCAGTCACTGCGGCTTCACACCGCAGTTCAAGGAGCTCGAGGCGCTCTACCAGGCGTATAAGGATCGGGGCTTCGCGGTGCTGGGCGTGCCGTCCGACGACTTCAGACAGGCCGCTCAGGACGAGGAAACCGCCGCACGCATCTGTTACATCAATTACGGCGTCACCTTCACCATGCTCTCCCAGCAGCAGGTACGCGGGCCGGATGCGCACCCGCTGTTCAAGGAGCTCGGCCGCAAAGCCGGAGCGCCGAGCTGGAATTTCAACAAATATCTCCTGGATCGCGACGGCAAGGTCGTCGAGCGCTTCGACAGCGCGGTCGATCCGATGTCGGTCAGGCTGCGAAAGTCGGTGGAATCGGTGCTCTGACCCGGGCCGCCGGCGCTCCTCTGAGCCCCCTGGAGCCCCCCGCAGAGTCCCGCTGATCACCGCGATTCCGCCCCCCCCGGCAGCCTGAGCGGCCACCGAGCGGCCGCTCGCGTGCCCTGACCCCCCCCCCCTCCGGGGCCCTCCCTGCACCCACCCGTGACCCGGGTCACAGATCGGCAATTACCGTTCATCCATCGGATTGAAACGCCCGTCGGATGTACTGAGAACGCTGTCGCACTTTGCCCGGACCCGAGCTTTAAGTGATTGTTTTCGTGAACGATATTTACGTTGCGCCGCGGACGACCGCGACCGTGCCGACCCGTGAGGTCGGAGCTGGAACCAGGATTTCTGATGGAGACGAGACAGATGAGTAAGCGCTTGAAGATGGCCCTGCTCGCAGCCGGCCTCGGAGTCTTCGCCCTGCCGGTGATGGCCGCCGAGCCCGTCAGCGTCGGCAAGTACGGCGACGACGGCGACGAGACCTACTACCAGGTGACCTGCAGCGACAACACCCAGGGCAGCGTGATCGTCAAGAGCGAGCCCAAGGAGATCTGCGCGTTACCGGCCTACGGCAAGGAGACCTGCAAGGCGGCATGGACCGTAAAGGAAGCGGCGGCCAAAGCGTGCAAGTAGCGCCCTGCGGTCGCGTGGCTCAATTCAAAGGCAGCTGAATCAAAGACAACTGACCAAGGTATTCCGACGATGAAACGCACACGTTCAATCAGCTTCGTATTCGCCACCGTCATCGGCCTGGCAGCCGGATTTGCGGGCGGTCTGCCGCAGACCAGTGTCGCCGACGACACCGAGATCTATCTCGGCGGTGCGGCCCTGCGCGAAGGCATCCGGCCCAACGTGCTGTTCATTCTGGATACCTCGGGCAGCATGAGCGCCACGGTCACCGGCACCGGCATGGACCGCCTGGACAACATGAAGGTGGCCATCAAGCAGATCCTCGATGGCGCCACCAACATCAACGTGGGTCTGATGCGCTTCTCGGATCCGGGCGGCCCGATCCTGTTTCCGGTGAGCTACATCGACGAGGACGTGAACGTCGTCGAGGGCAGCACCGACACCACCGATCTCGATGTCAACGTCCAGGTCGACCAGAGCTCCGACGACGCCGAGGAGGTGAGGGTCGTCGTGGCCGGTGACGACGACGGCTTCGAGGATGTGGCAGAGCTCGAGACAGCGTGGAACTCCGCTCCCGGCCTGATGAATCTCGCCAGCCCGGTGCTCGACGTCTACGAGGTCACCAAGGCCGCCTCCGTCGGCGGCACCGATCTGGAGTACCGGGTCTCGAGCGGCGCAGACGACGCAGAGGAGTACACCGCCGATGGCTCCGTGCTGGTCAGCGGCAACCGCTTCGGCATCAGCTACGACGGCAGCCAGCAGGCGGTCGGCCTGCGATTCGGCACAGTCGAGATTCCGCCCTTTGCCCGTATCTTGAGCGCCGAGCTGGCTTTCACCAACATGAGCGATCGCAGCGGCACCGGCTTCACTCTCGAGATCACCGGTCAGAACTCGCTCAATCCGCCGGCGTTCACGACCGCAAACAAGGACGTGACCAGCCGACCGCGCACCGCCGCGAAGGTGACCTGGGCCGATCCGGAAGCCTGGACCAGCGGCGCCACGGACATGTACGCAACCCCTGACATCAAGAGCATCGTTCAGGAGCTCGTCAACCAGGGCGGCTGGGCGTCGGGCAATCCCATGGCTTTCATCATCGAGCACGCCGCAGGCTCCGTCGGCGACGATGCGAAGAGCCGCAAGGCCCACACCTACGAGAACTCCAGCAGCGAGGCCCCGGTGCTGCGGGTGACTTACACCACCGAGCTGACCAGCGCCGGATTCAACACGGTCGGACTGCGCTTCAACAACGTCGGCGTGCCCCAGGGCGCCAAGATCACGCGCGCCTTCCTGGAGTTCCGGCCCGACACCACGACCTCCGGCAACACGTCGGTGCAGATCTTCGGCCACGACGTGGGTGACGCGCCGACCTTCTCCACCCTCGACAACGACATCGGCAAGCGCTACACCTGGGCGAGGACGAGCGCATCCGTCGACTGGGGCGTTCCCGCCTGGACGCCGGGCACGGCCGACCAGTCTCCCGACATCACGAACATCGTCCAGGAGATCGTCGATCGCAGCGACTGGTGCGGCAACAACTCCATGGCCTTCATGCTCCGACCGAACTTCGCCGACATGCTGGCTGGCATGGTGGGACCGCGCATCGCCGACAGCTTCGACTCCGATCCCACCAACGCGCCGATGCTGCGCATCGAGTACGACGAAACCTCGGTGCTGAGCACCGCCTGCATGGATCAGTGGGTGCAGCGCCAGATTGAAGGCATCGCCGACGACGCCGAGCAGGTGCTTTCCAACGGCACCATCGATCTCACCAGCACCGATCTGGACTTCGATTTCAAGAAGATGAGCGGCATGCGCTTCCGAGACATTCCGGTCGCCAAAGGCCAGACGATTCTCGAGGCACGCCTGGTGTTCACGGCGGATACGACCCAAACGGGCGCTACGGGCCTCACCCTCAACGGCCAGTATTCGGACAACGCGCCGGCCTTCATGGACGTCCAGAGCAACCTCTCGGCGCGCATCAAGACCAGCGCCTCGGTGAGCTGGACGCCCGAGGATCAGAGCGCCGGCGCCGAGTACACCTCGCCGGACATCAAGGCCATCATCCAGGAGATCGTCAATCACCCCAACTGGAAACCGGGTAACTCACTCGCCCTGTTCGAGACCCACGCCTCTGGAGGCGCGCGTCGCGAGAAGACCTTCGACGCCGACCCCGTTCGGGCGCCGAAGCTTCTCATTCGCGTCCAGGGCGTGCTTGCCACGGCCGGCGCCGGTCAGAACAGCGTGCGCACCGTGCTCAAGGAGACCGTCGATAACCTGGATCACATCGGCCACACTCCGGTGGTCGATACGCTCCTCGAGGCGGCCCGCTACTACCGCGGCGACAGCGTGATGTACGGTAAGGCCCGCGGCTGGGAACGGGATCTCAAATACGTCCATGCGGATCACCCCTTGAGTGGCCAGGTCCTCAACCCGAAACCGAACGCCACCAGCACTAACGACGGCGTGCGCAAGAACACGCGCGTGAGCCACCCCTCCTCGTGGACCGGCGGCGACATCGTGCGCGCGGGCGCCTGCACGGAGGAAGACCTCAACAACGCGGATTGCCGCGAAGAGTACATCAAGGGAAAACCTGTTTATACGACGCCCATCGTCTCGAACTGTCAGTCGAACTACATCATCCTGCTGACCGACGGTATCGCCAACCACAACCACTCGGAGCAGGCCATCAGGGATTACGTCGGCATCCCGAGCTGCACCGGTGGTAACGGCGAGAAAGCCTGTGGGCTCGAGCTGGTCAAGTGGCTGCACGACGAGGATCAGATCTCGAGCATGGCCGGCGATCAGCACGTTTTCACCTATACCATCGGCTTCAATTTCTCCGACAAGTGGCTCGCGGAACTCGCGGTGGCCGGCGGTGGCAGTTTCCACGAGGCGAGTGACGCCGACGATCTGGTGCGGGAAATCACGCAGATTTTTGCCGACATCATGAACCGCTCCACCTCGTTCGCGGCGCCGACGCTTTCGGTGAACGCGTTCAATAAGCTGTTTCACAGGAGTGACGTCTACTTCTCGCTGTTCAAGCCCTCGCCCGCCGTGAGCTGGAACGGAAATCTCAAGAAGTACCAGCTTTGCGAGAGCTCGGCAGCCGGCTGTGACCTCGGCGAAGTGCTGGATGCAAATGCGCTTCCCGCCATCGAGAAGGATCCGACCAGTGAGAATGTCGGGCGCATCAAGGACAGCGCGCTCTCCTTCTGGAGCGCCGGCACCGACGGCTCCGAGATCAAAGTTGGCGGCGCCGGCCTGGAGATTCCGGCGCCTGCCTCGCGCAAGATCTACGCCTACTCGAGCGCTACTTCGCCTGATTACACGAACCTGAACGTCGCGGCGCACACGCTCTCTACCAAGAGCGACAGCGGCATCCTCGACGGGCTTACCGGTTCATTGACCGAGAGGCGCAAGCGTACCCAGGAGCTCGTGGGTGACTTCTCGTACCTCTCCACGGACGACGATCGCGAGGAGCTCTTCGACTGGATGCTCGGCGAGGACATCTACGGTTTCGAGGACGTGCCGTCGCTGTCCGCGGCCGGTCGCCGCTTCGCCTTCCATGATCCGCTGCACTCGAGCGCCATCGCGGTGACCTTCGGCGGCACCGAGGCCGATCCGGTCATCAAGCTGTTCGTCGGCACCAACGACGGCGGTCTGCGGGCCATCAATGCCACCAACGGCATCGAGGAGTGGATCTTCTATCCTCAGGCGACGATGCTCAACCAGCAGCGTCTCAAGGACAACTTCGCCGGCAAGCACATCTACGGCCTGGACGGCAACCCGGTGGTATGGCTCAACGACCGCAACGGTAACGGCGTCATCGAGCCCGGCAGCGACGCTGACGGCGACGGTGTCATCGAGGAGCACGAAGGCGACTTCGTCAAGATCTACATCGGAATGCGCCGCGGCGGTCGCAACCTCTACGCGGTGGACGTCACACCGAGCGCGGCGCTCAGCACGAGCGACAAGGACGCCATCAACAAGATTCCACCGACCTATATGTGGCGTATCGAAGGCGGCACCGGAAACTTCATCGGACTCGGCCAGACATGGTCGACGCCGAAGCTCACCGACGTCGTCTTCGGCACCGACATCGAGGGTAAATCGGTAATGAAGAAGGCGCTGGTCTTCGCCGGCGGCTACGACACCATCCAGGACGGCGGCTTCGGCCCGGGTGGCGACGGCAACGGCATCTACTTCGTCGACCCGTACGATGGATCTTTGATGTTCGTCATCAGCGGCACCGATCACCTGGTCAGCAACCAGCTGATCGTGCCGGGCATGGACTACCCCATCCCCTCCGATCTGGCGCTCATGGACAGCACCGGTGACGGCGCGGCGGATCGCATCATGGTGGGCGACACGGGTGGCAACATGTGGCGCATCGACATCAAGCCGAACCTGGCCGCCAGCGAGGCGACCATTTCGCCGGTGGTCGGAAAGCTGGCGTCGGTGTCGAACAACTTCGATCCCACCGACAAGCGCAAGTTCTTCTACCCGCCCGACGTGGTGCGCGTCACCGACGGCGCCTACTCCAGCTCCGGCGAGTACGATCTGGTGGTGGCAGTGACCGGTAACCGCTCGCATCCACTGGATCAAACGGTTCAGGATCGCGTGTTCGCCTTCCGTGACTACACCCTCGGCCCGATGCGTGACGGAGACCCACTGGATCCCTCCGACGACGACGGCCTCGCTGACGGCTACACGACCCTCCAGGGACCGTTGGTGGATCCGGTCACGGCCGGCGATCTGATCGACGTCACCGACACCATCGATTTCAGCTCGGATCCGGCCAAGGCGGACCTCGCTGATTCCAGGGGTTGGTACATCAACTTCGACAGCAACGGCGAAAAAGGTCTCGCTGCACCGGTCATCCTCGGCGGGCAGCTCTACTTCACGAGCTATGTGCCCGAGGACGTGATCAACGCCGCCACCTGCTCCATCATCGAGGGTGTGGGACGGCTTTACGGCCTCAACGTGCTGAACGGCACGGCCGCGCAGAACTGGGACGGCTCGCCCGACACCGACCCTCTGACCAAGGCGGATCGGACCCTGTCACTCGGTTCCGGTATTCCGTCGCAGGCGGTGCCGATCTTCCAGAAGGAAGGTATCACGCTGCTCATCGGTGGTGGCGGTGGCGCCACATCCGTCGACCCGAACATCGAGCTGCCTCGCTTCACAACCTACTGGTTCGAAGAAGAAGGCACCTGATAAGCCATTGAACCCGGTCGGGAGCCCGGTGGCGGCCGCAAGACCGCCACCGGGTTTTTTTATGCGCGCCCGATGCGCTACTGCTGTCGTGGCTATCCCTCACCGCGGCCCGAGTATCGCGCTCCACGGATCTTGACCCGGATCAATATCATCCGCCCCAAAGCGCCCTAGGATAAATTCCACTCCAGCCTCGGAATAAGGGCTCATGGGATGAATCGCCTGCTGAACCAGATTTGGGTGCTCTCCTTTGCGCTGGCGTTTACGCTCGCAGCTTCTGCTCAATCGAGCCCCACACCCGAAATTACAGCCCAGGGATTTGACATCGGCACGCCGCAGACGGGATGGCTGGGCAACTTCGGCCGCCTGCGAGTGCGCTTCGAAGCACCCGAGCGAATTGCAGCGCTCGTTATCAAGGAACGGTCCTACGAGGTCGACCTGGCCAGCACCCTCGAATCCTTCAATCTTGATTACTTTGCTATTCAGGCGCGAGTCCGCAACCACAAGGATATTACTCTCGACTTCAAAAACTATATCAACGCAAAGATCGAGAGTGCCGGGCAGTACTATTTTTCGCTCACGTTAACCGACAAACAAGGTCAATCCACCAACGCGACCCTCTCAGTCCTCGTCAACAAAGAAAAAACCTCCCTGGAGATGATGAAAGAACGGCTGGAGCAGGTCGACCGCGGCGTCTTCAGCTTTCGACGCGTCGGGTCGGGCCCCGTACTTGGCGCCAATGATTTCGGCATAACGTGGAAAACGATTGAGAATGCCAACGTCACCATCCGGATTGCAAAGTCACAGCCGGGTGCCACCAAGCTGCTCCGGATGCCAGAGCCAGGGTTCGACCTGGTCAAATCCAAAACGCAGTTGGCAAGCCAGGCTTCGAAGAGCGATCCGACCGACAATATCGAGCTGCCCACAACGGACAATCGTGCGGCCGGAGAAACCTTTGCCATCGTGATCGATGACAAGACATACCTTTTAAAGATCAACGAAAGCAGAACACTGCTTTCTCGCCTCGGGACGACGGTCATATTGAACGGGGAGTTTAAATATTGACGATCCGATCTTGCACGACAATCGAGAGAAACTGCTCATGAATCAGTATGTGAAGGAAAGTATTTCCAAAGGCGAGATTTCGGATTCCAGGGCCAAGGAGGTCTTGAAGATGAAAGGTGCAAACAACGAAGGGGCGGAGCGACGCGAGCTTCGACACGGTGCATGGATTGCCCACGCAAGAGAAAAGCTGAAAATGCGGCGTTTCAGCAGCCCCAGCTTCGCGCTGCTCCTGATATTCGGTGTTTTGTTCGCGGGCTCGATATTTTTGTTCGAAAACCTCGACATACTCACCGGGCCACTCTACGCCCTCAAGCTGATCATGACGAGTGTGTTTGCCGTAACGCTGGGCTTCATCCTTTCCGTCTGGTGGACGACGACGGCGCGTTTCGATGACACAGTGAGGGAAGCCGAGCGCATCGATGCCGAATACCGTGAACTTCTCATGAGCTTCTCGGACAGCCTTTTCGATATCATAAATGCGTTGAATACGCTCGCAGCCAAACCGCCAAAACCCTTCGTAATCGCCACCGAGTTTCTACTCGGCGAATATGTTCACCTTCTTCAGAGCCGCCTGCAGAGATACGGTGATCATATTGCCGGCCTAGGCTTCGACGCCACGGAGTTCCTCGATGAGAAGATCGCCATCTTCGAGGGCATCCGTGAGCGGGCGAGCCTCTCAATAAAGGGAATGCCGAAGGAGCTCGAGGATCTGTTCATTTCGAGCCTCAACCTCACCACGGAGACGCTCGTGGACGCTGCGGCCCTGCGCCAGGAGCGTATGCGCGCCAAGCTTCGGGAGCTGAGAGAGAACACCGAGACGGCTTGAGATTTTCGAGCGCCGGTCGGCCGCCAAAGGGCGGCCGGCCGCTCGCCAGGGATGCGCCTTCAATGCCAGCCTCCTGTTGTCGCTCAGTGTTATAGAAGTTCTCCCTATCGACAGAAATTTCGGGCGCGTCGCATCGACGATGGCGCCTCTGCTGGGCAGCCTGCAGCGCTGCCGCCGCGCGCCGCCAATCGGGGAAACTTGCCCACGACCCTTGATCTGGATCACCATCCGAGTACCGATGCACCCCTAGCATTCAACGACGCACGCCTGCTCCGGATGGGAAGACGTCAAACGTAATGCCGCCAGAGCCGACCGCCAGCCACTCCACCCCGCCCTCGCCCACCACACTGCGCGCCGAGGCTCTGACCAAGATCTACCGGACCGGCGAAGTGGAAGTGCACGCGCTGCGCGGCGTCGACCTGGCGCTCACCCAGGGCGAGCTGGTGGTCTTGCTCGGACCCTCGGGCAGCGGCAAGTCGACCCTCCTCAACATTCTCGGAGGCCTGGATGTGCCGACCTCCGGCCGGGTCTATTTCAACGGCACCGAGGTAACCGCCGCCGACGAAGCCGCACTGACGCGCTTCCGGCGTGATCACGTGGGCTTTGTTTTCCAATTCTACAATCTGATCCCCAGCCTCACGGCGCGGGAGAACGTGGCGCTGGTGACCGAAATCGCCAGGCAGCCGATGAAGCCGGCAGCCGCGCTCGAGATAGTCGGGCTCGGCGAACGGATCGATCACTTTCCCGCGCAGCTCTCCGGCGGCGAGCAGCAACGCGTAGCCATCGCGCGCGCTATCGCAAAACGTCCGGATATTCTGCTCTGCGACGAGCCGACGGGTGCGCTGGACAGCACCACGGGGATTCTGGTGCTGGAGGCGCTCGAGCTGGTCAACCGCGAGCTCGGCACGACCACGGCGGTTATCACGCATAACACGACGATCGGCGATATGGCCGATCGGGTCGTCAGACTTGCCGACGGCTGCATCGTCGAGGTCACTGCCAATGCCGAACGCCGACCGGCGCGCGAGCTTTCCTGGTGAGCAGTTGATGCGTTCCCTGGATCTCAAGCTCGTGCGCGACCTCTGGCGACTCAAGGGCCAGGTGCTCGCGGTCGGGCTGGTAATCGCCTCCGGCGTCGGCGTGCTGGTGATGTCGCTGACAGCGCTCGACTCTCTCGAGGAGACCGCGAAGGCGTACTACGAGCGTTATCGCTTCGCACACGTCTTTGCCGGCGTCAAGCGCGCACCGGAGAGCCTCGCCCGACGCATCGCAGATATCCCGGGCGTGCAGACGGTTGAGACGCGCATATCCAAGTACGCCATTCTGGACCTGCCGCACTTCGCGGATCCCGCCATCGGCCGCCTCATTTCCATCCCCGAGCACGGCGAGTCGCTTCTCAACAAGCTTGCCCTGCGCCAGGGCCGACTGGTCGCGCCGGGTCGGGAGAACGAAGTGGTCCTGAGTGAGCCTTTCGCCGACGCGCACGGCTTCGTCCTTGGCGATCGCTTCGACGTCATCATGAACGGGAACAAGCGCACCCTCGAGGTCGTAGGCGTCGCGCTTTCGCCCGAGTTCGTGTACGCGATCGGCCCGGGCGCGCTGATGCCCGACGACGAGCACTTCGGCGTCGGCTGGATGGGGCGCACGGCCCTGGAGGCCGCCTACGATCTCGCCGGTGCCTTCAACGACGTGTCGCTCACGCTGCTGCGCGGCGTGCAGCCGGCGACGGTCATTCAAAGGCTGGATCAGCTTCTCGAGCGATACGGCGGAACCGGGGCCATCGCGCGCGCCGACCAGATCTCGAACTGGTTTCTCATGAACGAGCTCGACCAGCTCGGAACCATATCGAGAATCCTGCCGGCGATCTTTCTTGCCGTAGCCGCATTCCTCACCAACATGGTGCTTGCGCGACTCATCGCCACGGAGCGCGGCGAGATTGGTCTCATGAAAGCGTTCGGATACAGCAATGCCGAGGTCGGCTGGCACTACGCCAAGATGGTCATCGCCATGGCCATGGTGGGCATCGTCATCGGATGGGCCGTTGGCGCCTGGCTCGGAAAGGTGAATACGGAGATCTACGCCGAATTCTACCGGTTCCCGTTCCTTTTCCTGCACGCGGATCCGGCCGTCTTCGGCCTCGGCGCGCTCGTAAGCCTGGCGGCCGCACTCGCGGGCACCCTGGGAGCGGTGCGCCGCGCTGCCCTTCTGCCGCCAGCCGAGGCCATGCGGCCACCTACTCCGCCGGTATACAGGCGCGGGCGCCTGAGCGCCTCGCCGCCTGCGCGCTGGCTCGATCAGCCGACGCGTATCGTGCTGCGCCAGATTGCGCGTTGGCCGGGGCGCTCGGCGCTCACCGTCGCCGGCGTAGGCCTGTCGGTGGGGGTTCTGGTCATGGCCTATCAGTGGCTCGACTCCATCGAGCACATCGTTGACGTCTACTTCTACCAGGCACAGCGTCAGGACACGATGGTCGCGCTGGTGGAGCCGCAATCGACCACAGCCGTTTACGAGTTCCAGCGCATGCCGGGTGTCCTGACGGCGGAGCCCATGCGCATCGTCAGCGCGGACTTCCGGGTCGGCACACGCAGCCACCGGGGTGCGCTCCAGGGTGTGCGGCCGGACGCGAGTCTGCATCTGGTCTACGATGCAAAGGGCGAGATCGTGCGGGTTCCGCCCGACGGGCTGGTCCTGTCGACCAAGCTGGCCGAGAAGCTCGGCGTCGCGGTCGGCGATTCGATCTGGGTTGAGGTGCGGCAAGGCCGTCGGCCGATCCGGCACGTGCCGGTGGTTCGATTGTTCGAAACCTACATCGGCGTGCCCGCCTATATGGATCTGCGGGCGCTCGATCGCATGCTTCGCGAGCGCCCCAGCGTCGAGTACGTCAATCTGCTGGTCGACGAAGCCTCGGAGCCGGCGCTGCTGGCCGAGCTCAAGAATATTCCCGAGGTTTCGGGGGTGATGTTCCGGCGCGCCGCCGTCGATAGTTTCCATGAGACCATGGCCGACACCGTATTGATTTACGTGGGATTCTTCGCCGGATTCGCCGGCGCGCTCGGTTTCGGGGTCGTCTACAACAGCGCCAGGATTGCACTCTCTGAGCGGGGCCGCGAGATTGCGACGCTGCGGGTGCTGGGCTTCAGCAAGATCGAGACTTCCTACATTCTGCTCGGCGAGGTCGCGCTGCTGGTCTTCGTGGCGCTGCCGGTGGGCTGCCTCATGGGCCGCGGGCTCGCCTGGATCATGACCACCGCGTTCGAAACCGAGCTTTATCGCGTACCATTGGTGATCGAGACCTCGACGTATGGCCTTTCTGTGCTCTTCGCTTTAGCCGTGACGATGATCTCAGCCGCGATTGTCCGGCGCCGCCTCGACCGGCTCGATCTGATTGCTGTTCTCAAGACCCGGGAGTGATCGGATCAATGGATGCTGCATGGCGTCGATGGATCATGTGGGGTCTGCTGGGCGCGGCGCTCACCGCCGGGCTCGTCTACGCGTTCCGCCCGCAACCGATTCCCGTCGATCTCGCCACTGTCGCCCGGGGGCCGCTCGTTGTCACTGCCGACGAGGAAGGCGAGACCCGCGTGCGTGACGTATTTGTGCTCTCGGCGCCCGTCGCCGGCCGAGCGCTCCGGATCGACGCGGAGGTCGGCGATGCCGTCGTCGCCGAGCAGACCGTGGTCGCCGAGATCGAGCCAATCGACCCGGCCTTTCTCGATCTGCGCAGCGAGACCCAGGCGCGCGCCGCTCTGAGCGCCGCGGAAGCCAACAAGGCACTCGCCGAGGCTGAACTCGTCGAAATGGAAGCGGAACTCGACTTCGCCATCAGCGAGCTCGAGCGCGCGCGTCGCCTCTACCGGACCAGGACCATTTCGGAACGCGACCTCGACGACGCCGAACGCCGTTACAAGACGAGCCGCGCCGCCGTCGCAACGGTCAAGGCACGCCTGCAGGTGCGCGTCTTCGAGCTGCAGCGTGCGCAGGCGCAACTCATGTCGCCCGTGCAGACCCAGGCAGCCCATGGTGCCTGCGAATGCGTGCCCCTGCTCGCTCCCGTCAACGGAAAAATTTTACGTATTCTGCACAAGAGCGAAGGGGTCGTCGAAGCCGGCGATCCGCTGCTCGAGATCGGAGATCCGGAGGATCTCGAGGTCGTGGTCGATTTCCTGTCCGCCGACGCGGTGAGAATCTCGCCCGGCCAGCGCGTCATCATGGATGAATGGGGTGGCGGCGCTGCACTCGCTGGCGAGGTACGCCTGGTCGAGCCGTTCGGCACGACCAAGATCTCTGCCCTCGGCATCGAGGAGCAGCGCGTCAACGTCATCATCGATTTCACCAGCCCGCGCACCGAGTGGCAGAGGCTCGGTCATGGGTATCAGGTGGAGGTGCGGGTCGTGCTTTGGGAGGGTACCGATGTGCGCAAGGTTCCGTTGACTGCGCTCTTCCGCCACGGCGAGGACTGGGCGCTGTTCGTCGAAGAAAATGGCCGGGCGCGACTGCGCACCGTCGAGCTCGGCCGGCGGACTGGCCTCGAGGCGGAGGTGACCGCCGGTGTCGAATCCGGGCAGCGTGTGATCATATCGCCGAGCGATCGCATCACCGACGGTGTTCGCATCCGTCCTCGCGCTTAACGCGAGTACGAGGCGCCTACTGCCTTGATCGCAATTCGAGCTCCCACCACTGGGCGTAGATCTCGTCCGTCCATCGATCCTGAAACCAGGCAATGACGTCGATGATCTGCTGATCGCTCAGGCGATCTCCGAACGACGGCATATTGCCCTGTCCGCCGGGCGCACCCCATTTGATCTGGGCGCCGAGAACCTGAATCGGATGGTGCCAGGCGTGGCCGGTGCCGTTCAGCGGTGGCGGCGGGTACTTGCCGTCGGGACCTGCCCGCCGCCAGCTCGAGGCACCCTCGCCGTTCTTCCCGTGACACTCTGCGCAGTGCTGTGCGAACAGTGTGCCGCCGCGGGCCACGTGCTCGCTACCATACCAGCGCTCCGGCGCCGCGGATTTCTGCGGCGCCGTCGTCGACTCCGCGACCGGCTTCTCGGTCGAGCTGCTGGCGGTTTTGAGCATCGAATTCACCGTATCTTCATCGGATTCGCTGCAGCCGGTCAAAATGGCCGCCAATACAATCGCGGTGACTGCCCGGAGAGCCCGTGCCTGTCCACCGGTCACAGCAAGTCCGCGGTATACGGCATCGAATCTTTCGGGTGCTTCCAACGTGCGGTCTCCGTCAAGCAGCTACTCGCCCTGCCACATCTGTCCGGTATGGCGGTCGATCTCGAAGCGGTTCACGAGCGACCCGTCCACCGTCTCGATCTCTGCGACGATGATGTCATCATCCCGCTCTTCCACCTTGCCGACGCGCAAGCGCGGATTACCCCTGTGAAAGAGCCGATGCTCCATGATCTCCTTGACCTCGGCGGCGGTGAGGTCCGTATCCCGGTACATTCCCATGCCGCGCCCCATCATGCCGCGATGCCGCCCGTGGCGAGGTCCCTTGCCGTGGCCGTACCCCACGCAGGGCCCCATCATGCCGTAGCCGTGACCCATACCGGGGCCCATCATGCCGTAGCCAGGACCCATACCGGGACCCATTGGGTGTCCCATCGTTGCGCCACCATGCCCATAGCCGCCCTCTCCCGTCGTTCCCGGCGCATCGGCCTCGGACATGGCAGGACCGCTTCCATGAGCGTAAGCGAGCGACGCACCACCGAGGAGTGCGATCAGCACGATGGCTGAGATCAGTCGCAATTCTCTAAGCGTCTTCATCGACGTCTCCTGTGATCAACAAAGGCCATGTTCTATCGCGTGATCGGCCATCCTGCCTGCAGCCGAGCGTCGGGCGATTTCCGCGTGAGAGTATGGATTTATTTTACGCCCCATCGTCCGATTCGGACTACCGCGGCAGCTCAAACAGCTTGATAAAATCATCCGTCGGCTGCGCAGCGAAAGCCGATGTGGCGGTGGCCGTGCTCGACCGCGCGGGAAAAGCCACCACGAAAAAAGCCGGTGAGCCCATCGGCAGAGGTATCGAAGATGTAGTCACCGCCGCGGGTCACGCGCTCCCCGTCCGCTTCTGCGTTCTCGCGGCCGTCGTCGGCACGATACGGGTACGGGCGGTACAGGGAGCTCGTCCACTCGGCCAGATTGCCCGACAAATCATGCACCCCCGCGGGCGTTGCGCCGGCGGGCCGCCGCCCGACCGGCTCGTGATCGCCCCGGCGGCGCGCGAATACGGCCCGCTCGGGCGTTGGCGGCGTGTCACCCCAGGGATAGATACGCCCTTCGCGCCCCCGGGCGGCCGCCTCCCACTCCGCTTCCGTGGGCAATCGCTTCCCGAGCCACCGGCAGTAGGCTACCGCACCGTACCAGGTGACCTCCGTAACCGGATGGTGCGCCAAGCCCGGCGCCGGCGCGAAACGGCCGGACGCAATGGCGATACGCGCATCGGAATCGTCCAGCTCGATGAGCACGCGCCCGGCGCCGTCGGTGAACAGGCGCCCGGCGTCACCGCCCCCCACGTGCTTCCGCGTCACCCGTCCGGCCGGCGCGTCGCGCCGAGCATGCACGTCGAGCGTCTCGAGAAAGCGCACGTAGTCGGCATTGGTCACCTCCGTTGCGTCGATGCGGAAGGCCTCCAGCTTGACCTCGTGCACCGGTCGCGCGTCGCGCGCTCCTGCGTCGCTGCCGATGCGGTAGATACCGGCGGAGATCGGCACCATGTCGGCCGCCGCCCCATGACCGGGCAGGGACAGCGCCACGAGCGCGAGTCCTGAAAGGATCGATCGCATCTGCTCCCGCATCCGGAGAAAGCCGGGCACGGCTCCTTCCCCGTAGCGCTCGCGGCCGCTCAAGTGAGCTCGCCGAGCAGAGCCGCGGCATCCTGAAGGTCTCTGGTGTCGAAGCCCTCGGTAAAGGAAGCGTGGATCGGCGCGAGCAGCTCGCGTGCGCGTCCCGGCTCGCCTTGCTCGCGAGCGAATCGCGCAATGCTCACGGCGGTGCGCAGCTCCAGGGATCTCGCTCCCTGGCTCCTTGCGAGATTCAAGGCGTCGTCAAAGTGCGACTGGATCGCGTCCCGGCTGACAGCCGGATCGCGCGCGCGTACCACGGCGAGCATGCGATGATTCTCCGGCTCGAAGAACCGCTCCCCGCCCATCGCTGCATAGTCGATGCCTTTGCGTGCGAACTCGAGGGCGTCGTGCAGCCGCCCCGCGGCCAGGCTCGCTTCTGCCGCCATGGAGCAGAACCACGGCAGGGCGATATGATTGTGCAGCGCGACTTTTTCGTCGATACCCTCCCCGACCAGGGCGCTCGCCCGTGCATGATCATCACGGTGTGAATACGCGTAACCCAACATTATGTTACTCATGGCAGCATGTTGACGGAATTCGTGCTGATCGCAGATCGATTTGCACTCTGTGCCATACTCGAGCAGCTTCGGGATGTCCCTGCGTATCGAACAGGTCAGCCCCGCAAAGCCCGTCGCCACCCCGATGAGCGCAGGCTTGCCGATTTCGCGGGCGAGCCGAACGGCTTCCTCGGACAACACCACCGCCTGGTCCGGGAAACCGAGCAGCCATTTTGCCCACGCCAGGTAGCACAGGCTCGACAGGCCCGGATCCTGCCCGAAGACCGCCAACCTGCTCTTGTCCTCCATGCGCCGGTACAGCTCGATACTGGCCTCGAGGTACGGCGCAGCGTCGGGACACCGGCCGCTGAACAGATGCGTCGCGCCGAGCGTGAAGACCGTGCCCAGATGTGCCACCGCGTCATCCGTCCCGGCTGAAACCTGCTGACACTTCGAGGCGTATTCTTGAGCGGTTCTCATGTCGCCGCGGGCGAACTGCAGGCGCCACAATCCCCAGGCCGAGGTGAACGAAGTCCGTGCGTCGCCGAGCCGGCCGGCGAGATCGAGTGCGCGCACGTAGATCTGCTCGACCTCCGGTGCCGCCTGGCCGGAGACATACATCAGTGATGGACCGAGCAGCGTCTGAGTTTCCAGCTCGAAACGCATCCACTCGGGCTCCTCCGCGAGCGTCTGGACGGATGCAATTGCCCGCCGAAAGTCGCTGATGGCCTCCACGTGGGCGAACCGCCCCAGCGCATGCTCGCCTGCCCGGCGCCAGTAACGCGCCGCCTCGTCCTGCTTGCCGGCTTCCTCGAAATGATGAGCGACAAGCTCCAGGGGAGGATTGTCGTTGACGGCCTGAACGAGGCTCGACGCAATGCGCAAATGGCACCTCTGGCGCTCGCGCTTCAGCAGCGACTGGTAGGCGGCATCACGCACCAACGCGTGCTTGAACTCGTAACGGGAATGGCGGCCACCGCTCCCGTAGATCAATCCGGCCTGAACGAGAACAGCGAGCTTCTGCTGCAGAGCCCCATCGTCCTGACCGGAAATGCTGCTGAGCAGATCGAATCCAAACGATCGCCCTATGACCGCGCCGAGCTGCGCGACCTCCTTGACGGCACCGAGGCGATCGAGACGCTCCATCAGCAGATCCTGCAGGGTCGCGGGTATATTGGCCGACGCCACATCGGAGCCAGGGCCATCCAGCGCCTCGCCCTCCGGAATAAAACCGGGATCGGCCAGCGCCGCGCTGATCTCCTCGATGAAAAGCGGAACGCCGTCGCTGCGCGCGACGATTTCTTCGACCATCCCTTCGGGCAGGCTACTTCCCTTGGTAACCTCGGCGATCATCGCCGCGCTGTCGCGCCGGCCGAGATTGTTGAGCGCGAGCGCGGTGACGTGCGAGTAGTCCGTCCACAGCGGCCGGTACTCGGGGCGATGCGAGACGACGACCAGGATTCTACTGTCACGGAGGGTCTCGATCAGTCGCGTGAGAAAATCCTGCGTCGACGGATCGATCCAGTGCACGTCCTCGACCACGAAAAGGACCGGCGCCTGTACAGCCATCGCCCGTATTGCACCGACGAGCATGTCGAGGGTGTGGACGCGTAGCTGCTCCGGTGAAAGGTCGAGAGCAGGATAGGCGTGCTCGTAAGGAATCGACAGCAGCTCGGCGAAGTATCGCACCGTCTCTTCGACGTCCAGACCCAGCTCATCCAGCAATGTCTTCAGCGCATCGAGCTTGTCCTGGGGCGTCTGCCCTGCTCCGATACGCGCCGCGCGCTCGATCTGATCGATGAGCGGATGAAACGCGCTGCTCTGCCGGTAAAGCGAGCAGAAACAAAGAACGCGGTTGATGCGGGTATCGGCCAGCGCGTCCTGCAGCGCACGAACGATGCGGGATTTGCCGACACCCGCCTCACCGGAGAGCAGCACCGCCTGTTCCTCGCCGTCGACGGCAAGCTGCCAGCGACGCAGAAGTATCCCGAGCTCCTCATCGCGCCCGACGAGCGGCGTGAGCCGCCGCTCCAACGCCGCATCGAAACGGCTGACCTCTCGCACGGCGAGCGCGCGATAGGCCCGCACGGGCTCGTCGATTCCCTTGAGCGTCTGCGGCCCGAGCGCTTCGAGATCGAAGCGACCTGCGACCAGATGCCGGGTAGCGGCTGAGAGCATCACCGAGTTGGGATCGGCTATCGCCTCGAGCCTCGCCGCCAGGTTGGGCGTCTCCCCGACCACGGCGCTCTCCTGCGCCGCCCCCTCGCCGACGATGTCACCGACTACTACCGGTCCTGTGGCGATGCCGACACGCACCGCCAGCGCGACCCCGGTCTCCAGCTGCGGCACCGCCTCGGCGAGCTCCAGCCCCGCGCGCAGCGCCCGCTCCGCGTCGTCCTCGTGGGCGCGCGGGTACCCGAAATAGGCCAGCACGCCGTCGCCCATGTATCGCGCGACGTAGCCGTCGTACTTATCGACGGCGGCCTTGGCCGCGTCCTGATAGGTGCGGTTGATATCCCGCAGGTCCTCGGGATCGATTCGTTGGGAGAGTTCCGTCGAGCCGACGAGATCGGCGAACATGACCGTTAGCTGGCGCCGTTCGGCGTCTCCCGTCGCCTGCGCCGGGACCGTGGTGTGCGCCGAGCGTTCATCCGCACGCGCCTTGTCCAGCTCCTTGATCGCCTTCAGCAGCTTCTTGCGCGCACCGAGAGGAATGCCGATCTTTTCCAGGTCGGCCTCTTCGAGCTCCGGCAGCACCTCGAGGTCGACCTCGTTCTCGGCGAGCAGGTCCGCGTGCTTGCCGAGTCCGTGCCGGTCGAGCCACTGGCGCAGATTGACCATGGAGTAAACATACTCTCATGCACTCGTCGGCGCGAGCCGCGGCGGCGTCGGCTCCGCGATGGCCGAGCGGTGTGAGCCCGAGGGACTCGGTGAGTTGCTTGCGCTCACGCGTCCTGATCTGCGCCAGCGGGACCTCGACAGTTTTTTTCCGTGAGAAAGCTGCGTGCTCTGCATGGATTGCGGGCGAGTCCGAGATGGCACAGCTTCATGGGCTTCTGCCAACGGCCCTGCCCGATCGGGTGCCACTCCGTTCCAAACTTCGGAATCATGACATATCCAGCGGCTTGTCCAGCACTCTTTTGTGTTGCCAAATACCACCCCGCGGGGCTCGTATCCCCGGCCAAAGGCTTGCTAAGATCGGCCATACGCGTCCAGCGTCATTATTCTCGAAGCCAATGGCCGCGTACCGGGCCCGGCGATGCGCCGAGTCCCGGGAACACGATAACAACGACTCACTGACTATCACGAGGAGGACTCTGGATGAATACTTCACGTATCGCGCTCGGTCTCGCGCTGATGGTCGGCGCGGTAACCACGAGCAGTATCGCAATTGCGCAGGAGAAGTTTCCCGACAAGCCCATTGAAGTCGTGATTCACTCGAAGTACGGCGGCGGAACGGATGTCACGGCGCGGATGATGATGATCCGCACGCGCAGGGAGCTGGGAGTAGACATGTCGGTTACTTCACAGCGGGGTGGCTCTGGCGCCAAGGCGCACCAGTACGCGCTCGGTAAGTCACGCGACGGCTATACGGTGCTCGCGTTGACGCAGACGCATCTCTACACAATCGCGCGTGGCAAGTCGCCGCTCACGATCGATGACGTCGTCGGTGTAGCCCGTGCCATGGACGATCCGACTTTCATCACGGTGAGTGCCAACAGCCCCTATAAGTCACTGGAGGACCTGGTGGCCGCCTCCAAGAACGAGCCGCTGAATTGGGGTGTCGCACAGATTGGCGGCACCGAGCACATCGGGCTCGCCCAGTTCGCCAAGGCCGCGAACATCAAGTTCAAAGCGGTGCCCTTCGGCAGCGGTGCGCAGATGGTGCAGGCGCTCATGTCGGGTGCGATCGTCGCCACTCTTCCCAACGTCAGTGAGGGAGGTCCGCAGGTTGCGGACGGCACGTTCCGCGCTCTGGCGGTCTTGGGCAACAAGCGTCTCAAAGACTATCCCGACGTGCCGACCGCCAAGGAGAAAGGCTTCAACGTCAAAACCTCGACCACCCGCGGCTACTGGGTGCTCAAAGGCACTCCGGAAGATCGCGTTGAGATGCTCTCCAAGGCCATGGTCAAGGCCATGAACCACGACGTCTTCGTCAACTACCTGAAGAGCGCGGGACTCACGGTTGACGACAGCGTCGCCGGTCACGAGGAGTGGACGCGGCAGATCAAGGAAGAATATGCAAACGCGGTCGAGGCGTTAACGGATCTGGGTCTCATCAAGTAGACGTCCGCGAACGGGACCGCGGAGCCTGCGCACATGACGTCCGACAACGGCCTGGAAAATGGCTCGGAAAATGATCGGCGGCCCGCACGGCGAGCCGCCGATTTTCTCGACGGCACCGATCTCGCCGTTGCCGCGGTGCTGCTCACCTTCTGTGCCTGGGTCTATTACCTGACCACCAGGTTCGAGGAGGTGGCGGCTCTGTTCGCCCAGGACGTGCCACCGGAGTTCCTGCCGCGCCTGCTTGTGTGGACTATTGCGCTTCTGAGCATCCTTCTGCCCTTCGAGCATCTGATAAAGCCGGGGGGACGTGCACATTTTCACAAGGCACGCTCCAAGCCCGTTGCCGTGATGGCGTATCTCACCGGCGGGCTCCTGGTGCTCGTCGTCATGTCGGTGAAGCTGATAGGGACCTATTTCGCGATGGTTCTGGTTTGTGTGCTGCTGCCACTGCTCTGGGGCGAGCGACGCTGGACCATCTTGATCCCGTTCGCCGCAGGGTTTCCGACTCTTGTGATGTTGTTGTTCTCTAAAATGCTCGGCGTCTACTTCGAGCCGGGCCTGTACGGCATCGATTTCCGGTAGGAGCGCCCGATGGAGCCCGTCTTCGAAGGTCTATCGCTGCTCGCCGATCCGTTCAACATCGGTCTGATTTTCTTGGGCGTGCTCATCGGCGTGGTGGTGGGCGCATTGCCCGGGTTGAGCTCACCCATGGCAGTCGCGCTGCTGCTGCCGTTCACGATTCCGCTCGAGCCGGTGGCTGCCATCTCCATGATGGCGGCGCTCTACTGTGCCGGCACCTTCGGCGGCTCCATCACGGCGATACTCATAAACGCGCCGGGTGCACCGCCGGCGGCGGCGACCGCGCTCGATGGATATCCCATGGCACAGAAAGGCCAGGCAGGCCGCGCCCTCGGTATCGCCGCGGTCAGCAGCATCTGCGGCGGCGTGTTCAGCCTGATCGTGTTTCTCCTCGCCGCGCCGCTGCTCGCCAAAGTGGCGACCTCGTTCCGGCCGATGGAGTACTTTGCGCTCACGATATTCGCGCTCTCCATGCTCGCGTCTATCAGCGGCAAGTCGTCATTGCGAAACCTGATCAGCGGTGGGATCGGTGTGCTCATCAGCACGGTGGGAATCCATCTGACCACCGGTGTCGAAAGATTCACTTTCGACGTGCCTGAGCTCGCCGAGAGCATCAACTTCATTCCGGTTCTCATCGGGCTGTTCGCCATGGGCGAGCTCCTCAATCAGTCCCAGTCCCTGAATGTCGCCTACGAGCGCATCTCGTCGGTTGTCGTCAAGCTTCCGAGCCGCGAGGACTTCCGTCGCATACGCGGAACGATTCTTCGCTCGTCCGGTATCGGCACCTTCATCGGCATCCTGCCCGCGGAGGGGGCGACAGTCGCGGCCATCATGGGATACAACGAAGCCAAGCGCTGGTCGAAGAACAAGGAGGAATTCGGCAGCGGCTGCCCGGAAGGAATCGCGGGACCCGAGGCGGCCAACAACGCGGCGACCGGGGGCGCCATGGTGCCGACCCTTTCCCTCGGCATTCCCGGAAGCGGCACCACGGCGGTCATTCTTGCGGCCCTCATAATGCACGGGTTTCGCCCGGGTCCCTATCTCATGAAGGAAACTCCGGAGTTCGTGTATGCGATCTTCGGTGCCATGCTCGTGGCGAACATCATGTTCCTCGCCATCGGTCTCGCCGGTGCCAAGGTGTTTTCGCGGGTTACGCTGATTCCGCGAACGATCCTCTGGCCCGGTGTCTTCGTGTTCTCTCTCATCGGCTCGTACGCGACCGGCTCGTCGCTGTTCGACGTGTGGGTGATGCTGGCCGCCGGTATCGTCGGTTTCATAATGCTGCGTCACGGCTTCTCTCCGGCGCCGCTCGTTATGGGACTCATACTCGGGCGACTGGTGGAAGAGTCGCTTTCCCAGTCGATGATTCTGCTCGACAACAACTGGCTGAGATTTCTCGAGAGCCCCATCGTCAATCTGTTCTTCGCCCTCACCGTCGTGAGTCTCGGCTGGCCCTGGTTCAAGTTTCTGACACGCACCCTGCTGTCGCGCTGGCGGCAGAACACCCGCGATAGCGACACCTGAGCGCAGTGGCTGTTTCCAAAAGCAGCCGCGTCATTGCAGAAGAGCTGGGTGGCTGGGCAGCCGCACTGAGATCGCATCCACCGCCCGCCGAGGTGGCAGCCGTCGCGAGGCGTCAGCTTCTCGACGTCGCCGGACTGTGCATCGCCGCCCGCCGTACGCCCTACGTGAGCGCGTTGCTGCGCGCGGAGAAGCGCCCCGGCGACTGCACGGTCATTGGTCACGGCACCGCTGATGCAGCCGGTGCCGCCCTCATCAACGGCACGGCGGCCCACGGTGAGGATTTCGACGACACCTTCGAGGGCACGCCGGTGCACACGGGAAGCGTGGTGGTGCCGGCGGTGCTCGCCGCATGTGAAGCCCATGCGCGATCCGGTGCCGATGTGCTCGCGGGCATCAGTGCCGGCGTCGAGCTCATGTGCCGAATGGCGCTGGTGACACCGGCGGCGGTTCACCGCGCAGGATTTCATCCGACGGCGGTCATCGGTACGCTCGGGGCAACCCTCGGAGTCGCCGCATCGCTTGGATGCGACGTCCGAGCCAGCGCAAGCGCGCTGGGGATCGCCGGCAGTCTCGCCGGCGGCATCATCGAGTATCTCGCCGAGGGCGCTTGGACCAAGCGCCTGCACGCCGGCTGGGCGGCGCAATCGGGGCTGCGCGCCGTGGAACTCGCCAGGGCGGGCTTCGTCGGCCCGCGCACCGTGCTGGAAGGACGGCACGGATTCTATCATGCGTTCACCAACGGCGACGTCGAACCCGACTTCGATCATCTCACTCGGGATCTCGGCGATCGCTGGCTGATGGAGACACTGGCATTCAAGCCCTATGCCTGCGGCACCATGGCCCAGCCGTTCATCGACTGCGCCCTGGCGCTTCGTGGTGCCGGCATCGGCGCAGACTCAATCGAGCGCATCGAGTGCAACGTGGGTGAGGGAACCGTGCACCGCCTGTGGGAGCCGCTCGCCGAGAAGCGCCGTCCGGTGAACGGCTATGCCGCCAAGTTCAGCGTGCCCTATTGCATCGCGGTCGCCGTCGTGGACGGCAATGCCGGTTTAGGGCAGTTCACGGACACGCGTGTCGGTGACGCAAGGGTCCTGGATCTGGCCTCGCGCATCGGCTATCGCATCGATCCCGACAACGAGTACCCGGCCAACTACAGCGGTCACCTGCACGTTTACCTCAAAGACGGCAACGAGCGAGAGTTTCATCAGCCACACCTGCGCGGCGGCCAGCACGCGCCGCTCGCCGACGATGAAATCGTTGCAAAGTTTTGCGACAACGCAACCTTCGGTGGCTGGCGTTCCGAGCAGTCGGACAAAGCATTGGCGATGCTCGGAGAGCTCATCGCGGGCGACGATCTCGGCGCGCTTTCCTTGCTGCGCGGTTGATGGCGACGACGCTCTGGATAAACCCTTGCCGCATCATCCCGCGTCCCGCGCACGGCCAGGACCCACCGCGGTGCGCCGGCTCGCCGACTGGGGGCGGAGGTCATCAAGGCCGAGCTCCCCAAGGCCATAGAGCCCGACGACACCACCGGCGCGCCCGCTCCATCTTCTGAGCACGCCGCCGGGAAAACCTCTAATCAGACAATGGGCACGTCGCTCCTGATCTGGGCCCGGTGCAGGCGGCGGCGCGACGCCGCATCAAACGCATCGCGCCGATGCAGCACGGCGCGGTTCTGCCACATGAGCACATCACCCACCCGCCAGCGGTGACACCAGGTAAAGCGCGGCTCTGTGGCATGCGCCCACAGGCGATCCAGCAGCGCTTCGCTCTCCGTCACCTCGAGCCCGATGACGTAGCTTCCGGGACGCCTGCCGAGAAACAGGCCGCGACGCCCCGACTCCGGATCCGTTTGCACCAGGGGATGGCGGGCACCGGGCGTATCGCGTACGTGGCGCGTTTCCTCGTAGCCCTTTCTCAACATGCCGGCGCTGTTGCGCGACGCATCGTGAATGGCCGTCAGCCCCTCGATACGTGCTCTGAGATCGTCCGGCAGCGCGTCGTAGGCGGCAAACATGTTGGCGAAATACGTGTCACCCCCTTCGGCCGGAATCTCGATCGCGTAGAGCACGGCGGCCTTCGGAGGTACCTCGACGTAGGTCATGTCTGCGTGCCAGACGGCTTCGCCTGCGCCGAGATTTCCCCGCGGCACGCCGCCCTCGACGATGTTGGAGATGACATTGAGCTCCGGATACTCCTCGTGGAACGGCTTGCCGTAGGGATTCGGACCCGGCGGATCGAGCTCTCCGAACGAGCGACTGAAGGCCACCAGATCCGCATCGCGAATATTCTGCTCACGGATGAGCAGCACCAGATGCTCACTCCAGGCAGCGCGGATCCGCTCCAGGTTCTCGGATGTGATGCCCGCGGCCATGTCGACGCCGCGAATCTCGGCGCCGAGCGCGGCACCGCTCGGCACGATTTCGAAGGCCGATTGACCTCTAGGACTGATGGCCGTTCCCTCCTAGTTTACGACGATGGTGCAGACTACTCCGGCTGCACCTCCAGGTACACGAGCACCTTGGATGGCTCGCCGTCAGGATTCAATCGCACCGCCGTCGACCGCT
>JABAOE010004920.1_pt2 | contig 50149 bp, 57 predicted proteins | sample 7062141 | NCBI WGS metagenome assembly JABAOE01 (sample SAMN14538627, study PRJNA623070) | marine sediment metagenome | biome: marine biome [ENVO:00000428]; feature: marine pelagic biome [ENVO:01000023]; material: deep marine sediment [ENVO:00002113] | place: India: Gulf of Khambhat ... | reverse complement strand
GTCGTGACGCTGTCCATCCAGCCGTCCTCGTCGATGACGAAGCCGTGGACCGCGCCGAAGAACTTGTCGGTGATGGGGCCGCTGACCTTGGCGCGGCCCCAGTAGCGGTCGTAATTGCCGGCGCCGCCTTCGGCGAATACGGCGAATTCGTCGCTTGGCTTTTCGAGGTTTACCGTGATCGCGCCGCCGGTTGTGTTGCGGCCGAACAGCGTCCCCTGCGGGCCGCGCAGCACTTCCAGCCGCTCGACGTCGAACAGCCGGATCTGGTTCTGGTTCTGGCGCGAGATGTAGATTTCGTCGACGTACGTGCCGACTGGCACGTCGAAGGTCGCGATCGACTCGGCGTTGCCGATGCCGCGCAGGAAGTAGGAGTTCGATCCGCCCAGCGACACGTTATTCGACCCGGTCAGGTTCGGCACATTCTGGATCAGGTCGAGCGTGCCGAAGATCTGGCGGCGGTCGATGTCTTCGGCGTCGAAGGTTGTCACCGCGATCGGCACCTCCTGCAGGTCCCGATCGCGCCGCTCGGCGCGGGTGATGATCTCGTCGAGCGGGGCGGCGACCGCGGGCGGCAGGGTCAGCGCGGTCGCGATCAGGAAAGATGCAAACGGGAATAGCGTAGGACGAGTGCGCATGACGATGGCTCCACAACCAGTTGGGACGGGCGCCGCACAGCGTGCTGCAGAAACGACATCAGCGACTATGGCGTGTCCGGCTCGGTTTGTCTAACCGATCGCCCATCTTGTTGCTTGCGCACCACGACAATCTGCGCCGACGCTGACCGCCGTGGCCGAGACCAGGAGGCCCCGGTCGCGGCGGAGCCGCGTCGGGAGGCCTTTCCTTTCTAGCGTCAGATAATGGCGCGTCGCGTGCGGATGAACAGCGCGACGAGCAATCCCATAGCGAACGTCGCTGCTGCGGCCGGCTCAACGAGTGATACCGGGGAGCCGCCGACGATCTGCCCCGAGGCCAGGTTGCGAGCCGAACCATTGCTCACTTTGGCTTCGAAGCCCATGTCGATGTCGATGGTTCCGCCCAGGTCGGTCATTAAGCCGTCGAGCACGATCGCGAGAAACTGGTCTCCGGCCATCGAGGTAAAGCCGACAGCTCCGCTCAGGATAGTCACACCGGTGTACGTTTGACCGGTCAGGCCGCTCCCGTCCTGAGTCACCAGGTGGACGTTGCTGAATCCCGCCGCGCCTCCGGTGGCCGCGTTGAAATCGAATGAGCCGGTCAGGGCAGTGGCGTCGTTGAACAAGGCATTCTGGAGCGTCCAGGTCAAGGACATGCCCTGCGCGGTGGTCGCGCAAAGGGATAAAGCAAACGTAGCAATCGTGAGGCGGGCCGTGTGCATAGCGTGACTCCCTGGTGCACACCCGCAACACGCGTCTGGCTAGAGGCCGGTCGGGTGATGTTGTTGTTGTTTGAACATAATATCGCCCAACTCCCGAGGCCCTGTCAATAATATTTTTGCCGGACCATTTTTGCAATATTTATCAAATAGTTATGCGAAAATTTCGGGAGAGGTTAAATAGGCGCTGCGCAGCCCAATGAATCCGCGGAACTCGAGGGCAGGGCTAGATTCCGGTGGGTCGCAAATGCGGCTTCTACGCCACTCTACGCGCAGCGAGGATCGCCGCCGAGCGTCCGAAATCGTCAGGCGTCGGAGCGGCGGCGCAGGGCAATGACCGCCAACAGGCCCGCCGCGAACATGATGCCCGACATCGGCTCGGCGAGTGCGACGGGGCCGCCGCCGGCGCTCACGCCGGCGATGCCGGAGCTGGTGATGCGGCCCGATATCAGCTTGCGGACCGGGAAGATGAAGATGCCCTCGCGGGACAGCCAGCCCGAGCTAATGTCGATGCTCCCGCCGGCGCTCGTCATCGCGTCCGCCAGCCTGACGGACAACACATGGATGCCGGAGTTGGTCATCAGCCACCTGCTGGAACTCCAGATTGCCGCTCCGCCGTCGTAGCTCGATCCGGACAGGGCACCGTCCTGCGTGGCCAGGTTGATGTTGCTGTAGCCGCCCGCGCCGCCGATCTCGGCGTCGTAGTCGAAGGAGCCGTTGAGTGTCGTATTGTCGCTGAACAGCGCGTTCTGGAACGTCCATGTCACCGAGATGGCCTGCGCCGGGGCGGCGACGATGGACAGGCCGATCGCGGCGAGCGCCAGTCGGATCGCGTACATCCTTGTACTCCCTCAGATTGAAGATGACCCCCGGTGCGGTGGCCTTTGGGGGCGTCTCGCTCTTGTTAATTTTCAATGGACTATCGCGTGTTTCTGAACGCGGTGTCAAAAATATTGATTGAGGCCTATTTTTCTTGAGTAGTTTCAATTCTTTAATCTTGTTCCCAAGGGTGATGTCAAATGCTCTGGCCCATTGCCCCGCGACTGGCGTAACGGCCGGGCTCGACATAGGATGACAACTCGTCTGCCGAACGGACCCCGTGATGCAATTACCGCGCTTCGAATACCTGCGCCCCGCCAGTCTGAGCGAGGGGCTGGCGCTGCTGGCCGAGCTCGGGGACGATGCGAAGGTGCTGTCCGGCGGGACGGACCTGCTGGTGAACATGAAGTTCCGGCTCGACATGCCGCGCGTCCTGATCAGCTTCGCGGGGCTCCCCGAACTTCGTCAGGTCGAGCGCGCGCCCGATGAGGGCCTGCGCATCGGCGCCGCGTGCACGCTGACCGAGTTGATCGGGGACCCGATCATCGCCGAGTATTGTCCCGCGCTTCGGGATGCGATTCACGCCGTCGGTTCACGCCACATCCGCAACGTCGGCACGCTCGGCGGCAACCTGTGTCTCGACACGCGCTGCTGGTATACGAATCAGTCGGAGAACTGGCGAGCCTCGCGCGAAGGCTGCTTCAAGACGGACGCGGACCTGTGCCATGTCATCAAATCGGCCGATCGTTGCCATGCGCTGAACACCTCTGATACCGCGCCGCTGCTGATCGCGATCGGTGCGAGGGTGCTGCTGGCCGGGCGGGACGGGCGGCGCGAGATGCCACTCCTGGATTTCTACCGCGAGGACGGCGTGCGCCACACGATGCTGGAGCCCGGCGAGATTCTCGTCGCCGTCGAGTTCCCGCGGTTCGAAGGCCGCGCCGTGTTCGCGAAGCTCGCGCAGCGCCAGGGCCTCGACTTCGCCTCCGGCGCGTTCGCCGCCGCAGTGCTCGGCGGAAACGAGCGACCCGCGTCGGTCCGCCTCGTGCTGGGCGCGGTCGCCGCCGCGCCAAAAGTCCTGCCCGAGGCGGAGGGAATCCTGCTTCGGGACGGGCTCACCGACGAGGCGATCGATGCCGCCGCGTCGTCGGCGCGCGGCGCGCTGGGCGAGGTCACGAACCTGTTTTCGCCGTCGGGCTACAAGCGGCGTCTGGTCAAGGCGCTGATTCGCGATGCGCTGGTCGAGCTGCGCGAGCAGGCGACCTGAGTCGGGATTCACGCGGTGAACAAGCGACTGATCACGCTGACCGTTAACGGCGATGCGCACCAATTAGCGGTCTCGCCGCACCTCACGCTGCTGGACGTGCTCCGCAACGAACTCGGCATGACGGGCACGAAGCGTGGCTGCACGGCCGGCAGCTGCGGTGTCTGCACCGTCAATGGCGAGCAGGGCCAGGCGGTCTGCTCGTGCCTGGCGCTCGCCGTCGAGTGGGACGGTCGCTCGATCACGACGATCGAGGGCGTGCAGGCCGGCGGCGAGTTGCACCCGCTGCAGCAGGCCTTTCTCGAATGCGGCGCGGTTCAGTGCGGTTTCTGCACGCCGGGCCTCGTGATGTCCGCGAAGGCGTTGCTCGACGTCAACCCGGATCCGACCGAGGCCGAGATCTGCGAGGCCCTGGCCGGCGCGATCTGCCGCTGCACCGGGCACATCAAGGTCAAGCACGCGGTGCGGCGGGCCGCCGAATTGCTGCGCGAACAGGGGCACACCGGCGATGGTTGAGCTCAGCGTCGTCGGCAGGAACTGGGCGCGTCTCGACGGCGTCGACAAGGTGACGGGCCGCTCGGTGTTCACCGACGACGTGCGCCTGCCCGGCATGCTGCATGGCAAGATCGTGCGCAGCCCGCACGCGTCGGCGCGCATTCTGAGTATCGATACCAGTGCGGCCGAGGCGCTGCCGGGCGTCAAGGCCGTCCTTACGGCCGACGACGCGCAGGGCGTCGTCATCGGCATCAATCAGCCCCTGCTGCCGAACAAGCGCGTGAAACACGTGGGGCATGAGGTCGCTGCCGTCGCGGCGATCGACGAGGAGACGGCGGCCGAGGCGGCCCGCCTGATCGACGTCCAATACGAGATCCTGACGCCGGTACTGTCCGTGACCAAGGCCCTCGCGGACGACGCGCCGCAGCTGCACCCGAAGGCCAAGGGCAACATCGCCTGGCAGGAACAGCTGGAACACGGCGATCCGGACGCCGCGTTCGCGGAGTGCGACATCGTCCGGGAGGACGAATACGTCACGAATCCGTCGCATAACTGCTATGCCGAGTACCACGTCTGCGTCGCCGACTTCAGCAAGGCCGGGCAATTGACGGTGTGGACGCCGACGCAGACGGCGCTGCTGTTCCAGAAGAGCCTCGCCGCGGCGCTGAAGTTGTCCGACAGCGACGTGCGCCTGCTGACGCTGAACTCGGGGGGCGGCTTCACCGGTCGCACGGCGACCCGGCCGCATCACTTCCTCGCGGCGCTGCTGTCCCGCAAGGCCGGGCGGCCCGTGCGGATCCGCGCGAGCGGCGACGAGGAATTCGCGATGTGTCATGCGGGCGGCAAGGTGATCTACAAGCTGAAGTCCGGCGCGACGCAAGAGGGTCGGCTGCGGGTCATCGAGGCGGACCTGCTGTTCGATTCGGGCGCCTACGTCGAGTCGCAGATGATCGTGACGCTGCTGACGTCGCGGTATCTCGGCGCGCTGTACCCGATCGACCATGCCCGCTATCGGGGGCGCCTGGTGCATACGCACAACCAGCCGTATTACTTCCACCACGGCGGCGGCATTGCGCAGTTCCAGTTCGCGCTGGGCCAGCACCTCGATGCGCTCGCGCGCGACCTCGGCATGGATTCGGTCGAGTTCAGCCTGCTGAACGCGGTCGAGGCGGGTCACACGACGCTCGACGGTACCCACTACGCGAGTTGCGGACTCAAGGAATGCATCGAGAAGGCCGCCGCGCAGGCCCGCTGGAAGGACAAATACGGCAAGCTGCCGAAATACAAAGGGATCGGCATCGGCATCGGCGCGATGGCCTCCGGCGCCAAGGGCCTGTTCAAGCACGATACCTCTGCCGCCTTCGTCAAGGTCGCCGACGACGGACGGGTTTCGCTGTACATCGGCCTGCCCGACATGGGGCAGAGCTCGCATACGGCGATGGCGATCATCGGTGCCGAGGTGCTCGGGGTCACGCCCGAGGATTTTCAGGTCGTGTCGGGCGACACGGCCGCGGACCCGCTCGACGTGGGTGCGTTCACGCAGCGCGGTACTTTTAACACCGGAAACGCGGTGAAGAACGCATGCCTCGATGCGCGCGAGCAACTGGCCGTGACGGCGGCAGCCCAGCTCGGCGTCGAGCCCGCACAACTCGTGTTCCGCGACCGCCAGGTATACCCGCGAGACGAGCCGGAGCGCGCGATCCCGTTCCGAAAGGTCGCGTTCGACACTTTGCATAGCGTCGAGGGCCGGTTCGTCATGGGACGCGGGTTCTACAACTCCCCGATCGAAAAGGGCTCGATGGCCTACTCATTCGGCGCGCAGATCGCCGAGGTCACCGTGGACCCGGGCACCGGTATTGTGACCGTNNGAGGGCCAGATCGACGGGCAGGTCTTCAGCGGCATGTCACAGGTGCTGTACGAGGAATGCGTGATGGAGGAAGGCCAGGTCATGAATCCGTCGCGTCTCGACTACAAGATGCCCCGTGCGTTCGAGATGCCGGAGGTCGACCACATCATCGTCGAGACGGTCGACCCGCACGGCCCGTTCGGCGCGAAGGAGGTCGGGGAGGGCCCGATCGTCTGCACCATGCAGGCAATCGCGAACGCGGTTACCAACGCGATCGGCCGCCAGGTCAAGGAGATGCCGCTGTCGCCCTGGCGCGTGCTCCGCAGGATCAACCGGGCTTGACCTTCTCCAGGTAGTCCGCGTCGATCTTTGCGACGCCGTCTTCGCGCGCGCGCCCGATGATGCCTTTCAGCACGTCCTGCAGGAAGGGGCGGGGAACACCCGTCAGCATTTTACTGGCTGCCTCGGTGAACTCCACCTCCTTGTCGATGCGATTCGAGACGTAGAACACGTACTGCCACTCGAGTCCCTCGACCTTGGGTACCGGGACGCTGAAGGGCGTATGGCTCTCGGCGAACCAGAACCCGCTGCCCGGGCGGAATCCATCGAAGATCGGCATGTTCGGGAAGACCTCGCCGTTCTCGATGCCGTCCGCATACTCCTCTTGCACGAGTATGTTGTCGATCACGAGGTTGAAATGAGTGTTGTAGGGATTGCCGTTCGCATCGGTCAGCTGGTGCAGGCCGAAGCGGTCGTTCCAGGTACATTCGAACACCTGGAAGGCTTCTTTGATGATCTGCGGGAAGTCCGGATCGGCCGCGTGCTCGGGTGTCGGCGAGTCGATCATCGTGTACGGGTTGGCCTTGGCTTTGTCTTCCAGCGACATGCCCGGGTAGCCCATGTTCGCGACCCCTTTGAATGCCTTGCGATCGAACGGCACATAGTTCAGCGCACACCTGTGGTTTCGGCGGAGATTGACGGCCGTGCCGCTGTTGTGGCGGCTGATCAGCAGCATCGAGTATGGTTCCGTGATCCCGAACGGGAACAGCAGCGCGTGGGGACCGATACCCGTCTCGCCCCCCTCGTGCACGGTCGTGATGAGCGCGAAGGACATCGGTATGAACGCACTCGCCTGGTAGAAGTTATCGACGATACCCACGTTTACGAACATGATTCACTCTCCTATCCCAAGGCAGATATCAGGTGTTTGCCGATCACCCGAATCGCCTGCTCCGGATTGCTGTAAATGCATAACGCGATCTGATTCAGGCCGGCGTCTCTGAACGCCTTCATGCGTTCCACTTCTCGATCGATCTCGCTGAGCGGCGACGCGGATACGCCCCCGTCGACGATCCTGGTCAGTATTTCGTCGGGCACACCTTCTATGTCCGGCGACTTGGCCATGTAGGCCTTCAGGAACGAACTCTCGTGGGCGGTGACGACGGCCGCCTCGTCCTCGTCGACGACGTCGCGGATATAGTCCGGGTAGATCGTACCGCGCACGGCCAGATAGATGCGCGCCTCGCGCTGTGCCTGCTCGCGGCTCTCTTGCACGTGCCACGCCCAGAAATTGTTCAGCGGGAACCGCGCGGCTTCGATACCGCGCTCGCCCAAGCCCGGGTCGATGATGCCGCGTGCCCAGCGGATCCGGTCCGGCGTGAAGTCGCTGACCATGATGCCCGCTGCGTAGCGCGAGGCCGCCGCAAGCATCTGTGGCCCGTTTGCGCCGACGTAGATCATCGGCGGCGGCTGTTCCGTCCAGCCGACGTCGAGCCAGCCGATCTTGTACAGCTGGCCTCGGTAAGGCCCCGGCTTGCCGGCCTTCGACTGATTCGCCGCCTGATTCAGAATCTCGACGCACTCCCTGACCGCGCGCACCATGCGGCGAGGCTTATGGCCGATGTTCTCGGCTGTCCCGCCGCCGCCGCCGACGACAATCTGCGCGCGCCCCGTGGCGATCTCGTTCAGCGTCAGCAGCGAGTGCGCCATCTTCTGTGGATGGAGCTCGAACGGGCTGACCGCGATCGGCCCCATGCGGATTGTCTCGCTCTCCATCGCCAGCGGTACGAAATTCACGAACGCGTCGCGCGTGTTGTAGTTGTTGGCGATCCAGACACCGCCCAGGCCATATTCCTCGGCAAGTCTGCCGAGCCGCACCATGTCGGGCGCGGACAGGAAGGAATCGAGGATGACGTCGAATCTCATGTCGCGTATCCGGTTCTAGTCGCGCATCGCCGGGATGACGTGCTCGCCGATCAGCCGGATCGCATCCGCCGGATCGTCGTGCACGCGCAGCGCGATCTCGGTCAGCCCTGCGTCGGCAAACTCGTGCAGGGTCTCGATCGCGGCATCGATCTGGTCCAGCCCGCCCACGAAGGAAATCCCCTCGATCATCTTGTTCACGAGGTCGTCGGGCACGTTGTCGATGACGTGCGTGCTGCGCAGGAACGCGTTCAGGAAATCCTGCTCGTGCTCGCGCATGAAGCGCACCTCGTCATCGTCCAGAAACGGGGCGAAATACTGCTCACCGAGCCAGCCGCGCAGCATCAGCTCGCGCCTCGCCTCTCGCACCGATGCCTCGGCGTCTTCCTTGATGTGCCAGGCCCAGAAATTGCTGATCCGAAAGTCCGCCGGTGACCGGCCGGCCGCCTCCAGATCGGCATGCGCCGCCGCGACGAAATCCTTCATCAGCGGGACGACGAAGTCGCTGGTAATGAGGCCGTCGGCGAGTTCCGCGGCCAGCCGTCGACTCTGCGGGTGGTTTGCGCCGTAGTAGATCTGCGGCGGTTCGTCCGTGGCCCACTCGGGCTTGTAGCCCCAGACCTTGTAGAGCTTGCCGTCGTAGTTCAGCGTCCTGTCGGGTGACGCGCCCTTCAGAATCTCGAGGCACTCGCGCACCGAGCGGATCATGTGCTCGCGCTCCTTCCCGATTGCCTGCAGAACTGCGCCGCCGCCCCCGACCATGATCATCGCGCGGCCATGACTCAATTCGTTCAGCGAAAACAAAAGGTTGGCCATTTTCAGCGGATGGAGCTCCGCGGCGCTGATGGCCATCGGACCGAGCCGGATTCGCTCGGAACGGTCGGCGAGCAGCGACAGCGTGATAAACGCGTCCCGCGACCAGCCGTAGTTGCTGGACCAGACGCCCCGCACGCCGTAGCGCTCCGCCAGCAGGCCCAGCTCGGCGGCTTCGTGGGGTGAGACGAACTCGTTCAGGATGATGTCGATTTCCATGGCCCTCCGATCCTGCGCCGGATGGGCTCCCGGGACAATCGTGGTTTTCCCGGAGGTCGGGAATTGCGTCAGTCGACGCGGTTGCGGGTCAGGAATATCGCCTTGTCCAGCGCGACGAAGAAGTCTTGGTAGGTTTGCGCGTCGTCTATGCCGTTCTCACCGAGCCGCGCATTGGCGCGGACCGCGATCCGCTCACCGGGTCGTTCGCGCGCGGTCACCGTCATGCGCATCGTCCGACCGCGATGACGCGTCGCCGTGACGACGCCGAGCTCGAGGTCCGCATCGTCGATGACGAAGCCGAGATCCTGCAACGTCGCGATCGTCGATCGCAGGGCCATGCGCTTGTCGGCCGCCTGGTATTCGCGAGTCTGTATCTGGCGCACCTCGAGCTGGCTCTGCTGACCGGTGACGTCGGCCGCCTGCGGCATCGTGCAGGCGACCAGCGGCATCAGTATCGACATGAATATCCAGGTATTTATCTTGCTCATCACGTCTCGATCTCCAGGAAGAGCGATTTCGACAGCCTGTCGAAGATCTGCTGGTAGATCTCAGGCTCGTCCACCAACTCCTTTACCTTCACGCGATTCATCGTGTCGACGACTATCCGCTGAAGGGTCACGCGCGCGATGTACTCGTCGCGATTTGCCAGGCTCGGCAATACCACCAGGGTCAGCATGATCAGCTGTTCGTCGCTGGCGCTGGCGAGCGCGCCGCAGTCGCCGCCGCCGAGCGCGCAGAGCAAGTCGATGGCCAGCAGCCCGAGCTGTTCCTGGCCCGAATCGGCGTCGGAGACTTTGGAAGCGGTGATAACCCCCAGGGCGGACTCGACGCGGTCNNCGGTCGATGTTGTACTCCATGTCTTGCAGCACGGCGATCGTGGCCGCGAGTATCTCTTTCTCCGACGGCGCGCGGAACCGGCGGCTCTGCAGAGTGCGGATCTCCAGCGGGCTTTCATTCAAGCGCAGTTCTTCCGGCAATTTGGCCGGCATGGTGGCGCAGGCGCTCACGGCACAAGCCGCGATGAGCGCGAGAGGCAAGCTTTGCGATAGTCTGGTCATGGATCGCTCAGAAGCGTGACGTGTGATATGCAAAGTCGCGCACGCGGCTCGTGTCGTCGAAGTGAATAATGATGGTCAGCGTGCGTTGCGACTTGCTGGTCGCTCCGGAGCCACCGCTGCCGTAGCCGATGCCACCGCCGGACCCGCCGACGATCAGCCCGCCGATTCCGCCGCTGCTGTTCGAGTACGCGACTTCCGTTGAAATCTTGTCGTAAATCCAGCTCTCGCGGTGCTGCTCGTCAGTGGTGACGATATTCGGCGAGCCCAGATACTGGGCCACCTGGGTCGCCGGCGTCCCGACCTTGATTTCCTTCTGCACGGCGCCGACCGTGATTCGTTCGCCCTCGTCGTCGCGGACGCTCGCCACGTGTTGGCTGGCCGTGCACGCATTCAATCCTGCCAGAACCGTCGCGATTAAGGCGATTCTCATTCTCATCGATGGTTTAATCATGTCATCTATCCTTCCACTCGTAGTTCATCCCGAGCTGAAACGTCGTGACGGGTCCGTCCAGGCGCCCGATATCCCGCCCAAACGCTTCGACGTTGCCGAAGTCTGCGAGGTGAACGCCCGCGCTCGTGCTGATCGACCAGCGGTCCCTGCGATCGATGGGCACTTGCGTGCCGAGATCGGGGAATCCGCCGGGCGCCCACGGCGTGCCGCCCAGCAGCGCCGCGATCAATACCAGGTTATGTCCTGTTCTGCGCTTCATGTCTCAAGGCTAGCGGGCCCAGTCCTACAGGGCGCAAACACCCGACTTACACATCGCTTACAGATGCCGCGGCGGCGACTTAAGCGCCTTCTGGCTTGCTAGAATTCGGGAACATTCGATGAACGAGCGTCCCAATACACTCGCCAAGCTCACGCGGCCCAATCTCGCCGGAATCCTGCCGCGCGACCGGCTGTACAGATGTCTCGATCGGGGTCGTGAGAAGTCGATTATCTGGATCGGTGGTCCGCCCGGATCCGGCAAGACGACCCTGGTCGCCGACTACCTGGACACATGGGCTCCCGAGAGCATCTGGTATCAGATCGATATCGGCGACGCCGATGTCGCGACCTTCTTCTATTACATGGCCGGCGCGGTTCCGGATTCGGCGGGTGACGGCCTCCCTTCGCTGCCGCTGTTCACCAGCGAATATCAGGGCAACCTGCCAGCGTTCACGCGGCGCTATTTCCGGGAACTCTTCGCGAGGCTGACGGCGCCGTTCGCGTTGGTCTTCGACAATTACCAGGAGCTGCCGTCGCAGTCGCGACTGCATGAGGTGCTGCGTCATGGTTTGGAGGAGCTGCCGGGGGGCGGGTGCGTGATTTTCATCAGTCGGCGCGATCCACCCCGCGCGATGGCGCGCTTCCGTGCCAACGAGCGCATGGAGGTGATCGATCCAGACGACCTGACCCTGACGCGGGAGGAGTCCGACGCCCTCGCGCATTTGCGGCGTCCCGATCTTGCCGCGCCTGATCTGGCAGTGCTCTATGACAAGACGCGCGGCTGGGCAGCCGGTCTGGTGCTTTTACTCGGTCGCGGGGACGGGCAGGCGCCGGTCACCGATATGCCGCGCGGTGTGCTGCCGCAGGTGATCTTCGATTATCTCGCAGGCGAGTTATTCGACGATCTCGACGACGACACGCGGGGCCTGATGCTGAAGACGGCGTGGTTCCAGCAGTTTACGGCGCCGATGGCTGCCGAGTGCAGCGGTCACGCGGATACCGAATCGGCGCTGAAGCGGCTGACGCGCGAAGCGCATTTCGTGATCGTGCATCATGGCAGGGACGAGACGGTCTACCAGTATCATCCGCTGCTGCGCGAGTTTCTGCTGCGGCGCGCCGACGAGGAACTCAGTGCGCGCGAGCGCAGTGTATTGCAGGGTCGGGCAGCGGAGTTGCTCGAAGAGGCCGAGCAGATCGAGGATGCGGTCGCGCTGCGCGTCGCCGGTCGGGACTGGAACTCGTTGATCCGGATCATTCGGCGGCAGGCCGAGACGATGCTCGCCCAGGGTCGCGGCGAGACACTCGAGCAGTGGCTGGAGGCGCTGCCGGCGCGGCGGCTGCAGAATTCGCCCTGGATGCTGTACTGGCTGGCCTCTTGTCGTATTCCGTTCGCCCCGCGCGAGAGCCGACGGCTGTTCGAGCAGGCTTACGACTTGTTCCTCGCCGAGGACGAGCGCGACCTGGCCGGCGTCTTTTCAGCGTTGACGGGCGCGATGTACGCGATCCTGAACGATCTCGATGACATGACCTTGCTCGATCGCTGGATTGGGGAGGCGCTCGAACTCACCACCGAGGTCGAAACGTTTCCGTCATTGGAGGTGGAAGCGCGGGTGACCGCGTACACCTTCATGTCGATGGTGTTTCGCCAGCCTGCACATCCCGAGATCGAGGCCTGGGGCGAGCGCACCGCCGCCCTGATGCACGCGGACCTGTCACCGAAATTGCTCGCCGAGGTCACGCTGACCGTCACGGCCGCAACCGTCTGGACGGGGCGATTTCATCATACCGAGGCAGCGCTGCAGGGGATGCGGGAACTGCTCGCACGGCCCGATATTCCGCTGGTGATGCATGCGACGCTGCATAACATCGAGGCCATGTACTACGCGCTGACGGGCGACTACGATGCCTGCATGGCGGCGGTGTCGAAGGGCATCGAACTCGCGGAGACGCACGGCGTCCGCCTGTGGCGGAACCGGACACTGATTTTCGGAATCGGCGGTGCGCTGGGCATCGGCGACCTGGACAAGGCCGACGAGCTCGCCGAGCAGCTCGATCAGCGCGCGCTGGCCCGACGCAGTTTCGATTCCTGCATCTTTCATTACTTCCGCGGCTGGCAGGCCATGCTCCTGAACGACGCGCTGAGTGCGTATCAGGAGGTCCGGGCCAGCTTGCGGATCGCGCGCGAGATCGGCTTGCCATTCTTCGAGTTGCTGTGCGGGCTGTCCCTCGGCCAGGTGCTGATCGCCTGCGGAGATGTGCGGAAGGCGCGCCGCACACTCGCCGAGGTTCGCGGTCTGGGCCAGAGCATCCAGAACCGCTTGCTGGAGTACATGAGCTTCCTGACGTTCGCCGAGATCGCGCTTGCGGCCGGGCGACCGCGTTCGGGCCGCAACGCGTTGCGCTATGCGCTGCGCGTCGGGCGTGAGAAAGGCTACACGCATGCGCTGTGGTGGCAGCCCGCCGAAATGGCGAAGCTCTGCGCGTACGCGCTCGAAGAAGGCATCGAAACTGACTACGCCCGGAGCCTGATCCGAAAGCGCGGGCTCATGCCCGACGAGCCCCCGCTGCAGGTCGCGGATTGGCCCTGGCGGTTTCGCCTTCATACGCTCGGTGGATTCGAGTTCGTGCGCGGCGGCGGGGAGAGTCTGCTGTCCGGGCGTGGGCGAGGCCGGCCGATCGAGGTGGTCAAGGTCGCGATTGCGATGGGAGGCCATCAGGTCGGCGTGGACCGGATCACGGACGCACTGTGGCCGAACATCGATCGCGACTATGCGCACCGTTCTTTCAACACGACGCTGCATCGCTTGCGGAAGCTCCTCGGCGAAGACAAGGCCGTGATACTGAGCGGCAACCAGTTGACGCTGAGCGAGCAGTTCTTCTGGATCGACACCTGGGCGCTGGACCAGGCATTGGACGAGTTGCGTACCGAGCTACGCGGTTTCTCTGCCGATACCGCTCGCCTCGAGCAACTTGGCGAGCGTGTCCTGGAACTGTACCGGGGTGGATTCCTGCCCGGTGACGAAGATCAGCCCTGGGCGGTCGCGCCTCGCGATCAGTATCGCCAAAAATTCGTGCGCTGCATTCACGACCTCGGTCATTGGTGGGAAGAGCGGGGTCAGCCAGACAAAGCGCTTGAGTTGTACTACCGAGGCCTCGAGGCGGATGAGCTCGCAGAGAGCATCTACCGGCGGCTGATGTTGTGCTTCCAGCAGACCGGCCGACGTGCCGAGGCGATCGATACCTATAACCGCTGTTGCAGGACGCTCGAGTCACAGCTCGCGACGACGCCATCGAGGGAGACCCAGGACCTTTATCAGTCCCTGAAGAGCCGATCGGACTAGGCCTCCGACCGGCCCTGACCCCGGCATCAGAGCGTGAATTAGGCTATTGTTGCGGCTTTCCGCAGGCGAGCAACGATCCAGAATGAACAGACTGATCAAGCAACTCCGGCACGTCGGGTACATCGTCGAAGATCTCGATGCGTCGGTGAACACATTCCGGAAGCTGTTCGACCTCGACGATTCCGACATTCGCTTCGTTCCGCCAGAGGCATCGGGAGGCGCGGTCGCGTTCGCCTTCATCCAGCTCGGTGGCATCGAGCTGGAACTGATCCAGCCGATCACCGACGTGTTCCGGCAGATGACTGGAGACACCGGCGAAGGGATCAGTCATTTTGCTCTCGAGGTCACGGACATCGATCAGGTCGTGAAGCGCATGGCGGAGAAGGGCGTTCACCTCGGATACATCACGCCGAACGGCGTCTTCGATACCGGCACGAAGAAGATCGCCTATCTCGATCCGGTCGACACCGGCGGCAACCTGATCGAATTGGTTGAAGTCACCGATTCGACAGCGGTGGACGCCACCTGACCGTCTTGACATGTTGATCAAGACGATCCGACCGGCCCGTTACCTGGTGGATCGCACCGACGGCCTCGTGCTGGATGCTTCTATTTATTTGATGAGAGCGGTGATCTGACCGCCTGCGTCGTCAGGGCAGTGTCAGTCGTCGGTCGCGCGGTTCCAGCGCTCGCCATCGCGGTCCTGTTTGACCTTTTCGCGGCGTTTCTCGCGAGCCAGCTTGCGTCGTCGCGCGATTGGAAACAAATACTGTTCGTGTCCGGTATCGATTTCCCCGTGTCTGCGTCGTCGCATCCCGCCGCCTCCTGCGCTGGTCGCTCTATCCCGAGATTGGGCCACAACACTCCCCCGGGTAGAGTATTCCTCCTCAATTCGATGTCAAGTCTTTCAATATTAAGGTAAAATTGTTAGGCAAGGGCCCGAAATCGACCATTTCAGTTCCTTTTGCAACGGCCTCGTTTTGTCGCGGATTGCGCGCCGGACACCGAAGAAGAACCCGGCTAGGTCGCGGCGTCGACCGCATAAGCACTCGGTATACGTTAAAGCCACGCGGACCGGGCATTTGTGATTACATTCACGCCTTATCGGTCGTTCACGAGCAGGGGGTACCCATGATACGCGCAACTATCCTGATGATCTCGCTGGCGCTCTGTTCCGGTGCGGTGCATGCGGACGAAATTCCTCATACGATCTCGGTCGATGGCAAGGGCGTGGTCGGGGTGCTACCCGACATGGCACGTGTGTCGATCGCCGTCGAGGAACGCGACCGGTCGCTGAACGTCGCGCAGAAGACCGTCGCCGACGCGACGGAGAAGGTCTTGGAGCTGGTCGACGATCTCGACATCGAAGATCGGCATGTCGACACGACCCGCGCCAGTATCCAGCCCGATTATCGTTGGAACCGCGAGACCGAGGAACAGGAACTGCTCGGGTACATCGTGCGGCGCCAGATAGACGTCGAGGTCCGCGATCTCGAACTGCTGGGTGCATTAATCGAAGGCGCCGTCCGCGCCGGCGTCAACCGGGTGTCGCCACCGCTGCTCGAGAGTTCGCGCCATCGCGACGCCTACCGGGAGGCGCTGGCGAAAGCCGTCCAGGATGCGCGCCAGAATGCCAAGGCGATCGCCGACTCGCTGGGCGTCGATCTCGGCGACGTCGTGCAGGTCAACGCGACGCCGCGTGTGCCGATTCCCAGACCGCTGACGCGGGCCGGGATGGCGCAAATGGGCGTGGCGGAGGCGGACAGCGGCGCGGCTAGTTACCAGCCTGGCGAGATGCGTCTCGAGGCGACGGTGGGGGTCGTATTTCAGATCGAGGACTAACCTTCGCCGAATTCGAAAAACGCGAGCGTCTGCTCATTCGCCAGCATGACCTGCTCACGCCAGTCGAGCGTGCCTTCGTTGTCAAAGAATTGGTGCGAATACATCGCAAAGTTGCGGTGGTTGCCGCCCTCGACGGTGATGTAGCGCGTCGCGTCCGGCAAATTGGCCTTAACCGACTCCAGCCGCCCGGCCGTCAGGATGCCGTCGTCGCTGCCCCACAGGAACAGCATTGGCACGGCGGCGTCGGTGTGGTCGAAGGGCATGCCCGAGCCCCAGAGCGCGACGGCCCGGACGCGGGCCGCGCCGAGCCGCAGCAGGTCGAGCGCGGCCATCCCGCCCATCGAGTGGCCGATAAAATACCATTCGTCGACCTCGAACTCGGCGAGCTGCCCGGCGGCATCGTCGACCGCACTGATCGGCAGTCGCAGCCAGCCGCCGTAGGGCAGAAAAACCGTATACCCGCGTCGGGCGAAGAACGCGGCCGTATTTGCGTAACTCTGCGGTCTGATCAGCGCACCGTGCATGATGACGACGCCGCGTCGATTTGGGGAGGCGGGCCAGAACACGAAGCTGCCATCGTCGCCGCGCGTCACGGAATAGTCTGCGTCCGACAGAAATTGCTCGGTCTCGGGCAGCGGGTGGCCGTCCATGATGTAAAGCACGGCCTGCGCCGCGATGACGAGTGCGAGCAGGACGAGCAGGGCAATGCCGGCTTTCTTCAACATGGTGAGGGAATGATAGGGTAACCGATGGCTGCCTCGTTCGGTAGCGCCGCGCTCACTTCGTTCCAGACCGAGCTGACCCAGCCGCCACCTGAAGTCGACGGTTTCGCGAGGCATCGAAACGAGCGTACCATGAGGGTCGATCGACCGGAGGAAATCCTATGTCACGGGTCAAGTCACGACGAATCGATCGGCGCGTGGTCCTGCGGGCCGGCGCGGCGGCAGCGTTTGCCGCGTGTCTGCCACGGCGGTCGCGGGCGAGCCTCGAAGAGGTGCCGCGCAGCGATTATGGATTTGCGACGACGGCGGACGAGGTCGTTGCGAATCTGGACCTCGGTGGCAAGACCGCGCTGATTACCGGCTGTAACTCGGGCCTCGGGTACGAGTCGATGCGCGCGATGGCTGGCCGCGGCGCTCACGTGATCGGCGCCGCGCGCACCATGGAGAAGGCGAGGTCGGCGTGCGACAGCGTCGAGGGAAAGACGACGCCCGTCGTCTGTGAGCTGACGGACTTCGACTCCGTGGTCGGCTGCGCGGACCGGGTCGCCGCGCTCGGCGAGCCGCTTGACATCCTGATGTGCAACGCCGGCATCATGGCCCTGCCGAAGCTGGAGCAGGTCTATGGGCTCGAGAAGCAGTTCGTCGTCAATCACCTGAGCCATTATGTGCTGACGCGCCGTCTGCTCGGACGGATCGAGGAAGCGCCGGACGGGCGCATCGTGGTGTTATCGAGCATCGGTTACCGTAACGCGCCGGCCGAGGGAATCCAGTTCGAGAATCTGTCCGGCGAAAACGGCTACAAGCCGTTTACCGCATATGGGCAGACCAAGCTGGCGAATGCGCTGTTCTCGCGCGAACTCGCGCGGCGCTACGCGGGGACGAACGTCAGCTCGAACTCCGTTCATCCGGGCCTGGTCGCGACGAACCTCGGCCGCTATATCACCGGTAGACCACGCGATCCGGACGAGCCGCTCCGCAAGGGCTTCAAGACGGCCGTGCAGGGCGCCGCGACACAGGTGTATGTCGCTGCGGACCCGCGGCTGGAGGGCGTCAGCGGCCATTACTTCGAGGACTGTAACCCCGTGGAGCCCGACGGGCCGCACATGCACGACGATGCGCTCGCGCTGAAGCTATGGCAAGTTTCCGAGGCACTGACCGCAAAATACCTGGCGTGACTGCAACCGGACGAATGCTCGCGTCGCTCGCGCTTGCAAGCGGCGAGACCCTGTCGGACGCCGCCGCGGATTGGCTGCGCGAGGTGTCATCCGTCTTGCGGATCAATGAGACCGACCAGGCCGCCGCCATCGACCAGGCGCTATACAAGCTCGACGTCATTCCCGCCGGATTGGCTCTCGGGCAGGCCGCGTATGAGAGTGGCTACGGGACGTCGCGCTTCGCGGTCGCCGGTAACGCGCTGTTCGGTCAATGGACATTCGGTGGCGAGGGCCTGATCCCGGAGCAGCAGCGCGGTCAGCTCGGCGATCATCGCATCGCCGCGTTCGACTGGCCGTTCGACAGCGTGCGCGGCTATTTCATCAACCTGAGTTCGCACCCGGCCTACGAGGAATTTCGCCGGCTGCGCGCGGGCCTGAAGGCGGCCGGTGAACCGGTCACGTCGATGGCGCTGGCCGATGGCCTGACTCGCTATTCGGAGCGCGGGCAGGCGTACGTGGATACCCTCAAGAGCATCATCCGGGTCAACGGTCTGGGCATCGCCGACGACGCGGTGTTTCGAGACGAGCCCATGCGCTTCGTCGTCGGCGCGGAAAGTGCGGCGGACGCGCGGCGACTGCGCGAAGAGATCGAGGGGATGCGCGCGTCCGGCGAGCTCGCGGAAATAATCCGGCGCATGGACCTCGAATGAGTAGCGGAGCGGTGTCGTCTTGAACCTGTCGCGGAGATCGCTGATCACCGCCGCGGGCGGTTTGCTGGGTTCCGCATCGCTGGCCGCGCTGGCTGGTGGCCACCGGGGCGACAGCCCGAGGCAGTCGATGCTGCGGCTGATCGCGAACGAGAACCCGTATGGTCCGTCGCCGGCGGCGCGCGCCGCCGCGAACGAGGCGGTCGCGAGAGGCTCGCAATACGCCATGCGCGAGACGGGCGAGCTGAAGAAGCTGATCGCCGCGCACGAAGGTGTCGCGAGCGAAAACGTCATGGTATCGGCCGGCTCGATGGAGGCCTTGCGCATCGCCGCCATGGCATATGGGCAGCACGGTGGCCGCGTCATCGCCGCGATACCGACATTCCCGCTGCTGCAGAACTACGCGCGCGGCCTCGGCTGCGAGGTGGACGAGATCGCGCTCGACGACACCATGACGCACGATCTCGAGGCGATGGCGTCCGCCGTGCGCGACGACACGCGGCTCGTCTACCTGTGCAACCCGAATAATCCCACCGGCACACTGCTGGCCGGCGAGCGAGTCGCCGAGTTCGTCGACGCCGTGACTCCGCGTGCGCCGGTGCTCGTCGACGAGGCGTACCTCGATCTGGGCGGCGCCGACTTCGTCGCGAGACACTCCGCGGTCAGCGCCGTGCGCGCGGGCAAGTCGGTTATCGTCACCCGGACGTTCTCCAAGCTTCACGGCATGGCGGGACTGCGGGTCGGCTATGCGCTCGCGCCGCCACGGATCATCGCGCGGCTCGAGGACCTGCGTGCGACCTCGCTGAATCTGCCTGGGGTTCTCGCCGCGACCGCAAGCCTTGAGGACGCAGAGTTCCTCGCCTTCAGTCGCGCGCGGGTGCGCGAGTGTATGCAGATCACGGTAAATGTGCTGAAAGAGCTCGGCCGACCGTACGTGCCGAGCTACGGCAACTTCGTCTACTTCGATACCGGCGGATCGGCGCGCGACTTCATGGCCGGCATGCGCGGGTTGGGCATATTGACGGGCACGAGCTACGCGCCGTTCCCGTCATGGGCGCGCGTCAGCATGGGCAAGGTGGAAGACATGCGCGCGTTCGCCCAAGCTGCGCGGGAGTACTTCGGCTAGGCCGCCTTGTTGCGGATGACCCGCAGCAGCTTCCAGGGCGACATCGGTATCTCGGGGATGAATTCGCCGATGGCATTGCCGACCGCTGCGGCGATCGCGCCGACCGTTACGACGATCGGTCCCTCGCCGACTTCCTTCGCCCCGAACGGCCCGTAAGGGTCGACCGACTCGACGATGATGTACTCGACCTCGGGCATCTCGTACGTGCGCGGCATCTTGTACTCGAGGCGCGACGGGTTCAGGAACTGGCCGTCGTCGGTCACGCACTCCTCGTAAAGGGTCTGGCTCATGCCGGAGAACACCTGCCCGTCGATCTGACCTTCGACAGCCAGCGGGTTGATCGCGCGGCCGCAATCGTGCGCGACGGTCATCTTCTCGAGTCGGACCTCGCCCGTTTCCGGGTCGACCATGACTTCGGCGACCTGCGCACCGAACGACCAGGCGAGAGTGCCGTACTGCAGCGGCGAGTTATAGAATCCATGGCCCATCACGAACCGGCCCTCGCGGGAGTGCAGGCAGCGGTGGGCCGCGTCGCGAAACGGCATGGACCGCGCGCGGTCGCTGGCGACGAGTATCTTCCGGTCGCGGAAGACGAGTTCGTCGGGCGCCACGCCGAGCTCGCGCGCGGCGACCCCCGCGATCTGATCCCGGGCATCGGTCGCGGCGATCCGCACGGCGTTGCCGGTCGTGAACGTGCCGCGCTGCGTAAATGCGCCGACGTCCACCGGCGTCGTCTCGGTGTCGCCGGCGACGAGGCGCACGTCCACCGGATCGCAGCCGAGCACCTCGGCGGCGATGATCGCCATCGTCGTGTGGGTGCCCTGGCCCATGTCTGGTATGCCGGTATACAGCGTGACGATCCCGTCCTCGGCGACCTTCACCATCGCGGCGGAGGTGTCGTGCTTGAAGGCGCCCTTGACGCCCGATGCCATCGCTCCGATCGCGACACCGATACCGTGATACGGCGGCAGCTTGCCGTACTTAGCGTTCCAGCCGGAACGATCGCGCACCTTTTCCAGGCACTCCTTGAGGCCGCAGCTTGCGAACGTGCCCCCGACGAGATCGGTGAAGCCCTGCTCCGGTGCGTTCTGCAGGAACATCTCGATCGGGTCCATGCCGACCGCCCCGGCGGCCCGGTTGAGCTGTTGCATGATCGCGGCGTTCAGCCCGGTCATGATGCCCCCGTGGTGGAAGAAGTTTGGGCGCTGATTCGTGATCACGCACTTGCGGTTGAAGCGCAGCCCCTCGATCCTGAACAGTCGCGCCTGGTAGTTGCCAGCCATCGCCGACAGGTATGACAGTCCCGCGGCATGCGCGCCGCAGTCCATCTCGGCCTCGACGTCGACACCCTTGATCATGCCGTCGTTTGTCAGCGCGGTGCGCACGACGTACTCGTTGTCGCCACCCGCCCGACAGGTCAGGAATTCCTCGTCGCCCGTCGAAAAGATCTTGACCGGGCGCCGCGCCGCGCGGGACAGCAGCGCCGCGATGTAGTGATGCGGGCGCAACAGGCCGCGTCCGGTGAATGCGCCGCCGGTATTCAGGTGCACGATGCGGATCTGGCTCGTGCTGAGGCCGAACGCCTGGTGCAGCTTTTGCTGGAACAGGTAGGCAGTCTGCGTCGGCGTGTACATCGTGAGCTTGTCCGGGAACGACCAGTCGGCCAGCACGACGTGGAACTCCGAGTAGAGGTTATGCGTCGGGCGGGTCCGGAATTTGTCCTCGAACACGAGGTCGGCTTCCGCGAATGCCGTCTCGGGCTCCCCGTAGGTGTCGATGTCGTGGCTGGCAACGTTGCCTTCGTACCAGGGGCTGATCTGCGGGGCATTCGGCCGCAGCGCCTTGCGCAGGGTCATCGCCGAGGGCAACGGCTCATACTGGACCTCGATCAGTTCGAGGGCCTCCTCCGCGGTGACCTCGTCGATCGCCGCGACGGCCGCGATCTCCTCGCCGATATAGCGCGTCTCGCCCTTGCACATGGCCGGTTCGTACTGCGTGACGAAGACGTTCTGCGCGTCTTCGCCCGTCACGATCGCCTTGACGCCCGGCAGCGCCAGCGCCTTGCTGACATCGATGCCGACGATCCTCGCGTGGGCGTGTCGACTGCGGAGAATCTTGCCGCATAGCATGCCGGGCAGCTTGATGTCATCGGTGAACAGCGAGCGTCCGGAGACCTTTTCCGGGCCGTCGAGCCGGGGCTGGCGCTTGCCGATCGCGCTGAGTTCCAGAGCTTTCTGCCGTCGCTGGATGTCCGGATCCGGCATGCCGATGCCGACGTCCGGGGTCGTCATACCGCGCTTCTGTGGCGCGATCGCGCCGGGCTTCGCCGCCTTAGCCATCGTCGGGTTCGGTCATGCCGGCCTCGCGCAGCCTGTGATCGTTGCGGATCGCTTCCTTGACCTTGATGTGCCCCGTGCAGCGGCACAGTACGCCGGCCATGCCCGCGTTGATCTGTTCTTCGGTCGGCTTCGGGTACTTGTTGACGACCGCCTTCGCGGACATCACGACGCCCGGGGTACAGAATCCGCACTGCAGCGCGTGGTATTCGACGAATGCCTCCTGAATCGCATCGAGCCGTCCCTCGGACTCGAGACCCTCGATCGTCGTGATTGCCTCGCCGTCCCATTCCAGCGCATGCGTCAGACAGGACAGGATCGCCTCGCCGTCGGCGTTGTTGATCGTGCACACGCCGCACGCGCCCGTTGTGCAGCCGCGCTTCGTTCCGGTCATGCCGAGTTCGGTGCGAATGACATCCAATAGCGTCTGCCGGTCCGACACCAGCAGTTCGTAGCGATCCCCGTTGACGATAAGCGCGATGCGATGCTTGGCCATTGTTACATCTCCCGCAGCGCCGTCAGCGCGCGTCGTACCAGCACTCGCGCGATCTGCTTCTTGTAGACCGCGCGGCTGTAGAGATTCGTCACCTCACCGAGGTCGTCGCGGGCGGCCTCCGAGGCCTGCTCTACGGCGGCGTCGGTCAGGCCCTCGTCCCGGATGATTCGCGCGGCGCCGGTCAGCACGACCGGGTGCGTCGACAGCGAGCCGAGCACGATCCGGATCGTGTCGAGGCGCTCTCCTTCACCGTCGCAACGGGCGGCGACCGAGCCAATCGAAAAGTCGATCCCCTTGCGGGTCGCATGCTTGAGAAACACCGTGCGGTCGTCGCACGGCGGGACCGTCACGTGGGTGACGAGTTCGCCCGGCTCGAGCTTCAGGTAGTCGATGCCGTCCGCATTAAAGAATTCCGCGATCGGGACATCGCGCGTGCCACCCTGCTTCTGCACCGTCAGGATGGCGTCGAGCAGGATCAGCGGCAACGGCGTGTCTGCGTTATTGATCGCATGACATTTTTTCTCCGAGCTCTTGATTACGTGGCAGAGGCCGCCGTCGGTCTTGAAGCAGCTCTCCTTGCCCTGGCGCCACTGCGCCGAGTTGTTGGTAAACCAGCAGCGGGTCTGCAGGCAGATGTTGCCGCCGAGCGTCGCGATATTCCGGATGTGCGTCGATGCGACCGCGCGGATCGAGTCCGCGAGCGCCGGGAAACGCGCGTCGATCAGCGGATGCTCGGCGAGGTCCGTCAGCCGACACGCCGCGCCGATCCGCAGCGAACCGTCGGACAACTCCTCGACCTGCCGCAGCTCGGCAAGGCGACGGACGCTGACGACGGTGTCCGGCCGGAAGAGCCTCAGCCGCATGTTGTAGATGACGTCGGTCCCGCCTGCCACGACCTGACCTCTCGGGCCCGCCTCATGCAGCGCTGCGAGGCAGTCGTCGAGAGTCGTCGGAATCAGGTAGTTGTGAGCCGGTAGTAGCATCGCCCGATGTCAGCCGCGATTTTCGAACATTAGGAAACGAGCGGGCCCGCAGGTCAACGAAAATGGTGTCTGACACCGAGTGCCGGACGCCTTTACCACGGCATGGCCTCTCCCTGGTAGCTGATGAAACGCCCATTATCGGCCGGGGTCAGGCGGTCGATGACGGCCATCATCGCCGTCACGCTGTCCGTCGTCGGGAGCGCGCCGGGAATGTTCGCCAGTCCGGGGTTCGTCGCGACCAGCCCGGGGTGCAGCATGACGACGGTGACGCCGCGTTTCCGTGTCTCGAAAGACAGCGTGTGCATGTACATGTTGAGCGCGGCCTTGCTCATCTTGTAGTGATAAAGGATCGGGGCCTGCGACCCGGCGACAAACGAGCCGGAGTCGCTGGACATGGCGACGATCAGCTTCCGGTCCGAATTCTCGACGTGCGCCATGAATGCCTGGCACAGCTTCAGTGGGCCGATCGCATTGACCTCGAGGCTCTGGCGGCCGACTTCCCAGTCGAGCGAGTTCAGTTTCGCCATCGCGGTGTCGCGCGTCGGTCCCAGCGCGGCGTTCAGCAGCAGGATGTCGATCGGCCGGTCGCGGTACTGCTCGGCCAGGGCGTCGATTCGCGAATGGTCCGTGACGTCGAGCTGCTCGATGACGACGTCCGGATCGGCCACCGCCAGCGCGCTGAGATCGGTCGCGTCTTCCGGCGAGCGCGCGGTGGCGATCACGTGCCAGTCTTGTGCGGCGAATTGGCGCGCGAACTCGAAGCCGATGCCGCGGTTCGAGCCGGTAATCAGCACCGTCGGCTTGTTTTCGGTGGCGTGCAGGGGCGTGACGAGGCTGAGCCACAACAGCCCGAACGTGACGCCGAATTTTTCTCGATGCCGCACCCGGCGATTATCGCATGGGACCCGTCGCGTCGGTCAGCGGCCGCGGCGGTAGTGCCGGCGGCATTCGGCTTCGCGGCCACGCACCACGCGCAGGTTGCGCAGCGGCCCGCGAGTCTCGCTGACGACCGTGCACTGTCCCTCGCGATGATCCGCGTCGTAGAAATAGATCACGACCCAGTCGCGCGTCATGCCGAGCTGGTGCGCGCGCGCAGTATTGGAGTACAGCGCGGTGAAGTGCCAGCCGCCACGCTCCGAGTGCAGGATCGGCAGCCACGCTTCGCCCTCGGGATTGAACCGACGCGGTGCGATCTTCTCTAGTGCGCCGGACCTCGCCTTGGATCGATACTCGCGGTCGACCGCCAGCAGCACGCTGACGCTCGGATCCCTGTTGGTGCGGCGGGACGCGCGCCGGCGCCCGAGTATGTTCGCCAGGCTCGCGCGGATCGCTGCGGCGCGGCGCGGGCCGACGCCCTTCAGCGCCTCGAGCTGACCTTCGTGCGCGGCAATCTCCAGCGCCTCGAGCGAATCGGCGTGCAGCTCGTCGTGGATCGCCCGCGCCAGTTCGGGCCCGATGCCGGGCACCGTGCGAAACAGGCGCTCCGGATCGAGCGTGCCGCGCAGCCGGTCGAGGCGAGGCCAGCGGCCGGTGTCGGCGATCTCCTGAATCGACGCGGCGATGCCTTTACCGATGAACGGCAGCCGGATCAGACCGTCGGTTCCCTCGCGCTTGAGCACGTCCCGCACGTCCTCGTCCAGCGACTCGACCGCCTCAGACGCGCGACGGTAGGCGCTGACACGATACGGGTTCGCCTGCTGCTGCTCGAGCACATCGGCCATCTGTCGGAGCAGGTCGGCGACCTGGACATTGAATGGTTCTTGCATCCGCGCTCATGATAGAACAATGTCGACCGGGTGGAAGCGCGATGGGAACACTTTTCGCACGGCGCCGACATCGGGCTGCGCGCCACCGCGGACGATCGGGCCGGACTGTTCGTCGCGATCGCCCGGGCGATGACAGCGACGATCACTGACCTCGATACGGTCGATCCGGTCGAGGAGGTCGACGTGCAGTGCGAGGCGCCGAACGACGAGTTGCTGCTGGTCGACTGGCTGAACGCGCTGATTTATCAGATGGCGACGCGGCGAATGCTGTTCGGCGAATTCGACGTGGCGCTGGACGATCACCGGCTCCGCGGGCGTGCGCGCGGTGAACCGGTGGATCGCGACCGACACGAACCGGCGGTGGAGGTCAAGGGCGCGACGTACACCGCGCTCGAGGTGAGCCGGCTCGACGGAGGCGGCTGGCGCGCGCAATGCGTGATTGACGTATAGATGGACCTGCAGAAGCTGAACCGCGTCGACGACTACCAGTGGCGAATCGAGCCGCGGGGCGGCATGCGCGTGCCCGGCATCCTGTTCGGAGACCGCGCGCTGATGGAGGATCTCGACGACAAGGTCTACGAACAGCTCAGCAACGTCGCGACACTCCCGGGCATCGTCGGCGCCGCATATGCGATGCCCGACGCCCACTGGGGTTATGGCTTTCCGATCGGCGGCGTCGCCGCGTTCGACCCGGACACGGGCGGCATTATCTCGGCGGGCGGTGTCGGCTTCGACATCTCCTGCGGGGTCAGGACGCTGGTGACCAATTTGCGTTCCGGAGACCTGGAAGGGCTGCGGCCGGCACTCGCCGACGAATTGTTCGCGAGAATTCCGGCCGGCGTCGGCAGCACCGGCAGCATTCGGCTCGACGACCGCGGGATGACGCACATGCTGAGCGGCGGCGCGCGCTGGGCCGTCGAGCAGGGCTACGGCGACGTGGCGGACCTCGATCGCATCGAGGAACGGGGCTGCGTGGCCGGTGCGGATCCCGGCGCCGTTTCCGGGCACGCCAAGAAACGTCAGCGCGACGAGATGGGCACGCTGGGTTCGGGCAACCATTATCTGGAGTTGCAGCGCGTCGATCGCGTTTTCGCGCCGGAAATCGCCGAGGCCTTCGGCCTCGAAACCGGCGGCATCGTCGTCAGCATTCACTGCGGGTCGCGGGGCCTCGGGCACCAGATCGGCACCGACTACCTGCGCGAGATGGTGCTGGCGGCACCCGGTCATGGACTCCGCCTGCCGGACCGCGAACTCGCCTGCGCGCCGATTCGCTCCGACCTGGGTCGACGCTACCTCGGCGCGGTGCGCGCGGGGATGAACTGTGCCCTGGCGAACCGTCAGATCATCACGCAGCTGACGCGAGACGCGGTCGACGCGGTCATCCCCGGCACGACGCTGCGGCTGCTGTTCGATGTGTCGCACAACATCTGCAAGGAGGAGGAACACGTCTGTGAGGGACGGCGCCGCATGCTGTTCGTCCACCGCAAGGGCGCCACGCGCGCGTTCGGGCCAGGCAACGCCGGGCTGCCCGAGTCGCTGAAGCAGGTCGGGCAGCCGGTCATCATCGGCGGGTCGATGGGCACCGCATCTTATGTACTCGCCGGCACGTCGACGTCTGAAGAGCGCGCCCTGAGTTCGTCCTGTCACGGAGCCGGCCGGGCGATGAGCCGGAACCAGGCGCGCAAGCGGTGGCGCGGACGGCAGCTCGTGGACGAGCTGGCCGAGCAGGGTGTGCTCGTGCGCAGCCCCTCGATGCGCGGCGTGGCCGAAGAGGCGCCCGGAGCCTACAAGGACGTGGACTCGGTCGTCGACCTGGCCGAGGCGGCAGGCCTGTCGCGCAAGGTCGCGCGGCTCGTGCCGCTGATCTGCATCAAGGGCTGACGTCGGTCACGTCGGTCAGGCCCGCGGCGCGGGGAAATCCAACTAGCGCGACGTGGGAAATCTTTCGTAGATGTCGTCGATACTTCGCGCAAGATCGAAATCGCGCTCGGATATGCCGCCGGCCTCATGAGTGGTCAAACTTATTTGCACCTTGTTGTACACGTTAAACCATTCGGGATGATGATCCTGCTTCTCGCAGACCGTCGCGACACTGGCCATGAATCCGAACGCCTCTACGAACCGGGGGAAGAGGAATTGTCGATATAGCTTGTCGTCCTCAATCGTCCAGTCGGGAAAGCTTTCCAGCTTCGCGGTGATCTCGCTGTCGGATAGTTTTTTCACTTCGCCCATGCTGCCTCCAATCAGACCGAGGTTCTCTCGGCTGATGACAGCTTACCGCATGTTCGATGGGATTGACTTAACTTGCATGGAATGTCTCGCTTTGCCATCAGGCCCGATGGCGACTCTCGCCATCGACCAGCGCGCCGGCAATCAGGTGCGCCGTGCGCAGCGGTTCCGGCAGCGACGAATTGGATGCGCAGCGGTCGACGAGCGTCGTCGCTTCCGCCCAGTCGAGATTGACGTGATGCAGGTACACCGATCCGTGCCGGCGCGCCGGCGGCAGCCGCTCGATTAGCCGCCACTTGCGCGCGCCGCCGGGCACGGACCCGAGCAGCGCGCGTCGGATGCGGGCCAGGTCCGGCTTCCGGCGACAGACGGCCACCACGGGCAGGCCGACGCGCTCGCTCAGCGCCACCAGGTCGACGACGTTGAAGCCGGCGAAGGTGATTCCCTGCAGCAGCACGGCTTGCAGGCTGGGCGCAAAGCGTGATCCCTCGATCAGGGCGGCAAGATTGCGGGTCGCATTAGCGCCGTCCCGCCGGACCTTGCCGCGCAGGACGCCCTCGAGGCGCGGGCCATTGAAGACGGCGCCGATGACCGGGACATCGCCGCGGTGCTCGCGGTCGAACGGTGCATCATCGAAGCCGATGAGGTAGGAGAGCCGCCGGGTCACGCGCCACCCGCAGTGCGTTGCCACCACTCGGGCAATCCGGCGATCGAGTCGAGCGTCGCATGCGGACGTATCCCGAGCTCGAGGTCGCGCGGGCGGAACTTGCCGGTGCGGACGAGGATACCCCGGATACCCCATTCCTGAGCGGCGCCGACATCGGTGCGGATGTCGTCGCCGATCATCAGGGCCCCGTCAGCGGCGGCGCCGAGCCTCGCGAGCGCCGCGTCGAAGAACGCCCGCGCGGGTTTGCCGAGCACGACCGGTTCGATTCCGGTGGCGTGCTCCAGCGCCTTGACGAACGGGGCGGTGTCGAGCCGCAATCCGTCCGGCGCGCGCCAATAGCGGGTCATGCCGAGCGCGACGAGCGCCGGCCGCGGGTCGGCCATCAGCAGCCGGAACGCCCGGTTCAGCTCGTCGAAACTCCAGCGCTCGCCGTAATCCCCGATGACGACTGCAGCCACCGCCGACCTATCGTCCTGCGGCTGGATTTCGATCCCGGCGAACTCGGGCCTGGTCGCCGCGGGCACGAACAGCGCTGCTCGGCCGGGGGCGTGATCCCGCAGCCACGAGACGGCTGCGACCGGCGGCGTGAGGATCTCGTCCGCCGATACTCCGATGCCGATTGCCGTGAGCTTGTCCGCGATCGCGGAACGGGGGCGCGACGTCGTATTCGTGACGAACAATCTGGGAATCGCGTGTGCGTCCAGCCAGGCAATCGTCGCGGCCGCGCCCGCCACAGGATCGTCGCCTTCGTAAAGGACACCGTCGAGGTCGATCAGCAGACTGGTCATTCCGATGGCCACGCTAGCAGTGAAGCGTGCCGGCCACAATGAGGTGGTCTACCTAGTGGCAGCCGCGCGCGGCGGAATCATCCGTGACGCAGCAGACGAAGGGTCGGATGGAGAGTGCCCGGCCCTCGCGGCTGATGTCGTGTCGACCGTGACCTATGCGGCGGCCGGCGCGCCGTCGCGCCACAGGGCGATTTCGCCGACCGCGAGCTCCGCCCGGAACTCGCGCATCCAGCCGAGCAGCCCGACTCGCTCCAGCCGCGAAGGATCGAGTGGCGTCGACAGGCCGTTCGGCCGGAACGCCTCCCACGGCAATCGCACTACCTGCCATTCGGGCTTCGCATGGAACGTGACGCGGTACGACTCGTCGTGCCATCCGCAGTCGGACGTCCGGATGTGAACGTTGTAGTCTTCGTCGTTGCCGTGGACCACGAGTTCGATGCCGCGGTACCGCGAGCCATCCGCCGAACTCCTGAAATATAGGGCCATCTGCACGAACCCACCGCCGGAGTCGCGTGTGACATCGCCGGTCATGCGCATGCAGCGCCGACCGTCGACCTCGGCGGCCTTGAATTCCGCGTTCGACACCCCGCCCATCACCCGATCGGTGAAGCCACGCCAGCTGGTGTGCTCCATCACGCACGGCTCGTCGCGCGCGAAGTCAGCCAGCACCCGCCGCTTGGCGGATTCATCCAGGTGTCCCCGGGTCGTTTCGCGTTCGTCGAGCGAGGTCGGCGACGCGCGCCGCCCCGTCGCCCGCGTCGAGCGTCTGTTGGTCTGCATACTCGTGCTCCCCATGCGCCTTTCCGGTAGGCTCATGATTGTATTCGCTCCGGCGCTGGATCTGCCGGCGGCTGGCGCGCACCACGGGAGAACAACAATGGAATGCAGAAACCTCGGCCAGTCAGGATTGCAGGTGTCCACCGTCGGACTGGGCTGCATGAACTTCGGCCTGATGAACGACGCGCGGGAGTCCGCGGAGATCGTGCATCGCGCGCTGGATCTCGGCGTCAATTTGTTTGATACGGCCGACGTCTACGGCGAGCGGGGCAAGTCCGAACAGTACCTGGGGAAGGCGCTCGGCAGCCGTCGACCGGAGGTCGTGATCGCGACGAAGTTCGCCGGGCCGATGTCGGACGAGCGCCCCGACATGCAGGGTGGCTCGCGGCGCCACATCATGCAGGCGGTCGAGGCCAGCCTGACGCGGCTCGGCACCGATTACATCGATCTCTACCAGATGCACCGCTACGACGACGACACGCCGATCGACGAAACCGTGCGCGCGCTCGACGACCTGATTCGGCAGGGCAAGGTCCGCTACGCCGGCTGCTCGAACTACGCGGCGTGGCAGATCACCGATGCGGTCTGGACCGCGAACGCGGCTAATCTGGCCGCCTTCATCTCGGTGCAGAACCGCTACAGCCTGCTGAAGCGTGATATCGAGAAGGAGGTCGTGCCGGTCTGTGAGACCTTTGGGCTCGGGATTTTGCCGTACTTCCCGCTGGAGAGCGGATTGTTGACCGGCAAGTATCGCAAGGGCGAGGCGGCGCCCGAGGGCACGCGCCTGGCGCAGTGGGGGAGCTTCGCGACCAGCGCATTCGCGACGGAGGAGAACTTCGACAAGGTCGCGGCGCTGCAGTCGATCTGCGAGCGTTACGATCACTCGCTGCTGGACATGGCGATCGGTTGGCTGGCGAGCCGGCCGGCGGTCGCGAGCGTGATCGCCGGGGTCACGTCGATCGCTCAACTCGAACAGAACGTCGCCGCCGGGGCCTGGCGACCCGGGGCCGAGGAACTGGCCGAGATCGACGAGGTCACCGCGCCGCCGGTCGAGCGGTTTGGCCCACCACGACGGAAGTGAGCGATCCGTTCGGCCTGGAACGATTCGTCGCGGCACAATCCCGCAGCTATGAGTCGGCACTGGCCGAGCTTCGCGCCGGCGCGAAGCGCTCGCACTGGATCTGGTTCGTGTTCCCTCAGATCAGCGGGCTCGGTCGGTCGCAGACCGCGCAGCGCTATGCAATCGACTCGCTGGACGAGGCGCGCGCGTACCTCGAGCATCCGCTGCTCGGCGAGCGGCTCCGGGAATGCACGCGTGCCGTGCTGCAGGTGGAGGGGAGGACGGCGGCGGCGATTTTCGGGTATCCGGACTGGCTGAAGTTCCGCTCGTGCATGACGTTATTCGACGCGGTGGCGCCGGGGGACGTATTCGGCGAGGCAATCGACCGATACTTCGACGGTGAACGCGACCCGCTGACGATGGCCCGCCTGGGCTGAAGCGATTCAGAACAGCAGCGCGGCGGCGAGCAGGCCGAGCACCGCCCCGGACGCGTCGAGCCCCAGGTCTGCCAGCGTGCCGAACCGGCCCGGCACCCTTCTCTGGCACCACTCCATCGCGGCTCCCAGCGCCACGGCGATCACGAACGCGGTCGCGAAGCGCAGCACGGCGGGCTCGACGGGTTCGAGTGTCCAGACGAGGATCGTGGTCAGCACGCCGTACAGGACGATGTGCAGGCTCTTCTGCAGCGACTGCGGCGTTCGCGCAACGGCGCGAACCAGCAGCGAGTCATCGGCGCGCCCGCCACCGGGTACGAGGGATGCGACGACCAGCAGGGCCATCAGAGACAGGCTGATCACGATGCGAACCGTGATCGGAGCGCCGCTAGTTGCCATCCAGCGAGCGTAACCGTTCGTCGACGAGTGCCGCGAACTCCGGGCGCCAATCGGCTTCGTTCTGACTCAGCCATTCTCGAACGCCTCGCCTTCCCAGGATCTGGTCGAGCACGCGCGTGCTGCCGGCGAAATTCAGCGGATCGGTATCGTACGTCAGCTGGCGAATGTAGGCGCCCTGCATGCCCGAGAACACGTTGCGGATCACCATGTCGAAACGCAGCTTGTCTGCGGCGGCGAGGCGCTCGTAGCTCTTGAGGCCGCGAGCGAAGAGCTCTGCGACGTCGGGATTCGTGATCAACATCTCGCGAATGCGGTTGCCCGCCTCGACGTTGCGCTCGAACGCCGCCAGCTCCGTGGCTTTGACGGTCATCGAGAGTTGGCGGGTGTTTTGGCGGATCTGCATGGCAAGGTAGACGAGCGACGCGACCACGGCGATGCCGCCGACGATCTCCCCGATGGCCCCCCATTCCTGGATCGACATGGTTGCTGGTCCCCCTTGCCCAGCGCCTAGTATGCGCCTGCGGCATCGCGGCGTGAAGGGAGGGCGTCATGATCCAACGCCGGGGCGACAGCGAATCAAAGATAACGCTTAATAACGATCAGGACCGGAGACTGAGGATGCCAATGCAAGGTCTGAAAGCTCACGCGGGACCCGCCGTCCTGTTTACCATTGCGCTGTTGGCAGGAGGAAACGCCATGAGCCTGGAGCAACCCGATTACGATGTCGTGTATCGCGACGGCGACATCGAATACCGCCAGTACAAGCCCTATCTCGTCGCCGAGACCGTCATCGAGTCGGTTGGCGATTACAAGGCAGCCGGCAATGAGGGGTTCCGTCGCCTGTTTCGTTACATCGCCGGCGGCAACCAGAGCAGGTCGAAAATCGCGATGACGGCACCGGTGGCGCAGACGCCGACGAGCGAGAAGATCGCGATGACGGTCCCGGTGCAGCAGGCCGGCTCGGCGGATGGCTGGCGAGTCGCCTTCATGCTCCCGACCCGATACACGCTCGAGACCGCGCCCGTCCCCAGCGACCCGCGGGTTCAGGTACGCGAAGTGCCGGGCCGTTTAATGGCGGTGCTCCGCTATTCGGGCCGGTGGACCGAGCGCAATTTCGAGAAGAAGCGCGCTTCATTGTTGGCGCTGCTGGAGTCGGAGGCCGTTGCGCCGCTCGGCGACATCCAGTCCGCGTTGTACGATGCACCGTACATGCCGCCATTTCTGCGCCGGAACGAGGTGATGGTCGAGGTCGAGCGTCTGCCCGCGATGATCCAGGCAGATCCGTCACGGCAGGCCGCGGCTTACTGACCACGCGATTGCAGTTCCTTCTCGGTCAGGCGGTAGAACAGCAGCAGGACGATGGAGATGGCCTGCATCCCGACCGGAATGAACACGAATCCAAGGTACATCGCCGTGACGGCCGACGGCGCCTGCTCGGCCGTCGGAGGCAGGTCCTTGTCGAAGCCCATGGAACTGAACAGCGCCCCGACGATAAGCGGACCGAGCGCGAGACAAGCTTTCTCGACGAAGCTGAACGCCGCCGACAGCATGCCTTCGCGGCGCACGCCGGTGAGCTGATAGTCCCACGCAAACGTGTCCATCAGCATCGACTGGCCGTAAAGGTGCGCACCGGCGGCGAATACGCCGATCAACAGCGCCCGCGCGACGAAGACCGCCATCGGCTCGTCAGGGGTCGCGAGCAGCCACGTCAGCACCATCCCGCAGAAGCCGATCAGGGAGGCGATATACGCCGGCCTCTTGCCGACTCGCTTCGATAACCATGCGGCGGCCGGCAGGCACGCGATCGACGTGATCGCCTGGACAGCCAGGAACAGCCCGAGCATCTTGCCGCCGAACTTGAGCACACCGGAAAAGAAAAACATCGCGACGGCGATGTTCGACGCGAGCCCGATGTAGATCGCGACCTTTGTCCCCATCAGGATCAGCAGCGGCTTGTTTCCGGCGAGCCAGGTCAGCTGCTGGCGGAGTCGGACTCGCTCGTCACCCGATGGCCGCGTCTGACGTGCGTCGCGCGTCAAGAAGAAGCAGCTCAGCATGACGAGAGAGATGAACGCTCCGATCAGCAGGCCCATCTGTCCGTATCCGGCGCGGTCCGCGCCCAGTTGCTCGGCCAGCGCGGGCACGCCGCCCGCGCCGAGCATGTTTCCGAGGGTCATGAAGACGACCCGCCACGACATGACTTTGGTGCGCTGGTGATAGTCGTCCGTCATCTCCGCCGGCATCGCCATGTACGGCACCTGGAAGGCGGTGTACGACAAAGCATATAGGGCGAGTGCGGCGCCGACGAACGCGACCGACGTCCCGGGACCCGCTTCGGGCACGTTGTAAAGGAGCGCGAAAGAGAGCCCACAAAAGAACGACGCGCCGAGCAGCCACGGCCGGCGACGACCATATCGAGAGCGCGTGCGGTCGCTGATGATGCCCATCGGCGGGTCGGTGACGACGTCGAGCATCTTGGAACCGAACAAGAGCGCGCCGGCCAGCACCGGCTCGATCTTGACGAAGGTGACGAGGAAGTACAGCAGCAACACCGACGCTCCGTTGAGCATCGTGGTCGTCGCCATCGTGCCGACAGCCCAGCCGGCGGCGATCCGCGTCGACACGGTATGCGTGGTCAGCGGGTCACCCTTCTGTATATCAGCGAGCCCGCGACGGCCACCGCCACCGCCGCAAACCAGAGTTCCAGCAGCAGCCGATTCGGCGGGAGAGGCAAGTCATGCAGGAAGAGACGCAGCCCGAGTAGCGCAAGGTTCGCGAGCCCGATCATCACCACGATCGTCAACAGCCAGTACGCGCGTCGGAATCGGTTGCCGTGCCGAGCCTTGAGGATGGGCCCGACATGCATGCGCAGCCTCACGCAGCCGAACCATGCGAGACCGAGGCCGAGGCCGGCCAGTGTCGCTGCAATCCAGTGCATCGCCACGCTGAGAAAGGAAGAATGACCGCCGCAGGCGTCGGGGCATTCGAAGCGGGGGGTCTGCTGCGGGCGCGGGCCGCGAGATCAGCTGCCGCCCTGGTCGTTCTTCTTCTTGTCCTTGCGGCTCGCCATGTAGATCGCGATAAAGCACCCCAATGCGACGATCACGGCGAACACTGACACCACAACATCCATGAGAACCCTCCTGTGTGCTTCTCGTCGTGCCCGTAGTATAGCCGCTCAGGGCAACCGACCGAACAGCACTTTGTGGAGGAGACGGGGGATGCCGAGTGCATATTCGGTGACCGTCCGCAGGGCGTTGCTGCGATTGATGATTCTAACGCTGTAACCGACCGAGTCGGTCAGGTTGAAGGTCGTGTGCCACCAGTTCGCCGGAAGGAACAGCGCCTCACCGGCCGACAGCGTGACCTCGCGCGGATGGGTGTTTGCCAGCATCGGGAATCGGCGGAGTGAATCGTCATCCACGCCCCGCACACGCGAGTTCCGCATCTGCCACGGAAACTGTGCGCCTCGGTAGGTGTAGAGGTATGGCGCGTCCTCGGGTGGAAAGAGCAGAAATTTCTTCTTGCCCCGGATCTGGTAGAAGCCGACATGCACGGCGGCATGATCGATGTGCACGGGGCCGAACCCGGTGCCGCGCTGGCCAATGAAGATTTCGGGGCCGCCCAGTCGGTCGAGGATGGGCGCCGTGACCCAGTTCGGCTCGAACTCCGGGGGATGGCGGAAGAACGGCGCGAGTCGCAGAAGGTTTCGGTTGACGGACAGATGCATGAGGTACGGGAGCGGCCGCTCGTCGCCCGCCTCGAACAAGTCGATCAGCTCACCGAGCGTGTCGATACCGAGCGCTGCGCGCTTATCGAGCTGATCGTAGCGCAGGCACCAGCCATATGTACCTGCGAGCCGATCCAGCCTCAGGTGTCCGTATTCGCCGCGAAGCATGTCGAGCAACGGGCGCGCATGACGCCAGACCGATTCGCAGCGGAAGGCGACTGGTTCGGGGAGACCGGTCGCCGTCGCTGCGCCGAGTGTATCCGTGATTACCATGGGATCTCGCTGCCGTCCCACGCGAAGAACCGACCGGTCTGTGCGGGAGTCAGGCCGAGTACGATCGCGAGAAGGTTGGTCGCGGCGTCGGCGGGAGAAAAAACCCGCAGGTCGTCCCGGCGCCCGGTAAACGGCGCGGATAATCGCGTCGCGACCGTTCCCGGATGGAGGGCCGCGCAGACGATTGCCGGGCGCAGGCGCGACCATTCGATGGATAGCGTCTTCAGCAGCATGTTGAGCGCGGCTTTGGACGCGCGGTATGCATACCAGCCGCCCAGACGGTTGTCCTCGATGCTGCCGACGCGCGCCGACAGGCTGGTGAAAATCGGCGTCTCGCTGTTGCGGAGCAGCGGCTCGAGCGCCTTGGCAAGCCGCAGCGCGCCCAGTGCGTTGACGTCGAAGGCCAACCGGAGGTAATCCGCATTGACGTCCGTTAACCGACGTTCGGGCATGAGCCCGTTCTGAGCGTGCAGGATGCCGGCCGTGTTGATGACGAGATCCAGGCGCCCTGGCTCGCCGTCAGCACGGATGCGCCGGGCGACTTCGGCCAAGCTGGCATCATCCGTGACGTCGAGCGCCACGATCGTCAGCCGTGCATCCTCATGGCCGAGCCGCTCCAGCGATCGCGCCTCGGCAGGCCTGCGGCAAGTGGCATAGACCCGCTCGACGTTTGGCCGCGAGAGCAGTTCGTCAACCAGTGCAAAACCGATGCCGTTGCCGGCACCGGTGACGAGTGCCACCGTCGCGTGGTTTGGGGTCACGCGACTTCCCCGATCGTACCGGTCTTCGACCCCAGGAACGCTTCTGCGCGAGAATGCAGCTCGGCGCGTCTCTCCGGCGACTGCCGGGCGAGGTTGTGCACGAGCAGAGACAGTCGGGGCTGTCTCGAGAAGAATTCGCGATGCCGCTCGATGAAGCGCCAGAACAGCGCGTCAATCGTCGTCGTCCAGTCACCGAGTGGGTAATCCCCCATGCGGCGCAGGTAATTCGATCCACAGACGTACGGCTTCGTCGTGAAGATGCCGCCGTCTGAGAAAAGCGCCATTCCGTAGACGTTTGGGACCATCACCCATTCGGCCGAGTCGACGAACATCTCCATGAACCATCGGTACGCGTCGCGCGGCTCTATTTCCGCAAGCAGCATCAAATTTCCCGCAATCATCAGGCGCTCTATGTGATGCGCCCAGCCGATTCGATTGGCTTTGCCGATCACCATGTCCAGCGGCAGGATACCGGTCGTGCCCTTGTACCAGTCGGCTCGTAGTCGGCGACGGTGCCCCCAGAAATTGCGACGAATCATCTCCGCGCTATGGTGCTGATACACGCCGCGCATGAATTCGCGCCAGCCGATGATTTGTCGGACGAAGCCCTCGATGTTATTCAGCGCGATGTTCTCGTGCTCGGCGAAACGCAGTGCGCGATCCACCACCTCTCGCGGAGTCAGCAGTCCGATATTCATCAGCGGCGAGAGAAGGCTGTGGAATGCGTGATCGGAACGCGTCGTCAGTGCGTCTTCGTACGTACCGAAGCAGGTAAATCGCTGCTCAAGAAAGTCGTCCAGCCACCGCAGCGCCTGTCGGCGTGTCGTCGGCAGTTCGAACGTGTCGCTGCGGCCGGGATGATCCGGGAACTGTCGCTGAACCTCGCGAGCGACGCCGGCCACTTTCCGATCTGCCGCTATGGTGGGCAGCCGGGGGACCGGCAGTCGCCGTGGCAGCGGCTTCCGGTTCTCGCTGTCGAAAGACCACCGTTTGCCGACCGGATCGCCGGCTTCGTCGATCAGGATATCCAGTCGCCGGCGCTGCCATTTGTAGAAATCCGCCATCCGCGGATGCGTGCGTTTGGCGATCCAGCCGGCGAATTGGTCTCGCGATGTCAGGAACATCGGCGAGGGAAGCACGGTGTGGCGAAGACGGTAACGTCTAGCAAACTGGGCGATGCGTCGCTCCGTGGACTTGTCCTCGATCTCGAAGTGTGCGATCTCACGGAAACCGGTCGCGCTGAGCAGCACGCGCAGCTTGTCGGTGTATGAGGCCGTGCGTGGCGAGTCGTCGAGATGCTCGTAGTGGACCTCAAAGCCCTCGTTACGCAGCTCGCTCGCGTACGCGCGCATCGCTGACAGGACGAGCGTGAGTTTGTGCTGGTGATAGCGAAAGGCGGTGCAGCTCGCGTGATCTTCGGCCATGAATATCAGCGCCGAGCGCTGGCCAAGGAGATAACTGGTCGGGAAGAGTTGATTCCCGAATACGAGAAAAAGTTTTTGTGCGCCGACCATACTTGCTATTCGGACCGGGCGGTCTTTTAGATTAGCGCTATCTCGAGGGGTGCACGGAAAGAAAAACCCGGGGAGCGATCGCTCCCCGGGATAGTAGCCAGCTGTGGCGAGGGGGGGTGGCCTCGCCGATTTACCCTTCCTGGGCTAATCTGCGCTGGATGAGCTTGCGGGGGGCAGGATGACCGCGTCGATCACATGGATCACGCCGTTGCTCGCGACGACGTCGGCGGCGACCACGTTGGCGCCGTTCACGGTCACGCCCGAATCCGCCCCGACGACGTCGATCGTCGCGCCCTGCAAGGTGGCGGGCTGCGCGCCCGAGCCGATGTCGGCGGCCATGATCTTGCCGGCCACCACGTGGTACAGGAGGATTTGCTGCAGCTGCTCCTGGTTCTCGGGCTTCAGCAGGTTGTCGATCGTGCCCTCCGGCAGTGCCGCGAATGCCTCGTCGGTCGGAGCGAAAACAGTGAAAGGTCCTTCGCCCTTCAGCGCTTCGACCAGCTCGGCGGCCTGCACCGCCGCGACGAGCGTGTTGAACGAACCGGCCGATATGGCGGTGTCTACGATGTCTTTGCTCGCCGCCGAGTGTCCGCCGGCGAGGGCAGGGCCGGCCGCGAGTGAGGCTGCGGCGATGAGAACTGCGGGCAGTCTGTATTTCATCTGGATGTCTCCGTGGCTCTTCATGGTGTCATTAAACGCATGTACGGCCTTCTTTACGCGCCTTTCGCGCGCTTGGATTCATCGCAGCACTTTTTACTTTTCGGTTACTATCAAGTCACCATGGATGAGTCCCTGATCCGCGCTAGCAGTGCCTGGTCCGACAATGAGATCGAGTCCTTCCTGAGCGACAGCAAGATTCCGGTGCGCCTCGCGTGCCTGACGCCCAGCGGTGCGCCGCTGGTGTGCTCGCTTTGGTTCGTCTACGACGAAGGAGCGATCTGGTGTGCGACGCAGAAGAGCGCGCGCATCGTTGCGTGCTTCGAGCAGGATCCGCGCTGCGGGTTCGAGATCGCGCCCGAATCGCCGCCCTACTGTGGCGTGCGCGGGCAGAGCCGCGTGTCGTTGTCGAACGAACGCGGCCCGGCGGTCTTGCTGCGCCTGATCGATCGTTATCTCGGCACGCGCGACTCGCGATTCGCAAAATGGCTGATCGATCGGCGCGACAGCGAGGTCGCGATCCGGATCGAACCGTCCTGGATTACCGCCTGGGACTACGCGCGGCGGATGGAATCCTAGTTGCCGCCTGGTGTTTGCCGGGGGCGAGCGGCAAGCGTCGGCGTTCCTTTGTAACGGGCTGATCTCATTGCTTTTCGAACCGAAACGTTGGTGAAGTTAGAATCAGTCTAGGTCCGTTGAGTCTGGCAATGGCTCGCCGCGAGTCAAAATAGGTACAGCTCCGAATTGACGCGGTCGCCGTTCGTGACCAAGTTGGGTGGTGGAGGGTCAGCATGAATAAACAATGCCTCATCCTTTGTGCCTTGCTGGTCCCGGCAGTCGGGTGGTGTGATGTCGATTCGATCCGCGGCTTCTACGCTGGCGGCGGAATCGCTTTCGGCAACGTGTTCGCCAACCGAGACAGCGGCCTCTACGGATCATCGGAACGTGGCGATAGCGATACGGGCTATATCATCACCGGCGGTTATCGCATCAACCGCTATTTCGCTCTCGAAGCCAATTACGTCGACGGTGGTCGGTCGCGATTCCAGGCCATCATCGTGCCGTCCGACGACGCGCTCGACATTTACGGAGTCGATATCGTCCAGCGGACCGAGGCGTACGAAGGCAGCCTCGTCGGTATCTTCCCGTTCGCGAAGATCTGGGAGCTGTGGGTAAAGGCCGGCCTCGCAGCCTGGGATGCGCGGAGCGATCAGCAGATCGCGCCGCTCGGTCAGGCGAGCCTCGAACGGCAGATCGAGCGCGACGGCGTCGACTTCCTGCTCGGACTCGGCTTCGGCTTCAGCATCCAGCGTCATGCTCATTTCCGCTTCGGTTACCACGCGTTTCGCACGCACGATGAATTGCTCGCGCTGACGGACGACCGGGAGGCGCGGTTCGACAGCTACGAGATCGAGTTTCACTGGCGATTCGGCGACCGCTGGTAACGTCGGCCGGTGAGCGACCCCGCGCCGCGAGACGGCGGCGCACGATGCTGGGCGCTCGGCGGATCCGCACGTCGCCAGAGACATACGGGTTCTCGCGTATTCCTGTCATTTGCGGACATCCCTGATGGAGTACCATGCGCGCATCGGCTAGCTTAAAAGCATAGAAGTGGTGTCAGGAGCAAGGTCATGGCGATTCCAGCAACGGTTCGCGAGTATCTCGAACAGGCCGGTGTCGAGTATCAAGTCGTCGAGCATCCCTACACGGAGACCAGCATGCGCAGCGCCGAGGCAGCCCATGTGACGGGCGAGGACGTTGCCAAGGGTGTGCTGCTGAAGGATGAGAGCGGCTACGTGCTCGCGGTCGTGCCGGCGACCCACAATGTCCAGGTCGGCGAAGTGCAGGGCCAGCTCGGGCGGGCCCTGGAGCCGGCGCCCGAGGGCGATCTGGCGATCGTTTTTACCGACTGCGCGGTCGGTGCGGTGCCCGCGCTGGGCCCCGCGTATCAACTGGAGACGATTACCGACGAGGCGCTGCGCGGACACGACCGGATCTATTTCGAGGCGGGCGATCACGAAGAGCTGATCCAGCTCAGCGGCGGCGATTTCGAGTCGCTCCTCGCGCCGTCGCGGTTCATGCGTTTCAGCGCGCATCGGCCTTAGCCGGCGGGGCCGATCGCCGGAACGATGGCTCGTTTGAGCCACATACATTAACTTCGTTCCAGCGCCAGCGTTGAATTTGCGGTCGTCCTCGAACAGCTGCCGGCATTAGACCCGGCGTGGCGCATGTACGAATACGAGCATCCGCATCCGTCCGTGACGACGGACATCGTGATCTTCACGATCCGTGAGGCCCGGCTCGAGGTCTTGCTGATCCGCCGCGCCCACCCACCCTTCCAGGCGCACTGGGCGCTGCCGGGCGGCTTCGTCGGCCCGACCGAGACCCTCGAAGCCTGCGCGCGCCGGGAGCTCGAGGAAGAGACCGGGCTGACCGGCGTCTGCCTCGATCAGCTGCACGCATTTGGCGATCCGGAACGCGACCCGCGTGAGCGGGTGATCACCGTTGCGCACTGCGCGCTGGTGCCGCCGGACCGCGCGACCGTGCGGGCCGCGACCGATGCGGAGGCCGTCGGCTGGTTTCCGCTGGACGAGCTGCCTCGCCTCGCGTTCGATCATGAACGGATTATCGCGCTGGCCCGCGAGCGCCTGGCGGTAAGGGTCCGGTACTCGACGATCGCGCTGCAGTTCATGCCCGAGACGTTCACGCTGTCCGAGCTGCGGAGCGTCTGCGAGGTCCTCCTGCCAGACGAACTGGACCAGCGAACTTTTCGAGAGCAAATCTTCGCTCAGGGGCACATCGAAGCGACGGGTGAACAGCGGCGCGCCGGCCCGCATCGCCCGGAAGCGCTCTACCGGGTCATCGACCGCGGGCGCACCGCGTCTGCCCGGTAGGGCAGGCATGGCGGGTGGTGCGGCGGGAAGGCCGCCCGCCGTCTGGTTTAGACTAGGGGGCCAGGAGGTGGAAGCATGGCTGTATCACAACACGAGATCGCCGAGCCGGCGGTTGGAACCGCGAAGGAAGGGCGTCCTACACACTGGCGGGAACAGGTCGAGGGTGGATTCGAGGGCCGCGAGGCGATGCTGGGTCAGGCCATCAACATGGTCATCAAGACCCTCAACCAGAAGCTGCCGTACCAGCACCAAGTCAACGACGGCATTGCCAAGGCGCACCTGTTGCCGCTGCAATTCATCAAGAATCATGACCTGTGGGACGAGTACGTGGCCCACGACGTGGCGACGATGCGCTGCATCAACGAGCGCATCGGTAAACTCATTCGCGAGACCGGCAACAAGGAACTGGCGCTGGAATCCTGTTTCGACATCACCGAGTGCCACTACCAGCTGGTCCTCGACACGCAGGTCGAGCCCGGGAGGCGGACGTTTCGGTCGCCGTTCATCGATACGCTGGAGGTATGCGGGCGCATCGGGCAGATGGACATGACGCCCGAGGAGGTCCACGAGCGGTGGTACAGGCCGAGGCTGCTAGGGTACGCGAAAGACATGGGCGTGGAACTCGAGGTTTCCGACCTCAGAGAGGACGGCACGATCGTCGTCGAGGTGCGCTGAGGGCGGTCGGCCGGGCCGCCGATACGTCGCCGTTTACGACGACGACCCGTTCCCCCGAGCGCTATTTCAGAGAGTCACTGAACTCGTCGAAGTCCGGCCGCACGAAGCCCTTGCGCATCGCGCGCACGTAGGCCTCCGGACCGAGCGGACATTGCGCGTAGAGAATGTGCCGCCAGCCCGCGGGCGTCTTGCGGAACAGCGTGATGACGCGGTCGAAGCCGGCGGTTGGCTCCTGCGGCCCGAAAATCAGCTGGATCTCGTAGTAGTGGTCGAAGATCGCCAGCGCCAGGTCGTCGGCGAGCTGCTTGACGCGCAGGTTGTTATAGTCCCAGCGGAAGCCCCGCAGCACCTTCCGCCCCGGGTTCCAATATTTTTCGAGCTCCGGCCACGAGAAGAATGGCGCCTCGATCTCCTCCGGCACATACCACGGCTCGGGATCGTCCGCGTCCCAGACCTCTTTCAGCCGCCCGAACTCCTGGCTGTTCCAGATGTCGCGCGTCGTCTTCAACAACGTGTCTATCGCGTCGAACACCGCGTCCGGGGCCGAGCTCGGCCCGTCGGGCACGAGCGCCGGGAACGCCGCCGCGCCGCCGGCGAACCCGCCGAGCCCGAGCAGCAACCCGAGCGCGTCGCGGCGATCGATGTCCGTTGATCTCTTGCTCATAGCCTATGCCTCGTAGTTGAAACCGTCGCCCGCGTGCGTGACGCGCAAGGCCGTCGGGCCGGAGAAATGCGCGCCGATCAGGTAGGTGCCCGTATCCGCGACGCGCTCGAGTAAGCGCGTGCGCGTGACGCGCGCCGCATCCGGGTCGTGGTCGAAGTGGCTGGACCAGTCCGGCCGCTCGATCTGCACGGGATGGTGCACGACGTCGCCGCTCAGGACGGCGCGCTCGCCACCGCGCTCGAGTTCGATGACGACGTTCCCGGGTGTGTGGCCATGCGCCGGCGCCAGGCGGATGCCGGGCACGATCTCGTGATCGCTCGCGACGCGGTCGACCAGTCCCTCCTCGATGACCGGCAGCACGCTGTCCTGCCACGTTCGCCAGTAGATGTTGTCCGGTTCGTCGGCGTGGAACCGTTCCCAGTAATCCATTTCGTCGGCGGCCAGCAGGTAGCGGGCCTTGCGAAACGTCGGCGCCCACCGGCCATCTTCGAGCTGGGTGTTCCAGCCGACGTGGTCGCCGTGCAGGTGCGTGCAGCAGACGAAGTCGATGTCGTCTGGCGTCAGACCGGCCGCGCGCAGGCGTTCGAGGTACGGGAACCGCTGCTGGTGCCATTCCGGTATCAGCGGCCGGTCCTTGTGGTTGCCGACGCAGGTATCGACCAACAGCGTGCCATGCTTGCTGCGCACGATGAGGCTGTGGAAAGACATGATCAATGTGCCGGCGTCGACGTCGACGAAGCGCGGGTCTCGCGCCGCGCGCGTGCGCGCGAACGCCTCCTGCGTCGCCGCGGGGAGCAGCAGGAAATTCAGCTCGCGGTGCCGCCACTCGAATTCCTGCACGCGCCGAATGTCGAACGGGCCGGGGAGTCGCATGCGGCAAGGCTACCGCGAAGCACCGGCTTGGCGCCATGCTTGCCATTGGTGGTAATCTGTTTCGAAAGTCGGGGACGAACATGCCTGCGATCATCACCGGCTGGGGGCGCTGCGTGCCGCCGGCCATCATGACCAACGACGATATCGCGACGCTGCTGGACACCAGCGACGAGTGGATCGTGGAGCGCACCGGCATCCACGAGCGCCGCGTGTCTCACGTCGGCAGCGGGGAGCTGGCGCGCGTGTCGTCGCAGCGGGCGCTGGCGGCGGCGGGCAAGGCGCCCGACGAGGTCGATGCGCTGATCTTCGCCAGCGTCAGCCCCGAGCTGCTCGTTCCCAGCACCGCGTCGATCGTCCAGAAACGGCTCGGCATCGAGGACGTCGCCGCGATGGACCTGAACGTCGGCTGCAGCGGGTTCGTCTACGGACTCGCGCTCGCGAACGGCCTGATCACGACCGGCGTCAGCCGCTGCGTGCTGCTCGTCGCGTCGGAGCGGCTGACCTGGTACCTGGACTGGACCGACCGCAACACGGGCGTGCTGTTCGGCGATGGCTCCGGCGCGGTCATCATGGAGCCCGGCGACGACGACGAGGGAGTGCTCGCGGTGGACATCGGCAACGACGGCGCCGCGGCCGGCGCCCTGATGGTCGATAACTTCGGCACGGCGATCGACCGACTGAATCACGACATGCTCGAGCTGACGTTCAACTTCGACGGTCGGGAGATCTTCAAGCGGGCGACCCTCGGCATGATGCGGTCGTCGCACAACGCACTCGAGCAGGCGGGTTACGGCATCGATGATGTCGAACTCGTGATACCCCACCAGGCGAACCTGCGCATCATCCAGGCGGTGGGCCACAAGCTCGGCGTAGAGCCGGAGAAGGTCTATGTCAACGTCGATCGCTACGGTAATACGTCCGCGTCTTCGATACCGATCGCGCTGTCGGAGGCGCTGGACAAGGGCCGAATCGGGCCCGGGAGCCTGATCCTGATGCCGGCTTTCGGGGCGGGTCTCAGTCGCGGCGCGGCGTTGTTCCGCTGGGGGCAGCGCGTCGAACCGCTGGCAGAGAGCGACGCCGAACTGCCGCCGTCCCAAGCGACGGCCGTCGAATTGATGAGACCGGTTGCCGACGAGCAGATCGCGCGCGCTCGGCAGTCGGCGTCCGCTGCCGATCAGTAGCCAGCCGAGCTCATGCAGTACGCGCGTAATTTGTCCGGCGACGCGGCGAGCGCCGCCATCGCCGCGTGGGTGCGCTCGATGCTCGCCGTGTCCATGCGGTCCATCGCCAGCCCGCGCGCGTGGTTGTCGTCGAGACGCGCGTCGATCGGCGGTTTGAGTTCGGCCTCGTAACGGGACAGCAATCCCGCCACGGAGTCGGGCGCGGACGGGAAATCGCCGTCGCGCAGCAGTTCGGCGAGCCGCGCGACGGTGCGGAGCGCAATGTTCATACCCTGGCTGCGCCCCGGGTGCAGCGCATGGCAGGTGTCACCCAGCAGTACGCAGTTCCCGTCCGTCCAGCGCTCGGCGTTGACCATCGCGACGGGGTACACCCCGGCGACGCGCGGCTCGATACCCGCGAGCGCCGGGACCAGCTCCGTCAGCCGGCGACTCAGCTCCGCCGGACCGGCCTTGGTCCAGTCGTTGATCGCGTAGCGAAACAGCGGGAAGCCGATCTTCCATTCGCCCCCGATGCGCGGAATCACGCTGACGATACCGCTCGGCGTCAGGAAGACGTGGACGTCGTTGCGCGGATCCTCGAACGTGCGCGGCGCAAACAGCGTCAGCAGCGGGTTCTTGTAATCGTGGACGCGGGCGTCGATCCCCAGCGCGCGCCGGTTGCGGGATGAACGACCGTCGGCGACGGCGATGCAGGCGGCCGTCACCTCGATCGCGTCACCCGCGCGCTCGACGCGCAACGCGTGCCGACCGCGACCGTCGCCGTCGCGGACAATGCGTCCGGTCGCCGGTCGCAGCATCGAAAAATTCGGATTCGTCGCGGCGTGCTCGAGCAGCACCTCGCTGATCAGCTCGTGATTGAGATAGAGGTAGTACGGGTGCGGGATCGGCAGGTTGTCGACGGGTGCATTCACTACCAATTCGCCGTCCGCCATTTGCCAGCACGACCCGAGACGGCGTTCCGCGCCACGGGCAAACATCGCGCTCAGTGCGCCCCAGCGTTCGAGTGCCTCGCAGGTGAACGGCTGGAGGTGATCGCCGCGGGCCGTGTCCAGGGAGTCCGCGCGTCGCTCGATCAGCAGGACGCGGTAACCGGTGTCGGCAACCGCCGCGGCGAGTGCGGGGCCCGCAATCCCGCCGCCGACGATGGCCAGGTCGCAGTGATTATCAGCCACCGTGACCAACCCCTATGAGGATTGGAACGCGCTCTGATTCCATATTTCGGATCGTTCTGTTGATGGACAAGCGATAATCAGTGGGACACAATTCAAGCAGAAGTTTAGTGTTTACCGGGGGATGGGGGAATGAGCGTATTTTTAAGCACAGGTCTCAGGCTGTCGTTTAGCGTCGTTACCGTTGCCTTTCTCGCAGGTTGTGCCACGTCGTCGACCGTTAAGCAAGTCGACCGCCTCGCGGCCGTCGACGAGGACGAACCGCGGATTCTGGTCATGACGCCGGACGTCAAGTATTTCCTGCTGACCGCTGCGGGGCTTCCCGAGCCTCATGCGGAGTGGACGGCGGCGGCGCGCAGAAATTTCAACAGCGCTTTGAGCGACTACGCGGCGGCACAGAAGGTGGAAATCCAGATGATCGATGACGACAACCCGTTGGGCGACGTCGAGATCGCGTATCAGAAATTGTACTCCGCCGTCGGTACGACGATCTTGACGCACCATTTCGGCACGCTGCCCTTGCCAACGAAGCAAAATTCTTTTGACTGGTCGCTGGGTCCGGGCGTTTCCGCCATTGCCGACAAGTACGATGCCGACTATGCGCTGTTCAGTTATTACCGCGACTACCAGGCATCCGGGGGGCGCGTTGCCTTCGCGATCATTGCCGCTGTGGCTGGCGCCGCGGTGTCGACCGGCGGGGAGGGCGGTTTTGCGTCGCTCGTCGACCTGCGAACCGGCGATATCGTCTGGTTCAACCAGGTGCTTGCGGGCGTGGGCGAGCTCCGTGACCCGGATGGTGCTCGCACCACCGTTGATCAGCTGTTCAAGGATCTGCCGCAGGGCTAGACCGTGCGCGGCATCGCGGCCACTTGTTATTTGGGCGCACTTGCCGCCGGTGTGGCGTCCGCGGCAGTCGAGATTCCCGCGCCAAAGATCCCGCCGGGTTATGAACCCGAGGAAGCGCACGACGAACTGGGCGTCTGGATGGATCTTCAGGACTACGAGCGCGCCATCCAGCGTTCGGCGTTGTTGATCGAGGATCCGTTCATGAATGCCTACGTGCAGGAGGCGACCTGCCGCGTTACCGGGGATTATTGCGCGGACCTGCGCGTTTATATTATTCGCAACCCGAATTTCAATGCCTCGATGACTGCCAATGGTATCGTTCAGGTCTGGACCGGGCTGCTCGTGCGCGTGTCGAGTGAGGACGAATTGGCTGCCGTGCTCGGCCACGAGCTCGCCCACTACACTCAGCTGCACACGCTCGAGAGACTGCGCAGCATCAAGAAAGGAATGGCCCTCGGCTCGGTATTCGATATCGGGCTGGCCGTACTGACCGGCTACAGCGTGCCAGTTGCGCAGATGACCGCACTTGCCTCCATCATGGCTTTCAGCCGCTCAGACGAAACAGAAGCAGATCTGCTCGGAGTCAAGTTCATGGCGGATGCCGGCTACGACCCGAACGCGGCCGTTAGCGTCTGGGAGATGATTGTCAAGGAGGAAGCGGCGGCGGCGACGAAGCGCAAGGAGCCCGACCTATTTACCGCAACCCATCCCACTTCGGCCAATCGGATCGTCGATCTGCAGGCGGTGGTAGGCACAAATTACCCGAATGCCGAGTCCGATTCGAGAGGTCGCGAACGACATGTCGCAGTGCTGAACGAGTACTACATGATGCTGATGGAAGATCAGATCGACACCAACCGCTTCGGCCGCACGAAGGCAATACTCGAGCGCCACGCGGCGCTCGGCGTTCGACAGGAGCTCGTCGACTTTTTTCACGGTGAGATGTTTCGTCAACGCGAGGCGCATGGCGATCTCGAATTCGCGAAAGAGGCCTATAGCCGGGCGACGCGAGGTGATCAGCCGGTGGCCGCAGCGTATCTGAATCTGGGCTACATGTTCCTGAAGGAGAAGAACATGGAGCAGGCGAAATACAACTTTCGTCGTTATCTTGAGCTGGAACCTGATGCTGATGATCGAGCAATGATCGAGTTTTATCTTGGAGAAGACTGACAATCATGCGATATAGAGCAATAGTGATCTTGACGGGCGCCATGCTGGGCGGTTGTGTCGCGTACAGCGCATTGACACCGGGTTCGGTCGAGTATGCCGGGCTCAAGTTGACAACGACGCAGGCATGGAATATTGCCCCATCACCAGCGACGCCGTCGGCGCGCGGCGCAAGCAAATCCTGGACTCAGGACGGTCTGCTACTGGACAGGCTCATGATTATCCCGGCCGTGCCGAGCGGCGACTCGATCTTCAAGCCGGGCAGCAAGGATGCGGCGCTGCCGGTATTCGACTCGGACATGCTGCCCAACGAAATAGAGGAGTTGACGGAGTCGTCAATTGTCAAGTTATTCGGTGAGGGCGAAGTCGCCGTTGAGACTTCTAACCTGCGACCTCACAAGTTCGGTGAAACAGATGGGTTCATGTTCGACATGGAAGTTACGGTGTCTGACGGGCCCGACTACGGCGGCATCACCGGCGCCTTCGTCGCTGACGACAAGCTTTACCTGATCGTATACTTGGGTGCCCGACCGTACTATTTCGAGAAACACCGGGATGAGGCGCTCGCGATTATTCGCGGCGCTCGGATCTGATCAGCGGATACCCTCGCGTGGATCGACTTCCTGCCGCACCGGCGGATACGACATGATGTACGCGTAAATGTCCGCCAGGTCGGACTCGGTCATCTTTGCGTACTCACTCCACGCATGCTGCGTCTGGTAGCCGACGTCTTCGACCGGGATGCGCGCGTCCTCGTAAGCCTTGAAGCGCGCGACGAACTGTTCGACGGTCCAGTCGCCGATACCGGTCTCCGTATCGGCGGAGATATTCGACGAGTAGACTTTCTGCCCGGCGGCGATCAGCGAAAATCCGCCGCCGAACCGCTTGTCCTCGTAGGGCTGCATGCGCTCGTTGACCGGCGTGTGACAAAACCGGCAGCCGGCGATCAGTGCCAGGTATTTGCCGCGTGATACCGGGTCGTCATGATCGATCTGCCAAGGATCGGCCGGCTTGATGCGCGAGTGCGAGATGAACGTCATCAGCGAGCTCATACGCCGGCCGCTGTAGTCGGCCTCGATCGGCTCGAGTGTGCGCAGGTAGGCGATGATCGAATAGACGTCCTCCGTCTCGAGGTGCAGGTAAACGTCGAACGGCATGATGGGGAAGAATCCGTACCCGTCCTTGTGCAGGCCGCTGACGATCGCGCGGTAGATCTCGCCGTCGCTCCAGTCGCCGAGGTGGTACGGCGTGATATTCGGCGAGATCAGTTTGCCGGACACGCCGACGCGCTCGTCGTACACCTCTCCGCCCTTGCCGAGCATGCCGGGCTTCGGCGGGCCGCCGAACAGCGACCAGTCACGCTCCGAATGGCAGTAGACGCAGCCGAATACGGCGTTCGCCAGGTACTCGCCTCGCGCGATGCGCTCCGGCGTGCGCTCGACTTCGATGTCAGCAACCGGTATGTCCGGCGGCAGGATCACGAAGAAGTAAACATACAGCGCTGCGATCCCGATGATCGCGATGCCGATAAGTCCGCCGAGGAGCTTTAGGATGGTCTTGAACACGGTGAACTACGGGGTATACCAGATGGGTGAAGTGTACGCCCGCTCCTGCGTCGAAACCGGCGCACCTTCCGGGATCGGGATGCCGAAGCGGAACGCGTCATAGGTCGACCAGCGCGGCGTCGGGATCTCGAGCACGCGCGCGTAGTAGAACGCCTTCTGCGCCGGGTCGAAGTCCGGGTCGGTCCAGACCGCGACGAGCTCCGGAGCGCCGATCGTATTCGTCCACGTCGCATTCGCCGCGTCGACCGTATTGCCGACCGGCGGCAATTTGCCGTCCGCGCCGGGCACGCGGTCGCCCGACCAGACGACGTCATACACCCTTTCCTGCGTGCGGCCCCTCGCGCCGAGCCAGCCCTTGACAATCTGGATCCGGTCGAGATTGGCGCCGATCGGGTCGCGCAGCGCGTAGACCATGAACGTGGGGGCGCTCGCGGACGCGGGACGGGCCGGCAGGTCGCCGCCCATCGGCACGCCCTTCGCGTAGCCGGCGAATGCGGGCTGCCGGCTGTTGCCATCCTGCTCGGTGAACTCCCAGCCGCCGAAGAAGCGCACGGCCATCCGCGAACCGGTCGTGGC
>JABAOE010000709.1_pt16 | contig 50374 bp, 39 predicted proteins | sample 7062141 | NCBI WGS metagenome assembly JABAOE01 (sample SAMN14538627, study PRJNA623070) | marine sediment metagenome | biome: marine biome [ENVO:00000428]; feature: marine pelagic biome [ENVO:01000023]; material: deep marine sediment [ENVO:00002113] | place: India: Gulf of Khambhat ... | reverse complement strand
CCGGAATTTCCCTTCAGCCCCGGGCTCGAGGTTTCCGGCGAGGTGCTCGAGGTGGGCGCCGAGGTCGAGGGGTTCGCCCCGGGTGATTCGGTGATCGCCTTCTGCGGTCACGGCGGTCTGGCAGAGCGGGTCGTGGTGCCGAGCACCCACGCCGTGCCCATGCCGTCGGGACTGGACTTCGTGACCGCCGCGGGGTTCGCGGTGGTCTACGGCACCGCCCACGTGGGGCTCGAGCGCCGTGCAGGGCTTCAGCCGGGCGAGGTGCTGCTGGTGCACGGGGCCGGCGGCGGCGTCGGGCTGGCGGCGGTGGAGGTTGGCCGGCTGATGGGCGCCACCGTCATCGCCACCGCCAGCAGCGAGGGGAAGCTGGCGCTCGCCCGCGAGCACGGCGCTCATCATGTCATCAACTACCGCGAGGAGCGCTTTCGCGATCGGGTCAAGGCGCTGACCGACGGCCGCGGTGCCGACGTGATCTTCGATCCGGTGGGCGGCGAAGTGTTCGACGAGTCCGTTCGCTGCATCAACTGGGAGGGACGCATCCTCGTCATCGGTTTCGCCAGCGGCGCCATCCCCGAGCTTCCCGTGAACCTGACCCTGGTCAAGAACATGAGCGTGGTGGGCGTTTACTGGGGCGCCTATCGCAAGCGCGATCCCGCGGTGCTGCAGCAATCCTGGCGACAGCTTCTCGCGTGGCTCGCCGACGGCGCGTTGTCGCCGCATGTCTCGGCGACCTATCCGCTGGAGCAGGCGCCGGCGGCGCTGGCGAGTCTCGTCGAGCGGCGCGCGACCGGCAAGGTCGTCGTCACCCTCGCCTGAATGGACGCGGAGCCTCGCGGCTAACCCAGAAGCTCCGCCAGAGTGGAGCCGAGACTCGCCGGTGAGTCGGCGACGGCGATACCGCAGGCGCGCATGGCCGCGATCTTGTCGGCGGCGCCGCCCTTGCCTCCGGCGATAATGGCGCCCGCGTGACCCATGCGCCGGCCGGGCGGTGCGGTCACGCCGGCGATGAAGCCGACGGTGGGCTTCTTGACCGCGTTCGAAGCCAGAAACTCGGCGGCTTCCTCCTCGGCGGTGCCGCCGATCTCACCGATCATAATGATGGAGTCGGTCTCGTCGTCGGCGAGAAACAGCTCGAGCACGTCGATGAAGTCCGTGCCCTTCACGGGATCGCCGCCGATGCCGACGCAGGTGGACTGACCGAAGCCCGCCGCCGTGGTCTGCGCCACCGCTTCATAGGTCAATGTGCCGGAGCGCGAGACGATGCCGACGGATCCGCGCTTGTGAATATGCCCCGGCATGATGCCGATCTTGCAGGCGTCCGGCGTGATCACGCCGGGACAGTTGGGGCCGATGAGGCGCGAGCGCGATCCGTCGAGGGCGCGTTTGACCTTGACCATGTCGAGCACGGGTATGCCTTCGGTGATGCAGACGATGAGCGGCACCTCGGCATCCAGCGCCTCGAGTATCGCGTCGGCGGCGAAGGGCGGCGGCACGTAGATGGCGCTCGCGTTGGCGCCGGTCTGCGCGAGCGCGGCGCGCACGGTGTCGAACACGGGAAGGCCCAGATGCTCGCTGCCGCCCTTGCCCGGAGTCACGCCGCCGACCATCTTTGTTCCGTAGGCGATGGCCTGCTCCGAGTGGAAGGTGCCCTGGCTGCCAGTGAATCCCTGGCAGATGACCTTGGTATCGGCGTCGACGAGGATGGACATCAGGCGCCCCCTTTCACCTGCGCGACGATCTTCTCGGCCGCGTCGGCGAGATTGTCGGCAGGGATGATGGCGAGCCCCGACTCGGCGAGTATCTTCTTGCCGAGCTCCACGTTGGTGCCCTCGAGCCGCACGACCAGCGGCGCCTCGATGGCCATCTCCCTGGCGGCTGCGACGATGCCTTCGGCGATGATGTCGCAGCGCATGATGCCGCCGAAGATATTCACCAGTATGCCTTCGACTTTCGGATCCGAGAGCAGAATCTTGAACGCATTCATCACCTGCTCCTTGCTGGCGCCGCCGCCGACGTCGAGAAAGTTCGCCGGCTCCGATCCGTAGAGCTTGATGATGTCCATGGTCGCCATGGCGAGGCCCGCGCCGTTGACCATGCAGCCGATGTCGCCGTCGAGCTTGATGTAGTTCAGATCGTATTCCGATGCCTGCACCTCGGTGGGATCTTCCTCGTCGAGATCCCGTAGCTCCTGGACATCCGGATGGCGATAGAGCGCGTTTGAATCGAAATTCACCTTTGCGTCGAGGACCAGCAGGTCGCCCGCGTCGGTCACCACCAGCGGATTGATCTCGAGCAGACTCATGTCCTTTGCGAGCATCGCGCGGTAGAGATTTCCAATCAGCCGCACGCACTGCTTGACCTGATCGCCCGAGAGGCCGAGCGCGAAGGCGATGCTGCGTCCGTGATGCGGCATGTAACCGGTCGCCGGGTCGATGGTCAGCGTGAGGATCTTCTCGGGCGTCTCCGCGGCTACGGTCTCGATGTCCATTCCGCCTTCGGTGGAGCAGATGAAGGCGACCCGGGAGGAGGCCCGGTCGACGAGGCAGGAGAGATAGAGCTCGCGGGCAATGCCCGAGCCCTGCTCGACATAGATGCGCTTGACTGTCTTGCCTTCAGGCCCGGTCTGGTGGGTGACCAGGATCTTGCCGAGCATCTGCGCGGCGTTCTCGCCTACCGCCTCGATGGACTTGACGATCCGAACGCCCCCGCCGCCGCCGGCATCGGCTTCCTTGAAGCGTCCCTTGCCGCGCCCGCCCGCATGTATCTGCGCCTTGACGACCCACACCGGTCCGTCCAGCGACTGCGCCGCGGCCACGGCCTCCTCGGGTGAGAACGCCACTGCGCCCCGCGCGACCGGTACGTTGAACGCGGCGAGAATCCCCTTCGCCTGGTATTCGTGAATATTCATTCCGGATCCAGAACCCGGCGCATCCGCGCCGGTCCTATCATAGGAGGTCCCCCAGCCTACCGGTTAGGGAAACTACCAAAGGTCTGGTATATTGTCGACCGGATACAACAATAACATCCGGTTGAGAGATCGGGGCCGCCTGCCTGTAGCATGGTGTTAGCCCGGTCAGCGGTCTTGGACATGACAGGAGTCGACGAGCCAGGGTCCCGTTCGTTTGGGGATGTCCGGCCCGCAAACCGTATGGACGCAAAACGTATGGACGCAAACTTTATCGACACTTAGCAATCGCCAGGAGAGAGAAAATGAAAGCATTGAGGCGAAAACTACTCGTGCACGGCCTTGCGCTGGGTGCCGGTCTCGCATTGACGGCGGGAACGGCGTCGACGGCGCTGGCAGAATTTCAACCGAAGAAACCGATCGAATTCGTGGTCATGGCCGGTAAGGGAGGCGGCGCCGACAAGGCGGTGCGCTTCTTCCAGAGCATCATTGCCGAGAACAATCTTGCTCCGGTGCCGGTGACGCCCATCAACAAGCCCGGTGGCACGGGCGCCGAGGCGCTCGTTTACCTCAACGGCAAGAAGGGTGACGACCACACGATCATGTTCACCCTGAACAGCTTTTACACCACGCCGCTTCGTCAGCCGGCGCTCGGCGTCGACATTGCGGAGTTCACGCCCATCGCACGCATGGCGGAGGACACTTTCCTGCTGTGGGTCCACTCCGACCGCAAGGACATCAACAATGTCGACGACTTCGTCAAGGCCGCCAAGGCCAAAGGCAGCGGTTGGATCATGGCCGGCACGGGAAAGGCATCGGAAGATAATCTGCTCACGGATTTTCTCAACTCCGCCTATGGCCTCAACATGAAGTACGTGCCTTACAAGGGCGGCGGTAAGGTGGCCAAGGAGCTTGCCGGCAAGAATGCCGACTCGACGGTGAACAACCCGTCCGAGCAGCTCGGCTTCTACCAGGCGGGCAATACCAAGCCTCTCGCCGCGTTCACGCCGCAGCGTCTGCCCATGTTCAAGGACACGCCGACTTTCCGCGAGCTCGGTCAGGACATGGTGTATTTCATGCAGCGGACCGTCGTCGGTGCCCCTGGCATGAGCAAGGAAGCGCAGGCCTACTACACGGATCTGTTCTCAAAGGTCTACAACTCGGACAAGTGGCAGAAGTATCTCAAGGACAAGAGCCTTCAGGGTGACCTGCTCACGGGCGATGCGCTCATGGATTACTGGAAGCGTGAGCGCGAGGTGCACCGGAAAATGCTGATCAAGATGGGAGCCATTTCCGGCTGAGCCCGGACTTTTCAGCACGAGTCTAAGAGCAACAAGAAAAGTAAGGTAACAGGGGAAGGACTCCGGTCATGACGGTGCGCATCGCTGAGCTCGCGATGGCGATCCTGATGGGAGTCTTTTCCCTTTACCTTATGTATAAGAGTGCCGAGCTGCCCATCGGCTGGATTCCGGACGAGGGACCGGGCGGCGGGGCCTGGCCATTCTGGCTCTCGGTGCTCATGCTGCTTTCCTGCATCGGAGTCCTCGTCAACTGGGTGCGTCGCAAGGGTCCGGTAGCGGTTTCCGAGGAGACGTATATCGAGAAGGGCGTGCTCGTCGACGTCGGGTTGGTCGCGCTCGCACTGATCATCACGGTCGGATTGTTCAAATTCGTCGGCGTCTACGTGGCATTGCCTCTGTTTCTGATCTTCTACATGCGGTTTCTCGGTAATCATTCGTGGAAGCTGACGATTTTTTTCGCCATAGCGATCCCTATCGTCACATTCTTCTTTTTCGATATCGCCTTGAGAATAATCCTGCCGAAGGGGATCACTGAGCCGCTGTTCTATCCACTCTACAAGATGTTTCTGTAGTCAGCTGATGGTGAAACTGTCCGAGTGCTCATCGGAAGCACCCGCTTCGATAATGCGAGATTCGTCCCGAGATAGACGCGATGGTTGAGATTCTCGAACTGCTGGTGACCGGATTCGCGGTCGCCTTCCAACCACAGAACCTGATGCTGGTGATTGTCGGTTGCACGGTCGGCTTGTTCATCGGGGCGATGCCGGGGCTGGGATCGGTCAATGGAGTCGCCATACTGCTACCCCTGACATTTCTGGTGCCGCCGACGGGCGCCGTGATCTTTCTCGCCGCCATCTACTACGGCGCCATGTATGGAGGCGCCATCTCGTCGGTCATGCTCGGAATCCCGGGGGCCTCCACCGCCGTGGCGACGACTTTCGACGGGAGACCACTTGCCAAGCAGGGACTTGCCGACAAAGCCCTTACCGCTGCGGCGGTGGCTTCCTTCGTGGGCGGCACGATATCCGTGGTGCTGTTCACCTTCTTCGCGCCGCCGCTGGCCCATGTGGCTCTTGTATTCGGCGCGCCCGAGGAGTTCGCATTGATGATGCTGGCGTTCGCCACCTTCATCGGGCTGGGCGGCGACGACCTCTACAAGACGGTTTTCTCCATCTGCATCGGTCTGGTGCTGAGCGCCGTTGGTCTCGACATCATCAGCGGTGAGCCGCGGCTGATTTTTGGCAACATCACCGGATTCCTGCATGGCATCAACTTCCTGGTGCTGGCCATCGGCATATACGGTATAGGTGAGATGCTCTGGACCATCGAGGAGCACCGCAAGGCCGGCGGTCAGAGCATGATGTCCAAAGCCACGGTTACCGTGAAACGTACCATCGGGAATCTCAAGGAGATCACGAGAACGTGGAAGACCCTGCTCATGGGCTCCACTCTCGGCTACTTCGTCGGAATTCTTCCTGCCGCCGGCGCCACACCGGGCTCGCTCATGGCCTACGGCGTCGCCAAGCAGATTTCGAAGAATCCGGAAAAGTTCGGTAAGGGCGCGCTCGACGGCGTGGCCGCGCCCGAGTCGGCCAACAACGCCGCCAGCACCGGATCCATGTTGCCGATGCTGACGCTGGGTATCCCCGGCTCGCCGACGACGGCCATTCTACTCGGCGGCATGGTGATCTGGGGTCTCGAGCCGGGCCCGCGGCTGTTTGTCGATCACCAGGATTTCGTCTGGGGCCTGATCGCGAGCCTGTATGCGGCAAACCTGTTTGCCGTGATCATCAACATCGCATTCATCCCGCTGATCATCTGGGTGCTGAAGCTGCCGTTCACGATCCTCGCGCCGCTGATCTTCGTGCTCTGCCTGATCGGCGGCTATGCGCCGACCCAGGATCTCCACGACGTCTGGTTGATGCTTTTATTCGGGATAGTTGGCTATCTCATGCGCAAGCTCGACTATCCGCTTGCGCCGGCCGTGCTCGCAATCGTGCTGGGGCCCCTGGCCGAGCCCGCTCTTCGCCAGTCGCTGCTGATCAGCGGCGGGAAATTCGACATCTTTTTCACCCGCCCCTACTCGGGCCCGATCATGGTGACCGCCATCATCCTGCTTCTGCTGCCGGCGATTAAGCCGCTCGTGCGACGCTTGCGCAAAAGGGGATAGCTTGAGTTCCAGCCGGCTGACCCCATAATCGTTTGGATATGCGTCCTTCAGTAGCCATGCTCCGCTGGCGTTCGCTCGCAGGCATCGTTGCCGTGCTCGCGCTCGCGCTGCCTGCGACGGCGGGCGAGTCGCCGGATGCCGGCGGCAACGGCCGCTGCTCGGCCGCGTCGGAGGTCACCCCGCTCGCCAGCCAGGCGGCGTCGGCGGGCTACGTGTCGAACGTCCTCAACCGGGACGGCTCAATCCGCTCGGTATCGCATGACATGTTGAGCCGCGCGCTCGAGTCGGCCAGGTCGAAGCAGCCCATCGCATGGGTGGTATTCACGTCCATGCCGGAGATTGCCGCTCTCTCGAACGAGGATCGCATGTGCGCGGATCTCGAGCGGGCCACCAGAATCAACCCGCTCAAGTTCGAAGACAGGCGCTTTGAGTCAGCGGACGAGTTGACCAACTGGATCATGGATTTCACCCAGGGCAAGGGAGCCGACGGCCGATCGCTCTACGAGCAGTGTCCCGGCAATTGCAGCCCCCGATACACGTGGTGGATCGAGCCACGCCAGTCCAACTTGAAGGTCGATGCATGGGTCGTCTGCGGCCAGCCGCGCGACCGAAGCAGCAACAGGTATCAGCTGACGACGAGCCTCGCCAGCGACTGCTGAGCCGAGTCAGGCGGCGACGCGTTCGCCCCGGTTTTTCTCATTGTCCCCTGAGGTTGCGGATCTCGTCCTGTGAAAGCGCGACCGACAGAATCGTCACTATCATGATGAAAGCACCCGCGGCCACCGCGATCGGCGGCGTGAACGCCGAGGCGACCGAGCCGCCGAACAGTGCGCCGAGGGGGATGAGCGAGAAGGTGATGCCGTGGATTCCCATGACCCTTCCGCGCAGCTCGTCGGGGACGCGCATCTGCAGGACGGTCATGGAGGAGATCAGGTACATGGAGTTGAACAGGCTCGTCAGCAACACGAACGACATGGCGATCGCATATGCGTGAGATGTGACTTCCGCGAAGCCGGTTGTGATGCTGAATCCGAACAGGGCCAGGGTCGAGCAGAGGCTGGCGATGATGATCAGCCATCCGAGGCGGCGCGTATGCTGCACGAATACGACGAGCGCCGTGCCGGTTACCGAGCCGACGCCCGATGCAGAGAGAAGAAATCCGAATCCACGTTCGTCGACACCGAGGATGTCCGCGAACGCCGGCATAAGCTGAATGTAGGAGACGCCGAAGAAGGTCAGTACCCACGTCAGGGGAATCATGATGGCGAATAGTCTCGTCGAGCCGATGAATTTCAGTCCCTCGAGGAACTGCTGCAGCGGATCGCCGCGCGGCGTGACACGGTGAGTGACATCCAGGGATACAAGCACGAGGAACATGGTCAGGAAACCGAGGGCGGCTGCCAGAAAGACGACGGCCGTGCTCGATAACGCGATGACGATGCCGCCAATGGCTGGAACGATCATGCGGGTGCTCTGCCAGAGGATGGAATTGAGCGCCACGGCGCTCGTCATGTGCTCGCGATCGATGAGCCGCGTAAAGAACGCCTGTCGGGCCGGCCAGTCGAGACCCGACGTGAATCCGATCAGGGCGGCAATGAGAATGACGTGCCACACTTCGACGACTCCCGTGAAGTCGAGAGCCGAGAGGAGTGCTAACAGCAACGCGATGACCATCGACGTCGCCATCAGCACCCGGCGCTTGTCCAGCCTGTCCGCCAGCACGCCGCCGAACAGGCTCACCAGGATCTGAGGAACGGCTCCCGCGGCGCCGAGCAGCCCGAGCTTCAGGGGCGAACCGCTCAGTTCGTACACCAGCCAGCCCTTGCCGAGAATCAGCAGCTGGGTGGCGCCGATGGAAGCCAGCGACCCGAACCAGTAGCGACGGTAGAGGGGGGAGTGAAGCGCCCCGAGCCGGGCCCACATCGCTTAGCGGCTTACGGCTTCAAAGGGCAGAACCATCACGGGCACCTTCCACGCGGTTTCGGGTTACGGCGAGACGGCGAAAGCAGCTCCCGCGGGGGGAATGCCATCGTAACACGCAGGCCGCCCGGCGCACTCACGCGCCGGGTCCAGGTGCGCTACCATCGCCCGACGTCAGCGCCTCGGACCATGGACGCAGGATGAACGAAAGCGTCGCACGCTATGGCCTCGCGGTCCGGTGTTTGCACTGGATCATGGCCGTGCTCATGATCGGATTGCTGTGGCTCGGCTGGCACCTGGTCGGTCTCGACTACACCGATCGCTGGTTCTACGCGTCACTCGAGTGGCACAAGGCGCTCGGGATGGTGGCGCTGGTGGCGGGCGTGGCGAAGATAGCCTGCGCCGTCGCCAGCCAGGCGCCGCCACCGCTCGCATCCACCTCGGCCTGGGAGCGCGCGGTCACAGCTGTCGTGCGCGTCCTCCTGTATTTCATGTTGGTGGCCGTGCCGGTCACCGGATACCTGATCTCCACCTCGGCGGGCGACGGAATTTCGATGTTCGGCTGGTTCGACGTGCCGGCGGTACTGCCGAGAAGCGATTGGATACGGGATCTGGCCGTGGAGCTGCACTTCTATCTCGCCTACACGACGGCGATGCTCGTTGCGATTCACGTCCTGGCGGCGCTCAAGCATCACTTCGTCGACCGGGACGCGACGCTTCGCCGCATGCTCTGAGCGGGCGAATCGCTGCCGCGCTACTTGCGTATGCCCTCGATACCGAGCTCGAAGCTCATGGACTCGCTCTTCGGACCGAGATCGTAGGACATGCCGAAATCGCCGCGACTGATCGAGGTCGTGCCCATGAACCCGGCCCGGTAGCCGCCCCACGGGTCCGGCCCCTCGCCGATCTTCTCGACGTCGATGACGATGGTGCGGGTCACGCCGTGCAGGGTGAGCTCCCCCTCGAGCTTCCCGCCCTGACCATCGGGCAAGAACTTCGTGCTGGTGAATGCGGCCGTGGGGAAGCGCTTGACGTCGAGGAAATCATCGCTTCGAAGATGCTTGTCGCGCTCGGCGTGGTTGGTGTCGACGCTGGCGGTGCGAATCGTAACGGCGATTCTGGCTGTGGCCGGGTTGCCGGGATCGTAGCTGAAGTCGCCCTCCAGATCGTTGAAGCCACCCCACATCCAGCTGTAGCCGAGATGCTGAATCTTGAATCGCACAAAGGAGTGGCTCGGGTCGATCCTGTAGTCGGCGGCCTGCACGGCGCCCGCCGCCGTGACCAGTGCGGCCATCAGTGCACTCGCCAGCTCCCGTCGCATCTCGCACCTCCCTTCGTGCAGTCTTCGAACCGGCCGCCGCCCGGCGGCCACGGCAGCGCATTATGACCGAAATCGGCGGCGCAGGCTTACGCGCCATGACGGCCTCCCTGGCTCTATAATCGGCGGCGCGGGCAGTCCGTGCGGCGCCGCCGTCCAGTCGCGGGATTTTGCTCCCCGCACGGCCGAATGAAGCCAGGCGGTAAAGCGTGCAACAGAAACGATTCCGGGTCCGTCCCCTGTGCAAGGCCTTCGGTGCCGAGCTCACCGGCGTGGATCTGTCTCGACCCGTCGACAAGGAGCTCTACGCGGCGATCCGCGCCGCCTTCGTGGACTATCAGCTGCTGTTGTTCAGAGATCAGGATCTGTCGCCGGCGGGCCACGTGGCCATCGGGCGCAGCTTCGGCGAGGTGCAGATTCATGTCATGAGCCAGTACCACGCCGATGGTTTCCCGGAGCTCTACTTTCTGTCGAACCTGGACGAGCACGGCGAGCCGAGTGGCAGGCATCCGGACCGGGGCACGCTCGCGTGGCACAGCGACGGCTCGTGGCGCCGGGTCACAGGCCAGGCCACCATGCTCTACGCGATCGAGGTGCCGCGGGTGGGCGGGGAGACGCATTTTTGCGACATGTACGCCGCCTACGAGGCGCTCGGTGAGGACATGAAGGCGCGGGTCGCAGGTCTTCGCGCGGTGCATAACCTGGACTTTTCCCGCACGCGGCGCCACGGGGAAGACCCCATGAGCGAGGCCCAGCGACGCGAGGTGCCGCCGGTGGATCATCCGGTGATACGAACCCACCCGGAAACGGGACGCAAGTGCATCTTCCTTGGCGATCACGCAGAGACCATCGTTGGTCTCGACTACCAGGACGGCCGCCGCCTGGTGGAGGAGATCAACGCGCTGGCCATACGCCCGGAGCTCGTCTACCGTCACGTCTGGCGCCCGGGTGATCTCGCCATCTGGGACAATCGCTGCCTGATGCACCGTGCAACGCCCTACGATACCGCGCGCGAGCGCCGCGTCATGCGCCGCTGCACGATACTCGGCGAGGTTCCCCACTAGGGCGGAGGACACCACCAAATGCCTGTCAACACGAACGAACGCATGGCGTGGTTCAACGGCGAGCTGCTGCCGGAGAGCGAGGTACGTATCTCGTTCCGCGATCGCGGCTGGCTGTTCGGCGACACCGCTTTCGACGTCGCGCGAACTTTCGGCGGCAAGCCATTCAAGCTGCGCGAGCACGTGCAGCGCCTGTACCGCACGCTGACATACCTGCAGATCGATCCGGGGGTATCGGCTGACGAGATGTGCGCAATCAGTGAGCGCGTCGTGGAAGCAAACGCGCCGCTGCTCACGCCGGACAAGGACTACTGGGTCGGGCAGCGCATTTCACGGGGACTGGTGCCGGTCGACGGTGAGGCGCCGGAGAGAGCCGGGCCCACCGTGGTGGTGGATTGCACGCCGCTGCCGCTCTCCACACGGGCGGCGGACTTTCGCGACGGCATCGAGGTCGTCGTGCCGTCGGTTCGCAGGACCCCCCCGGCGGCCATGAGCCCGCGCGCCAAGATGGGTAATTACATCAACCTCATCCTCGGCGACCTGGAGGCGCGTTCGCGCAATCCGAGGGCCTGGGCGATCCTTCTCGACACCTGCGGCAATCTCGCCGAGGGGCTCGGAAGCAATGTCTTTCTCGTTCGCGACGGCGCTCTTTTCACGCCGAGGGCGGATTTCGTGCTTCCGGGAATCAGCCGCGGGGTGGTCATGCAGCTCGCATCGGAGCTCGGCATCGCGTGCACCGAGACGGATCTGTCGCTGTACGATGCCTCGAACGCCGATGAGGCTTTTCTGACCTCCACCAGCCTGTGCCTCTGCCCGGTGCGCGCGATCAATGGGGCCGTCGTCGCCAATCCCGCTATTCCCGGTCCGGTAACGGAGCGCCTGACGGCGGCCTACTCGGAGCTCGTGGATTTCGATTTCGTCGCGCAGTATCTGCGTCATCTGGACCAATGATCCGAGACTCGAAGGAATAAGCATGTATCGCACTGAAACCGTCGACGTTCTTGAAACGAGCATGCCCGTGCTCGTGTTCGAACCGCAGGGATCGGGCCCCCATCCGGGTCTCGTGATCGCGCAGCACCTGCCGATTGCCCACGCCGGCCTGGAAAAGGATCCCTTTCAGATCAACGTGGGGGAGCGCTACCGGGAGGCCGGCTTCGCCTGCGTCATGCCGTTTCTGTTTCACTGGTGGCCGGCGGATGCCGAGATGGACGTCAAGCGCGCGGAGTTTCGCGACGATTGGACGGTGGCCGATCTGAGCGCGGCGTTCGCGCTGCTCGGCGCTCTGCCGAGCGTCGATGAGCGTCGCATCGGAATTCTCGGGCACTGCTGGGGCGGGCGGGTCGCGTGGCTCGGCGCCTGTCACGAGTCCCGCTACCGCGCATGCGCCGTATTCTACGGCGGGCGCATCAAGATTCCGTTTGCCGACGGCGCGCCGGCGCCTGTCACGCTTGCCGGCAACATCGCCTGTCCGGTGCTCGGCATCTTCGGCAACGAAGACCAGGGCCCCTCGCCCGAGGACGTGGACGACTACGCGGCGGCGCTTCAGGCCAACGGCGTCGCGCACGAGTTTCATCGCTACGACGGCGCTGGTCACGGATTCCAGGATTTCAACAATCCCGATCGGTATCGAGAGGCGCAGTCCGAAGATGCGTGGGAGAAGGCCATCGCCTTTTTCAATCGGCACCTGCGCTGATCGATCGGCGCTCGTGCCGTGCGCCCGTCAGCGTTGCGGCGCGCTCGGCAGATAGCGCTGGTAACGGTCCATCGCCTCGATCTCGACGGTGAACGATTCCGTGCCGCGTTGCAGCTCGATCGCCACCCGATCACCGGGGCGCGTCGTCGCCCACAGGCGGCGATAAAAATCGGGCAGCGTGCTGACGGGTGAGCCGGCCAACGCCTTGACGCGATCGCCGGGCTGCACGCCGGCGCGCAGCGCGGGCCCGTCGGCGGGCACCCGGCGCACCTGCAGCGTACCCTGGACCTCCTCACAATACAGTCCCAGCCAGCCACGCGCCTGGGACGAGCGTCCGCTGAGCAGCAGATCGGCGAGCACGGCGTCGAGCGCGTCGATGGGAATGAACACGGAGCCCGACACGGCGTACTCGTCCTCCACATCGGCCACCGCGAAGCCGCCGATGCCCGCGAGCTTGCCGTCGAGGGTGATCAGCGCGGCGCCGGGAAAGCCGGGGTGGCTCGGCGACACGTAGATGGCGTCTTCGATCATGTACTCCCAGAAGCCCGCATAGGGGCGTCTCGCGACCACCAGCGCCGGAAGCATGCCGTTGGTGCGCTCCCAGCTCACGGCGATGGCCGCGTCGCCGGCGGCGAGTGTCGCGGAGGCTGCCAGCGGCATCGGCTCGATTGCCAGCGCCCGCCGCGCACGCACAAGGCCGAGACCGGTGATCTGATCCCAGGCCACGACGTCGGCGGGCACGCGTTCACCGGCGAGACCGTCGGGGAGAATCTCCACCGATGCGGCCTCGAGGATCAGATAGCCGATGGTGAGCACGAGCCCGGTCGCGTCGATGACGACTCCGGTGCCGCCGCGTACGGTGCCGAGCGTGGCGGCGCTGCGGGCGTTGTCGGGAATGCGGGCCTCCAGAGCGACGACCGGGGCGAGCACCTCGTCGAGCGCGAGCGGTGCGGCGGATGCATTCGTCGCCAGCGCCGCCGCGAGGAACAGGCTCACCGCCGGCGGCGCGGCGCTTTTCATCACCGTCAGAGCCCCGAGCCGCCGTCGCCCGAATCGAAGTCGCCCGGCGATGCGCCCTGAAACGCATCACCGTACGCGCCGGCGCCCGGTTGGAAGAGGCCCGGTCCCGGCCCGATGACCTCGAAGGCCTCGCTGCGCAGGGCGTCGAAGTCCCCCGTTGTGCCGCCGCTTTCGAACTCCTTCGGCGACATGAACAGGCAGTACGCGTAAGCCAGGTACTCGCGGTGGCGGCGAAACTTCCCCGAGCCCACCACCTCGTCGATCTCGGCGGCGCTGTAGTGGGGTGTTCGTCCGAATCGCCGGGCGAGCGCCGGGCCGAGGCGCCTGGAGAACGCCCGGATGGCGCGACGCTTGCGGTAGCGTTCGAGCAGGCCCACGGCATCGACCTCCGCCGGATGTTGCTGCGCGGCGACGAGCGTCGAGGATGCCGGATCCGGACGGCGAAGGCGAGTGTCCCGGCGTCGCGCCCGCGACGCCAAGCGATTGGTGATGCGCAGCCAACCGACGCTACTCAATGGCGATTCACCGTGTCATATTGTCGACGCGCCTGCCCGGGGAGGATTGCGCAGCCATGAAGGTCGTCCAGTTCGACAGGTTCGGTCCCGCCCACGAGGTCGCCCACCCCGTCGAGACTGCCGAGCCCGAGCCGTGCGCGGCGGGCGAAGTGCTCGTCGAGGTCGAGGCTTTTCCCATCAATCCCGTGGATCTTCTCACCATCGCCGGTCGCTATGCCGCGCGTCCGCCGCTGCCGGCCGTGCCGGGCTCGGAGGCGCTCGGGCGGGTCATCGCCATCGGTGACGACGTGACGCATGTCGCTGCCGGCGATCGCGTGCTGATGTTGAGCCGGGAGAACTGGATGCAGCGCAAGAAGATCCGGGCCGGCGAGGCCATCCGAATCGGCGTCGACGCGGATCCGCTGCAGCTCGCCATGTTGAAGATCAATCCGCCCACCGCGTTTCTGATGCTGACCCGCTACCGGGATCTCTCGGCGGGTGACTGGGTCATTCAGAATGCCGCGAACTCCGCCGTCGGCGTTCATCTCATCCGTCTCGCCGCGGCGCTCGGCATCCGCACGGTGAACGTGGTGCGACGCGCCGACGCGGTGGCGCCGCTCGAGGCGCGCGGCGCGGACGTCGTGCTCGTGGACGGACCGGATCTCGCCGAGCGCGTGCAGGCAGCCGTCGGCGACGGCAACCTGCCGCTCGCCATCGACGCCGTGGCCGGCGATGCCACCGGGCGTCTCGCGGCGTGCCTCGCCGAGGGCGGCGTGGTGGTCAACTACGGGCTGCTCTCCGGCGAGCCCTGCACGGTGGACCCGCACCAGGTCGTTTTTCGGGGAATCACGCTGACGGGCTTCTGGCTGGTCAAGTTCCTCGGCGCCATGTCGCCCGAGGAGCGCACGTCACTGTACGCCGAGCTGGCCGGGCGCGTCGCGTCGGGCGACCTGAGGGTCGACGTGGAGGCGCTCTACCCGATGGACGAGGTCGGCGCCGCCCTGGCGCACGCCGCCCGCGCGGCGCGCGGCGGCAAGGTGCTGGTCACCCCGAACGGCCCCCTGTCGGGCTGACGGCAGGCCGCCGCCGGGCGTCCCGGCACCCCTTCAAAAGCCCCCGCAAAGCGCCCGGGAAGGGCCCCTGTAGCCCCGCCAACAGCTTGTCGAGATTTCGACGCCTCCCCGTGGCGCGGAGGGTGAAGGCCGTCACATGCGCGCCCGCAGAGGGTGAGGGCCGTCACAGTATCCCGGCTGGATGGCGGTATTCCCGACCTGGCACGCTTACTGCAGTGTACAGGGGGACGAATGAACAGACCGCAGGAAGAGACAGCCATGAAGCGCAACGCACGCAAGCACAACGGAACCTCAAGAACCTCGTTCCTGAACGCGCGCAATCCCCTCGGGTCGCGGCGTCGCTGTGGCGGCTTCAAGCTCATCGAGTTGGCTGCGGTTCTGGCGGTGGCCAGCACCCTGGGCATCAGCGCCGTCTCGGCCTCCTACGGGTCCGCCGAGGACCGGCTCCAGGCGCAGCGCGTCAACGCACAGGCCGCGCTGTCCCGGGTCGCCGAGCTCCAGGAGGCGCACTTCCTGCTCAACAAGCGTTACACGCAGCAGCTGGGTTCCGAGGGGCTGGACGTGGGCTCCACCGTGACGCCGGGCGGTCACTATGCGCTGAGCGTCGAGCTGCCGGCGGGCGCGTGCCCCGAAGGCTATTGCTACATCCTCAGCGCCGTGCCCCAGGGTGCGCAGGCGGACGACGAGTGCGGCACCCTGTCGCTGACCTCCGACGGCACCAAGCTGCCCGCGGGCTGCTGGTAGTCGCAAGACGCGGCGCGGGCGATGCCCGTGCCGCACCCGTACTGACTGCGCCGACGTGTCCTTCCCCGAGCCGCGTGCCACCCGGCCCGGTCTCATCGACACCGCCGGCTACCAGCAGTTGGTCGGGGCCTTAATCCTTTCGGAATCGAGGGTCAGAGGGCCGCAGGCGTCATCGGCCTGGACGCCCTCGGGCGTTGCCCGCAGCCGATAACAACGGTCCAGGAGACAAGCGCCGGTCGGCGCATCGACCGACAGGGTGTAGGTGCCCTTCTGGACGTCGGCGTCCATGTTCAAGCCGCCGGCCGCGACCGTTGTCGTGTAGCTCTTGTTGTCGAGAAAGAACTGCTCCTGGCGCGAGGCCGCATCGATGAGCGCCGCCGTGGCGGCGGCGCGTCGGCCCTTGCGCACCTGCTCCTTATAGCTCGGATAGGCGATCCCCGCGATGACCGCGGCCACGACGACCACGATCATGAGCTCGAGCAGCGTGAATCCCCGGTCACCCCGGTTGTTTCGATTGTTTCCCAAAGCCTCATTACCTCCCCGCGAGTTCCCTGACGGCACCGATTAGTTGAAGACCTCGTGCCAGTATGTTTTGAAGCTCATCTGGCCGCCGACATTCATGATGTTCTCGCCGGCTTCCTGGCCCTGGACGAGCAGCTCCCCGCCGCCGAGCGGCACCACCTCCACCGGGATGCCGCCACTCGCGAGCAGATCCACACGGTCGAGCACCGGCTCGCCGATGTCGTTGGTGGTGTCGAAATTGAAAACCGCCGTCGCATCCTGAAGCGACACCACGTAGAGCCGTCCGGTGCCCTCGCTCAACGAGCAGCTGCCGGCCGTCGGGGTCGGCGAGAAGGTGCTGAAGAAGACATTGCCCGCCGCGGTGATGGGCGATGCCAGGTTCTTCTCGCCGCTGTCGGTGAGCGCGATGCGCCAACCGTTGGTCAGATCCGGTGGCGCCGCGCAGCTCGAGTCCTGCAGGCAGTTGCTCGTGAGGTCGGTCATGTCGTTGTGCTCGAGCAACGTCGAAGGCGGAAGCCCGCTGGTGATGGCGCGGTCCTTGATCAGATAGAAGAAGTTCTCCACCGCGGTGCCGTTCGGATCTTCCCGATCGCCGGTTCCGATGAGCACGCCGTCGAACGGGCCGATGCCGTCGCGGCTCTGCACCACGTCGGCGCGGGTGAAGAAGCGGCGGTCATCGGCGATGTTGACGAAGCCGCTCACGTGCCGCCCGACCGAGAGCAGCTTGGTCACCGACCACACGGAGGGCTGATTGTTGACCACGATGTCCGCGGTGGCGGCGCTGCCGTCGTGATCGAACAGCCCGGCGAGGTCGATGCGCCACACCACTCCGCCGGTGTCGGCGGCGTAGATTCTATCGATCAGCCGATCACCGTCGGTGTCGACGGCGCTCACGGTGGCGGGAAAGCTGTCCACCATGTCCGGATGGGTAAACGCCTTGCGGCTGCTCACGTACTCGATGGAAGAGCCCTGTACCGCTTTCCAGATGAGATCTCCGGTGAACGCGTGGACGATGTAGATGGCGTTGCCCTCGTCGTCGTCGGTGCCCGGTGACGGCGTGGCCAGCACCCGGGTGGCACGATTCTTTGCATCCTTACCGAGATCGCCCAGGTCGTCGCCGCCGTCGTCGCCGTTGTAGCCGCCGGCGAACACCACCACCGGCGTGATGGCGCCGCCAATCTTCACCAGGCCCACCTGGGGCTTGGACCAGGATTGGCCGAGCTCGGCGAAGTCGCTGCCGGCGCCACCCTTGCCGATGGTCCACAGCAGCTTTGGTGCGTCCGGATCGCTGACATCGATGGCGTAGTAGTTCTTGCCGCCGCGGCGAAGGCCGAAGTACACGTAAGCGAGGTCGCCGTCGCTGCTGACGATGCTGCCGTCAAAATTGACATCCAGGGTGAACGCGGTGGGGGAGCCGTCGGTTCCAGCCGGATGCAGGGGCTTGCCGCCGGTATTCGTCCGCAGCCGGTCGAGGATGGGGATGACTTCGCGTGGAATGATCGCCCAGCTCTCCATGCCGTCCTCACCGGCGCTGCTGTCGGTGTTGCGGAACATGTGCATGAAGCCGCCATTCGTGCCCATCAGCAGGCGAATGTCCGGATTGTCGGCATCGTAGCCGCCGCCACGAGCGCCGTAGTTGATCGCCAGCGGTTGCGAGTGCAGCGCGTCTGCGAGCAGCCAGGGCCGCGTGGTGACGCCGTCGTCCTCCAGGCCGCGGGCGAACTCGAGGACGTCGACGGCCCTGTTCCTATCCGCAACAGAGGCACCGGCGTAGGTTGCCGACGAAGCCGCGGGCGACCAGGCTGCGGTGATTTCCGTCCACAGGCTCGCGGCCGTCGTGTCGTTCGCGTCGAGCGGCATGAGGCCGTCGGTGGCATCGCTGGGGTCGAAGGTGAACAGCTGCCGAGCGCCCGTGTCGGTATTCGACGCGCCCGGCCCACCGGCGATGTATCCGGGCATCATCTGTCCGGCGCCGCCTCTCGGCACCGAGCGTCCGTCGGCCCCCGCGACCTCGTCGTCGACGGGTGGCGGCAGGGCGGAGACGTCGGTCCAGAAGGTGACGGCGTCGCGCTTGATGCGGCCATCGATGTCAATGGCGTTGATTCCGTTGACGTCCTGAAGCTCGGTATCCCCGGTCGTTGCATTCTGCCCGACGCGCAGCTTCTTCAGGTTGCCGTTCCACAGCGGAAGCGCGTTCTCATCGGGCTTGAAAAGCGCCATGAAGACCTCGTTGACGACCTGGGTGCGGTTGAAGACGTTGACCGGCACCGACGGCGACACGAAGGTCGTGCTGACGCTCAGGATGCTTCTGAAAATGTTGTTGAGCGTGTTGACCAGCTCTTCGGGGTTGCTGCTGAGCGGCAGCGCGACACCGGTGCCTCCCGCGCTCGCATAACCGTTCGTGGTCGTGTTGATCTGGTTTGGATCGACGATGAAGTACGAGGTCACGTTCTGCAGGCCGCCGAGATCCGGCACGGTGCCGAAGGTGCCGTCACCGAGGTCCGCATCTCGCAGGTAACGAATCACGGTGGCGAAGTTGTTGTTCTTTCCGGTGAGGTTGATGCCTTCCATGCCTCCATTGGGCTTGTTTGCCTTGTCCGCCGTAATGGCAGTATCCGAATCGTCCTCCTGGTTGGAGACCTGGAAGAGCAGGTTGACGACGAAAACTTTGGCGCACTCGCCAAGAGCCGTAATGGGGCTCGAGTAGGTGGTTCCCGTGATGTCCTCGATGTTGGTGTCCCATGAGTAACCGCTCGCGTAGACGTCGAGGTTGGTCAACGGGTCGGTGTTGCCGAAGCTCAGATAACCGAGGTGGCCGTTGTATACGTTCTGACCGGTCAGATAGCGAAACAGCTCGAAGTAGAGCTCCTTGCCCTGAAAGGAGTGACTCAATGTGCCGAGCGGGTCCGGCACCTGGGCCAGCTTGTCGAGAAACGCGAGCTTGTTGGCGTCTTCGCCCGCCGTCTGGTACGTGCTCGGATCGTCGGTGCCGGCGCCTATCAGGTTGAAGCCGGAAAGCACGTAGGCGCCGTTGCTGCAGCCCGTTTTGGTCGGCCCCGAGGTCACCGCGCCGACGCAGTTGCTGTCGTGGTTGAGCATGAAGCCGATGCGCACGCCGCCGATGGGGTCGAGGACCTTTTTGAAAACGGCGCGGAGAAGCTGAAAGAAGTTGTAAGGGCCCGTCGGAGGCAGATATCCCTCGGCGATGAGCGTGTCGCACTCGGTTCCCCCGCAGACAGTCGCCGTGAGGTTGGGACGATAGTCGAGGGTGAACATCACGAGCGGCTCAGCGCCTGACGCGACCTTGGGATTCAGATAGATGTCGGTGTCATCCGCCAGGGCGGAGAGGGAGAATGACAGGTAAACCACCAAGCCGGCGGTGAAGTGATTCAGATATCGCATGCCCTTACCCCCAAAACGATGAAGCGCCTCAACACTTGGGCCCCAGCTGCAGGAAGCCCTGCACGACCCCGGTCTGTCCCCTGCCGGTGCTGTTCTTGTCGAGGTTGGCTGTAATCTCGTAGTCGAATGCCGAATAGGCCATCAGGCTGTTTGCCGCGCGCATTCGCGGCGGCAGCCCGCACTCGCTGATGCGCGCCGCCGAAGCCGTGAACGTGTCACCGGTTTCGACGCCAAAGACCGACGTCCCGGGAAGCGGCACCGGCTCCGGCTTCATGAGCGGACCGACCGTTGGAAGGTTGGCCGTGTCGGATATGACGAAATCGACCGCGCTCAGGGCCGTCTGGAAATTGTTCACGCCGTACTCGGCGTTGCGCGCCATGCGCAGCTCCATGACGCTGGTGTTGACCGCTGCCATGCTGATGAGCGTGACGCCAATCAACATCATCAACACGATGACCAGAACCACGCCATTCTGACGCGATCTCTTCAGGCTCATGGGTGAGTCGGTAATGCGGACGTTCATCATTGCATCAAGCTCCGCGAGGCGGTGTTTCGTAGCGCAACCGTCGTCGTGTATACGCGACGGTAGAATCCGTCATTGGTCACAGGGACGGTCGCGTCGCCGAGGACGTACTCCGTGTCATTGGTGAAATGAGGATCGGGCTCGATGCTGCGTGCGAGCAGAAAAAGGCGCGCCGACACCGCATTTTCCATGTCCGCCAGGCTCGGCATGGACGTGTAGAGATTTGCGATGGCGTCCTCGTCGGTATCGATTCCGAACTGGATGTGAAAATCCTCGATGCCCTCGGCGATGCACTCGGTTGCCGTCAGCCCGCTTCCGGAGATTCCCCGTCGGCACAGTGCCGGAATCTGATCGCCTGCGTTCTCGTAGAAGTTTCGAATGAAATAAACGCGGGGAATGTAGCGCCAGTCGCTTTGACCGGAGCCCGGCGGGTTGGTCGAAGAAGCGTCGTCGATGAAGGTGCCCGCGTTGAAGGTGCTGCGCAGGTACACGACGCCGCTGCTCAAGTTCGACGCGCCAATCGTCAGCACCTCGGTCGTATCGGTGTCATTGTCGATGTCCGCCGCGTCGACGAAGGTGCTCGCGGTCGATGACCCTTCGACGCGTTTCAATGCGAGCATGTCGGTGTCGGATCGCTGATCGGCGGTGAGCGCCGCGCACGGGGTAAATTGAGTCCAGGCGGGGCTCTCGTGATAGTTGTTGATCAGGATAGCGGTGCCGGCATTGTAGAGATCGATGTCCTCTCCGCAGTCGCCAACGGGCGGCGTCACGTTCGTCGTGACGACGTCGGTCGGGATCACTCGACCCCAGAAGTCCGCCATGCTGAGGTCTTCGGAGATGGCTTTGAGCGCGAAACGCGCGTTCTCCTGCATCCACGCGTAACGTTCGTTCTGGGCGAGACTCCTGCCGGTATTGATGTACAGACTCAGCACCACGGCGCTCACCAGGAATCCCAGTGTGACCGCCAGCATCAGCTCGATGAGCGTGAGACCGCGCTGATCGCGGGAAAGAGTGACGATGCGTGACACGGTCAGATGGCCTCCGAGATGAATACCTGCATGACGAGCACGCGTCGGTACACGTCCGTCTCGGTCCCGCCCACAGTGTCGTACTTACCCGAACCACTGCCGCAGGCGTCGGAAGTGGGATCGCTCAGCTTGGTCATGCCGCGCCACGCGATGACGACCGTGTAGGTGCCGGATCCGCCGTCGGGACCGGAGATGCACGTCGTCGGCAGCGTCAGCCCGCCGACGTTGTTTCCCGCCGCCTGCTCCGCAACGCCGATGGTGGCCTGCTCGAGCTCGTAGAGGTCGTACTCGGCCAGCGTGTCCGGCGTGCAGTCGGCCGAGCAATCGATCGCCGACATGCTCGCTCCGTCGATGATGCGGCCTGCGCCGGCGTCGGTGTATACGCTGAGCTCGTCCCGATTAGAGCGCATGCGCTCGATGATGTCCTGGGCAAGCGAAGCCGCGGTGGCCCGCTGGGTCGCCTCGAAGTTGGATCGTTTGGCGGTTACCTGGAGGCCTCCGACCCCGAGCACTCCAATGGAGAGGACGAACACCGAGACGAGCACCTCCATCATGGTGGAGCCGCGATTGCGCCTCGGGCACGATCGGTTTGTCGACAGTCTGGCTTTCGTGTTCATGACGATTACGTACAGCTCGGATTGGTTGGTGACGTACAGTCGATTGGGCAGCTCGTGTCGCCCTTGACGAACTTGGGTCTGCCGTGAGGCGGAACGTTGATCTGGCGGCCGAAATCGCCGCCGCGCTTGTCGCAGACGGCGAACCGGGCGGTGCCGCCACCCTCGTTGGTGGTGCCGTCGGAGTTGTACTCGAGGTTTCTGTTCGAGGTGCCGTTGGTGATGAGCGTCAGTCCCGACGAGTCGATTTCTCCGATGCCGAGCAGCGAGTCGGTGCCGGCCTCGTAGGTGCTGTTGCCGTCCCCGGCCGCGAACACGAGCCACCCGGTGGTCCAGGTATTGTCGGTGCCGCCGCAGCTCGGCGTTGCCGCCTTGGGATTGGCGCTTCGGCAGAGGACGACCCGGGTCCTGCGCTTGACGGCCTCCGATCGGGCCAGGTTGATGGTCCCGAGCAGGTCGAACGCCGTTTCGCTGAGCCGGTTCGACTGTATGAAATTCGCGAACGCCGGCACGCCGGTGGTCACCAGAATCGCGACGACGGCGAGCGTCACGATCAGCTCGACAATGGTAATTCCCAGAGCCCCGCGCCGGCGATTGGCAAAATGTCTTGTATCCATCGTTCTATGACCATGTGGTGAGACTGTGCGGTTCGTTTGCTGAATCTCACAGTCCCGTGTGTTGAGAGCCCTCGTTTTGTGAGCTTCGTCCTGTCTGCGGTCTTGAAGGGGAATCGGCCTGCGGGTCGGCTTAATTAGGGCATGTAACGGCCATTTACCGACTAAGCGACGAACGGCGCGAAATGCTCGATGAATGGCTCGCTTGATCGGAAGAAAAGTCTTGCAAGATGAACGCAAGTTCTATCTCGCGACGAATTTGCTGCCTGAATCGCCCTCGCGTGACAGCTTTCTTTCGCCCGCGGGGCGTTCAGCGGCGCTTACCTTTTGTTTACAGTAGCGGCAGACGAGGGCGGCAGGTTGGACTTGCAGGGGAGGAAATCAATGGGCGATGCGATTGCGATAATCGGCCTTGGCAACGCCGGCGCAGCCCTGGCGCACGCGCTGTCGGGAAAATTTCCGCTGACCGGATTCGATGTCAACGCGGGCAGAGCGTCCGCCGTAGAGCACCTCGAGGTAGCCTGGAAGGAGTCGCTGGAGTCGGCGGTCGCCGCCGCCGATGTCGTTCTGCTCTCCCTGCCGCGGCCCGATATCTCCATCCACGTTGTCGGGACCCTCGCCGCCAGCCGCTGCCCGGCGCGACTGGTCATCGAGACCAGCACGATCACCCCGAAGGTGGCGCGCGAGCTCGCGGCGCTCTGCGCCGGCGCCGATATGGGCTTCGTGGACGCGGCCATAGCCGGCGGCGTGCAGGCCATGGCCGCCGGCAGGAACACGTTTCTCGTCGGTGGCTGCGAGGCGGATTTTGCCCGCGCCCGGGCGATCCTCGAGCCCATCGCCGAGCGCATCCACCACCTCGGCCCGGTGGGTGCGGGAAGCGGCGCCAAGGTCGTCAACAATGCCGTCATGCATGCCGTCATGGTGGTGCTGATCGAGGCGGGCGCCATGGCGAGCAAGCTCGGGATCCCCATGCCGACCATGATCGAGATCCTGGCCCGCCCCGACGGCCTCATGCGCCCGCTCGAGCATCGCATGCGCGAGCGCATGTGCGGGGGCGACTACGCGGGCGGAATGTCGGTGGCCAACGCACGCAAGGACTCGACGCTGGCGCTGGAGACGGCGCAGGATCTGGGCGTGCCGCTGTTCGCGACGCTGGCGGCACACACGCCCTACGAGATCGCCGAGCAGGCCGGCCTCGGCGAGCTCGACTATGCTGCGCTCGCCAAGCTGTGGGAGTCGTGGTGCGATCTGCGCTTCGACGCCAAGCGCTGATGGCGGGACGCGCTTCGATGCATGGCGTACCATTCACGGCTGATTCCAAGACGATCACGCGTGACCTTGCAGGAGGACAGGCACTTGGGTAAGCGAATCGCCATCGTCGGCGCGGGTGCGGTGGGCGGCTACGTGGGGGGTTACCTGTCACGTGCCGGCGAGGACGTGACCCTGATCGACCCGTGGCCCGAGCACGTCGAGCACATGCGTGCTCATGGCCTTGCGCTCGAGGGACTGAGCGACGAGGAGTGCTTCAAAACGCCGGTCGAGGCCATGCACATCACCGACGTGCAGTCGCTGACGCGCACGGGTCCCGTCGACATCGCATTCGTTTGCACCAAGTCCTACGACACCGAGTGGGCCACCATGCTGATCCGGGACTACCTTGCCCCGGCCGGCTACGTGGTGTCGCTTCAGAACTGCATCAACGAGAACCGCATCGCCGCTATCGTCGGCTGGGGCAGGACGCTCGGTTGCATCGCCAGCCAGATCGCCGTCGAGCTGGTGGAGCCGGGACGCGTGCGTCGGGGCGTGCCACGGGGCGGAAACAGGCACACCGTTTTCCGCGTCGGCGAGGTGCACGGCGGCATCAGCGCCCGGGCCGAAGAGATCGCCGCCCTTGTGTCGCTCATCGACAGCAGCAAGACCACCAGCAATCTGTGGGGCGAGCGTTGGTCGAAGCTGGTCGCCAACGCCATGCGCAACGGCCTATCGGCGTCAACCGGCATGAGCAGCAACGCCTGTGACCGCGAGCCCATCACACGCTGGCTCTGCATCCGCACCGCCGCCGAGGCGGTGCGTGTCGGACTCGCTCAGGGCTACCAGCTCGAGAGAATCTACGAGGCGACGCCCGAGCAGTGGCTCGCCGGCGCGAGCGAGGCCGGTGCGCGCGAGGAGCTCGAGGCGAAGATGCAGGCTTCGGCACAGAAGCGTGCCGAGACCATGCGTCCCTCCATGGGCCAGGACATTTTCAAGGGCCGGCGCACCGAGATCGAATTCATCAACGGGCTGGTGGTCGAGAAGGGCGCCGAGCTCGGTATCCCGACGCCGGTCAACGCGGCGATGGTCGAGGCGGTGAAGCGCGTCGAGCGCGGCGAGGTCACGCCGAGCCTCGATAACGTGCGCGACATCTGAGCGCTAGCGCCACGCGGCGAGCATCATCTCGGAGGCTTTCTCGCCGATCATGATGATCGGGCCATTCGTATTGCCGGACATCAGCGTCGGCATGATCGAACCATCGGCGACGCGAAGCCCCTCGATACCGTGGACGCGGAGCTCCGCGTCGACCACCGCCATGGCGTCGGTGCCCATCTTGCACGTGCCCACGGGGTGGTAGGCGGTCTGCGCGTTCTCGCGGATATAGTCGATGATCTCGGCATCGCTCTGAACGTCGGGACCGGGGCTCACCTCGGCGCCGCGATAGGCATCCATGGCCTTGGCCTGCACGATGCGGCGGGTGGCACGCACGCCGGCGACCAGGGTCTCTCGATCGATGGCGGCCGACAGAAAGTTGAAGCGGATTTCCGGCGCCATCAGCGGATCCGGCGAGCCGATGTGAATCGAGCCTCGGCTCTCCGGCCGAAGCTGGCACATGGCAACGGTCATGCCGGGATCCCGGGCGAGCTTGCGCTTCTTGATGTGCTCGATGGCGAAGGGGATGAAGTGAAGCTGCACGTCCGGCGTCTCGAGCTCCGCGCGCGTGCGCAGAAACGCGAGCACCGGTGAGGATGGTAAAGCCAGAAAACCGCGCCGCATCAGCGCGTAGCGCAGAATCTGCCACGCGAGTCCGAGCCCCCGGGCGCGATCGTTGAAGGTCACGCCGGCACGCGTGATGTCCCAACGCAGGCGCGGCACGTAATGATCGCGAAGATTTTCGCCGACGCCGTCGAGCGCATGGCGCACCTCGATGCCCTGGGCGCGGAGCACCTCGGGGCGTCCGATCCCGGAGAGCTCGAGGATCTGAGGCGAGTTGATGGAGCCGGCGCACAGCACGATCTCGCAGCGCGCGTGAGCTTCGCGCTGCTCGTTGCCGATGCGGTAGCGAAGCCCGGTGCAGCGTTTGTGCTCGAGCAGCAGGGATTCGACCTGGGCGTTGCACTGGATATGGAGATTGCTGCGGCGCCTCGCCGGATCGATGTAGCAGCGAGAGGTGCTCATGCGCCAGCCATCGTGGATGGTGGTCTGCGTGCGGCACATGCCTTCCTGGGTGGCGCCGTTGTAGTCGGGATTGCGCGCCAGGCCCACCTCTTCCCCGGCTGCAAACCACGCATCGTAGAGCGGGCTGCTGTCGTACGCCTCGGTCAGACGCAGCGGCCCGTCTCTGCCGCGCAGCGTGTCGTCGCCGCCGTCGAAGGACTCCAGGCGTTTGAAAATCGGCAGCACGTCCGCGTAACTCCAGCCGCGGTTGCCCATCTGCGCCCAGGTGTCGTAGTCGAGCGCCTGGCCACGCACGAACACGAGGCCGTTAATCGCACTCGAGCCGCCGAGCATGCGTCCGCGCGGCACCGGGATCGGTCGCCCGGCGGTGCTCTCCTCGGGCTTCGACATGAAGCACCAGTTGACGGCCGGGTTGTCGATGAATTTGGAGTAGCTGATGGGAACGCGTTCCAGAGGATGATAGCGGCGGCCCGCTTCGAGGAGCAGAACCCGGTGGCGTCCGCTTTCGCTCAGCCGGCCGGCGAGCACGCAGCCCGCCGAGCCACCGCCGACGACGATGAAATCGTAGCTCCGATCCCGCATCCGGTTCCCCTTGCCGCTCGCTCCGACGGCTGAGTGTGCAACAAGGCACGTTTCCGGTCCACGCGGCCGGCGCACGCCTGCGATCGCTGGCGGCAGCTGCTGAGGCAACACCAGGCGCCGCTAATCGATGCCCCCGTGGATGAAGCGCCCGACGATTTCGTCGCATTGCGCGAGCGCGGGCTGCCCGATGCGTGGTGCTGACCGACGCCGGCGCCCCCCCACCCGAGTAAGCGGATTCCTGTGGCGGGTTGTCACCATAAATTTTCCCCGGCTGGCCCCCCATGGGCCGGGGTTTGGCCGTTAGAATGGACCGCTGGCAGCGAATCCTTTCCAGCCGCCAGACAGCGAGAGGGCTTGTGAAAATGGAAATGACATCTCAGGAAGCGTTCGTCGAGACGCTGCGGGTCAACGGGGTGAAGGTCACCTTCGGTATCGTCGGCTCGGCGTTCATGCCCGGTCTCGATGTCTTCAAGGCGGCAGGAATCCGCTTCGTGGACGTGGCCCACGAGCAGGGCGCGGCCCACATGGCCGACGGCTACTCCCGCGCCGGTGGCGAGATTCCGGTCTGCATTGCCCAGAACGGGCCCGGCATCACCAACTTCGTCACCGCGGTGGCGGCGGCCTACTGGAACCACACCCCCATGGTCGTGGTGACCCCTGAGACCGGCGCCAAGACCCAGGGGCTCGGCGGCTTCCAGGAGACCCGTCAGCTTCCCTACTTCGAGGAGATCACCTGCCACCAGGAGACCCTCGCCCATCCGTCGCGGATGGTGGAATCCCTGAGCCGCTGCTTCCAGCGCGCCCGCCAGCACTCGGCGCCGGTGCAGTTCAACGTCCCCCGGGACATGTTCTCCCAGGTCATCGAGGTGGCGATCCCCGAGCCCATCCTGCCGGGTCGCCAGATGGGCGATCGCGATGCGGTCGGTCAGGCCGCCGCGCTGCTCAAGAGTGCGACGTTCCCGGTCATCGTCTCGGGCGCCGGCGTGGTGCTCTCGGACGCGGTCGACGAGTGCCGGCGGCTCGCCGAGGCGCTCGGCGCCCCGGTCGCGAACAGCTATCTGCACAACGACAGCTTCCCGGCGAGCCATCCGCTCGCCGTCGGCCCGCTCGGCTACCAGGGCTGGGAGTCGGCCATGAAGCTCGTTCAGAAGGCGGACGTGATCCTCGCGCTCGGCACGCGGCTCAATCCCTTCAGCACGCTGCCCCAGCACAACATCGAGTACTGGACCGGTGAGGCGAAGATCATCCAGGTGGACGCGAACCCGGACATGCTCGGGCTCGCCAAGCCCATCGACATCGGCATCTGCGGCGACGCGCGCGCGGTCGCCGGGCAGCTCCTCGAGGCGCTCGGGGATCATTCCGCCGGTGCCGCGGGCGAGGAGCGCAAGAACCAGATCGCCACCATCAAGTCCGCGTGGCTGCAGAAGCTCGCCGGCTGGGACGAGGAGGAGGACGATCCGGGCAGCACCTGGAACGCCCGCGCCCGGTCCGACGAGCCGGACAAGATGTCGCCGCGCCAGGTGCTGCGCGCCATCCAGGACGGCCTGCCGAAAAACGCCATGGTGTCCACCGACATCGGCAACATCTGCGCCATGGCCAACAGCTATCTGCCCTTCGAGGAGCCGCGCAGCTTCCTCGCCCCGGGCATGTTCGGTAACTGCGGCTACGCGTTCCCCTCCATCATGGGCGCGAAGCTCGCACGTCCGGATCGGCCCGCGGTGGCGCTGGTGGGCGACGGCGCCTTCGGCATCAGCCTGAACGAGCTGCCCACCTGCAACCGCATGCAGATCCCGGTGACCGTCGTCGTTTTCCGCAACGGCCAGTGGGGCGCGGAGAAGAAGAACGACATCCTCTGGTTCGACGAGCGATTCGTCGGCACCGAGCTCGGCGACGACTTCAGCTACGCGGCGGTAGCCGAGGCCTTCGGCTGCAGAGGTGTGCGGGTGACCACCATGGAGACGCTCACCAGCGCTGTCTCGGAGGCCTGTGAGCTGCAGGACAGCGGCACCACGACCCTCATCGAGGTCGTCGTCAACAAGGAGCTCGGCGCACCTTTCCGCCGCGACGCCATGCAGGATCAGCGCACCCTGCTGGCGCGCTACAAGGATCTCACCGTCACGCGGTAGCGTCGGCCGCTAGCCTATGCTCGGGCGCGGGCCGCGTGTGCCCGCGCCCTGGGCGATGACGATGCCGGCCACCACCAGCGCCGATCCGAGCAGCTGCACGGTGGACAGCCGCTCGCCGAGCAGCACCCACGCGCACGCGATCACCACGGGTGGTTCCATGCACATGATGATCGAGGTCCGCACCGGCCCGATCATGCGCACGCCGGCGAGCATGGCGCCCATGCCGATGCAGAAGCCGGCGATGACGTAGGCAACCAGCCACAGGCCTCGGCCCGGCTCCGGCAGCGCCAGGTGGCTCCACGCGAGCGTTGCCAGCACCGAGATCGCGCACGCCGACACGCTCATGTAAAAGATCACGGCTCGTGCACTCGAGGTCCGCATGGCGTGCTGGGCGAGCACCAGGTGCGCGCCGGCGCTGAGCGAGCCCAGCAGAGCCAGCATGACGCCGGTGACGTTCAGGACATCCATCGACACTTCGAGGATGAGCGCAAGCCCTGCGAACGCGCAGGCGAACGCCAGGTAATCGACCGCCCCGGGCGCACGCCGTTCCACGACGCTGCTCAGAATGAGCGTCACCAGCGGGTAGGTGTAGAAGATCAGAATCGAGAGGCTCACCGGGATGAACGCGATGGCGGCGAAGTTGGTCAGCCCCGAGCCGGCAACCAACACCCCCATGAGCAGTGTCACGCCGAGGGCCTGCGGCGGCAGCCGGAAGGGGCGCCGCTCGGCGGCGATCCAGACGGCGAATATCAGCGTCAGGGTGAGAAACCTCAGCACGTTGACGGTGAACGAGTTGAGACCGTAGTCGTAGGCGACGCGCGCCGCGACGTAGGCGGAGCCGTAGCCGGTGGCGGCCACCAGCACGCTCAGCGTCCCCAGGGCAGCGCCGCTGCTCAACGGATCTCCCTCAGCGCGTTGCGTGTCGCGCGCTCAATCGAGCGTTACCAGATCTGTCGGATGTCGGCTGAGCCGTTCGACGCCCGTATCGCCGACCAGCACCGAGTGGCCCAGACACATGGCGAGCCCGTTGTCCGAATCCATGAGGATCATGTGGAGAAAGTAGACGTTGCCTGCATCCATGGGCAGCGGGTTGCCCGCGAAGAACATGGGAAAGTCCACCCAGATGGGATTGAACACCGCGCCCATGCCGTAGCCGCAGGCATTGAGGCGCGCGTGGGCGAAGCCGTGATCATCGAGAACGCGCGCGTGGGCATCGAAGACATCGCCCATGGGTGCCCCGGGGCGCATGGCGGCCTCGCAGGCCTCGAGCGCCTCGACCGTCGCGCGATGCATGCGCCTGTGAGCGTCGCCTGCACGCCCGATGAGCAGCGTGCGCATCATCGCCGCGTGGTAGCGACGATAGGCGCCGGCCCACTCCAGCGTCAGCTGATCCTGCTCGCAGAGATACCGCCGTCCGGAGCGGTAGCGACACAGAAGCGCGCCATGGGAAGAACCGATGATGAACTCGTTACCGGCGTAGTCGCCGCCGCCGCGGAACACCGCCCCCTGCATGGCGGCAAGAATGTCGCCCTCGAACGCGCCGGCGGCGGTGGTGGCGAGGGCGGCATCGAAGGCGTCGTCGGCGAGGCTCGCCGCCTGGCGGTGATATTCGATCTCGCGCGGGCTCTTGTCGCGTCTGAGATGGCCGACGAGATCCGATGCCTCCACCAGGGTGACGTGCGCGTCCAGCGCCTGCTCGAGGGCGCGCCAGTTCCAGGCCGTGAGACCGACGGTGCGCGTCTCCACGCCGAGGCGTTTGTTTGCGAGACCGAGGCTTGCGAGCAGCGACATCAGCTGCTCGGCGGGCTCGACACCCTGCCGGTCCACCCAGACATGAATGTGCTCGTCGTCCAGCGTCGACGTCTGCTGCGCCTGGCGCAGATCCGGCGCACGCGTGAAGAGGTGCAGCGCGCCGTTCGCGTCGAGGATCAGACACTGGAACATGGCGAAGCCGAAGGTGTCGTAGCCGCAAAGGTAGTAGTGACTCTCCGGCGCGAACAGCAGGATGGCGTCGAGATCGCGCGCGCCGAGCGCGCCGACGGCGCGATCGATGCGCGAGCGGTACTCGTCGCGGCTGAAATGCAGCGTCGCGCCCTCGCGCGGCTGCGCCGGCCCGGCGCTCATTCGCCGCTTTGCGGGGCGCCGAATCCGCCGCCGCCCGGCGTGTGCATGATGATGGCGTCGCCGGCCTCGAGGAAGACCCGGTCGCGGCCCTTGAGCCGCTCGATGCGGCCGTCGGCGCGGCGCAGCTCGTTCACGCCGCAGGCGCCCGGCCCGCCGCCGGCGAGGCCGAAGGGCGGTACGTCCCGGTGTCCGGTGATCAGATTGATCTCCATGGGCGTGTCGAAGCGCAGAATCCGCGTCGCGCCGTCGCCGCCTCGGAAACGGCCCGCGCCGCCGGAGCCGTGCCGGACCCCGAAGCGCTCGAGCAGCACCGGAAAGCGGGTCTCGAGCACCTCCGGATCGGTGAGCCGGGTGTTGGTCATGTGGCACTGGACCGCGTCGGCGCCGTTGAAGCCATGCCCCTGGTTGTCGATGCCGGCGCCGGCGCCGCCGCAGATGGTCTCGTAGTTCTGGTAGCGATCGTTGCCCCATATGAAGTTGTTCATGGTGCCCTGGGCGGCCGCGTTGACACCGAGGGCCCCGAGCAGCGCGTTGGTGACCGCCTGGCTGACCTCGGTGTTGCCTGCGACCACGGCCGCCGGATATTCCGGCGACAGCATGGTGCCGTCGGGCAGCACGATGTCGATGGGCTCGAGGCACCCGGCGTTCATGGGGATGTCGGCATCGACGATGGTTCGGAAGCAGTAGAGCACCGCGGCGTTGGTGACCGGGCGCGGCGCATTGAAGTTGTCGGGCTGCTGCGGGCTGGTGCCGGTGAAGTCGACGGTCGCGCGGCGCCCCTCCCGATCGCAGCGGATGTCGACCTGGATGCGCCGCCCGCCGTCCATCTCGACGGTGAAGCGCGAATCCTTGAGCGCGTCGATGGCGCCGCGCACCGCCTCCGCGGCGTTCTCCTGGACGTGCCCCATGTACGCGTAGACGACGTCGAGGCTGAACTGATCGACCATGGCGTAGAGCTGCTGCACGCCTTTCTCGTTGGCTGCGGCCTGTGCCTTGAGATCGGCGATGTTCTGCTGCGGATTGCGCGCCGGATACTCGCCGCCGGTCAGCAGCTGCCACAGCGCCTGCTCGCGGAACTGGCCGCGATCCACCATCTGGAAGCACTCGATCAGCACGCCCTCCTGATCGACGCGGGTCGCGTCGGGCGAAGCCGAGCCGGGCGTGAGACCGCCGATGTCTGCGTGGTGACCGCGGCTGGCGACGAAGAACAGCAGTCTCTCTCCGGCGCGGTCGAAAACCGGCGTCACCACGGTGATGTCCGGCAGGTGGGTCCCGCCGTGGTAAGGCGCGTTGATGACGAACACGTCGCCGGCCGCGAACTTGCCTTCACGCTGCTTGATGACGCTCTCGACGCTCTTGTCCATGGAGCCGAGATGCACGGGAAGATGGGGTGCGTTCGCGACCAGCGCGCCCTCGGCGTCGAATATCGCGCAGGAGAAGTCGAGTCTCTCCTTGATGTTCACCGAGTCGGCGGTGGCCTGCAGGGTCACGCCCATCTGCTCGGCGATGGACATGAAAAGATTGTTGAAGATCTCCAGCATGACCGGGTCGGCATGGGTGCCCACCGACTGCGCGCGCTCGAGCTTCTCGTGACGGTTGAGCACCACGTGCTTGCGGGCATTCATGCGTGCGGTCCAGCCGGGCTCGACGACGATGGTGCCGATGGACTCGATGATGAGCGCCGGTCCCTTGACGCGGTGACCGGGGCGCATGTCGTCGCGCAGCACCACCGGCACGTCGTGGAAGCGATCGCCGGAGAAGAAACGCGACCGCTCGTGCACCGGCGCATCCATTTCGTGGGAATCGAATTTCGGCTCGTCGGCGCTGGCGCCGCCGCCGATGCTCTCCACCTCGATGGCTTCGATGACGATGGGCTTCTCCGGCGAGACGAATCCGAACTGCGCGCGATGCTGCTCTTCGAAGCGGTGGAAGATCTCGGGGTGGTTTCCGTGGGCAATGACGAGTGCCGTGTCGGTGCCCGCGTAGCGCAGATGCAGCCGGCGCCGGGTGTCGATCATCGCGGCTGCGACGCCCTGGCCCTCGACCTCGGCGGCGGATTCGTCGGCGATGGACTGGAAGCGCTCGGCGAGCCGCTCGACCACGTCCGCTTCGAAGGGCTCCTCGATGGCCATCTGGCGATTGGCGCGGATGTCGGCGAGTCCCATGCCGTAGGCCGACAGCACGCCGGCGAGCGGATGCAGCAGCACGGTCTCGATGCCGAGCGCGTCGGCGACCAGGCAGGCATGCTGACCACCCGCACCGCCGAAGCAGTTGAGCGCGTAGCGGGTGACGTCGTAGCCGCGCTGGGTGGAGATCTTCTTGATGGCGTTGGCCATATTGTCGACGGCGATACGCAGAAACCCTTCCGCCACCTGCTCCGGGCTCCTGCCGTCGCCGACGCGCGCGGCCAGCGCCGCGAATTCCTCGCGCACCGCTTGCGCGTCCAGAGGCTGATCCTGATCGGGGCCGAAGATGCGGGGAAAGTGGCCGGGCAGGAGCTTGCCGACCATGAGGTTGGCATCGGTCACCGCCAGCGGGCCGTTCCTTCGATAGCAGCGCGGACCGGGATTCGCCCCCGCGGACTCCGGGCCGACGCGGAAACGCGCGCCGTCGAAGCTGAGCACGGATCCTCCGCCGGCGGCGATGGTGTGGATCTGCATCATCGGCGCGCGCATGCGCACCCCTGCGACCTCGGTCTCGAAGGTGCGCTCGAGCTCGCCCGCGTAGTGGGAGACATCGGTGGAGGTGCCGCCCATGTCGAAGCCGATGACGCGATCGTGACCGGCGAGCGCCGAGGTCTCGATCATGCCGACCACGCCGCCCGCCGGTCCGGACAGTATCGCGTCCTTGCCTTTGAACAGGGTCGCGTCGGTGAGGCCGCCGGAGGACATCATGAACATGAGGCGCGCACCGGTGTTGGCGAGATCCAGCTCTGACGCTACCCGGTTCACGTAGCGGCCGAGGATGGGCGAGAGATAGGCATCCACGATCGTGGTGTCGCCGCGGCTTATGAACTTGATGAGCCCGCTGGTCTCGTGGCTGGTCGACACCTGGCTGAAGCCGAGCTCGCGCGCAATCGCTGCGACGCGAGCCTCGTGATCGGGATAGCGGAAATTGTGCAGAAACACGATGGCGACGGCATCGATACCGTCATCGCGCGCAGCCGCGAGCGCCGCGCGCGCGGCGCCTTCATCGAGGGCCTGCTCCTCGTGCCCGTCGGCGGTGATGCGCCCGGCGACCTCGCAAACCCGCTCGTAGAGCATCTCGGGTTTGACGATGTGGCGGTTGAACAGCTCCGGGCGGGTCTGGTAGCCGATGCGAAGCGCATCCGCGAAGCCGTCGTTGATGATGAGAACGACGCGGTCGCCCTTGCGCTCGAGCAGCGCATTGGTGGCCACCGTGGTGCCCATCTTGACCGCGCCGATCAGCTCCGTCGGAATGCGCTCGCCCTTGGCGATGCCCATCTGGTCCCGGATCCCCTGCACGGCCGCGTCCTGGTAGGCCTCGGGGTTCTCCGAGAGCAGCTTGTGGCTGCGGACCCCGCCCCCGGGGGTGCGCGCCACCACGTCGGTGAACGTGCCGCCGCGGTCAATCCAGAAATCCCACTTGCCGCCCGTGCTCATGGCTCGATCCGTTCGGTCCGTCTCCCGGACCACGCACGAGTGTAGAGAAAGGCCGACATCGTGCCAATCGGCGCCCTTGCAAACGCCGGGGCGCTGGCCGAGTATGCGCCTCGGGTCTTCGGAGTTGCACAAGGTGATGACGCTCGAGCTGAGGCCGCTGCATCCGGATTTCGGCGTCGAGGTCCTCGACGCCGATGTGTCGGTTGGGCTCGACGAGGCGCGTTTCGCGCAGATAGAGGCCGCCGTTGAACAGCACTCGGTCGTCCTGCTTCGCGGCCAGACGCTCGACGACGACGCCCAGCTCGCCTTCAGCCGCCGCTTTGGAGAGCTCGAGTACGGTCATGTCGCCTTCGGAGAAAACGGGCGCATCGAGTACGTCGGGCGTATCGGCAACATTGATGCGCAGGGTCACCGGCTGCCGTCGAATCACAGGAAGGTGGTGTTCTCGACCGGAAACGAGATGTGGCATTCGGATTCCTCGTTTCGAGAGATCCCTGCACGATTCTCCATCTCCTATGCCTACGAGGTGACGCCGGAAGGCGGCGAGCTCGAGTTCGCGAGCACCCGTGCGGCATACTCGAGGCTTCCTGCGGATTTGAAGGCGACCATCGCGGACCTCGTCTGTATCCACGACTACGTCTACTCGCGCAGCAAGGTGGGCGAGGACGTCGTGTCGCCGTCGCTGGCGGCATCGCTCCCGCCCGTGCGCCAGAAGCTGGTGCGCAACAATCCCGCGACAGGTGCGAAGAATTTCTACGTCGGATCCCACGCCCGCTCCATCGAAGGCTGGTCGGATGAGGATGCACGGGCGCTGCTCGATGATCTTCTCGAGCGTGCGACGCGGCCCGGGTGCCTTTACCAGCACCGCTGGCAGATCGGCGATCTGCTCATCTGGGACAACCGCTGCATCGTGCATCGCGGCCGGCCCTACGACGCCGACCGCTACCGGCGCAGGATGCACCAGACGCGCGTCGCCGGGCTTTGCTCGTCGCTGGACGAGGACTAGCTCCGCCTTTTTTCCGCAAAGCGCCAGGGGCCCTGGCCGGTCGTTGGTGCGCGTTCTCGCCATTGATACAAATGATACAAATCGCTATCCGGCGCGAATTCGAGCTGAAACATTGACCCCTTATAGTCCTTCTCCGAGAACAGAAGTCAGCACATTCGCTGAATGTAAGGTTGATTGTTAATTCAAGTTGGAGACGGAAAGATGAAACGGGATCATTTTTATCGAGAAACCGCGAATGCGGGTGGTGGAACAGGCGGTGTTCCCTTCTTCGACATCGTCCAGCCCACGATGTATGTCGGCGAGGTGGCGGCAACGGCGTTCCTGGCCGCCTGCACGACGGTCGGACGCGGCGTCACGGCGTTCAATCGCTGGCGATGGGAGAGGGCGACCAGAAATGCACTGTCAGGCCTCGACGATGCGACGCTCGCCGATATCGGCGTCGCGCGCTCGGAGATAGCGGCTGTTGCCAGGAAGGCCGCCGAGAATCCCACCTACACTCCGACGCGCCGATCGCGGTGGACGGCATGAGCTTGCCTTTGCACGGAATCACCCGGGGAACGACCGGAATCCTGGCCGATCGAGCATCGAAGCCCCCCTCGAAAGGATTGGATTCCGGTTCCCCGGGGATTTTGCTCGACATGTGAATCCGAAAACCACTCCAGGTCGTCGCTGCCTCGAACGTTCCTCATAAAGCTCGCTCTGAGCGCAAGCCATCCACCGAACAGGGCTCCCCGTGCCGGCTCGATGCCTCCATCGAGATGGTCTACTATTCAGTCAGTCATTTTTCCGACGTCCACACAAGGGGGCGGGAAGCTTTGAGACGCCTGGCTGCCATTCTCGTCACGGGGTTTCTGTGCACAGCCTTCTCCATCGGCGCGCTCGCCGCGGGGGCGCCGCTCAAGCTCTGCACGGCAGGTTCGGAAGGCGGCTACTATGAGGCCGGCCGCGACATGGCCAAGCACGCGAATCCCAAGTTTCTCGACATCACCGTGGTGGAAACATCCGGCTCCATGGACAACATGCAGCGGATGGGACGACACGAGTGTGGCGCGGCGATCGTGCAGTCCGACGCTTATCTGGTTTACCAGTCACGCCATCGCGAATCACCCGTCGAGGTCACCAGGAACCGGTTCATGTTTGCGGAGTTTGCACACCTCGTCTGTCGCAGGGACGCGAAGGTGGCGACCACCACTGACCTGCTTCGCACTCCCGCCAGTCGAAAGGTTTTCGTGGGAGCGGAGGAGAGCGGGAGCGCCCTGACATGGCGAGCGTTCACTATTCTGGATCGCCGCTACGGTCAGATTCAGGCAGAGAACGTCGGAGGTGAGGATGCCCTCGCTCGCCTTCTCCAGGGTCAGGCGCAGTGTCTCTTCTTCGTCTCGGGGCTGGGTTCGGAGTTCGGAAAAAGCGTGAACGAGCGCGGAAAGGACCTGCGTCTGATTGCCATTACCGACGATGCGCTGCGTAATGCGTCGTTCGGTTCGGTGACCCTGTACGAAATTCGGCATTTTCCCAAAGGCCGCTACGGTAACCTCGACTCGGAGATCTCCGGTTCCGTCGTCGAGACGCTGACCGTCGGTGCGACCCTCGTCATCGAACGACATTGGACCGAGCGCTATCCCAACGGACCATCGGCGCTCATGGGTGCCCTCAGTGGGGCCATGCCGTCCATCAGCCAGCGGTTATTGTCGGACNNCGTCGGGCCTGGATCACCGGGTGGCGTCGCTGGCCCGCAAACGCCAGGATCGGGTGCCTCGCGAATGCTTCCACGGCTCGCGCCACAGTCGTCTCAGGTGCCGATTCGCTCAGATCGATGCCGTGCAGCCCGGCCACAGACGCGCGATGAGGTGGCTCGGCCACGAGGGATGCGGCGAATCGATTCACCGTATCGCTGCTCACGCGGCTTTCGTGAGCACGACGATCTGTCCCGGGATCGGAGCCGCGTCGTTGCGCACGACGATGTCCCGCCGGTAGCCCACCGAGAGGCCCGCCTGCGCGGCCATGGCGTCGATGTAGGCGGGCGAGTGTGCATACCTGCCGGTCGGGCGCAGCCGGTACGCGTCACCTTCGGCGCTCTCGACGGAGAACGCCACTGAGCCGCCGGCACGCAGCGCCTGCGCACATCGCCCCATGACATCGCGGAGGTCGCCGACGCAGATGAAGACGTCGCCGGCCACAATCAGGTCGAAGGCCTGCTCCTGTCCCTCGAGCGCATCTTCCATGCTTCCAACCGTCAGCGCATCGTAGATCCCGCGCTCGCCGGCTTTGGCGATCATACGCGGCGACAGATCGACGCCGGCGAGATACGAGGCCAGCGGGCGCAATGCCTCGCCGCACAGGCCGGTGCCGCAGCCGATGTCCATGATGCGCAGCGCGAGCTCGCGCTCACCGGCCCTCTCCACGACGGCATCGCGGATGAGCTCCGGCACGCGGTAGGCAATGCTGCCGAGGTGGGCGTCGAAGCGGTCGGCATAGTCGTCGTAGAGCCGCGTCACGTAAGCCGCGGGTGCGGTCGGGGTGGTCTCGCCCGAGGTCGCCGCGAGCATGTGCCGCGCGACGGCGTCGTCGGGGTAGGCATGGAGAAGCTTTTCGAAGCACCCGGCGGCGTCGGCCAGCTGCTCGAGCTCCTGGTAGAGAACGCCCAGGTGCTTCAGCGCGAGCGCATGCCTCGGGTCGATGCTGAGGGCGCGGTGGTAGGCGGCCTGCGCCTCGTCGACTCTTCCGAGCCAGTGCAGCGCGAGCCCCACGCTGGCATGCGCCTGCGCATTGTCGGGGGTCGCCCGCACGACCGCCTCGAACAGCTCGAGCGCCGCTTCCACGCCGCCCGCTTCGAGCACCACCGTGCCCACCAGCATGCAGGTCTCGGGTGTCCCAGCGCCGATCTCGAGGGCGCGATGCAGGATCTCTTCCGCTTCCCCGTCCCTGCCGAGGAAGTGCAGAACCCGGCCGAGGCCGGCGTAGGCCCTGGCATTGTCGGGGGCCATCTCGATGCTTTTGCGGTAGGCGCGCTCCGCGGCGCCGATGTCACCCTTGGCGCAGTAGGCGTCGCCGAGCCTCGCGTAAGCCCCGGCATGGTCGGGCGCGCAGGCGAGGGCTCGATGCCAGGCGGCAATCGCCCCATCGAGCTCGCCGCACGCCATCAGCGCGCTGGCGAGGTGTCCACACAGAGCTGCGTCGTCGCCGCGCAGGACCGCAGCGCGAGTGAGGAGATCGACGGCCTCGCGCGGCGCGCCGCGCAGATAGGCGATCACGCCGCAGCGCTGCAGTGCGTCGGCATGGTCGGGCTGCGACTCGATGATTTTGCGGAAGCAGGCTTCCGCCGGGGTTCCGCGCCCCGCGCGCAGGTGCTCGTCGCCTTCGCGCATCAGTGCGGCGACATCGACGCCATGGCGTGTTTCGTTGCTGTCTTCAGGCGAGCTCATGCCGACATGATAAAGGAGATCGCAGCGGGAGGCTTCAAGGCGCGTGTCGCTCGCCGCCGGCCCTGGCGACTTGCCCGTGAACGTTGAAATCCGCACCCGCCATCCCAACTGTGACTCGAGTCGCCGACACGGCCGGGGCGATCAACGAATATCGCGCGAAGGGTCCGGCTGGTGCGCGGAAAGCGCCCTGTCGCGGTTCGGGTACCCTTCCATCCCTTCGTCACTCTTGGGGGCACGGTTCGTGCAGGCATTGCGGGGGAAAATCCGGCGCAGGCTCGCCCGTTTGCGGGATGCGCTCGAACAATACGCGCGGCAGCGCGCGCGAACGAAGCGCCGCCGCCGGCGCATCCGCGACTGGGAAAAGAGCACCCGGCGCCCCCGGGGCAAACGTGCGAAGCCTGCGCAAAAGCGCCGCAGCGAGCGGGATGGGCTTTCCTGCGCATTCTGCGCGGCCACACGCGGCTGGCTCGCGGCCCGATGGGCGCGACTCGCACACGGTGTGCGCGCGCTCGCTGGTGCAACCGCCGGTCTGCTCGAACGCATCCGCCGCTCGCTGCAGGGCAAACACGCGCAGCGTGACGTCGTCACATCGGAAAGGCTCTTCCACAGACGGCCGTATCCCGGTTCCCGCAACCGGCGCTTCGAGCTGCACGTCCCGCGCGGCTACAGCGTCGATTTCGAGATGCCGCTTCTCATGGTTCTTCACGGCTGCCGTCAAACGAGCTCGGACATCCGCAGAATCTCCGATTTCAACGCCGTGGCGGATCGCGAGGGCTTCATCGTCGTCTACCCGTTCGTGACCGACTACTCCGGAATGCGCATTCGCAACTGCTGGGGCTGGTGGATCGAGAGTGAGATCCGGCCCGGTGCGGGCGAGGTCGAGGATCTCTGGCAGATTGTCGAGCAGGTCAGCCAGGAGGTGCCCGTCGACGAGCGGCGCATCCACGTTGCCGGACTGTCCTCCGGAGGCGGCATGGCGGTCGCCGCCATGGTGGCGCATTCGGGCAAGATCGCCTCGGGCGCTGCGGTAGCGGGGGTACCCTACGCGGAGACCCCGCGTGCGGTTTCCAACGGCGTGCCGAGGGCGGCGGCATTCAGGCCGACGCAGCAGGTGGTCGACGCCATGCGCTCGGTGCTGGGCGAGGACGGCCGGCCGAGCCCGATCCTCGTCGTTCACTCCCACGCCGATCCCGTCGTCGACATTCAGGCCGCCATCAATCTTCGCGACTCGTGGGCTCAGTGCTACGGCATCGACACGGCCGTCCCGGCATCGGAGAGCTCCGGTGTCGGCGCCGGCGCTGCCTTCGTGCACCGACGCTACCGCACGCTCGGCCGGCGCTCCGCCATCGAGACGCTGTTCATCGAAGGGCGCGGGCATGGCTGGTACGGCGGCAGACCCGGAAAGTTCAGCTATCCGGCTGCGCCCGACGTCTCGGAGCTCATCTGGCGCTTCTGCAAGCGCCATCCTCTCGCCTCGCAACGACAGCCGATCAAGGCCGCGTCCATGCGCAAGACCGGCTGAGCTCGCGGGTATTCCTGAGAAGCATTGGCAGGGCTATTCTCCACAGGGCCTCGGCCACGGAGACGCTCTAATGGGTGACGACACGGTTTCGGACTCGCAGGGTTGAGCGACGATCCGTCACTGGTGGATCGGCTGCGTGACAATCGCCGCGGCATCTACTGGATGCTCGTCACCACCGGCCTGTTCACGAGCCTGGATGCGACCGCCAAGTACCTCGCCCAGGACTATCCGGTGCCCCAGGTGCTGTGGGCACGCTTCACCTTCCACCTGGTGTTCGTTGCCCTGGTGCTGGGTGTGCGCCTGAGCGTCACCCTTCACAGCCAGCGGCTGAGTCTGCAGCTGCTTCGCTCTCTGCTCATGCTCGTAACCACGGCCATGTTCTTCTTCGCCGTGCGCGCGCTGCCGCTTGCCGATGTCGTCGCCATCATGTTCGTGGGACCGCTGTTCGTGACCGCGCTGTCGGTGCCGCTGCTCGGCGACTACGTCGGGCCGCGCCGGTGGACTGCAGTCGCCATCGGCTTTCTCGGCGCGCTGGTGGTGGTGCGCCCGGGGAGCGGCATCATGCAGGGTCTCGCCGTTCTGCCGCTGCTCGCCGCGTTCTCCCACGCGCTCTATACGATCACCACCCGCAAGCTTGCCAGCCACGATCTGCCCATGACGACGCTCTTCTACACCGCTGCCCTGGGCGGCGTTGCGACCACCGCCATCGTGCCCTTTTTCTGGGTCACACCGGATGTGCGGGGCTGGCTGCTGATGGCGTTGCTCGGCGTGTTCGGCGCAGCCGGCCACCTGACGCTCATAAAGGCCCTCGGTTACGCCTCGCCGGTGGTGGTCGCACCGCTCACCTACGCGAGCCTGATCTGGTCTATCGGCTATGGCTTCGTGCTTTTCGGCGACCTCCCCGATGCGATGACGCTGCTCGGCGCGGCGCTGATCGCGGCGAGCGGCCTGTATGTCTTCCACCGCGAGCGCATCCGCGCCGCGGACGCCGCGCCGGCGCGTGACCAATAACCGTGCAGCGTTCCCCAATCTGGTGCAGCCGCCCGGCCCGATGAGCCGGATCTGCACGTAAGTCCCTGATAACAGTCCCCGTCTCGACCTGGCACGTATCGTGCTTTTGCGTCCACAGATGCGTGCCGCGGGGCTCGTCCCCGACCCCGCACGGACGACGATTCTGACGATACGAGGAGCAAGACGTGGAAACGACACAGGAACTTCAATACGCACTGAACACGCTCTGGTTCGTGCTTGCCGGTGCCCTGGTCATGTGGATGGCTGCGGGGTTCACCATGCTCGAGGCAGGGCTGGTTCGCACCAAGCACACGACGGAGATTCTCGCCAAGAACGTGGCGTTGTACTCGATCGCATGCATCATGTACCTGCTGATCGGCTACAACCTGATGTACGGCGAGGGCAACGGCTTCATCGGAAGCGGCCTGCTGCTTTCGGGCATCGCCGGTGAGGACGGTGTCTCCATCTACGGCGATGACGGCCCGACCCACGCGATGCATGCGGATTTCTTTTTCCAGGTGGTATTCGTCGCCACCGCCATGTCCATCGTCTCCGGCGCCGTCGCCGAGCGCATGAAGCTTTGGGCGTTTCTGCTCTTCGCCGTGGTTCTGACCGGTGTGATCTATCCGATCCAGGGACACTGGAGCTGGGGCGGCGGCTTCCTGGCCGAGCTCGGATACGTCGACTACGCCGGCTCGGGCATCGTGCACATGGCAGGCGCCGCGGCGGCGCTGGCCGGCGTGCTGCTGCTCGGTGCGCGCGCCGGCAAGTACGGCCCGAATGGAAAGGTGAATCCCATGCCCGGCGCCAATCTGCCGCTGGCGACCATCGGCACCTTCATTCTCTGGCTGGGGTGGTTCGGCTTCAACGGCGGCTCCGAGCTCTCCATGAGCAGCAAGGGCGCCGCCGACGCGGTGGCGACGGTTTTCCTGAACACCAACACCGCGGCGGCCGGTGGTCTCGTCGCGGCGATGGTGCTGGCGCGCCTGAAGTTCGGCAAGGCCGATCTGACCATGGCACTGAACGGCGCCCTCGCCGGGCTGGTCGCCATCACCGCGGGTCCGAACACACCGACGCCGCTGCTGGCGACCGCCATCGGCGCCGTCGGCGGCATCATCGTGGTGTTTTCGATCGTCACGCTCGAGCGCCTGCGTATCGACGATCCGGTCGGCGCCATCTCCGTGCACGGCACGGCCGGCATCTGGGGCATACTCGCGGTGCTGCTCTCCAACGAGGAAGCGACGCTTAGCGGTCAGCTCGCGGGCATCGCCGCCATCTTCGCATTCGTTTTCGTGGCGAGCCTGCTGGTATGGCTCGCGCTCAGAGCGACCATCGGCATCCGCGTCAGCGAGAGCGACGAGCTCGAAGGCGTCGATCTGGCCGAATGCGGCATGCAGGCTTACCCCGAGTTCGTGGGCGGACACTTCGCCATCTCGGACGCCGCGCCGCCCGCCGGGCGCAAGCGCCAGGCGCTTGCATCTTCCGTGCTCGCCCCTTCGGGCTCAGCGGCAGGCTGAGCGTTCATATCGTGCACCGCGCCGGAACGGATTCCGGCGCGGTGCTGTCTCTCCTGCAGGCGATGGCGAAATTGCAAAAAAATAATCGCGTGCTTTTCCCGCACCGGACTAGGAAGTCGATACCTCATGCGCGGACCAAGCGGGTGTGAAAAGATATGAACGCGGGTCGTCACGGCCGGCGATCAGCGTGACGCAATTTCCTATGTGAAGTTCCTTTTGAGCACGATATGCACACTGGGTCACAGTTCAAAAAGGTGCACTCGTCACAGATCCGACATCTCCCTATATTTTTTCAAAAGGGCGATGGGAAAGGGTTGCAACGTCGAGGGGCGTTGAAACCGACCGTCGCGTGTCGAACGGAAGGGGGAGCGGTACGATGTCCTGCAAGAGCCGGTGGCGGAGAGGTGACGACGAGCTGACAGGGACTTCCGGCAGGGACTTTATCTTCAGCGGCCGCGGCGACGACAGGATCGACGCCCTCGGCGGCAACGACTTCATCTGGGCAGGGCGCGGTCGCGACGTCATCGACGGCGGTGACGGCGGCGATTGGATCTGGGCCGGTCGCGGCGACGACGAGGTACATGCCGGCGCCGGTGATGACCGGGTCTGGTGTGGTCGAGGCGACGACACCGTCGTGCATTCCCTTTCGGAGAACGACGGCGCGCGCGACTTCTACCACGGCGGCCGTGGAAACGATCTGATCGTCCTGGAGGTGACTCACGCCGAGCATACGGCCGAGCTGCAGGCCGACTTCGACGCCTTCGAGGCGTTCCTGGCGTTGCCGGGAGAACACTGGAAGCAGCACGCCTTCCATTTCAAGTCCATCGGTCTCACCGTGAAAAGCTTCGAGCGCTTTGAAATCCGCTACACCGACGAGCTGCCGCTCGCCCCGATCAACGCGCCTCCCGTGGCCGAGAGCGACACGGTGCTCGTTGACATGGTCAACGATCCGATTCAGGAGGTCGAGCCGAACGATCCGAATGGAATTCCGTTGTCCACGTCCGCTCAGGTCATCGATCGCGCGAGCTTCCGCATCGCGCCGAGCAGCGATGTCGGCAACGATGCCCTGCCGCGGGTGTCGATCCACGGAACCATCTCGGGGAGTTTCCCCATTTTCGGTCCCGCGGCGAACGACGTGGACCTCTACGCCATCACGCTCCAAGCCGGCGAGAAGCTCATCCTCGACATCGATCACGCCTACGTCACGGGTAGTCAGATGAACGCCCAGCTGTTCCTGATGGACGAAAGCGGCGCCGTGCTCGCCGAGAGCGACAATGCAGGGACGGATCTCGGCGGCGGCGGATCGAGCTCGCCCTTCGATCCCTACCTGGAGTACACGGACGCCGGATCGGGCGGCACCTACTACGTGGCGGTCTCGGCGTTTGACAACGATCCGGGCTTTCCCGGCTACTTCGACGACGGCGGCGTCATGCCCGGTGACTACGTACTGAACATCAGCATCGACAACGCCGCCGACGACATCGGCGCTTTCGTGATCTCCGCGCAGACGCTGCTCGGAAACGACTCCGATGCAGACGGCGATGCGCTCGTCATCACGCGCGTTGGAAACGCGGTCAACGGAAGCGTCGAGCTGAGCGCCGGCGGCGACATCCTTTTCAGGCCTAATTCGCTCTCGCCGGGCGCGTTCGACTATACGGTCAGTGACGGCAACGGCGGCGAAGCCACGGCCACGGTCACCGTGAACGGTAATCCGCTCATCGGCACCGCCGACGCCGACGTGCTCGACAGCACGGGCGAGAACGATTTCATCGTCAGCGGCGGCGGAAACGACATCATCAACTTTGCCACGGGCTCGGGCAAGGACACCATCGCGGACTTCACGCCGGGCAGTGACCGCATGGCGATCACCGACGGCATGGCGGTCGCCGACATTCGGGCGCAGGGCAACGATACGCTGGTCCTCTTCGACACGGGCGATTCCGCGCTCGTGGTGGGCGTCTCGGGCGTAACCGACGCGAGCGAGCTGTTCGGCTGAGGGCAGCTTGCTCCGGCCCTCCACCTTCGGCCGGCGAATGTGCCCTGGGACGGTATCGGTACGTGACGAGAAAAAGCTCCGAGATTCGCCGCGCTCTGTCCGCGTGCGCCTCCGCGTTCGCGGCCACCGCGGTATTCAGCTTCTTTCTCAATCTCCTGATGCTGGTCGTGCCCCTGTACATGCTGCAGGTGTTCGACCGCGTGCTCTCGAGCCGCAGCGAGTCGACGCTGCTGATGCTGACCATCCTTGCCGGCTTCATGCTGCTCGTTCTCGGCCTCCTCGAGGCCGTGCGCGCGCGTGTGCTGGTGCGCACCGGGGTCAGGTTCGAAGGTCTTCTCAAGGATCGGGTGTTCGCGGCGGTTTTCGAGCGCAGCATCGGTGCGCCGGGTTCGACCCGCGCCCAGGCGCTGCAGGATCTCGACACGCTTCGCCATTTTCTTACCGGCGCCGGACTGCTCGCGCTGCTCGATGCACCGTGGACGCCGATCTTCATTGCCGTCATCTTTCTTCTGCACCCGTGGCTGGGCGTGGCGTCGCTCGGCGGCGCGCTCGTGCTGCTCGCGCTGGCGCTGCTCAATGAAGCGCTGACCGGCCGCACCCTGAAGGCCGCCTCGGAGCGCGCCATCGAGGCCAATAACTTCGCCGAGGCGAGTCTCAACAACGCCGAGATCCTCAAGGCTCTCGGCATGCTCGGCGGCATTCGCCGGCGCTGGTATCAGCATCGAATTGCCGCGGTGAGTCATCAGGCGCGCGCCAGCGACCGGGCCGGCCTGCTGCTCGCGGGCACCAAGTTCATCCGGCTCTACCTGCAGGTGCTGCTGCTCGGCATCGGCGCCTATCTCGCCATGCGGCAGCTCATCACACCCGGCGCGATGGTCGCCGCGGCGATCCTGCTCGGCAGGGCGCTGGCGCCCGTCGAGCTCGCGGTCGGCAACTGGCGCGGCTTCGTGGCCGCGCGCGCGGCCCTCGACCGGCTCAAGGCCCTGCTGAAATCGGTGCCTGCGGAGAAGCCCGGCATGCGTCTGCCGAGACCCGAGGGACGCGTGCAGCTCGAGCGCGTCGTCGCGACGGCTCCCGGCGGCGACGCCGCATCACCCATTCTCAAGGGCGTGAGCCTGCAGCTGCCCCCCGGAGGCGCGCTCGGCGTCATCGGCCCGACCGCCGCCGGCAAGTCGACCCTGGCGCGGCTGCTGGTGGGGGTCTGGCGGGCCTCGCAGGGCACGGTGCGTCTCGACGGCGCGGACGTGTTCGAGTGGAGCCGCACCGACCTCGGCAACCACATCGGCTACCAGCCCCAGGAAGTGAAGCTGTTCGACGGCACCGTTGCGGAGAACATCGCGCGCTTCGGCCGCATCGACGCGGATGCCATTGTCGCGGCGGCGCGCAAGGCGGCCGCGCACGACTTCATCCTGCGGCTTCCACGCGGTTACGACACCCTCATCGGTTCCAACGGGCACACCCTGTCGGGCGGTCAGCGCCAGCGCATCGGTCTCGCCCGTGCGCTCTACGGCGATCCGTCGCTCATCGTGCTCGACGAGCCGAACACGAATCTCGATCAGCCGGGAGAGCGCGCGCTGCTCGCGACCATGAGCGGGCTCAGGCGCGAGGGCAAGACGCTCGTCGTGATCGCCCACCGGCCGAACATTCTCGTCGACGTCGACAGCATTCTGTGCCTGAGTGACGGCTACGTTGAGGCGCTCGGGCCGCGCGACGAGATCATTGCCCGATACACCCTGCCGCCGCCGCTTCCGAGCCCGCGCTCGGGCTGCATCGTCTCGATCTCCGACAAGAGGCGCTCGGCGTAGTGCGCGCACGGACTTCTCCGCAGGCGCGCGCGCCGATGCGGCGTGAGGCGCCGCCGCCTTCGAATCCGCGCGCGTGGATCGTGGCGGGCATGCTGATCATCGCCGCAGCCTTCGGCGGTTTCGGCACCTGGGCGTCGTTCGCGTCGCTCGACAGCGCCGCCATCGCGCCGGGCGTCGTGGTGGTCGAGACCGACCGCAAGAGTGTTCAGCATCTCGAAGGTGGACTGGTGAAGGAGATCCTGGTGCGCGACGGCGCCAGGGTCGCGAAGGGCGACGTGCTCATTCGACTCGAGGACACCCATGCCAGAGCCATGTACGACATCGTGCGCGGCGAGCTCGATGCGGCGCTCGCCGAGCAGTCGCGTCTCGTCAGCGAGCACGAGGGCCGCGAGGACATCGTCTTTCCGGCCGAGCTGCTCGCTCGTGCGCACATTGCGAAAGTGAGCAAGGCGCTGCAGGGACAGCGCCATCTGTTCACGGCGCGGCGCAACGCGCTCAACGGGCAGATTGCGATACTCGAGCAGAACATCGCGCAGTTTCGCGAGGAGATCGAGGGGCTCAAGGCGCAGCAGGTGGCCCGCGAGCGTCAGCTGCGCATCCTCGAGGACGAGCTGCGGGGGCTGCGCAAGCTGCTCGCCCAGGGAAACGTGCCGCGCAACGAGGTGCTCGCCTACGAGCGCAAGATCGCGGAGCTCGCCGGCGAGAGGGGTCTTTTCACCGCCGACGTGGCGCGTGCCGAGCAGAGCATCGGCGAGGCCAGGCTGCGCATCGGGCAGCTGGAGAAGTCGGCCCGCGAGGAGGTCGCGGCGAAGCTCGGTGAGGTCCAGGAGCGCATCTTCGGGCTCGAGGAGCGTCTGGTCGCGGCCGAGGACGTGCTGCGCCGAACCGAGATCCGCGCGCCGAGCGACGGCGTCGTCATGGGCATGCAGGCACGGACGACGGGCGGCGTCATCGCCCCGGCGCAGGAAATTCTCCAGGTCGTGCCGGTCGGCGACCGCCTGGTGGTCGAGGCGCGCGTCGACCCCATCGACATCGACGACGTGGCTCTCGGCCAGCAGGCAAGCGTGCGGCTCAGCGCTTTCAAGCTGCGCTCGACGCCGATCATCCTCGGCACGGTCATCAATCTTTCGGCGGACAGGCTGGTGGATCCTCACAGCGGCGCCCCGTACTACCTGGCGCGCATCGAGGTGTCGAAGGAGGAGCTCGCCTCGCTCGGTGAGCTGCAGCTGCAGCCGGGCATGCCCGTGGACACGCTCATCAAGACCGGCGCCCGCACCGCGCTCAGCTACATGCTCTCGCCATTGACCGAGAGCATGGGGCTCGCCTTCAGAGAAAAATAGCGNNCGGCCGTCTAGGTCGGCATGGGAAACGGTGCAGGGTCGAGAAAGCGCTCGAGCACGTTGCCGAGCAGACGCGATACGTCGTTGTCGAAACCGTTCGTCACCAGGCTGCCGCAGAAGGTGATCGAGCCGGTCGAGAACACGGCGCCGCCGCCGGGGCACTCGAAGAACGTCATGTCGGCGCGAATGAGATCCCTGGCGGGCTCCCCGGGCCACGTGACCAGGTGAGTGAGCATTTCCTCGGGCACCAGGATCCACGGTGCGTCCGGTGGATGGTTCTCGGAGCTCGCGACGACGATCGCGTGCGCCGGCGTTCCCAGGCGCTTGTCGGCGCGATCGAGCTCGAAGCCCGCCGCACCGTGGGCGGACAGGCCGTGATCGCCGAACACCTCGTCGTCGATTCCCTCGAACATCCACGCCACCCGCGGATCGGCCGCCTGCGGGCGCTTGCGGTAGTAGGAGCCGAGAAAATTCCCCTGCGCCGTGAAGCCGACGCCGCACAGATGCTGCGGCGGTCGGCCGTTGCGGCGCCACAGACCGCCGTACTCTCCGTCGAACTGGTTGTAGTATTCGCCCGGCTCGGCGGCCCAGGCGCGGATGCCGCCCTCGCCGCGGCGGATCTCGATGACGCCGTCCTTCTCCGGCGAGAGCGCGATCTTCCAGTAAAAGCCGTTGCCTCCCAGGTAGGCGAAGCGGCCGCCGCTGTCGCGGTAGGTCTCGAGCGCGTCGATCATCTCGCGCGTGTGGTACTCGGGATGCGAGCCGGTGAGCACGACGCGGTAAGGCTCGAGCAGCTCGGCGCCCTCGTGGTGCAGCTCCCAGTCCGTGATGATGTCGTAATCGTATCCCTTGGCTTCGAGCCACGCGTTCAGATGTGAATCCGCGGGGAAGTGGCGAAGGCCCGAGGCGCGGATGTCGGCGTAGGGATAGGTGAGATATCCGAGGCGCACGGTGAGCATCGGGCGATGCCACGAGGCGATGGAAATTCCACTGCCGTCGGTGTGGTAGTTGTAGGTCGAAAGGCCATACTCGCGATGATCGCCGGGATTGTGCGGATAGCCGCCCCAGTCCGCCGTCTGCCTGCGCCACGCCGCCTGCCACTGCGCATCGGCGGTCCACTCCGGTCGCGCGTGGTTGGCATAAACGGTGTAGGTGAACGTCGAGGCGAGCACGGCGATATCCGCCGACGGCCGCCCGCGGGGAGGCACCACGTGGAAGGGCACGTTCTCCTCGGCGTCACCGGCCGACAGCATGAGCGCATACACCGACGAGCGCGTGCCTTGCGGCACGGTCCACGCGAACGCCGTCGGCCACAGGCAGTCGTCGATGTCGTCCTCGTGGAAATGGATCGCGCCGTACTCGTCGGGTGCGTGGCGGTAGCACATCTCGTGACCGCTCCAGGAGGCGCCGGTCATGCCGCGGGCGGGGGTGTTGAGCAGGCGGCCGTGGATACCTTCGGGTCCCACGTCGACGATGCGGCTGGTGGCGATTTCCCTGGAGAAATCCCAGCAGGCCACGGCCCCCCCGGGTGCATCACCCGCGGCCAGCGCGGCGAGCTCCTGCTCGCCGAGGGCGCGATCGTAGAGCATCGGCCGCTCGAGCTTGCCGTTGAAATGGCTGCCCGGCGCGCGCCCATCGGCGGCGGCCATCAGCAGCGCTCCGTCCGCGGCCGGTGACGCCGCGGAGCCGAGCGCGATGCCGGCGCTTTCCGTCACCGTCGCGCCGAACGGCGCATAGCCGATGCCGAGCGTGCCGGCATCGGCGTCGAAGGTGAGCCACACGACGTACCAGCGCCGCTCCGTCAACGATGACTCGCTTTGCACCTCCTCGAAGCCGTCGCCGTTGCCCATGCGGCCGAGCAGACGTCCGCGCGCGTCGATCATCAGGGCGAAGCCGCGCTTCGCGTCCGGGTCGAGACGCGCGAGGAGCGACTGCCCGCCCGCGGCGAGCTGCGTGGCGTACACGCGGCAGGTCAACGAGAAGCTCGCTCCCGAGAGCCACGCATCGAGGCCCTCGACGAGCGCACAGGATCCGCGCGGCACCGATGCCGGTCCGGGCTCGGCAAGCGTCGTGACGCGGGCGTCGACGGCCTCGACGCGGATTGCGGGTCCGGCCGGATTCGCGTCCGACGAGACGACCCGCACCACGCGTGCCGTGACGGGCTGCCCGGTGGCGTTGGCGACCTGGAAGGAGATGGTCTCACCGGGGCGTACGGAGAGCCGGTCGGCATAGGCGGCGAGAGGCAGCATGAGCAGTTCCCCGTTAATCCCGTTGCTGGTGTTCGTGCACGCGAAGCAGACATACCCATCCGTCGATGCCCTCTCGCACGTGGTAGGCTTCCTTTCGCAACGACAGCGTCGCCGCCCGGCCCGACGCGCTCAGCGCCTCGACCTTGGCACGAAAGCCGCAGGCGTCGAATGCGCGCTCGTTGACCGAGAAACACACCAGACCGCCCGGCTCGACGATGCG
>JABAOE010001458.1_pt1 | contig 50389 bp, 45 predicted proteins | sample 7062141 | NCBI WGS metagenome assembly JABAOE01 (sample SAMN14538627, study PRJNA623070) | marine sediment metagenome | biome: marine biome [ENVO:00000428]; feature: marine pelagic biome [ENVO:01000023]; material: deep marine sediment [ENVO:00002113] | place: India: Gulf of Khambhat ... | reverse complement strand
ATGCGAAGGTCGGGAGTTCGATCCTCCTCGTCTCCACCACATCACAAAGGGCCGCGATGTGCGGCCCTTTGTGATGTGGTGAGTCTGACGGTTTGAAATCTCTCGTGAGTTTCGCCATCGCCCACCAATCCCTGTGCATATCTTAGCTTTCTGCTTGGCTCGGCGCATTGCCGCGGCGCCCGCTGAATCCGGTCTCCAACGTGTTTAGCGAAGAGCGCTGTTTTGACAGCTCGTTATGATCCGGGTTTAAGCTATGTTAAACGTTCGAAAGGTCGTGATAGACATAACTATCAAATTGCCCCGGGCAGGTCAGCATGGACATTCTTTCAATCGCTTTAACACTGTTCTTGATAATGGATCCCTTCGGCAACATACCGGTGTTTATGCCGATTCTCGAGAAGGTGCCTACGGAGCGCCGCAGATGGGTTCTGGTTCGTGAACTGTTGTTGGCGCTGGCTGTCATCGTCAGCTTCATATTTGGCGGTAGGTATGTATTGAGTTTGCTAGGCCTGCGGCCGGAATCGATCAGCATAGCCGGGGGCATCATCCTGTTTCTCATTGCGGTGCGAATGGTGTTCCCAACTCGTGAAGGCGTGGGCGAAGTAGAAATAGAGGGCGAGCCTTTGCTGGTGCCTTTGGCGGTGCCGCTGATTGCCGGGCCGTCGCTGCTCGCAGTGCTTCTATTGTTAACCATTGCAGAGCCGCGTGAAACCTTCGCGATTCTCGTGGCAGCCGCACTTGCTTGGCTTGCGACTTTTGTAGTGCTTCTTGGCTCGACATTGCTGATGCGCTTACTGACAAAACGTGGCCTTATCGCCATCGAGCGGCTGATGGGAATGATTCTGGCGGCTTTGGCAATTCAGCTATTAATGGACGGTGTCTCCAACTATCTCGAATAACACTTGGCGGATCATTGAACAAAGCCATCGGCAAGCGCTTTTTTTAAAATTCCGGATTTGGCGTTTTGCTGGATGTCCAGGTTAGGTCGTAGCGACGGGAACGCGATGCACGCGGCTGTTTTTGGCGGGCCTGTTTTGGAGCAGTGCGAGAAGACAGTGGGACGGATATTTTTCCCTGCGGCCCGACCGGACGCTTGATCAAATCAATCGGTGCAACAATTTAGTTGTGCGCCATCAGTATTTCATTGTCCCGTTCTGGCCTGAGGCATCGCCCTGAGCCGACGTCGTACCAGCGAAATATGGGAACGCAGGTTGTAAAGAGCGTCGGTGTGCGACAGGGGCACAGCAATGTGGGCAATTCTGATCTCCAGTCTCGCCAGCTCGTCGAGCAATGTAGCCGGCGGCGCCTCGGCGCTCTCAAAACGTGTCTCAATTTCGCGCAGCTGCCGGTACCAGCGGAAGATGCGGCGCCGTAATCGGAACTCAACGAGTGGCGGCACAACCCGTGATAGCGGGATCATCACAGCAATAATGGAAAACAGCACGACCCACATCCGATCAATCAAATTGGCGAGCCAGAAGGGCAGGTAAAGCTGCAAGAATGGTGGGCCGTTAAGGTAAAAACGTTCGGCCTCAGGTGCGAGCGGGAATTCGGCAGCTTGCGAGGTGGGGAACTGTCCGGCTCGCGCGATCCAGCCGGGGCTACTGTGGATGCGGGTAGCCGCCTGCACAAGCAACTGAATCAGTGCGGGATGGGTGTCCTTGCGTGCAATTAACGAGGTGATTGGCGCTATGAGCGGAATGTCATGTTCCGGCACGTTGCGCTCGAGGTCAGCGACGCCGCGAGGCAAGACGACCGGACTCAAAAACGGAAAGCGACGTGAATAGGCCTCGGATTGGCCAAATTCCAGTAATCGTACTCCCGGCGTTTGCAGCAGCATCTGCGCCATCGGCGACTCAGGGGCAGAAACGAATGCGACCGCATCGAGCTCGCCGCCAAGCAGACTCACAACCGCGGGAGTTAAATCAAGCGTCACTGGCTGTAGTTCTTCCAAACTGATGCGGTTGGCCGCTAACAGTTTCCTCATCAGACCGGGCGTGCCACTACCATCAGCGCCAAAGCTGATGCGCCAGTGCTCGCGCTGTGCCAACTCTGGCAGTTGTACTTGCGGCACTGGATGCGCGGCATCATCCCGATAAAACAGCCAAACCGGCTCGAAAAACATGCTGCCCAGCGAGACTAGTGGTATTTCACTTTGCTTCTCGTCGACAGTGCGTGCGTAATCGCTCGAGCCACCCTGTACGAACCCAACATCCACATGGCGAGAGGAGTCGCCGAGCGCCTCCAGATTGTCGAGTGAACCACGCGTAGTCAATAACTCGACCTCAATGCCATGGCGTGACAGTTCGGTCGCATAGCGCTCGCCAAATTCAGCCAGTGCGCCTTGCTCGGGGCCCGTGGCGAATACGATACGCTTGGGTGGTGCGGGCTCCAGTAGGAGGTAAGCACCAACAAGCAGCACTGCCCCGAGCAGGATAAATGGCAATGCAGTCACCAGAAGGTCCCGAATCGAAATTAGTGCATTGCTAATGACGCGGAGCATGCAAACAGGAGGCTTCTGTTAGACCCGCCAGTTTTCTGACATTGATGTGTACAAACGCTGAAGAAACACGCCCATTTTGAGGTAGTCGCTGCCCGACTTGAGGCATAGCAGAACGTTCTTACTGGCAGCGAGCATGTTCGCGAGTCTTTGATTTGGTTTCCGGGTTTTCAAGGGCTACAACTCAACGCGGGTGCCGAGCTCAACCACCCGGTTGGCGGGAATGTTGAAGAAACCAGTGGCACTGGAGGCATTACGTGACATGACAGCAAACAACTTCTCGCGCCATAGGGCCATGTCCTCACCCAGTTTTGGGACGAGAGTCTGGCGGGAAAGGAAAAAAGAGGTCTCCATCATTTTGAACTCCAGCCCCTGTGGTTCGGCGAGTGCAAGTGCCTCCGGAATATCCGGCTCGTCCTTGAAACCGTATTTGACGACAATCCGGAAGAAATTGCTGGCCAGCGGCGTTACTTCGACGCGCTCTTCGTCCAAAACATGGGGTACCTCTTCCGTTGACACTGTGAGGAGCACAATGCGTTCGTGCAAGACTTTATTGTGATTCAAATTATGGAGCAATGCATGCGGCACGCCTTCGGTTGCAGTAGTCAGGAAGACCGCCGTACCCGGAACCCGGGCCGGGGGATGCTCGGTGATGCTCTGTAAGAACGGCTCGATGCCTATCGCACCCGGCGCCAGTTGTTTCATTAGCACCTGGCGACCGCGATACCAGGTGGAAAACAAGGTGAACAACACCACTGCGACGGCGATTGGAAACCAGCCCCCGTGCATGAGCTTGACGGTGTTGGCGCTGAAAAACGTGATGTCGATGCAAAGGAAGGCAATTGCCAACGGGGCGGCGATCCATTTCGACCAATTCCACAGTGTGGTGACTACGAAGAAAGCGAGAATGGTATCGATTGCCATCATTCCGGTAACAGCCACTCCATAGGCGCTGGCGAGGTTGCTCGACGACCCGAAGCCAATGACTAGAATGATTACGGCGACCAGCAAAGACCAGTTGATCCACGGCATGTAGATCTGCCCTATTTCACTCTCTGAGGTATGGAAGATGTCCATGCGCGGGCAGTACCCGAGTTGGATGGCCTGACGCGTGAGCGAGTAGGTGCCAGAGATAACCGCCTGCGAGGCAATTACGGTGGCCGCCGTTGCCAGACCAATCAGCGGATAAAGGGCCCAGTCGGGAGCCAAGCGATAGAAGGGGTGTTCGAGTGCTGCCGGATCACGCAGAATCAACGCCCCCTGACCGAAATAGTTTAACAACAGAGCAGGCAGCACCCACGCACTCCAAGCAATGCGGATCGGCCTCTTGCCGAAGTGACCCATATCGGTATAGATCCCCTCGGTGCCGGTGATTGCCAGCACCACAGCGCCCATCGCCAGAAACGCTGCGAACTGGTTTTCAAGAAAAAATTGCACTGCATAAACCGGGCTTAGAGCGGTGAAGATTGCCGGGTCTTTGATGATGCTCATCGCACCGAGCACGCCAATTACGCCAAACCAGATGAGGGTAACAGGGCCGAACAGGGCGCCGACGCTCGCTGTGCCTTTTTGCTGAAACAGGAACAGCATAATAACGATCACGATTGTTAGCGGGATCACAAACGGTTGTAGGGTAGGCGCGGCCACGCCCAGCCCTTCCACCGCGGAAATAACCGAGATCGCCGGCGTGATCATGCCATCGCCATAGAACATTGACGCACCAAAAAGACCGAGTGCAATCAGTAGCAGACGCTTTTTCGAGCCGCGTTTGGTCGCCTGAAGGACCAGCGCCAGCAATGCCATCATGCCACCTTCGCCGCGGTTGTTGGCGCGCATCATGAAAAACACGTACTTGGCCGTAACCACGATCATCAGCGCCCAGAAGATCAGAGAAAGTACGCCCAAGACATTGCCTTCCGACGCCACAAGTCCGTAACGCGGACTGAATGCTTCGCGCATAGTGTAGAGGGGGCTGGTACCAATGTCGCCAAAGACGACGCCGAGGGCGGCAATAGAGAGCGCAAACGTACCCTGTTTCGCCGTATCAGGGCTTGAGGTATTCATTTAACCCGGTGTCCCGACCGGCGACCGGTTTGCGATCACGTAATAGGCCACCAAGACAATGATCAGTGGCAACACAACGCGGTGAAAGTCATCGGTTATGATCAAAGGTCGGAACGGCAATCAGTCAAAGGCGTTCGCGTCTTTTCAGAATCGCCGCTACATCGAGATTTGTTTGATGTTGTAGCGCAACATTCTATACCGGGGAGTTCTTCGTGACCAAGTACCCAGTTCAGACTTCACACGCACCGCAAGCGATCGGCACCTACTCACAGGCGGTACACGCGGGCGGCGCATTTTATTTGTCCGGCCAGATTGGCCTCGATCCAGAGACCATGGAGATGGTCGAGGGCTTTGAGGCGCAGGCGCACCAGGTGTTTTCCAACCTGCGCGCGGTTGCCGCCGCGGCGGGCTGCACTCTCGACAATGCAGTGAAGCTCACCGTATTCCTTGCAGATCTAGGCAATTTTGCCAAACTCAACGAAATCATGGCCGGTTATTTCAACGAGCCCTATCCGGCGCGTTCTGCCCTCGGCGTGTCGCAGCTACCGCGTGGGGCGCTGATTGAGATCGACGCAATTCTCGTCAAGTAGCGGGGAAAGTAGTCAGGTGAGTACGTTGGCCAGGACAGCACGCAAATCGGCTATGACATCGCGGGTCAAGAAATCGGGGACGCTCAAGCGCGGAAGTGGGTCAACCAAACAGACTATCAGCGAGAGCGATCACGAGATCGCCCGCACCCCGGGCGGTGGGGATTCGGCCAAGGTTGTGAAGCCGGCAACTGCTGTGACCGGATCACTTGAATTTGTGACCCTCGCGGTGCGCGAGCGCCTCGCAAGGCTGGGCATTTTCAAGCTTGCCGATCTGGTGCTTCATTTGCCACTACGCTATGAAGACGAAACCGCATTGGTCGCCATCAACGATGCTGTCTCGGGGTCGACAGTGCAGGTCGAAGGCACTGTCGTTGAAACTACGGTAGCGTTCCGGCCGCGCCGGCAGCTGGTCTGCCGCATCGACGACCAAACTGGCTCGTTGACTATGCGCTTTTTCAATTTCTATCCCAGTCAGCAGCGCGCGTTGGCGAAAGGCACGCGTGTGCGCGTAATTGGTGAGATACGTCAGGGGTTTTTCGGGGCCGAGATGATTCACCCTCGCTTCCGGACACTGCGCGGTGAAGTGCCGTTGCCCGATGTCTTGACGCCCATCTATCCTACTACGGCCGGATTGTCTCAGGACACCCTCAGAAAGCTCGTTGAGCGAGCGCTCCGAGAGGCCGATCTGACTGACACGCTGCCGGACCCGGTTCGCCAGCAACTGGGTCTTGAGTCGTTTGCGGAATCTGTGCTTTTGCTGCATAAACCGCCGCCGCAAATCAGCGCGGGTGCGCTGCAAGCGCGCTCGCACCCGGCATGGCAGCGGGTGAAGTTTGATGAGTTGTTGGCGCAACAGCTGTCAATGCGTTTGCATCATCAACGGCGTAGCCGCCTCGGCGCACCCGTTTTGAGCGGCAATGGCGACTTGCCTGGAAAGCTCGCCGAGTTGTTGCCATTCAGCCTCACCGCTGCCCAGCAACGCGTCCTAGACGAAATCCGACTTGATTTGGCGAGACCGCATCCAATGCAGCGGCTACTGCAGGGCGATGTAGGCAGCGGCAAGACGGTTGTAGCCGCGATGGCGGCGCTGCAGGCAATTGCATCCGGGTTTCAGGTAGCAGTGATGGCGCCCACTGAAATTCTTGCGGAGCAGCATCACCGCAAGTTTGCTCACTGGCTCGGTCCCCTCGGTATTGAGGCAACGTGGTTGTCGGGGAGTCTGCGCAAGAAAGAACGCGAGCAGGCGGTTGAACAGCTGGCGGCTGGAAAAACCATGCTCGCGGTTGGCACCCATGCACTGTTCCAGGAACAGGTCGTTTTTAGGAATCTTGGCTTGGCCATCATAGATGAGCAGCATCGTTTCGGGGTGCGCCAACGTCTCATGTTGCGGATGAAAGGCGGCAAGAGGGGCGTCCAGCCACATCAACTGATGATGAGCGCAACGCCCATCCCTCGCACGCTTGCCATGAGTTTTTATGCCGACCTCGACGTTTCAGTAATCGACGAATTACCACCGGGACGCACGCCGGTGCTTACCAAGCTGTTAGCCGAGTCACGCCGCGACGAAGTACTCGCCCGAGTGCGGGATGCTTGTGCCAGGGGTCGACAGGCCTATTGGGTGTGCCCGCTTATCGAAGGTTCAGAGGCGTTGCAATTGCAGACGGCTATCGATACCCATCACCGACTGCAGCGCGAGTTTTCAGGATTGCAAATCGGGTTGGTGCATGGTCGTATGCGTGCTGCCGAGAAGGCGGCGGTGATGGATGCTTTTCAGGCTGGCGAAACTCAGTTGCTTGTTGCCACGACCGTTATAGAGGTTGGTGTTGATGTGCCCAACGCGTCTTTAATGATTATTGAACATGCAGAGCGTATGGGGCTGTCACAGCTTCATCAATTACGTGGGCGGGTGGGACGTGGTGCACAAACCAGCGCATGCATCCTGTTGTACCAGGGGCCGCTATCCGAATCCGCGCGAGAGCGACTCAAAATCATTTATGAAAACAGTGACGGGTTTGAAGTTGCGCGACTCGATTTGAAGTTGCGTGGCCCGGGTGAAATGCTCGGTGCGCGGCAATCCGGGGTACCGATGCTGCGTTTTGCTGATCTCGAACAAGACGTGAAGTTACTCGAGGTAGCGCGAGATGCCGCAGCTGAGATGGTCGTTTCGCACTCGGCTTTGGTCGAACGGCATTTGGCCCGGTGGCTGGGCGGCCGCCAGGAGTATCTCCGTGTTTAGTGGCCTACGGTTTCGGCGCCGGTGGCGCATCGCCACCATCAGCGCCGGTCCGCGCACGCTCTTAGGACGTCAGACATGACCCCGCTCGACCGAGTCTACGCCTATGCAAGGCTGGTGCGCATCGACAAACCAATTGGAGCGCTGCTTTTGTTGTGGCCGACCCTGTGGGCGCTGTGGCTATCGTCTGATGGAGACCCGCAGTGGAAGGTCGTCGGTATTTTTGTTGCTGGCACTTTTTTGATGCGCTCGGCGGGATGTGCTATCAATGACTATGCTGACCGGAATTTTGATCCGCACGTGAAGCGCACTGAGCAACGGCCGTTAGCGGCTGGGGTAATCAACCCGGGGGAAGCGGTGATGGTGGCGGCGGTGCTGAGCATCATCGCTTTTGTTCTGGTTTTGCAGCTAAACACCTTGACTGTCGCCCTGTCATTTGTCGCTTTGTTTCTGGCCGCGAGTTATCCATTCACCAAGCGCTTTTTGAGGTTGCCACAGGCGTATCTGGGGGTTGCATTCGGTTTCGGAATGCCAATGGCGTACGCCGCGCAAACTGGCAATGTGCCATGGATCGCGGGTGCACTGTTGCTGGCGAACGTGTTTTGGGCTATCGCCTATGACACCGAGTATGCAATGGTTGATCGTGATGACGATGTCAAACTCGGCATCCGAACCTCGGCCATTCTGTTTGGTCGTTACGACGTCGTGATGGTGATGGTGTTTCACGGATTGTTTGTCTTGACGTTGGCCGTAGTTGGATGGACCACGGGCCTTGGATCTAATTTCGCTGCCGGCCTGCTGCTGACTACAGTACTCGCTGCTTGGCAGTATCGATGGATTCGTGACCGTTCGCGAGACGGGTGTTTTCGCGCGTTCCGCCATAACAACTGGGTAGGCGGTGTGGCATTCACCGCTATTGTTGTTGATTACGGTTTACCGCCCGTTTTTTGATTTTTGGCGGCGTTGCCCTGGCAAGGCTGTTTCGTTTCACGCTTGTGTGGCTAGGCGCTCGCTCCTATAGTGGCTGCAGCATGTCGCTTTGGTAAGTCAAATTGCATGAATAATCACTTTGCCATGACGGATCCAGGCTTATGAAGTATCGCGATCTGCGGGAATTTATTACCGCGCTAGAAAAACGTGGCGAGTTGCGGCGGATCAATATTCCTGTCTCGCCGCTGTTGGAGATGACCGAGATTTGCGACCGTGTACTCAGACGCAGTGGACCGGCCATCCTGTTCGAACGTCCGCAAGGTTTCGACATGCCCGTGCTGGCAAACCTGTTTGGTACGCCGAAACGCGTGGCGATAGCGATGGGTCGAGAGACAACCAATGAGTTGCGTGAGGTCGGGAAGTTGCTGGCGTTCTTGAAAGAACCAGAACCTCCGCACGGCGTGCGCGATGCGTTTGGCAAGTTACCGATGTTGAAACAGGCATTGTGGGACATGGCACCGAAGGAAGTGTCCTCTGCTGTTTGTCAGGAAATTGTTTGGGAGGGAGGCGAGGTCGACATTACACGGCTGCCTGTGCAAACTTGCTGGCCCGGCGATGCTGGGCCATTGATCACATGGGGGTTGACGGTAACGCGCGGGCCGCACAAGAAGCGGCAGAATCTAGGGATCTATCGTCAGCAGGTGATTGCTCGCAACAAGGTCATCATGCGTTGGCTCGCGCACCGTGGCGGTGCGCTTGATTTCAGGAGTCATTGTGCGGCCGTTCCGGGGCAGCCGTTTCCGCTGGCTGTTGCTTTGGGTGCAGATCCTGCAACCGTACTGGGCGCGGTTACCCCCGTGCCGGATGCGCTCTCGGAGTACCAGTTCGCTGGATTGCTGCGCGGCTCGCGTACGGAAGTGACCAAATGTCTTGGTTCAGATTTGCGCGTGCCTGCATTTGCCGAGATCGTTCTGGAGGGTGTTATTCATCCCAACGAAACTGCGCTCGAGGGTCCGTTCGGCGATCACACCGGTTATTACAATGAGCAGGAGACTTTCCCGGTGTTCACGATTGAGCGTGTGACGATGAGACGTCAAGCGATTTATCACTCGACCTATACGGGCAAACCGCCAGATGAGCCTTCGGTGCTTGGCGTGGCGTTGAATGAAGTGTTTGTACCGTTGTTGCAGAAGCAGTTTCCGGAGATCGTCGACTTTTATCTGCCCCCGGAGGGTTGCTCCTACCGCCTGGCAGTGGTGAGCATGCACAAACAGTATCCCGGCCATCCAAAAAGGGTGATGTTCGGTATCTGGTCTTTCCTCAGGCAGTTCATGTATACCAAATTTATCATTGTCGTCGATGACGACATTGACGTGCGTGACTGGAAGGACGTGATCTGGGCGATATCGACGCGCACTGACGCAGCCCGCGATTTGTTGCTGGTGGAGAACACACACCGATTGATTATCTGGATTTCGCTAGCCCGGTCTCCGGCCTCGGATCAAAGTGGGCAATTGACGCCACCAACAAATGGCCTGGGGAAACGGCGCGTGAATGGGGCACACCTATCAGCATGGATCAAGACGTGAAGGCGCGCGTCGATGTCATCTGGGATGAATTGGGCATTGACCTTTAGATCCGGGAATTTGTCGAAGAGTGCTCGATTAAAAAAATTGCTGAACGCAGCCAGTGGGCTGGCAGGCGAAAGCAGCGCCTAACCGCAGCAACAACTTATTGCTGCCGGTCAAGCCGCCGTTGAAGGGCCTGCCAACGGGTTTGGGCATGCCGGCGCCAGCCAATGGTGTCAACGCCTACCCGAGCCAAGGCGTTTAAAATAGCGGCCCGGTGTCGTAAAAGCGGCTTTGTATTCGTCGCTGTATCGGGCGGATAGACGTCAGAGTCGGCGCTGCTATTCCAGTGCGGAAAAGGCGCCTGATTAGCGAAACGCCGTTAGAATGTCGGCTTGGTCAATATCTATATAGTCAGGAAAGGCAAGACAATGAATAAAGCCATTATTTTAGTGATGGCAGTCACGGCCCTCGGGCTGGCGACTCAGGCACATGCAGTGGACGCCGCCAAGGCGCAGGAACTCGCCAAGTCGAAGAACTGCTTGACCTGCCATCAGGTAGACAAGAAGCTGGTCGGGCCTGGTTTTAAGGAAATCGCGAAGAAATATAAAGGTGACGGCGGAGCCGTGGCAGACCTGTCGAAGAAGGTCATCAACGGCGCGAGCGGCACATGGGGCGCGATTCCAATGCCACCGAATCCGGTTAGCCAAGACGAAGCGAAACTTCTCGTCGAGTGGATCCTGTCACTCTGATCTGGAGCAACGTAGTGAACAAGAGGCCGGCACCATGCCGGCTTTTTTGTTTTGATAACGCTGCGCAACTCGCTGATTTCAGACTGCAAATTGACAGCGGGAAGGGCGCTGAACAATAATCCGCGAATGATTCTTCGAAGCGCGTTACCATCTTGAAGGGGGATAACAGGATGAAAATTAAAGGCTCGCCCGCCTCTTTATGCTATGCATTAGTGACGGTGCTCGGTGTGTCGCTGATGTCCATGCTTGGTGCTTGCGGCAAGAGCGAACAGACCATGACCGAGAATGGCGAAGTGCTACGTGTTGTTCGGATTGGGCACGCGGGCCCGCTCACCGGACCTATCGCTCACCTTGGCAAGGATAATGAAAATGGCGTGAGGCTTGCCATCGAAGAGGCCAATGCAGCTGGCTTGGTTATCGGCGGCGACAAGATTCACTTTGAAATGATATCCGAGGACGATGAGGGTAATCCGCAGAAGGGCACGGTGGTAGCCCAGAAGATTGTTGATGCGGATGTAGTGGGTGTCATCGGGCATCTCAACTCGGGCACGACAATCCCGGCATCGAAGATCTATTTTGACGCTGGACTCGTACAGATTTCGCCCTCGGCGACCAATGTTGATTACACCAATCAGGGCTACGAGACCGCATTTCGCTTGATGGCGAACGACGCACAGCAGGGCATGGTGCTGGGCTACTTCGCTGCCAAAAAGCTCAACGCGAAAAAGATTGCAGTCATTGACGACCGTTCAGCCTACGGTAAAGGGTTGGCTGATCAATTTGAGCTTGCTGCCAAGGACGCTGGCGCGGAGATCATTACCCGGGAGTTCACGGATACGACAAAGACTGACTTCACTGCGATTCTGACTCGGATCAAGGGAATGAAGGCTGATCTTGTGTTTTGCGGCTGCATGGACTCCCAGACCGGTCCGATGATGAAACAAATCAAGAACCTCGGACTTAGTTCGACCTTCCTGAGTGGTGACGGCTCCCAGTCTAGACAATTCCTGACCCTTGCGGGCGAGGCGGCGGACGGGGCGTATGCGTCCTCTCCCGGCCTGCCGCTAGACAAGATGCCAGGCGGACCGGCCTTTTCCGAAAAATATAAGAACACCTTTAACCAAGAAATCCAGATCTACGCCCCGTATGCGTACGACGCCGCGAATGTGTTGATCGCGGTAATCACGGAGGCTGACTCGACGGACCCGGAAGTCTATTTACCGTTACTCGCAGGCATCGATTACAACGGTGTGAGCGGTAAAGTTCGTTTCGACGAAAAAGGCGATATCAAGGGGGGTATGATCAGTATCTATCGGGCCTCGAATGGCCAGTGGCAATACATTGAAACGGTCGGCGGCGAGAGCTGAAGGCTCGCGAATGCTCCGCATCGCAGCGGTCTTAGACGGCGCCTCAGGAGGGCGCCGTTTCTGTTTGTAATAATGACGGTCGAACAAACGAGTAGGCCGATGACATGGATATTCTCCTACAGCAAATACTGAACGGATTAGTTCTCGGCAGCGTTTACGCGCTTGTGGCGCTCGGCTACACCATGGTGTATGGCATTCTCGGTTTGATCAATTTCGCCCACGGCGAGGTGGTCATGATCGGAGCCATGATTGCCTTGACGGTGATGACGCTGCTTATTGGCCCAGCGGCTGGCGTGCCGCCGGCAGTGATTGTGGGGCTGGCAATTGCCGCGGCAATTGCCGTTTGCATGGCGCTGGCTTATACGATCGAGCGGGTGGCTTATCGGCCGTTGCGCAACGCGCCGCGGCTTGCACCCCTGATTACCGCGATCGGCATGTCAATCCTGTTGCAGAATGTGGCAATGGTGATCTGGGGGCGTCAGTACAAGACCTTTCCACAGTTGTTTTCAACAGAGGCTCACAACATTGCCGGTGCCACGATCACTAATCTGCAAATCGTCATCATCGTCGTATCCACTGCCCTGATGGTGGGGCTGCTTCTGTTGGTTAACTTTACGCGACTTGGTCGCGCAATGCGTGCCACTTCGGAGAACAAGACGATTGCGGGTCTGATGGGGGTAAATGTCAACAAAATCATATCGGCAACGTTTTTAATCGGTGCCGCGCTTGGTGCGGTGGCGGGCGTGCTGGTTGCAGCAAATTACAGTATTGCGCACTACTCTATGGGCTTCATGTTGGGGCTCAAGGCGTTTACCGCTGCTGTCCTTGGCGGGATCGGCAATCTCGGCGGCGCCATGTTGGGCGGATTACTGCTAGGCCTGATCGAAAGCATCGGCGCGGGGTACATTAGTGACGTCACGCGTGGATTTCTCGGCAGCCATTATCAGGATGTTTTCGCCTTCTTGGTGCTAATTCTAGTGTTGGTCATCCGACCGACCGGCATCATGGGTGAACGTGTCGCGGAGCGCGCATGATGAAGGCATTTCAGTCGCGACTGCGTGCGCTGAAACAGGATCGTCGTGCCGTGTGGGTAGGCTACGCCATGGTGGGAATCGGCCTCGTCATCCTGCCTTTCGTTGTGGATGGTGGTTTTGGACGAACTTGGGTACGTATCATCGATTTCGCGCTCATTTATGTCATGTTGGCGCTCGGCCTGAACATCGTTGTCGGCTTTGCAGGCCTGCTCGATCTGGGGTACATCGCGTTCTACGCCGTCGGTGCGTATGCTTGGGCGTTGTTGGCCTCTCCCCAATTTGATCTGCATCTGCCATTTTGGGCTATTTTGCCTATTGGCGCTGGGGTCGCTGCTCTTTTCGGCGTATTGCTCGGTGCACCGACATTGCGATTGCGTGGTGATTATCTCGCGATTGTCACGCTGGGGTTCGGCGAGATCATCCGTATCTTTCTCAATAATCTCGACCATCCTGTCAACATCACCAACGGTCCAGTGGGCATCAACAAGATTGATCCAATCAGCGTCGCCGGGGTGGACTTGATTCGTACCCACGAATTTCTCGGCTTGGAGTTTGCAGGTACGCATCTCTACTACTACGTACTGCTGGCGCTGGTCATGTTAACCATATTCATTTGTGTCCGACTGGAGGATTCTCGCGTCGGCCGTGCATGGATTGCCATTCGTGAAGATGAAGTTGCAGCCCAATCGATGGGAATCAACACCCGCAACATCAAGCTGCTGGCGTTCGCGATGGGCGCTACCTTCGGAGGTGTTGCGGGCGGCTTGTTCGCCAGCTTTCAGGGATTCGTCAGTCCGGAGAGTTTTATTCTCCTCGAGTCCATCATGGTCCTGTGTATGGTTGTTCTTGGCGGCATGGGTCACGTTGCTGGCGTCGTTGTTGGTGCCTTGTTGCTGGCAGTGCTACCGGAAGTGCTTCGATCAACCGCGTCGCCGGTACAGGAACAGTTGTTTGGCAAAGTTCTGGTCGATCCGGAAAGCTTGCGCATGTTGTTGTTTGGCTTGGCTTTGATCCTGGTGATGTTGATGCGTCCGACCGGATTGTGGCCCTCGCCGATCCGCAAGCGAGAGTTTGCGCGTGAGGAAACATGACCGTCGCAACCAAAAACTTGCTCGAAATACGCCGTATCGGCAAGCGCTTCGGTGGGCTGGAAGCCCTCTCCGATGTCTCGTTGTCGATCCGGCAAGGCGATATCTATGGACTGATCGGGCCCAACGGGGCGGGGAAGACGACGCTATTCAATGTGTTGACTGGCTTGTATCGACCCGACAGCGGACAGTTTCAGTTCGATGGGCGGGACTTGCTTGGCGTCAAGCCGTATCGCGTTGTGCTCTACGGGATGGCGCGTACATTCCAGAACATTCGGCTGTTTGAGAATATGACAGCTATCGAAAATGTCATGGTCGGTAGGCATGTACGTACCCGCGCTGGCGCTCTCGGGGCGATTGTTAGGGGGCGAGGAACGCTGCAGGAAGAGAAGGCGATTCGTGCTCGATCCAAGGAATTACTCGATTACGTTGGAATTGGGTCGCATGCCAATGCGTTGGCTAAAAATCTTCCTTATGGTGATCAGCGGCGACTTGAAATTGCCCGCTCGCTCGCTACCGAACCCAAGTTGCTTGCGCTGGATGAACCTGCCGCAGGGATGAATGCAACCGAAACGTCGCATTTGCGTGATTTACTCGTACGCATTCGCCATGATGGCGTCAGCATTTTGCTGATTGAACATGACGTGAAATTGGTCATGGGATTGTGCGACCGGGTTGCTGTCTTGGACTACGGCAAGAAGATTGCGGAAGGATCGCCAACAGAAGTACAAGCGGATCAGAAAGTTATTCGAGCCTACTTGGGTGGCGATCTTCCGTGAGCATGCTTGAGGTCAACAAGCTCAAGGTGTCCTACGGCGGCATTAACGCGGTCAAAGGCATTGACTTGCGCGTCGAGGCTGGTGAGATGGTAGCGCTTATCGGCGCTAACGGAGCGGGTAAAACCACGATGCTCAAGGCCGTGGCCGGATTGCTCCATCATGGCGGCCATGTGCGCTACAACGGCGAGGACATCTCCCGCAGCCCCGCGTACCAGCTAGTCGAACTCGGCATCGCCTTGGTGCCAGAGGGTCGAGGGGTGTTTGGCCGATTGACGGTCGAAGAAAACTTGCGAATGGGGGCATACGTCATTAATGACAGAATGTTGATCCGGCGCGAGATCGATCGGATTTATCACATGTTTCCCCGTCTCAAGGAGCGGCGCAATCAGACCGCTGGCACTCTTTCGGGTGGCGAGCAGCAGATGCTTGCCATTGGCCGCGCCCTGATGAGTCAGCCAAAGCTGCTACTGCTCGATGAGCCGTCAATGGGGCTTGCCCCCTTGATGGTGGACAAGATCTTCGAGGTTGTGCGCCGCATCTCGCAGGTTGGCGTCACTATACTTCTGGTTGAACAGAATGCCCGATTGGCGCTGGCAGTCAGTAGTCGTGGCTACGTCATGGAGAGTGGCTCGGTAACGCTCCAAGGCGAGTCAGCAAGCTTGCTTGACGACCCGCAGGTCCGGCAGGCGTATCTGGGTGAGTAGCATTTGGAGGTGGCTCGCTGCAATTTGTTCACTGCAAGATTGTCGTGTTCGCGCTGGCGTGAAGTGGAGCATCGCCAACGATCGACAAAAAAAAGCCAGCACATGAGTGCTGGCTAAAAACAACTCCGCTTGCAGGAGACAACACACGGGAGGGCAGACGTTTTGTCACGCGGACTGCGCATGCGACATCGGCTCTACCGATGTGATCACTTGTCGCAATCTGCGTGCCAGTTTCAATGTCTCGAGTTAAGCGGCTGAATCTCCGTTGTTTCGTGGTTCGCGTGACAGGGTTCGACGGCGGCGTACGTGACCGATCGTGGCAGCGGTCATTTCGTTTTTTATCACTTGCTATGCAAAGCCCGATTCGAAGTATGAAATGTATGCGGTTGAGCGCCAGCGAACCTTATATCCAGTCCTTACCGGTGAGAAATATGTCATACAACTTTGCCTCGTTTGAACCGGTTTCCGGCTTCCAGTCGTATCGCCACTTTACTAATGGTGGAAGTGACATGAGTATCGACTCAGCCCTGCCGCCGGATTGAAGGCCGAACAAGGTGCCGCGGTCATAGACCAGATTGAACTCGACGTAGCGACCGCGGCGATATGCCTGAAAGTCGCGTTCCCTCTCACCATAGTCAAGATTGCGCCGCCTCAGCACAATGGGCTCATAAGCCGGTAGAAAGTGGTCGCCGACGCTGCGGGTCAGAGCAAAACAGGCGGGGAAGTCAGGCGATGACAGATCGTCAAAAAATATGCCGCCGACGCCGCGCGGCTCATTGCGGTGCCTCAGATAAAAGTAACGGTCGCACCACGACTTGTAACTTTGATGAATATTTTCCCCGAACGGGTCGAGTGCCTGCTTGCAGATGGTATGGAAGTGAATGCAGTCTTCCTCAAATCCGTAATAAGGGGTGAGATCCATGCCGCCACCGAACCACCATACCGGCTCTGCATTAGCATCTTTCGCGACAAAAAACCGCACGTTCATGTGGACTGTTGGCACATAGGGGTTTCGGGGATGCAAAACGAGTGAGACGCCCATTGCCTCGAATGAGCGGCCCGCAATTTCGGATCTAGTCGCACTCGCTGATGGTGGCAATGCGTCTCCTAGAACATGCGAAAAATTGACACCACCACGCTCGAGCAAGTTGCCTTCTTCGATAAGCTTGCTGACACCGCCGCCACCTTGCGGTCGAGTCCATGCATCGCTGCGAAACGACTTCCCATCCAGTTCTTCAAGCCGTAAAACAATATTGTCTTGTAGCTCGGTAAGGTATTGTTTGATTTCTTTTGTTTCCATTTCCAGCTACAAGGTGCTTTTGCGGGTATTGATTGCCCGATAACCAATGTCGGTGCGCATTTGTCGTCCGTCAAAATGGATTTTTTCGGCAATTTCGTAGGCGCGCCGGTGCGCGACGCGCACAGTGTCTCCGAGTGCGGTGACGCACAACACACGCCCACCGCTGGTGATGATCCTGCCGTCATCTACTGCTGTTCCCGCATGAAAGACGTGGACATCATTACAATCGACTGGTAAGCCGGTGATTTCATCGCCCTTACGTGGTGAGCTGGGGTATCCAGCGGTGGCCAGAACCACACCGAGTGCAACCCGCCTGTCCCATTCGGCCTCCACTTGGTCTAGGGTCCCCCTTAGCGCGTGATCGAGTAGTGTGTACAAGTCACTCTTTAGGCGAAGCATGATTGGCTGGGTTTCCGGATCACCCAGCCGGCAATTGAATTCGAGAACCTTTGGTGTGCCATCTGCAGCGATCATCAAGCCGGCATATAGAAAGCCGACGAAGGGAGTACCATTGTTGGCCATACCCTTGACAACTGGTTGAATGACTTCGCGCATCACTCGTGCATGCATTGACGGTGTAACTATCGGTGCCGGCGAGTAGGCACCCATGCCCCCCGTGTTAGGCCCCTTGTCTCCATCGAGCAAGCGTTTGTGATCCTGGCTCGACGCGAGCGCAAGCACGTGCTCACCGTCAATCATCGCAATGAAGCTGGCTTCCTCACCTTCAAGAAAGTCCTCGATTACAACACGTGCACCAGCCGCGCCCATACCATGTTCAACCAGCATCATATCAACCGCACGGTGCGCCTCGTCGTCCGTCTGGGCGACGACAACCCCCTTTCCTGCTGCGAGTCCATCGGCTTTGACGACGATTGGAGCGCCACGGGAATGGATATAATCGTGCGCGGCTTCCACATCTTCAAAAGTCTGATACTCCGAGGTTGGTATGCCATGGCGTGCCATAAAAGCCTTGGCAAAGTCCTTGGAGCTTTCGAGTTGGGCTGCAGCTTTTGTTGGGCCGAAGATTCGCAGCCCAGCAGCCCGAAAAGCGTCAACGATTCCTTCGCTCAAGGGCGCCTCCGGACCGACGATCGTCATCGAGATCGATTCACGCTTTGCGAATGCAATCAGGTCATCCGTTTCAGAGATGGCAACATTGAATAAACCGTCATCGCGAGCGGTACCGGCGTTGCCGGGTGCCACGTACACCCGTGAAACATGTTCGGATTGGGCCAGGCGCCAGGCGAGCGCGTGTTCGCGCCCTCCACCGCCGATTATCAGAACGTCCATTCAACACCTGCCAATTTTCATCGCGATCATCATATGCGTCGCCACCTGAATTAATGCCAGTGTCGCGATTGCGAATCTGGCTCAAGTGCTCTGGTCCGCGGGCCAAGCCTGAATTAATGGCGGAAGTGACGCACGCCGGTAAAAACCATTGTCAATCCATGTTCATCAGCGGCGGCGATGACCTCATCGTCTCTCACGCTGCCGCCGGGTTGGATGATGGCAGAAGCACCAGCTTCCGCTACTACGTCGACGCCGTCCCGAAAAGGAAAGAATGCGTCAGACGCCACAACCGAACCTGCTAGGCTCAAACCGCTCTTCTCAGCCTTGATCGAGGCGATGCGGGCTGAGTCGACACGGCTCATCTGGCCCGCGCCAACTCCGAGCGTCATGCCTTTTCCACAAAATACGATAGCGTTCGATTTTACGAATTTCGCAACGCGCCACGCGAAAAGCAAGTCTGACATTTGCTGACTACTCGGCTGTTTGCGTGTGACCACGCGCAACTCATCGGGACCGACGTTCTTGACATCAGGTGACTGGATCAGCAAGCCACCACCAACACGTTTGTAGTCAAAATCGTTCGCACCATCGGCCAGTGGCACTTCAAGCACACGAACGCTCTGTTTTTTTGAAAATATTTCGCGCGCATCTTCGTTGACGTTGGGCGCAATGACAACTTCGACGAATTGCTTGCTGACTGCTTCTGCCGTTTGTGGGTCTAGGGCTCGGTTGAAAGCGATGATGCCGCCGAACGCGGATGTCCTGTCGGTCGCAAAGGCCTTCTTGTATGCTCCTAGTGCCGTTGAATCGATCCCGACGCCGCAAGGGTTGGCGTGTTTAATGATTACGCAGGCAGGTTGCTCGAAGGTCTTGACGCACTCCCATGCCGCATCGGAATCGGCAATATTGTTGTAAGACAACTCCTTTCCCTGCAATTGCCGGTAGTTAGAAATCGCCCCGGGCACCGGAACTAGGTCGCGATAAAATGCTGCCTCCTGGTGCGGGTTTTCTCCATAGCGCAGGTTTTGCACATTGACAAAGTTCAGGTTCGCCTGTGCAGGAAAAGGTTGCCGTTCGCCATTGATGTTGGTCGCTGTCAGGTAATTACTGATCGCCGAGTCGTAAGCGGCTGTGTGCGAGAATGCCTGTCTAGCCAGACGGAAACGGGTTTCCTTGCTGATAAATCCGCCCGATGATTCGAGTTCCGCCATCAATGGCCGATAATCGGTAGGATCTGTAATAACCGTAACGTGTTGCCAGTTCTTGGCGGCGGCACGCACCATGGTCGGTCCGCCAATGTCAATGTTTTCTATCGCGCTCTCCATCGTGCATCCCGAACGGGCCACAGTTTGTACAAAGGGATAAAGATTCACAACAACGATGTCGATCGTCGGGATGACGTGTTCTTCCAGTGCTTTTCGATGCGCGTCAATATCGCGGCGCGCGAGTACACCTGCATGAACCTTCGGGTGTAGTGTCTTGACCCGTCCATCGAGTATTTCCGGGAAACCGGTGTAGTCACCTATTTCGGTCACTGCTAGACCGCCTTCCTGTAGCGTCTTCGCGGTTCCTCCAGTAGATAACAGTTCGATGCCAAATTTGGTCAATGTCCTGGCCAAGTCGGTAATGCCGCTTTTGTCGGAGACGCTGATGAGAGCTATTCGTCGTTTTGTCATTGGCCTGATAGTGAATAAACAAAACCGCCCGCAGTGGTTTCCGCGGGCGGCGTGGGATTATTTGTGCTGATACCTACTTGATTCCGTAAGTTTTCATTTTCTTGCGTAGTGTGTTTCTGTTCAAGCCTAGTAAACGAGCAGCATGCGTCTGATTACCATCAACGCGCGCCAGCACGTTTTCGATGAGCGGCTTTTCAACAGAACAAATAACCATATCGTAGATCGAGCAAGGCCGCTCGCCGTCCAAATCGCGAAAGTACGCGTCCATGGCCCTTCTTACGCACCGGGCAATCTCGTTCTCGTCAATCACGAAGCCTGTCCAAAGAGAGTCGTGCAATGGTCTTGATCTGCTGCCAAGAGATCGAAATATGCACGTACCGCTGATAACTGTTCTTGTGCCGATTCTAACCCGTTCATGAATCGTCGGAAGCGTTCGCCACCATCGATCGTGCGCACATACCAGCCGACGTGTTTTCGCGCCACGCGCACGCCTGAATACTCGCCATAAAACGCGTATAAATCCGTGAGATGGGTAGTAAGCAAGTCACGAATGTCTTTCATTTTAGGCGCCCTGTGCGGTTGACCATGCCTCAAAAAGTGGTTGATCTCACGAAACAACCAAGGTCGCCCCTGCGCGGCTCGACCAACCATCACTGCATCTGCGCCCGTGTAATCGAGCACATGTTGCGCCTTGACTGGGGAATCAATGTCCCCGTTGGCAATCACCGGGATGTTTACGCGCGATTTGACCTGGCCAATTGTGTCGTATTCTGCCTTGCCGTTATAAAAGTCGGCACGCGTGCGGCCGTGAACTGCTAACGCCTGTACTCCGGCGGCCTCGGCTATTCGTGCTATGCGCACTGCATTTCGATGCTCAGGGCCCCAGCCGGTTCTGATTTTAAGTGTGACCGGCACCTCGACCGCCCTGACCACGGCATCGAGTATCTGACCGACCAGTTCCTCATTTTTCAACAAGGCTGAACCGGCAGCCACGTTGCACACCTTTTTCGCCGGACAACCCATATTGATATCAATAATTTGTGCGCCAAGGTCAACATTGTGTCTGGCCGCCTCAGCCAGCATTGTCGGATCTCCACCGGCTATTTGAACCGCGATAGGTCGAGATTCCCCGTCATGATCGCGGCGCAATCGAGACTTTCGAGTGTTCCAGAGAGCACTGTTCGCCGCCACCATTTCGGAGACCGCCATGCCAGCACCAAGTCGTTTGCATAGCTGCCGAAACGGCCGGTCAGTGACACCGGCCATCGGTGCAGCAATTACGCGATTCGGAATTCTGTATTGACCAATTTGCATGGCATGAATGGNNGGGCGCCCATTCTATCGCAAACCAACAGCTACGGAATTTTGCGATTGTCAGCTTGCAGTGCCGAATATCATGCGGCGCGTCAGGTCGCGTTTGATCGGCGGCAAACTGTCCAGAATCGCGAGACCAACTCCTCTCCCGATCGCAAACGGCAACAAATCGTTGGAGAACAACTTAGCAAGGCCGTGCGTCAAGGTAATCGCGGCAGTGCGGTCTTTGCAGCGTTGCCGGCGAAACCCTGTTGCCATTGCCTTGACTTCCAGCTTATCTGGGGGTGCGGCTCCGATGATGTCCGCAAGATCCCAAGCATCGCGTAATCCAACATTGAAGCCCTGACCGGCGATCGGGTGTAATGTTTGTGCCGCATTACCGAGCAGGATGATGCCCGTTTGTTGCGGCTGGCGCACAACTCGCAGTCTCAGTGGAAAGGAAGAACGTAGTCGCGCCCCGCTGAGTTTGCCAACTCTGTCACCGAAGGCGTCGCGAAGCTCACTCGCAAAAGCAATGTCATCCAGTGAAGCCAACAAAGCAGCGCGTTCCGGCGTGCAGGTCCAGACGAAAGCGAACTCTTCAGCGCAAGGCAATAGTGCGATGGGGCCGCTTGCGGTGAAGCGTTCGTATGCACAGTACTGGTGCAAACGATCAGGACGCACCAGGCCGACGATAGCAACCTGTCCGTAATCGTGGCTGTGGATCCAATGCGTAATTGACGGCACTAGCGACGTGCCTCCGTCAGCTACGACCACGACGCGCGCCTGCACCGATTTGCCTCCATCCCTCGTTTGTCCATGCACTTCTGAAACTGATGAGTTTGTATTGATTGCGCCCACTTTGAAACCGCTGCAATAATCAATCGCTCGTGCCATTGCCTCCGCTCTCAACGCATCGTACACGTCGGAGAAGCGAAGCACATAGCCAAGGGCGGGCAATTTCAGGTCGGTTGCGCTGAGACACGCGCGCCCGAAATGGCCGCGATGAGATACATGTATGGTTTTAATTGCCGTCGACGGTAATCGCTCGGACCATACACCCAGGCGCTGCAATATCAGGCGGCTGTTCCACGACAGTGCAAGCGTTCTGCTATCAGGCGCCCGTCGAGGCCCGTCAGTTGCTTCCACCACAGCAACGTCGAGCCCAGCATCAGCCATGGCAATTGCGGCGGCACAACCGACCGGCCCACCGCCGACAATAACTGCATCACGTACGCACCTAGACATTTTCAGATCTGTCGGCCATCAACGATTCAATTTCAGCAATCGATTTTGGGACGTCACGGGTAATGATGTCCCGACCTTCCGGCGTTACCACTGCGTCGTCCTCGATTCGAACGCCAATATTCCAAAATTTCTCTGGAACGTCCTCAGTCGGCCGGATATAGCAACCGGGTTCAACTGTCAGCACCATTCCCGGTTCGAGCTTGCGCCATGCACCATCCCGCTTGTAATCGCCAACGTCGTGAACATCCATGCCGAGCCAGTGGCCAGTGCGGTGCATGTAGAACTTTTTGTACTCTCCTGACTCAATCACCGCTTCAGGTGTTCCCCGGCACAATCCCAAATCGACTAAACCCTGCGACAGAACGTCAAGTGCGGCACGGTGGGGATCCTCCCACTCATTACCCGGTTTTACCCGCTCTATTGCTGCTGCCTGGGCTGCAAGCACCAGTTCGTAGACATCACGCTGTGGCCCGGAAAACTTTCCATTGACAGGAAATGTACGAGTGATATCGGACGCATAACCGTCGAGTTCACAGCCCGCATCGATTAATAACAAGTCGCCGTCTTTTAAAATCGCGTCGTTGTCGATGTAATGTAGTACGCAAGCGTTGCGGCCGCTTGCAACGATGGATGTATAAGCGGGGGACTGAGCACCACTGCGACGAAACTCGTGAAGGAGTTCAGCTTCAATTTCATACTCCCTCAGCCCTGGTTTTACTGATTTCATTGCTCGCACGTGGGCACGAGCCGAAATGCGTGCGGCTTGCTTCATAGTCTCGATCTCGGAAAAATCTTTGATCAGCCGCATGTCGTCCAGTATCGAGCGTACATCGTGGATTTCGGTGGGTGCTGTCACTCCGGCTCGTCCTTTCGCGCGCACGGCGTTAAGCCAAGCGATGACCTTGTTGTCCCACGACGGATCGCCCCCAATCTCGTAGTACAAAGCTGGTTGATTTTCGAGAAGTGTCGGCAATAATTCATCGAGCTTGCCGATTGGGTATGCCTCATCTACCTCGAACGTTGCTCGAGCACCGTCGGGGCCATAGCGGAAACCGTCCCAGATCTCTTTTTCGACGTCCTTGTCCCGACAGAACAGAATCGTTTTCGGCGAAGTTCCGGTCGTAATTACCAGCACGGCATCCGGCTCGGTAAACCTGCTCAAGTAATAGAAGTAGCTGTCAAAACGGTATGGGTGGTGCGCATCTCGATTGCGGAGTCGTTCCGGTGCAGTGCGCAGCACAGCAAGTCCGCTCCCCATGGCCCGCGTCAGTCGCTCGCGACGTTTGATGTATGCCTTGTTCATCCTGAATGGTATCTGCCTTTGGATGCAAAAATTGTCAGTCCGGGGCGACTAATTATAAATGCGCTGGCCTCTATACAAGCCAGCCTGAAAAGGGGTGGCAGCCGCTTTCACGGCTTGAGAACCTGCTCCATCAGGTCGGCAAGCTTCATGGCGCCTTTGTCGCCCGCTCGTTTCAGCGCGCCAATTAGATTGGAACGATCAGCAGGTGAGCGATTCTGCGACAGTTTGAACTTGCCCTGAATGCGTGTAATTCGGACTTCGAACGCGACGATTCCCGCAATCATGGCTTCAAGGTAATCGTTCGGTAAATTCATTTCCCACGGCGTTTGCGAATTGGATTCGTATCTCTCCACGTGTCGGCGCAGCATTACTTCGATTTTGTTGCGGTTCTCAATGATCGTCGGATGGCCACTTACATGAACGACCACGTAGTTCCAGGTCGGTACACTCGGATNNCACCTCCCGATTCAGGGAGAATTGTTTCCAAAGTGGATTAGCACGGGCGACGTGAGCTTGAATTTGCTGTCGCATCTCGTCTACCACAACGGGCAAATGGCAGACCCACGGCTCGGCGCTACTGCCGGCAATGAGAGTCGCGAAACTGTTTTCCCGCATCACACGATAAAGAAGCTCGCGATCATTAACCGTAAATTGTTCGGGTGCGTAAATCACGTTTGTCGATACTGCGCCTGTTCATTCGCGCTCGCGAGACGCTCGGGAGTTCCGACATCGGTCCAGCTGCCGCGATAGTGTTCGCCGTTTACTCTCCCGGCCCGTATTTCGGCGCGCAGTATAGGGCCAAGCGCTCTTCTTTCACCGGCGGTCACACCCGCAAACATCTCGGCACGGTAGGCTGCAAGCCCGCTGAAGGTCAATTTACGAATCGAGTCGAGCGTTACTGTACCGTCTTCGAGGCCAAAGTCCCCCTTCGAGTTGTGAGCCGGGTTGTCTACCAGTACTAGATGGGCCCGGTGCTGGGTTTCGACGAGCAATCGCTGCGCCGCCGCTTTAAGCGCGGCGTAGTCGTAATCGGAAAAGACATCACTGTTAACAACGGCAAATGACTTCGATCCGATTAGATCGAGGGCGTTGGCGATGCCGCCGGCCGTCTCCAATGCAACCGTTTCTGGCGAAAACCAGATCGTTATTCCCCAACGTTTTCCATCGCCGAGCGCCGACACAATCTGTTCACCAAGGTGGGCATGATTAATAACAACATTTTTGAAGCCGGCGCTCGCAAGTTTGTTGAGGTGATGTTCGATTAGTGGTCGCCCCGCCACCTCGAGCAGGGATTTTGGCTTGTGGTCAGTGAGCGGGCGCATGCGCTCACCTCGGCCAGCGGCCAGGACCATGGCGGTTGTAACCGTGTCGATCATTTTACGAATGGCGGTTGCCGTTGGCGACATGGCCGCCTATTTCGTCGAACAGTCGAAGCAACGGTGACAATACGGCGTACCTTTCGGCGACCGCGCGAATATAGCCAATGAAGCGCGGGGCGTCTCTGAGGTAGGCCGGTTTGCCGTCGCGATAGTGGATGCGCGCGAAAATGCCAAGCACCTTTAGGTGGCGTTGCAGGCCCATCCATTCGAACTCACGATAAAAATCACCAAAGTCGGCGCGCACCGGCAGGTTAGCCTTGCGCGCCTTTTCCCAATAACGTACGACCCAGTCGAGCACCTGTTCCTCATCCCAGCTGATGAAGGCGTCTCGGAAAAGCGAAACCACATCGTAACTAATCGGCCCATATACAGCATCCTGAAAATCCAGTATTCCCGGATTGGGGTCACATACCATCAGGTTTCGGGGCATGAAGTCGCGATGGACATATGTCAAAGGTTGCGCCAGATTATCCTTGACGATCGCTTCGAACATCGAGCGCATACTTTCGCGTTGCGACGCGTTCAACTCCAGCTCCAGATGTCTCGAAATGTACCAGTCGGGAAACAGGCTGAGCTCTTGCCACAGTAATTTTTGGTCGTAGAGCGGCAAGGTGTCTTCCCGACTAGCAAGCTGCCAGCGCACCAGTGCCGACGTTGCATCATCGAAAAGTTCATTTGCCGTCGACTCGTCAAGCGCTGCGAGATAAGTGGTTTGCCCCAGGTCCGAGAGCAGGATAAAGCCCTGCTCAAGGTCGCAAGCGATGATCTCTGGCACGTGCAGACCGCACTCCAACATCATTCGCGCCACTTTGACGAATGGTCCACTGTCTTCCCTGGCGGGAGGCGCATCCATGACAACAAGCGTTGATCCGTCACTGTAGCTGACTCTGAAATAGCGCCGAAAACTGGCATCGGCTGATGCCGGGGCAAGAGTAAATGGCCGCCCGGATGATTGAGATGTCAGCCAATGCGTAAGAGAGTCTAACCGTTCCAACGTAACGACACAGATTGACGATATGATTCGGTTGGATTCTAGCATCCGGAAATCGTTTTACGAGTTCGATGAGATATAAGACGTCACTGTTTGTGGCCTTGCTTCTGACCGCACTTTCGACCGCGTATCCGCAGGAACTGGGTTTGAAAAGGCAGCAAGAGGCCCTGCCAGCGCCGGAGGGAGACGAAAACTCGCCCGTGTTTGTTGATGCCGATCGCATATGGGGTCGGCAGGCGCGGGAAATCGAGGCTTCGGGAAACGTACAACTGCGCCGTACCGGAGAGGCCGTGTTCGCCGACTATCTACGTTACGATTTTCTCAGACAGGAAGTGGTCGCGCGTGGCAACCTTCGCGTCGAGCGTCAGGACGTTGTGGTTACCGGGGTGGGCTTGCGATATAACCTGGCCGATTCGACCGGAGAGGTAGACCAGGTCGAATATTTCCTAACGGAGACCGACGCGCACGGCGAGGCCAGCCGGTTGATTGCTGAGAGCAGGGACAAGGTTCGTATCGAGAAGGCAACTTATACCAATTGTGCGGTAGGCGACGAGGACTGGTATTTGCGCGCCAAGCGCCTAGACCTCGATCAGACACGTGATCTCGGTGTTGCCCGTAACGCGTCTATTGTCTTCAAGGGCGTGCCGATCCTGTATTCGCCTTATTTGGATTTTTCGTTGAGCGGAAGTCGCAAGAGCGGTTTCCTGCCTCCGTCAATCGGTCAGACCGGACAAACAGGTTTTGATTTTACTCTACCCTATTACTTCAATCTTGCCCCCAATTACGATGCGACCTTCGCGCCCCGCTACATGGAGCGGCGCGGCGTTCAGCTTGGGGGAGAATTTCGTTATTTATGGCCGAGCCAGAACGGTTGGGTGCAAGCGCAATATCTAGATTACGATCGCGTCCGCGAAGAGAAGCGTTATGCGTTAAACCTGGAGCACAGACAGAGATTTGGGGCAAATACAACCGGCTATGTGCGCTATCTGGGTGTCTCGGACGATTTTTACTTTGTTGACCTCAGCAACCAAATATCGGCGACGTCCTTGACCAACCTACCGCGCGAGGCGGGGCTCAGTTTCGACGGCAGCTGGTGGAACCTGAGTGCGCTTGCTCAGGATTTCCAGACCCTGCAGGACCCGCTCGCCCCGGTCGTGCCGCCGTATGCGCGTATTCCGCAAATTCGTCTCTTTGCCACACGCGGTACGCCTATTGGCTTGGATTTAAACGTCGACGCAGAACTGGTCAAATTTGATCATCCGACATTGGTAACTGCTCGGCGGGACATGCTGTACCCGAGCCTGAGCCTACCATGGCGCACGTCTTTCTTTTACGTAACGCCCAAGGTTGGTTATAACTACACCCGTTATAACTTCGATAGTGAACCGCGACCCGCGCGCAATAGGGAGATGCCGATTTACAGCGTGGACAGCGCGATTGCTTTTGAACGACCAACGACGGTCTTCGGTACCCGCTTTACCCAGACTCTGGAACCGCGTCTTTATTACGTCTATATACCGTACCGGGACCAGAGCGATTTGCCGGTTTTTGATACGGCTGAGGTCGATTTCAACTTGGCATCGATCTTTACCGAGAATCAGTTTAGTGGTGATGACCGGATAAATGACGCTAACCAGTTGACTGCTGCCGTGACCAGCCGCTTGCTTGACCCAAGCTCGGGGGACGAGCAAATAAGGCTCACGATTGGTCAACGCTACTATTTTTCTGACCAGTTGGTCACGTTGAATTCCCCGCCGCGTGAATCGAACCGCTCCGACGTGCTGCTAGGGTTAGAGGGAACGGTGGCGGGCGTATGGAAGATATTTTCTTTCGTGCAGTACGGTGCTGTTGACGACCAGCTACAGCGGAATAATCAGGCAGTGCAGTATAAGCCGGAGCCGGGGAAAGTCGTAAACCTGGCGTACCGCTTTACCCGCGATCAGCAGGAGCAGGTTGATCTTTCCGCGCAGTGGCCCCTGAGTGCAAGATTGTCGGCGCTGGCGCGATGGAATCAATCGCTTCTGTCAGACAAGTTGGTCGAGGGATTGGCGGGGCTCGAGTACAATGCCGGCTGCTGGACCGCACGTTTGGTGGCACACCGTTTTGTCACGAGCGCGGACGAGTACTCAGATTCCTTCTTCCTGCAATTGGAGTTGAATGGCGTGTCGCGGATCGGCGTCAATCCGCTTGACACATTGCGGAGAAATATCAGCGGGTACACAAAGGGGAACTAGTCTTGTCCAAGGCGCGTCAAAAAGGGTGTGCTATCGGCATACCTTTGTCAAGGTCCCGCTGACGCGTATTTTTTAATCTGTCCTGTCGAAGTCAATCGATGAAATATTTCTGGTCACTTTTGTTTCTCGTTACGTTGAGTCTTGTTGTTAGTGCACAGGAGCAAATTGGTGACGGACGTACCATTTTGCTTGATCGCGTCGTCGCAATAGTGAACAATCAAGTGATTACGCAGATCGAGCTCGATGAAGAAGTCCAGTTTGCGGTGCGCGAACTGGGGCGGCGTGGAACGCCCTTGCCTCAAGAGGCGATGCTGCGTCGCCAGGTGCTTGAGCGCATGATCATGTCGAGAATATTGCAGCAGGATGCAACCCGTACCGGGATTCGCATCACTGACCGACAGCTCAATGCAGCGCTTGAAGGTCTGGCAGCCGAGAACAAAATGACTCGCGAAGAGTTTCAGGCTGCCATCGAAGCACAGGGCACCGATTTTGCCCATTTTCGTGAAAGGATCCGGGGGGAAATACAAATTGCACGACTTCGTGAGCGCGATGTTGACAACAAAGTCAACATCAGTGAAGCCGAGATCGATAGCTATCTTCGCAATGAGGAAAATCAGGTGGGAGATGAGAAAAACGAGGAATATCTGGTCGCTCATATCCTCGTTTTAGTCCCGGAGGGCGGGAATGCTGACGAGATTCGGGCCAGGCGTGACGTGGTGGAGTCTGCGGTCGGACAACTGAAAGAGGGCGCCGACTTTGCACAAGTTGCGGCGGCTGTCTCAGATGCGCCGGATGCTTTAGAGGGCGGTTCATTGGGTTGGCGTAGCCCATCGCGGTTGCCTGAACTTTTTTTAGAGGCGGTCTCTGAGATGCGTATCGGTGAAGTGAGTGACGTGTTGCGCAGCGCGAATGGATTCCACATCGTCAAGCTAGTCGATAAACGCGGCATGGCGGCTGAGATCATTGTGCAGCAAACTCATGCGCAACATATTCTAATTCGGCTCAATGAACTCGTGTCTGAAGGTGACGCACTGCAAAGGCTCGCTGAACTCAGGAAACGTATAACGTTAGGTGCAGAGGACTTCGGTGAACTGGCACGCCAGCATTCAGATGACGCCAGCGCCGCTAGGGGTGGTGATCTGGGATGGTTGTCTCCGGGGGATACGGTTCCGGATTTCGAGAGAGCCATGGACATACTGGAGGCGGGCGAGGTAAGTGAGCCGGTGCGATCTCCCTTTGGATTTCACCTGATTAAAGTGGTAGAGCGGCGTGACGAAGATCTTTCGGAAGAGCGCCATCGCGTGATCGCCCGTCAAGCGATCCGACTGAGAAAAGCCGATGCTGCGTATCAAGACTGGATCAGGCAGCAGCGTGATAGAGCCTATGTCGAGTACCGGCTCGGGGAAAGCTAGCCTGCTGCCGGTCGTTTGTTGGCAAGTGTAGTATGCGCCATTGCCCGAGGAGAAGGTTTAGTCAAAACTTCTTGGTTGATCGCGTTTACGTCAATCGAATTGTTAGCGCCATCGCACCTACTCTTGGCGATCATCTCGTTGAGATCGGCCCCGGCTTTGGTGCCCTAACCGGGTTGCTACTCGATGTTGTCGGGCGCATGGATGCGATTGAGGTTGATCGTGATGCAGCGCGTTCGCTCGAGGACCGATTCGCGGATCGGCACTTGCGCGTTCATTGTGCCGATTTTCTCGAATTCGATCTGACTTCTCTTGGATCCAGTTTGCGGCTGGTTGGTAACCTTCCGTACCACATTTCAACGCCTATACTGTTCGCTGTCGACCAGTCACGCGCCTACGTGAAGGATTGTCACTTCATGCTTCAGAGGGAAGTGGTCGATCGAATGGTGGCGTTGCCCGCGACACCATCATACGGCCGGCTCACGGTCATGCTCCAATGGGGATGGGCGATAGAAAAGCTATTTGATGTTCCGCCTACTGTGTTTCGTCCCCAGCCAAAAGTCTGGTCATCGGTGGTGCGTCTGGTGCCTGAACGAACAGTCGAGGTTGTCAACGGAAGATTGTTTCATCGCATTGTTGAGGCTGCTTTCTCAAAACGTCGCAAAACACTGAGAAATGCGCTGCGTGAAATCGTCGAGGACGAAGATTTCGTAGTGTCGGATGTCGATCCGCAAAGGCGTGCCGAGACGCTCTCGTTGGCTGATTTTGCTGCGTTAGCGAACCAGCTGTCGGCGCGTCTTAACGCTTCTTCTGGATGAACTCGACTTTGTAGCCGTCCGGGTCTTCCACAAAAGCAATAACAGTGGTGCCGTGTTTCATTGGGCCGGCTTCGCGAGTTACTTTCCCGCCGCGCCCCTTGACCGCTTCACACGCCTTGTAAGCATCATCGACCTCCACTGCGATGTGGCCGTAACCGCTGCCGAGATCGTAGCTGTTGGTGTCCCAGTTGTGCGTTAATTCTAGAACGGCTTCATCCTTTTCATCGCCATAGCCGACGAAAGCTAAGGTGAATCGACCTTCGGGATAGTCGGACTGTCTGAGCAAACGCATTCCGAGCACTTCAGTATAAAACGCCGTCGAGCGCTTTAGGTCGCCGACGCGAAGCATGGTATGGAGAATTCTCATTTATGAATCCTGTTAAATTTCGACCAGTTCGAAATCTTCCTTGCGGGCACCGCATTCGGGGCAAACCCAGTTGATCGGGACGTCCTCCCAACGGGTTCCGGGCGGGATACCTTCTTCCGGAAGGCCAGTGGCTTCATCATAAATAAAGCCACAGATTAGGCACATATACGTCTTGTATTCGTGGTTTTCGGTTGCGGTCATTATTGCGTTTCTTTTCGTATAGAATGGTATTTTAAATCAATCGCGCGCGTCCCATTGCCGTGGCTGAAACACCGCCGATTGTCCTGACTTTCGCAGCAAGCGATCCAAGCGGCGGAGCGGGAATTCAGGCTGACCTACTGACGCTTGCGAGTCTGGGCTGTCACCCGCTCTCGGTGGTCACGGCGATCACCGTTCAGGACACGATCGGCGTGGAGGACATCCTGCTGATTGACGCGGACTGGATCGTCGATCAGGCCCGTTGTGTCCTTGAGGATGTGTCGGTCGATGCATTCAAAGTTGGAGTGATCGGAAGCGTAGAGGCAGCCGCCGCAATTGCCGAAGTTGTTTCAGATTATCCCGAAGTGCCGCTGGTAATCGATCCGGTATTGGCCTCTGGTCGCGGCGACGAACTTGCAGCCGAAGACCTGTTAAGCGCTTTGTGTGAGTTGCTGTTGCCACAAACGAAAGTACTCACACCAAATAGTCACGAGGCACGACGGCTAGCTATGCTTGATGCGGACGAGAGCGAGGATCTTGCACCGGACGAGTGCGCGTTCAGGCTGCTCGAAATGGGGCCCGAATATGTACTAGTGACCGGGACACATGAAAATACAGCCGAAGTAACGAATTCGCTTTACGCCAGAGACGGTCTGGTGCGTTCGGACAGTTGGCAGCGCTTGCCCGGCTCTTTCCATGGCTCCGGTTGTACGCTGGCCGCTGCTTTGGCCGCGAATTTGGCGCTCGGGTTAGATGTTCCCTCCGCTGCACGTGGTGCCCAAGAATTCACTTGGCAGGCGCTAAAATTTGCGTATCGAGCGGGCATGGGACAACTTGTTCCGGATCGTTTTTTCTGGGCCAACGATGACGAAACATAGCCGCGTTAGTGGAGTTTACGCGATCACGCCGGAAATCGAAGACACCAGCGAACTGGTTAAGAGAGGCACCGCGGCCTTGGTCGGTGGTATCCGGATTATTCAATACCGCAATAAGACCGGGTCTGCCAGTCTGCGCCGTGAGCAGTGCCTCGCGTTGCTCGAGAGACTACGTGGCGTTGGTGGCACACTGATCGTCAATGACGACATAAACCTAGCTTTCGATGTGCAGGCAGACGGTGTTCACCTAGGAAAAGACGATGAATCATTCGCCGATGCTCGTCATAAGCTCGGTGATAACAAGATCATTGGTGTTTCTTGCTACAATGATTTTGCCCGGGCACGTGCACTGCAGGCGGCCGGCGCTGACTATATCGCCTTCGGGAGCTTCTTCCCGTCGGTGACCAAGCCCACTGCCGTTGGCGCTTCCATTGATTTATTGGTTCGTGCGAAGGCCGAATTAAAAGTCCCTGTGGTCGCCATCGGCGGAATTAACAAAGAAAATGCCGGCGACCTGATCAATGCTGGCGCCGATGCGATCGCAGTATTGAGTGCGCTTTTTCTCGTGGATGACGTTGAACAGGAAGCCGAGTTTTTCTCAAGCTTGTTCGCCGACCGTCACTTGCAGTGCCAACATTAAGAACCCCATGTCCAGCAGCAACCAGCAAATATTTGAGCGAGCCAACCAGTTGATTCCCGGCGGGGTCAATTCACCGGTTCGTGCCTTTGGGTCCGTAGGTGGAATACCGCCGACGATAGCGAGAGGTTCAGGACCTCGCATCTGGGACGTCGAGGGCAACGAGTACATTGATTATGTCGGCTCGTGGGGGCCATTGATTGTTGGCCATGGCCACCCCGAGGTGGTGCAGGCGGTCAACGCGACTGCCCTGAATGGTCTAAGTTTCGGGGCACCGACTGAGCTCGAGGTTGAGATGGCTGAATTGCTTACTCGCACGTTGCCTTCGGTTGAGCAAGTGCGTCTGGTCAGTTCCGGTACCGAGGCGACGATGAGCGCCATCCGGCTGGCGCGTGGTTTTACCGGACGATCGAAGATCGTGAAATTCGAAGGCTGTTACCATGGACACGCCGATTCCCTATTGGTTAAGGCGGGTTCGGGCGCCTTGACTTTTGGCCAGCCCAGTTCTGCCGGCGTACCGCGAGAGGTGACCGCCCATACGTTGGTGCTGGATTACAACGATAGTGAGATGCTTGAAACCGTGTTTCGCGACAGCGGCGCGGAAATCGCGGCAGTCATAGTGGAACCTATTGCCGGCAACATGAACTTGGTGAGGGCGACCCCCGAATTCCTGCAAACCATGCGAACTTTGTGTACGGATTATGGATCCGTGTTGATCTTTGACGAGGTCATGACGGGGTTTAGGGTTGGTCTGCAAGGTGCGCAAGGTCTGTACGGAATCAAACCGGATTTGACGACGCTTGGAAAGGTCATTGGCGGCGGCATGCCAGTTGGAGCGTTCGGCGGGCGGCGTGATGTGATGCAGAAAATCGCTCCGCTTGGCCCTGTTTACCAGGCGGGAACCCTGTCAGGCAACCCAATCGCAGTGGCTGCTGGGCTCGCCACGCTCAAACTGGTTGCGGCCCCTGGTTTTTTTGAAAGGCTGTCAGCGACGACGACGCAGTTCGTTGAAGGGCTGTCCCGCATTGCATCGGAAGCGAATCAAAACTTCAGCTCGCAGTCGGTTGGGGGCATGTTCGGTTTGTATTTTCGGTCGCTTGCCCCGCAATCCTTTTCGCAGGTCATGGAAGCGGACCGCGAAAAGTTCAACCGTTTTTTTCATCTGATGCTCGAACGCGGAATCTCGATCGCCCCTTCGGCTTTCGAAGCGGGTTTTGTTTCCGCGGCGCACGGAACAGGCGAACTGGAAGTAACCTTCGAGGCTGCCCGCCAGGCGTTCAATTTACTCGGGCACTAATGTAAACCGGAAATGTACTCGGCAAGCGCCTTGATCTCCTCATCGCTAAGCCTGGACGCAACGGTGCGCATCATTGCGTTGATATCGTTGTCGCGAGATCCGGCCCGAAATGCGCGCAGTTGTGCAGCTGTGTATTCGGCATGCTGTCCCGAGACACTTGGATACTGTGGGGGAATTCCGGAGCCGTCGGGCGAGTGGCACGCTGAGCAAGCGGCAACCCCTTTTTCGGCGATGCCCGCTCGGTACAGTTGCTGGCCGGTCATAGCCAGACCCACGTCGACGGCCATGCCTTGTTTGGCTGTCTGCCCAGAGTAGTAAGCTGACACGTTGCGCATGTCCTGCTCCGACAGGCTGACGATCATACCCAACATGATTGCGTTTGGACGGGCCCCCGACTTGTACTCAGCGAGTTGTTTATAGAGGTAATCGGCGTGCTGTCCAGCCAGATTGGGGTTTGTGCTCAACGGGCTATTGCCATCGATACCATGGCACGCGGCACAGATCTTGGTGGCAATTTGTTTGCCTGCGGCGGCGTCGCCGCGTTCCGCAGCGAAAGCAGCTGCTGGCATTGTCAACGTGACCAATAACGCAATGAAGCGGATCATTAGAGCGAACTCCCAAATTTTTTTTCAGACCCTCCCTGAGGGCCAGTTCAGCGCATAATTGTAGCCGAAGCATTCGTCGTGACCTTGCAACTGCATCAGGCGACATTTTTTAAGTCCGCCGAAAAACTGACGCAATTGCCCGAAGAAAGCAGCGCAGAGGTGGCTTTTGCCGGCCGATCCAATGCCGGCAAGTCGAGCGCGTTAAATGCCCTAACCGGCCGTCGCAGGCTGGCAAATGTGAGCAAGACCCCGGGGCGCACACGACTGATCAACTTCTTCGCGATTGACCGCGGCACTTTTCTTGTTGATCTTCCGGGCTACGGCTATGCGCAAGTGCCGGGCGAAATGAAGCGGCAGTGGGCGCGCCTTCTGACGGGCTACTTGAGCCAGCGAGGGCAGATTTGCGGGCTTGTTGTGGTCATGGATATTCGCCATCCGATGACGCCGCTCGATTTACAGCTGCTTGACTGGTTTGCCGCAACCGGCAAACCCGTGCATGTCCTACTGACCAAAGCAGACAAGTTGTCGCATTCGCGGGCAGTCACCCAGTTGCGAAAGGTTGAGGAAATACTTTCAAAGGACTATCCGGGTTGTTCCGTCCAGATGTTTTCGAGCAGCAACAAGTTCGGCGTGCAGAAAGCGCAACGGGTAATCGAAGGATGGTTGTCTGCTTAGGAGGCGGTCGGACAGTAGAATAAAAGTCCCGGGCGGCTTCGCAACACGCCCGGGGAGAGAAGAGCCTTAATTTGTTTAAGGCACCCGCTCAGGGAGGAAAGCGGGAGACTCATCGTCTGAGCTTATAGAGTACCAATGGCCCAAGAAAGTTCCGCATTTTCCCCTTAGACCCAGATTTTTGAATGTAACTGTCTATAAATGTTGAAGGAAACAGAATGAATGTATATGGCAAGTTTCCTGTTCGGCGAATGCGCCGAAATCGGCGTGATGCATTCTCTAGGCGACTTGTGCGGCAGAGCGTGCTCACCGTGGATGACCTGATCTACCCTGTTTTTGTCATAGATGGGGATAATCGGCGTGAAGCGGTCGCCTCGATGCCCGGCGTGGAGCGCATGACCCCGGACCAGTTGCTGCGCATCGCGGAACACTGTCTTTCCCTCGGAATTCCGGCGATGGCCCTTTTCCCCGTTGTCAATCAGTCCCTTAAGACGCCATTGGCGGAGCAGGCTTATAACGAGGCCGGCTTGGTTCCAAGAGCTGTTCGGGAACTAAAGAAACATTTTCCCGAGCTCGGCGTCATTACTGACGTTGCGCTTGATCCCTATACCAGCCACGGTCAGGACGGATTGCTTGGGGCTGATGGCTATGTAATGAACGATGAAACCGTCGAGGTACTGGTTAAACAGGCCATTATTCATGCGCAGGCCGGGGCCGATATCGTAGCTCCGTCGGACATGATGGACGGCCGGGTTGGCGCCATACGCAGGGTGCTTGACGAAAACGGGCATGCGCGGGTGCGGGTCCTGGCCTATGCGGCCAAGTACGCATCGAGTTTCTATGGCCCATTCCGTGATGCGGTCGGATCAGCGACAAACCTCGGTAGTGGCAGCAAGGACACTTACCAAGTCGATCCAGCTAATTCAGACGAGGCGCTTTGGGAAGTCGGGCTCGACTTGCAGGAGGGCGCAGACATGGTCATGGTCAAACCGGGCATGCCGTATTTGGATATCGTCCACCGCGTCAAAACCGAATTCATGGTGCCGACGTTGGTCTATCAGGTCAGCGGCGAGTTCGCTATGCTGAAAGCTGCCTTTCAGAATGGTTGGCTTGACGAGCAGCGTTGCATGCTCGAGGCGCTGGTCGCTTTCAAACGCGCCGGTGCCGATGCCGTGTTGACGTACTTTGCGCTAGATGCTGCTGCGCAGCTTCGCAAACTCGCTTGACTGTGCGTTGCGCTGGAATCTGCGGTTGCCGGAGGTCACTTTTGAGTTCATGCACGTCCAGTACCCGGTCAGCTGCTGCCGTCGACTACTGAGCTGCGCTGCTGCATCGCCGCTACTGATTCCACGCCGGCATGGCGCATTGGGCGGCCGTTTGAAGTGTTCCGAAGGCTCAGGCGCAAATCGTCACGGGCGAACACAGAAATTCTGAAATCGACTTCTTCAGTGCTGACCAGGAACGAAACAATGACCGCAGGCGCCGTCCCCCGAAAGAAGCTTCGCTGGCACTGTTTGTAGTCGAAGCCCGTTCTTAAGATAAATAACTCTACATCCTTTGGACTGTCGGTGAACAGGTGCAGGTCAATGTCACAATAACGTCCGGCGGTGCCTTCCAGCACGGGCCCTGAAAGCCGTGGATTAAAACGTTCAAGGGTTTGCATCATTTTCAGCGCTCGGGCTCGCAGGTGAGCCAGTCGCAAGGCCTGTTCATCTGCTTGATACAACTGCAAGTAGCTGTGAAGTGCGACCTCTACCTCCTCGTTACTAGGCAGACTTCGGCGGTCCGTCGCGCCGGCTTGCCGTGCGGCTTTTCGTTTGGCTAATGCGAGATTCTCGATGCCATCGACGGCCATCAGACGCGCCGCCAGATGAGCGATCCGAGAGCGAAGTTGCCGACTGGTAGAGTGACCTCGAGCCATTTAAGGAAAGCGTACCGACCCTTAATAGAGCTGGTTGTTTATTTCTTCGCTCGGTTTTGCTTGCTCGGTGCGAAACAGGAAGCCTGCGCCGGGTTCGGGCGGGACGTTCTCATGATAGAAATACTCGATGATCTGGTTCGACGCAGTCGAATCTCGAAGCCCCGTCTCAGGATTGATCGCGAATGCGGCAACACCTTCAGGTGCAATCGGGATTTCCTCGCGTTGCCCTCGGAGCGCGGTCGCCATGTAGGTTACCCACATTGGCAGAGCCGTCTTAGCACCCGTTTCAAACTCGCCGAGTGATTTGGGAATATCGTGTCCTACCCAGGCGACGGCAACCAGATGGCGTTGAAAGCCGGAAAACCATGCGTCCATTTGATCGTTGGTGGTGCCGGTCTTGCCGGCGAGATCGACCCGACCAAGCGACATGGCGCGCGCGCCGGTTCCACCACGAATTACGTCCTGCATCATGTTGAACATGATGAACGCGTTGCGCGAATCAATCACTCGTTCCGCACTTTCGCCGGCAATTGGCGGTGCAGCGCTTCCCAAAACGTTGCCTTGCCGGTCTTCGATGCGCTCGATGAAATACGGCGAAATCTGATAGCCCCCATTCGCGAAAACGGCATAACCGGTGGCCAATTCCAGCGGCGTAACCGAACCCGCGCCAAGGGCCATGGTGAGATAAGCAGGATGTCTGCGCGGATCAAAGCCGAACCGGGTCAGGTAAGCTTGGGCATATCTCGGTGTGATTGCCTGAAGTATGCGGATCGACACCAAGTTCTTCGATTTTGTCAGAGCGGTCCGCATCCGGATGGGCCCCGAAAAAGTGCCATCGAAATTCTTTGGCTCCCATGGTATGGCACCCGTTTCGCTGGCGTCGATGGTGATTGGAGCGTCGTTGATAATGGTGGCAGGAGTGAAGCCTTTTTCCAGTGCCGCGGAATAGATAAATGGCTTGAAACTCGATCCTGGTTGGCGCCGTGCCTGGGTAACGTGGTTGAACTTGTTGCGATCAAAATCGAAGCCACCGACGAGCGAGCGAATTGCCCCGGTATCGGCATCGACGGACACGAATGCGCCCTCGACCTGTGGTAGCTGCGTGACCGACCAACCTGTCTCCGAATCATTACTAACCCGGATGAGAGCCCCCCGTTTTAGTCGGGTTTTCGGCGGTGCAGCCCGACCAATCATCGGCTCGGCAAACGCCAAACCCTCCCCGACGACTGTGATACGTTCGCCCCCCTTTCGATATGCTGTTATAGACTTCTGGGAGATATCGAGAACGATGGCTGGAAGAATGCCGTCGCTTTCCGCTTCGTCCTGAAGCGCATCTTCGAGTTGTTCGTCAGTGACATTTTTAGGCAGATCGAAATATCCCTCTGCGCCGCGGTAACCTTGTCGCTCATCGTATTCGAGCATTCCGCGCCGAAGAGCGGTATAGGCCGCATCCTGATGTTTTTTCGAAAGTGTCGTATAGACGCGGAAACCTCGCGTGTAAGAGTCTTCCTTGTAGGCATCGAATATAGCTTGGCGCACCATTTCCGAGAAGTGTTCAGCGCGAGTAGAGTAAGTTGTGCTCTGGGCTGCTACCGTGAGCTGCTTTTCCTCGGCGGTTTTGAATTGTTCGGCGTCAATTTGGCCCAGTTCGAGCATGCGCCGCAACACGTAATGTTGGCGTTGCTTTGCCCGAGACATATTGGCCACGGGGTTGTATCTGGAAGGCGCCTTGGGCAGGCCGGCCAACATCGCGATTTCTGCCAAGTCCGCATCTGCGAGCGATTTGCCAAAGTAAACCAGGGCGGCAGCCCCAAACCCGTAGGCTCGCTGGCCAAGGTAGATCTGATTGATATAGATCTCGAGAATCTGGTCCTTGGTCAAGTTCCGTTCGATCTTGAAGGCAAGCAGGGCCTCGTTGAATTTACGCTTGAGGGTCTTTTCGGAGGTCAGGAAGAAATTGCGCGCGACCTGCATGGTGATCGTGCTGGCACCTTGCCGGGCACTGCCAGCGGCAAAATTAGCCAAGGCGGCGCGTAACACGCCGATGTAATCAACGCCGCCGTGCTCGTAGAAGCGCTCATCCTCGGCCGCAATGATGGCCTGTTTCAGTTTCTCGGGCGTATCCTCAATTTTGACGTAGGCGCGACGCTCCTCCCCGAATTCGCCTATCAACTCACCTTCAGCACTGTAGATTTGAAGGGGGATCTTCGGTTGGTAGGCTGCCAGAGCCTCAATAGAGGGCAGCCGTGGATAGGCAATAACTGCCGCGTAGCCGAGCAGAAGCAGACCGGCAACGCACATCGCGGCAAACGCCGTCAGCGGGTAGAACCACCAGCGGGAGCTCATATATCGGAAGTGACGGCCATCAGACCTGGACATGAAACGGCCACATTATATAGACCCGGGATCGCGTGGAGGCGAGGAAGGCAGTGTTTTTGCTTTACTTGCGCTAGAGTTGTTGCTAGGGTTTAATGTAAATTATCGGTAATTCTGCCTAACCGGCCTATGCTCAAAGGAAAATTGGAGTTTAACACAGACCTTTTCAGCGCCCTCATCAGGCCGAAAACGCCGCCGGTGATTGGCGTCGACATCAGTTCTTCGGCAGTAAAGATGGTGGAATTGTCCGGTGCTGGCAAGGGTCAATATCGCCTCGAGCGCTACACCATTGAAGCTCTGCCGCATGAGGCCGTGGTTGACGGCAACATCATGAATCTGGAGCAGGTTGGCGATTCGGTTCGACGCGCCTGGAAGCGTATGGGGACGCGCATCAAGACCTTGGCCATGGCGGTTCCGTCTGCGGCCGTCATCACCAAGAAAATTGTTCTCGACGGAGGGCAGTCCGAGGACGAAATGGAAGCCCAAGTCGAGGCCGAGGCTAACCAATATATTCCGTTTGCGTTGGAAGAAGTTGATCTGGACTTCCAGGTTCTAGGGCCAGACCCCAATGATCCTGAGCAAGTCGAAGTCATGCTGGCGGCAGCCCGCAAGGAGAAGGTCGAGGATCGGGTGGCGGTCGCCGAGACAGTCGGTCTGAAGACGGTGGTCATGGACATCGACGCGTTTGCTGCTCAGAACGCCCTTGAGTTGATGATGGCAGAACTGCCCGATGGTGGCCATGATCAGACCATTGCGTTAGTCGATATCGGCGCAACGATAATGAATGTCAACGTCCTAATTAATAACCAGTCTGTGTACATGCGCGAACAGCCGTTCGGGGGCGCTCAGCTTACGCAAGAGATCATGCGCGCCTTTGGGATGTCGATGGAAGAAGCCGAGGTGGCCAAGCGTCAGGGCAACTTGCCAGACAACTATCAGGGTGACGTGCTGGCACCGTTTATGGATACGCTGGGGCTTGAGGTTGTGCGTGCATTGCAGTTTTTCTTTACTTCGACGCAGTACAGCCAAGTCGACCAGCTTTTCTTGTCAGGCGGTACTGCCAGCATTCCTGATCTAGCGGAAGTGGTGGCAGAGCGCACCCAAGTCACGACCGCCATCGCCAATCCATTTTCGGGAATGGAGATACCCGGCCGCATCAAGCGTGCACAGCTGCTCGTCGATGCACCCTCATTGATGGTGGCTTGTGGGCTTGCGTTACGGAGGTTCGACGCGTGATACCTATTAATTTACTACCGTACCGTGCCGAACGTCGCAAGGAACTTCAGAAACAGTTCGCGATTCTTGCTGCATTAGTCGCGCTAATTGCAGGCATTGTGTGGTTTCTTGGCCACTCATTCCTCGAGGGAAAGATCAACAATCAGAACGAGCGCAACAAGTTTCTGGAAACAAAAATCGCGGAACTCGACAAGAAAATTGCCGAGATCAATAAACTCAAATCGCAAACTCAAGCCTTGCTGGCGCGCAAGCGAGTGGTTGAAACGCTGCAGAGTAATCGAACCGAAAGCGTTCGATTGCTCGACCAGCTGGTACGTCAATTGCCGGAAGGTGTGCATCTTAGCTCGATCAAACAGACAGGCAAGAACGTCAGCATTGTCGGGTTTGCAACTTCGAATTCACGCGTCTCGACCTTGATGCGCAATTTCGACGCTTCACCTTGGCTCGAGGCACCCAGGTTGATCCAGATTAAGGCGTCGAAACCAAGAGGCAGCAGTGTCACTCTCAACGAGTTTAGCTTGACTGTTCAGCTGGCCCGACCCGAAGAGGAACAGGCGGCTTCGACCCCCAGCGACAACCGCAAAAAGTCTTAGGGCGCAATCACCATGACACTTGACGATCTTCGCAGACTCGACCCGAGTGAAATCGGGTCATGGCCAGTCTTGCCAAAACTGGTTGCACTATTGCTGCTATTGATTGCCGTGATCTTTGCAGGTTACTGGTTTGATTGGCGACATCAGGTTCAAGAATTGGAGACGGCGCGTCAAAAAGAAGATCAATTGAGAACCAATTTTCTCGCCAAGCAAAAACAGGCGGTCAACCTCGACGCCTACCGGGAACAATTGGCGATCATTGAGCAGGAGTTTGGCGAGATGCTCAAGCAACTGCCGAACAAATCTGAAATGGAAGGCTTGCTCACTGACATCAATCAGGCTGGACTTGGTCGCGGGCTTCAATTTGTTCTCTTCAAGCCGGCGCGACAGGAGGCAATGTCAGAGTTCTACGCCGAGCTACCAATTAGCATCAAGCTCACGGGCAACTATCATGAGGTGGGAGCCTTCGCCAGCGACGTTGCTCAGCTGCCGCGGATTGTTACACTGAGCAACATCGAACTCAAAAAAAACAGAGAAGGCTTGCTCGAAATGGATGCCACTGCGCGAACCTACCGCTATCTTGACGAAGCGGAGATTGCGGCGCAGCGCAAGGCAGCGCGTGGTGCTGACAACAAGAGGCGGCGGCGGTGAGACGAGTCACTTTGGCACTGGTTTGCGGCGCAAGCTTGTTGTTGCACGGGTGCGGCAGCGAAGAATTTGCGGATTTGAACGAGTTCATGGAGAACTCGAAGAAGGATTTGCGAGGCCGCGTCGAACCGCTTCCTGAGATAAAGCAGTTTGAGCCGTTTGCCTACAGTGCATTTGATTTGCCAGACCCGTTCAGGCCGCGTGATCTCGAAACAGCCGCCGCAGGTAAAGCGGGAACGGGGCCGGCTCCGGACCAAAACCGGCGCAAGGAAACACTTGAAGCGTTCCCCCTTGAGAGCCTCAAAATGGTGGGCACGCTGGAGCGTAGTCGGGTCCGTTACGCACTTATAAAGACGCCGGACAACAATTTGTACAAAGCCAAGGTCGGAAATTACATGGGCCAGAATTTTGGAATTGTCACGGCAGTTAGTGAGACGGTGGTTACCTTGAAAGAAGTTGTCCAGGATCCGGCGAACGGTGGTTGGAGTGAGCGATCTGCCAGTTTGCAATTGCTGGAGCAATAGGAGCGAAAGAATATGCTGCGTACAAGAATTCTGCCCGCTTTGCTGATGGCCGGCATGTTGTCGGTGTTGCAAAATGCGTGGAGCCAGGATAGCCAGGCCACGAATGCGATTCAGGCCCTGGAGGTGGCGTCGAAGGCAGACAAGGTCATCGTCAAAATGTCGCTGGCGAAACCCATTACCTCGGAGCCGATTAGTTTCGCGCTGAATAATCCCCCTCGCATTGCGCTTGATTTTGCGGATACCTCAAATGCGCTAGGTCGCAGCGTTCAGGACGTTGGCCAGGGTGGCTTGCGATCGATTCGTCTGGGACAGTCGGGCGGCCGGACGCGGGTGGTGTTCACTATGATGTCTTCGACTCCATACGTCACCCGAGTGCAGGGCAATACCGTTGAGGTTGTGCTGGATGCGGCAAGTGCAACTGCAGCCGCAGCTACTGGCTCAGCAGAAACAGTTTCCTTTGCCAAAGGCGAAGCTGCGCCACACAGCATTCGGGATGTGCATTTTCAGCGTGGTCGTAATGGCGAGGCGAAGGTCATCGTCGATCTGTCCGATAGCAAGACGGGCATTGATTTGCGCCGCGACGGACGCAAGATCATCGTTGACTTCCTCGATACCGAATTGCCGCCGGCGCTGGAGCGACGCTACGACGTCACCGACTTCGGAACGATGGTTGACGGCTTTGACGTCGAAGCGATTGGCTCAACAGTACGCTTGAGTCTCATGCCAGTAGGTCGATGGGAACATTCGGCTTATCAGGCAGATAACCGTTTTGTCGTTGAGGTAAAAACCGTTACGGACGAGGACCTTAAGGCTGCGAGAACCAAGGAGCAAAAGTTCGAGGGCGAGAAGTTGTCTCTCAATTTCCAGAACATCGAAGTACGTTCCGTGCTGCAAGTGCTCGCTGACTTTACCGGCTTAAACATCATTACCAGTGATACGGTTGGTGGCAACCTGACGCTGCGGTTAAAAGACGTTCCGTGGGATCAGGCGCTGGATATCATCCTGACAGCTAAAGGCCTCGACATGCGTGAGACAGGTAATGTCATCTGGATCGCGCCACGTGACGAACTGGCAACGAAGGAAAAGCTCGAACTTGAGGCGCAGCAAGCAATTGCGGATCTGGAACCGATGCTCACGGAGAGCTTTCAGCTGAACTATCAGCAAGCAGAGGACATCAAGAAAATTCTTGGCAGTGGTGAGCAAGGACTGCTCTCAAGGCGCGGCAGTGCCGTCGTTGATGCGCGGACCAATACGATCTTTGTTCAGGATATTGCCGAGAAGCTGGACGGCGTGCGGGCGTTGATCCAGCAGATTGACGTGCCGGTTCGGCAGGTGCTGATCGAGGCGCGAATCGTCGAAGCCAGCGACACATTCAGCCGCAATCTCGGTGTGCGATTTGGCTATCATGACGTGTCTCCGAGTGGCAACGCGGCGATCGGCGGAGGCCTTCTTGATACCGGCTTCCACACCGGTCAGTCGACAACCACGCCGAACTTTCTGGCTGACTCGATGTTCTGGAACAACCCTGCGCCCGGCACTGCTGGAGGTGCCGCTCCGGGTCAGTTCTCGCTGATCCTAATGAATGACGCCATGTCAAAGTTTCTTAATCTTGAATTGACGGCCGCCGAGACGGATGGGTTATCCAAGACCATTTCCAGCCCGCGCGTGATCACGGCGAACAATATAGAGGCGACGATCGAGCAGGGTGAGGAAATACCTTTTCAGCAAGCGACCAGCAGCGGTGCAACCAGCGTATCGTTTCGCAAGGCGACACTGAGCCTTAAAGTCACGCCGCGGATCACGCCTGACGAGAATGTACACTTGAAACTGCAAGTCAATAAGGACAGCAGGGGAGCACCGACTGCGGCAGGACCTACCATCAACACCAAGGCGGTTACAACAGAAGTATTGGTAGAGAATGGCGGAACGGTCGGTATTGGTGGCATTTTCACGCAGGATCAAAACGAGACAACCAATCAGGTGCCGTTGTTGGGTGACATTCCCCTGCTTGGCTGGTTGTTTAAGCAAAACCTTAAAATCAACGACAAGACGGAACTGCTGATATTTGTGACACCCAGGCTGGTGTCGGAAAAAACAGCCGTCCGCTGATCTTTCAAGGCTTTTTTCTTGGCCCGCATCGGTTTCGATGTGGGCCGCGTTCGTTAGAATGCCGGAATGGCAAGCTATTTACGGAGCCGTTCGGGCAAATCTTCGCCCACCATCGCCGGGAATATTTTCCTAGTCGGAATGATGGGGGCGGGCAAGACGTCCGTCGGGCGTGTCTTGGCAAAGCGACTGGGTAAGGCTTTTTACGATTCCGACCACGTCATCGAAGAGCGAACAGGCGTTCGCATACCCGTTATTTTCGACATTGAAGGTGAGGAAGGCTTTCGTTCCCGGGAGCGTGCCGTTATTGAGGAGTTGACGGAGCAACACAATATTGTTCTGGCAACGGGTGGGGGCGCGGTGCTCGACGCTGAAAATCGCCGCCGACTGCACGAACGTGGCATTGTGGTTTATCTTCGAGCCGCTGTTCGTGAACTGATCAATCGCACGCGGCACGATAAGAACCGACCGCTACTTCAGACCGGTGACCCGCATGCGCGCATTAGCGCGATTTACCAGCAACGTGATCCCTTATACAAGGAGGTTGCGCACCTGATAATCGAGACCGGCAGCCCGAGCCTGCATTCATTAGTCATTCGTCTCGAGGGCCAGCTTGCGGCTTATCAGTCACAAATGGCTAAATCTACGCAATAGGATCCAATGCAAACGCGGACTCTAAAGGTCAGTCTGGGCAGCAGAAGTTATCCGATCGTCATCGGCGAAGGCCTCCTGGATGATGGCCGGCTGATCGCTGCGCATCTTCAAAGTGACCGAGCCGTGGTAGTGACCAATGAAACCGTGGCGCCGCTGTTTCTCGAACGCATCGAGAGAAGTTTGCGCGAGGTGAGTGTCGATTTGCTCGCTATAACATTACCCGACGGCGAGCAATACAAGACTTGGGAAACGCTAAACACTATCTTTGATGCTTTGTTGGCGGCACGGTGCGACCGAACCACCACAATTATCGCGCTTGGTGGCGGCGTCATCGGTGATGTGGCAGGCTTCGCTGCGGCGACCTACCAGCGTGGCATTTCGTACATTCAGATACCGACAACACTGCTTGCCCAGGTTGATTCGTCGGTTGGTGGCAAGACTGCGATCAATCACCCGCTCGGGAAAAACATGATCGGCGCCTTCTATCAACCGCGTTTGGTCGTTGCCGATACTGCCACGCTGGCAAGCCTTCCCCCGCGTGAGCTCTCTGCCGGCTTGGCGGAGGTGATCAAATACGGCGCGATCATGGACGCCGGTTTCTTCGCATGGCTCGAACAAAACATGGAACGCTTGGTTGCCCGCGAGCCGGAAGTTTTGGCTGATGCGGTCGAGGTGTCCTGTCGTTGTAAGGCGCAAATTGTTGCGGCGGATGAGCGCGAGGCCGGAAGACGCGCTGTGCTCAATTTCGGGCATACCTTCGGACACGCGATCGAAGCTGGTCTTGGCTTCGGAAATTGGCTGCACGGGGAAGCGGTCGCTGCTGGAATGGTGCTGGCGGCCAAATTGTCCGCGCGGCAAGGCGACATCAGCGACCAAGACGTGAGTCGCTTGGAAGCGCTCCTCGAGCGGGCCGGTTTGCCGATCACGGCACCGTCGCTTGGCGCGGCCCGCTACCTAAAGCTGATGGGGTATGACAAGAAGGTACACAAAGGCAAGCTCAGGCTGGTGTTGCTGAGGTCGATCGGCGCAGCTTATCTGACGGGCGATTTTTCATTGGCAAAGCTGACCCAGTTGCTGGAGGAAATTACCGGGCATGACTGAGCTGGCGCCGTATGCGGCCACGTCACGGGCCTCGCGCGGGCGCCGCATTGCCGAGCCTGCTCCGGAAGGTCGCAGCGAGTTCCAGCGTGACCGTGATCGCATTGTTCACTCAACGGCGTTTCGACGGCTCGAATACAAGACCCAGGTATTTGTGAACCATGAGGGCGATCTGTTTCGTACCCGTCTGACCCATAGTATCGAGGTCGCTCAGATCGCCAGGTCGATTGCGCGCAACCTAGCGCTCAACGAAGACCTCGTGGAGAGTGTTGCTTTGGCGCATGATCTTGGTCATACGCCGTTCGGTCACAGTGGACAAGATGCGCTGAATGAATGCATGCACGAGCACGGTGGATTCGAGCACAATTTGCAGTCGTTACGTGTCGTTGACTTGCTGGAACAGCGCTATGGCGCATTCGATGGCCTGAATCTTTGCTTTGAAACACGGGAAGGTATTCTCAAACACTGCTCGCGTACCAATGCGCGTAAACTCGGCGATGTCGGCGAACGCTTTCTACTTAACCACCGACCTTCTCTCGAGGCTCAGCTAGCAAATTTCGCCGACGAGATCGCTTACAACAACCACGATGTCGACGATGGATTGCGTTCGGGGCTGATCACCCTGGACGATCTCAGTGCCGTCCCCGTTTTTGCCGTACATCTTGAGCAAGTCCGGCGCGAATTTCCTGAACTGCTTGACCGACGCCTGATCCACGAGACGGTACGGCGCATGATCAACCGGTTCGTTACTGATCTGACTAACGAGAGCAGGTGCCTCATCTCTGATTACGCCCCGACCGATATCGAAGCCGTTCGCCGCGCGCCGCCGTTAATCTCGTTCAGCGCGGAAGTGAAGCGGCTGCAGCAGGAATTGCAGTCTTTTTTGAGGGGCAGGCTCTATCGGCATTATCGCGTGCAGCGCATGGCCAATAAGGCTAAACGCGTCGTCCGCGAGCTGTTTTCGGCTTTCATGGAAGAAACGCAGTTATTGCCGCCTGACTATCGGGATCGTGCCAAGTTCGATGCCCCTCGGGCCATTGCTGATTACATTGCGGGCATGACCGACCGGTACGCGATCAAGGAACATCGTCGAATTTTTGCCATCGACATGTTCTGAGCTGCCAGGCCGCTCGGTCACGCCCTTTATTGATTAACGACGGTCGATGGCGGTACCATATCTAGCTTTGCGGCAGATCCGGCTTCGGGCCGGATTTGGCGTCTCTGGGGGGCGATCCCCGGCTTCAGCTTGCTGTGGCCAAAAAGATACGAAGAGGCAAAACCGTGGTTCATCCGACAGTTCCCACAGCCCAGGGGCTTTACAACCCGCGTAACGAACACGACGCTTGCGGCGTTGGTTTTATTGCGCATATTAAGGGCGAGAAAAGTCATGTCATCGTTGAGCATGGGCTGGAGATTCTAGACAATCTGACGCATCGCGGTGCAACCGGCTACGATCCGTTGCTAGGGGATGGGGCGGGTATACTGCTGCAGATTCCTGACGCATTCCTGCGCCGGGAATGTGAAAAGCTAGGAATTTCTCTTCCTCAGTCGGGTAGCTATGGGGTCGGTATGGTGTTTCTGCCAACCGACGTGGCAGCGCGCGCGCGCATCGAGGAGCTAATCAAGAAATATGTCGAAGCAGAGGGCCAGGCATTGCTTGGCTGGCGGGAGGTTCCAGTCGACAACAGCGGTTTGAGTGCGGCAACGATCGAAGTCGAACCAATCATTCGCCAGGTTTTTATCGGCCGAGGCGGAAACTGCGCCGATATTGATGCCTTCGAGCGCAAGCTGTTTGTAATCCGAAAGCAGTTTGAGCATGCGGTGACGGCAGAAAATTGTGCCGATGGAAAACAGTTTTATGTGCCTTCCTTGTCAGCGCGCACCATTGTCTACAAAGGCATGTTGCTGGCGAAACAGGTCGGCGAATATTACCTCGATCTCGCGGATCCGGATCTGACGTCCTGCCTTGCGCTGGTGCACCAGCGCTTCTCAACCAACACCTTTCCGAGTTGGGATCTGGCACACCCGTTCAGAATGATCGGTCATAACGGCGAAATCAACACGCTGCGCGGTAACCTCAACTGGATGCACGCGAGGCACTCGGCGCTTTCCTCGGAGTTATTCGGCGATGATCTCGAAAAGATCTGGCCGCTTATCGACGAAGGGCAGTCCGACTCGGCCTGTTTCGACAACGCGCTCGAATTACTCGTGCTCGGCGGTTACTCGCTGGCACATGCCATGATGCTGCTCATTCCGGAGGCCTGGGCTGGTAATCCATTGATGGACGAGAAGCGGCGTGCTTTCTACGAATACTATGCACCCGTCATGGAGCCTTGGGATGGCCCGGCAGCGGTCGCCTTTACTGACGGTCGCCAGATTGGCGCGACGCTTGACCGTAATGGTCTGCGTCCGGCTCGTTACGTTGTCACCAAAGATGATTTTGCGATCATGGCCTCGGAGGTCGGCGTGCTGCCGGTCGCCGAGGAAAACATCGCTCAAAAATGGCGACTGCAACCTGGCAAGATGTTGCTGATAGATACCGAGCAGCAACGCATAATTGATGATGCGGAAATCAAGGAGATGCTTTCCTCGTCGGAAGATTTCGCCAGCTTCATAAAGCAATCTCGAATCAACCTTGCTGAACTCAATCGCGTCGAGGTCGATGAACAACGGCAAGAAAGTCTGCTGGACCTGCAGCAGGCATTCGGTTTTAGTCAGGAAGATATCAAGTTCATACTGGCTCCGATGGCCCTGCAGTCTCAGGAAGCGGTTGGTTCCATGGGAAATGACGCGCCCCTCGCGGTGTTGTCATCGAATAACAAGCCGTTTTATAACTATTTTAAGCAGCTGTTCGCGCAGGTCACCAACCCGGCTATTGACCCCATACGCGAGGAGCTGGTGATGTCGCTGGTTTCGTTTGTCGGCCCCAAACCCAACCTGCTCAGCTCACACGAACCAACAGTCAGCGATTGCCTTGAAGTCTCGCAGCCAATTCTCGATTACGCTGATTTTGCGCGACTGGTCAGGGTTGAAAAACTCACCAATGGAAAGTTCGAGAGCCGCATACTCGATATTACTTATCCGGCCGAACAAGGCGCTGATGGCATGAAGCCGGCTATGGAAGCGCTGTGTCGGGCTGCCGAGAGTGCTGTCCAGCAGGGAGTGAATATCCTGATTCTGTCGGACGCGGGTGTGAGCGCATCACGGGTTGCAATACCGGCGCTGCTTGCGACCGCCGGCGTGCACCATCATCTCGTTAAAGCTGGGTTGCGCACGAGCACGGGACTAGTCATCAGTACCGGATCAGCTCGCGAAGTTCATCACTTTGCTCTGTTGGCAGGATACGGCGCCGAAGCCGTTCATCCTTGGCTGGCAATGGATACGTTGAAAAACATTGCCCCAGGAATGCAACTGGAGCGAGATGATGCAATCGAGCATTACATCAAGGCTATCGGCAAAGGCCTCTACAAGGTCATGTCGAAGATGGGTATCTCCACTTACCAGTCTTACTGTGGTGCGCAAATCTTTGAAGCGGTGGGATTGAACAGAGCGTTCGTCGAGCAATATTTCACCGGTACCGCGAGCAATGTTGAAGGCGTTGGTATCGACGAGATCGCCGGCGAATCGGTTGCAGAGCATCGCCGGGCGTTTAGTGAAAAAGATCCAGTCCTGGCCAATGCCTTAGACGCAGGTGGTGAATACGCTTACCGCGTGCGTGGTGAACAACACATGTGGACCCCGGACTCGATTGCCAAGCTACAACATGCAACACGTGCCAACGAGTATTCAAGTTACAAAGAGTACGCGCGCCTGATCAACGACCAGAGCCGTCGACACATGACCTTGCGAGGACTTTTCGAGATCCTGCCAGCCGGTAAGTCGGTGCCGCTTGATGACGTGGAGCCCTGGACTGAAATCGTCAAGCGATTTGCCACCGGCGCCATGTCACTCGGGTCCATTTCTACGGAGGCACATAGCACGCTTGCCATCGCCATGAACCGCATCGGCGGCAAGTCGAACACCGGCGAGGGC
>JABAOE010000642.1_pt1 | contig 50513 bp, 38 predicted proteins | sample 7062141 | NCBI WGS metagenome assembly JABAOE01 (sample SAMN14538627, study PRJNA623070) | marine sediment metagenome | biome: marine biome [ENVO:00000428]; feature: marine pelagic biome [ENVO:01000023]; material: deep marine sediment [ENVO:00002113] | place: India: Gulf of Khambhat ... | reverse complement strand
GAAGACGGCAAGGAAGGCCGCCAAGAGGAAAGCCCCGGCGAAGAAAAAGAAGAAGACGGCAAAAAAGGCCGCTAAGAAGAAAGCTCCTGCAAGAAAAGCAGCTAGAAAGAAAACAGCGAAAAAGGCGGCCAAGAAGAAATCGGGCGCTAAGAAGAAATCGGGTGCCAAGCGCAAGCCCAATGCAGCTTTTATGAAAGCGATGACCCCGAGCGCCGCTCTTGCGGCTGTTATCGGTGGTAACCCGATGCCACGCACCGAAGTTACCAAGAAGATCTGGGCTTATATCAAGCGACATGGTCTCCAGGACAGCAAGAACCGGCGCAATATCAATGCCGATGAGAAACTCAAGGGCGTCTTTGGTGGCAAGAGGCAAGTCTCGATGTTTGAAATGACCAAACTGGTCAACAAACATTTGTCTTAACAGGTATGTTTGCCCGGTTGGCTCCGTGGTGGAGCCAACCGGGAATCAAAAGGCGAAGTCCCGTTTCGCTGGCGACTTCTGAAATCCGCCTATCTAACTGCCGCCGAACGGGTCGGCGATGTCTTGTCCGTTCTTGTTCTCGAGACAATTTGTTTTACATGGTGAATTTATTCCCGATAGCTCGCTAGACGCATCGTTGCCAGTTGCAGGCGACAGCATGTCGCCATCTGGAGACAAGACGGTCGTTGACGTAGCCGGTCGTGTACGCATAATTCCGGAAGTCGGCTAGTAAAATTGAGAAGCCGCGACGCTTGTGTCAAACAAACAACGCAAATCCCTTGATTCCGTGCCCTCGCCCGCTTGGTCGGCTGTCGGTGGGATCCAAGCGGGCGTCTACGGCGTTGTTCTAGTCTCGATCGTTCTTGGAGCGATTTTTTCATTGGCTCTAATAGAGCCCGCGCAAGCCAGCGCGTATTTGATGATGCGATTGCTCGTCGAGTTGTTGGTCATTGTTGGTCTCGCGCACCTCGTATCCGTGTCTGCCGCATTGTGGGCCGCTGATCGTGAGCCACGCTGGTTTGTCATTGCGACGGCTTTTGGAATCGCCGGACTACTGTGCATCGGACAGCTCTTTGCCCTCCTTGGGGGACTGTTCGCCGCGGGTGAGCCGACAGCCGCTTGGGTACGGGCACGGGACTGGGCTGTTGCTTTTGCGTTGCTGGTGTCAGTCCTGACTTTATCGGTACGGGACTTGGGCTACCGGCAGGTAGTGCTCGCAGTTGCCGTTTTGCTGATGGTGGCGATTGCCCTTGTCGTGTCGGCACTTGCCAGCACGGGGCTGATTGGTGGCGACATTATGACCACCGTCGCAGTTGCGCTGGCCATGTACCTTGTTGCGATAGGGCGGGCAGTCTTCAGTGTGCGCTCGCGTGGCCATGACAGTGTTCTGGTCGCACTCGGATCCGCGGCCGCTCTTGGGGTGCTGTATGAACTTGCTGCTTTGGTAACTGGCGAAGTAGCGGCTTTTGTGAAGCTTGTCTTCGGGTTCGCCATGTTTGTGGTGCTCTATTACGGACTTTTCGTGCTGGCGCTGATGCGGCCTTATCGTTATGCACGACAGGCCGAAGCGTTTTTCAGGAGTCTGGTTGAAAGTTCGCCGGCCGGTATTGTGCTGAGCCGTGGTGACAGAATCCTGCACGCCAATCAGGCTTTTCTCGAGCTGATGGGATTTGAATCACTTCTACAGGCACGTGAGGCTTTCCTTTGGGATCTTGAAGTCGAGGACGCAGCGGAAAAAAAGGAATCCCCGTCAACCCGCAATCGGAGCCATCGGGGAGAGCCAAATACCGTGGTGAGACGGCTGGCAGCGCGGGATGGGCGCGTCGTCCACGCCAGAGTCGAGCACGTCGACGTCGAAATGCCGGATGGCTCGGCGACGCTCACGTACTTTATTGATTTTTCCAAGACAGTAGAAGCTCAGGAACAACTCAAACGCGTTGCCAACTATGACGTACTCACGGGGTTGCCTAATCGCGGCATGTTGCGTGGACAGCTCGACCAGGCACTGCGAGTTGCAAGGCGTGTTGGCGATATGGTGGCTGTGTTGTTTATCGATCTCGATCAGTTCAAGCAAGTCAACGACACGCTGGGCCACGCAAGCGGAGATGATTTGTTGAAGTTGGTGGCGCATCGGCTCGAAGACGTTTGCCGCAAGGAAGATACATTGGGAAGGCTTGGCGGGGACGAGTTCATCGTCGTCGCGCGACATATTCAGTCGCGCAGTGGGGCTGCAACACTGGCTGCCAAACTGATTCGGGCTCTTGATACGCCTTTTAGTCTCGAAGGTCACGAAATCTTTGTCGGTGGAAGTATCGGAGTTTCCGTGTTTCCTCATGATGCGGAAGATGCCAGTACCATGATCCGTAATGCCGACGTGGCGATGTACCATGCCAAGCGGGGAGGTGGTCCGCGCGTTGCGTTCTATGAGGAAGAAATGAATGCGCGCGCACTTGAGCGCCTCGAACTGGGCACCGAACTGCGATGGGCCCTGGATCGCGACGAGTTCGAGTTGTTCTATCAGCCGCGTGTTGACCTCAAGAGTGGGCGGCTGGCCGGAGTTGAAGCACTACTGCGCTGGCGCAGCCCGGCTCGCGGACTGGTTTTGCCGGAAAAGTTCATTCCGAGGCTCGAGGAGTCGGGATTGATCGGTCAACTCGGTCGCCAGGTACTGGCAAAGGCGTGTCACGCGGCTATGGAGTGGCGCTCCCAGGGACACGGGCGCATTCCGGTGGCTGTCAACATGTCGGCCGCACAGTTCCGTGGCTCGCTCGTCGAGGATGTCGAGCTGGCATTGAGCGCATCGGGCCTTCCACACGAGGACCTCGAGCTTGAGATCACAGAAAGTTTATTGTTTCGTGATTACGAGCAGGCGAGGGTCCCGCTCGAAAAGCTCACATCCAAGGGCGTGCGGGCGGCACTAGACGACTTCGGGACCGGCTATTCTTCTCTGTCGTCACTGCACCATCTGCCAGTTCATTTCGTGAAAATCGACCGTTCATTCGTACAAGCGTTGCAGCCCGGGCGAAATACGATTGTTGCCGCTATCGTAAATGTGGCTCATACGCTGGGCATGCGGGTCATTGCCGAGGGAGTCGAGACTGCAGAACAGCGCGATATTCTGCTTGAGCTCGGTTGCGATGAAATGCAGGGGCATTTTTTCGCGCCTGCCATGTCCGTTGAAGAATTTGCCGCTTGGTTGAGCGCGCACAGCACGCCCTATCTGTTCGCGGTCAGTGACGATTCTTGAATCGTGTGATTGTTACTCGAGCCTGACCAGTGAGACAGGGAATCGAATGTATTTCTTGAGCATTTGCCACGCGTTCTGATCGTAACGGACGTTGGGAGGCGCCACGAGCCATTGCGGGTCTAGGCGGACGGCTTGGCGCTCAGTGCTGCGGAGTACCGATTTGCCGGTAGAATCGCCCGTTCTTGAACATAGGTGTGCAGGTTGTGAGTTTGATTCGACCTTTCGCTGGTCTCCGCCCGGCCGCCGGCCGGGCAGCCGATGTTATTGCTCCGCCATACGACGTACTGTCATCCGAGGAAGCACGCGAATGTGTGAAAGGCAAGCCTTGGAGTTTTCTTCACATATCAAAGCCCGAAATCGATCTTCCGTCTGGCACTGATCCCTATTCNNTTACGGCAAGGCGGCCGAGAATCTCAATGACATGATTTCCAAGGGCGTGCTGGTTCGGGACAAGGAACCTTGCCTTTACACGTACCGGTTGGCGGTTGGAGAGTTTGTGCAGACAGGCATTGTTGCGGCTGCTTCGGTAGCAGAGTACAAGTCCAATCGCATACGCAAGCACGAATTGACCCGTCCTGACAAAGAGGATGACCGGGTCCGGCAAATCGAGGCACTCGCCACGCAGACTGGTCCAGTGCTACTTGCTTATCCCGATGCTGCGCGGGTGGATACCATCCTTTCCGACGTTGCGGCAGGCGTTCCTGACAGCGATGTGGTGGCTGAAGGTGGTGTGCGTCACAGCATTTGGGTGATTCGCGATACCAACACGATCAGTCGGCTGATTGCTCTTTTCGATGCAATGCATGCGCTGTACATTGCTGACGGTCATCACCGTTCGGCAGCAGCATTGCGGGTCGCTGAAGCTCGCCGTAGAGAAAATCCGGCACATAGTGGTGAGGAGGGCTATAACTTTTTCCTCGTCGTGGCTTTTCCTCATCACGAAATGCGCATACTTCCTTACAACCGCGCGGTTCGGGATTTGAATGGCATGAGTCCAGTAGAATTTTTGAAACGCATCGCGGGGCGATTTGAGATCGAAGCGGTATCAGCGCCATTTGCGCCGGCGTCAGCGGGGAATTTCGGGCTCTATCTCGAGGGCATGTGGTACAGGCTGGTAGTACGGCCTGAATACACCCGGGAAGAGAATCCCGTGGCCCGTCTCGATGTCAGCTTGCTGGCAGATAACTTACTCGCGCCGATTCTCGGTATCCGGGACCCGCGACGTGACCAGCGAATTGAATTCATTGGTGGCATTCGCGGGCTGGCCGAGCTAGAACGCAAAGTTGATAGCGGCGATATGGCCTGCGCATTTTCGATGCACGCGACCAGCATGCGCGATCTGATGGCGGTGGCCGACGCCAACGAGGTGATGCCGCCAAAATCGACATGGTTCGAGCCCAAGCTGGCCGATGGTCTAGTGTCGCTTCAGCTCGACTAAAACGCGGGTGAGGGGGACCATGCTGCAATTGATGCAGTTCGTTACGGGACGACAGCAAGAGCTTGTCTTCCGGCAAATCTGCATAAAGCCAGATAGTTATTGTGACAATCTGGCCCTTTTGGCGTTCACTAGCTGGTAACAAAGCAGTAAACTTACTGCTTGCAGGCTGGCCGTCCGGGTGTTGGCGCGGATTTCGTCAACCGCCAGTAGAAGAACAACGGCGGCGGCCCCACTGGAGGTGCCTTAATTGAAGCCGACGGACATTGCTGATCCCGACTATTTCCACAAGGTCGTGGACTGTCAATGGGCCTGTCCGGCCCACACACCGGTTCCCGAATACATTCGACTAATTGCGGCCGGGCGCTTTGATGATGCCTACATGGTCAACTGGACGTCGAACGTCTTTCCTGGAATACTCGGGCGCACCTGCGATCGTCCTTGCGAGCCGGCCTGCCGCAGGGGCCGTGTCGAAGAGCATAACCTGGAAAAGCCCGAGCCTGTTGCAATCTGTCGACTCAAACGCGTTGCGGCGGATGGCAAAGGTGACATCAGCGAGCATTTGCCGGCAGCTCCGTCGCAGAAGAACGGAAAACGAATTGCCTGTATTGGCGCTGGGCCGGCCTCGTTGACCGTAGCGCGCGATCTTGCGCCGCTTGGTTACGAGGTGACTGTGTTTGATCAGGACCCCCGGGCCGGCGGCATGATCCGCAGCCAGATTCCGCGCTTTAGACTTCCCGAAGCAGTGATCGACGAAGAAGTCGGTTATGTCCTCAATAGAGGCGTCGTATTTCGCGGCGGCATCAGGGTCAACAGTATGAGAAAACTGCTCGACGAGCGTTACGATGCGATCTTTGTCGGTACTGGCGCGCCACGTGGCCGCGATCTTGACCTGCCAGGAAGAAAGGAGGCGGGCAAGAACATACACATTGGCATTGACTGGCTGTCGTCCGTTTCTTTCGGGCACGTCAACGAGATTGGCGAACGCGTTATTGTCTNNCGGCGTCTTGGCGGACGCGATGTCAAGGTTATTGTGCGCAGTGGTTTTGGGGAAATGAAAGCGAGCCCATGGGAAAAAGAGGATGCGATGCATGAGAACATTCCCATTCTCAACCACCTCGTTCCTAAGCAATTTATCCATGATGCCGGCAAGCTCACCGGGGTCATTTTTGAGAAAGTAGAGGCGGTTTACGACGCACAGGGTCAACGTTCGCTGGTTCCGACGGGGGAACCGGAGGAGCGCTTTGACTGCGATGACGTCTTGATCGCTGTCGGCCAGGAGAATGCTTTTTCCTGGATTGAACGCGACTGCGGCATCGAATTCAATAACCAAGATATGCCGTTAGTCGACGATACGACCTTTCAAAGCTCGCTCCCCAGTGTACTGTTCGGTGGCGATGCGGCATTCGGACCAAAAAACATCATCTGGGCGGTCGCACACGGACACGAGGCAGCCATTACGATAGATCGTGTTTGTAACGACGAAGATGCACGCGACCGTCCGCCACCGGTGGTAAACCTAATCAGTCAGAAAATGGGTATTCACGAGTGGGTCTATGACAATGACGTGTCCAATGAAATGCGACACAAAGTACCGCTCAGGGATCAAAAGATTGCGCTCAAGAACATCAATGTGGAGGTTGAACTGGGGTTTGACCAGAAGCTCGCATTCGAAGAGGCGCAGCGCTGCCTCAATTGTGACGTTCAAACGGTTTTTTCCTCACCTTTGTGCATCGAGTGTGATGCCTGTGTTGATGTCTGTCCGATGGATTGCATTACTTTCACCGAAGATGGCGAGGAGCACGAAGTGCGCAAACGGCTTAGCGCGCCTGCGCAGAACCTGTCGCAGGATTTGTACGTTGCCGGAGCACTCAAAACCGGGCGAATCATGGTCAAAGACGAGGACGTTTGTCTGCATTGTGGGTTGTGTGCTGAACGCTGTCCCACAGGAGCCTGGGATATGCGTAAGTTCCTGCTTAATCTGACTCATGCAGGGTCGGGATGTCGCAGCCGAAAATAAACGACTTTGTTATCAAGTTCGCCAACGTCAACGGATCGGGTTCGGCTTCCGCTAATACATTGTTCGCGAAATCCATCCTGCGCATGGGCGTTCCTGTTAGTCCGCGCAACATCTTTCCGTCGAACATTCAGGGACTGCCAACCTGGTATGAAGTGCGGGTGTCGGAGGCGGGTTATCTCGGTGCTCGCGGCGGGGTCGACCTGATGGTGGCGATGAATCCGCAAACGTTGGACAAAGATGTACTCAGCATCGAACCTGGTGGCTATCTGTTGTATGACTCGACAAAAGCCTTGCCAGCATCGAGATTCCGCGAAGATATCAATGTCATCGGTGTTCCGCTCACCGAGCTCTGTAACCGAGAATATTCTGATCCACGGCAGCGTCAACTTTTTCGTAACATGGTGTATGTGGGCGCACTTGGTGCGCTACTGACGGTTGACATCGCGGAGATGGACAAACTCGTCAGAGAGCAGTTTTCGAGCAAGGACTCCCTGATCGCGCCGAACATCCAGGCACTGCATTTGGGGCACTCGTTTGCAACCGAGCAGTTCGAATGCCCGATTGGTCTGCAGGTGAGTCGCTCCGACCGGATCGGCGAGCGGATTTTTATCGATGGTAACTCTGCTGCGGCGCTCGGATGCGTTTATGGTGGCGCGACGGTAGCTGCATGGTATCCGATCACCCCCTCGTCGAGTATGGCCGAGGCGTTCCACCGCTATTGCCGCAAATATCGAAGTGATCGCGAAACCGGCAAGAACCGCTTCGCGATTATTCAGGCTGAGGACGAGTTGGCATCGATTGGTATGGTAATTGGGGCCAGCTGGAATGGAGCGCGGGCATTTACAACTACCTCCGGGCCTGGGATATCCCTGATGCAGGAGTTCATTGGTTTGGCATATTTTGCCGAGATTCCCGCTGTCATTTTTGATGTGCAACGCGGTGGGCCGTCTACCGGCATGCCGACTCGCACTCAACAATCCGATTTGCTGACTTGTGCTTATGCCTCGCACGGGGATACCAAGCACGCGATGTTGTTCCCGGAAGATCCGCATGAATGTTTCGAATTTGCGGCGAGCGCTTTTGACTATGCCGAGCGGCTTCAAACACCGGTGTTTGTACTCTCGGATCTTGACATCGGAATGAACGACCGGTTGTGCGAGCCGTTGGTATGGGATGACTCGCGTACTTACGACAGGGGTAAAGTGATTAGTCATGACGAACTTGAGGAGGGCGCCGAGTTCGGGCGTTACCTCGACGTCGACGGCGATGGCATCACGTATCGTACCTATCCCGGCACTCATCCCGAGCGCGGATCGTTTTTCACTCGAGGAACTAGCAAGGACCGGTATGCGCGTTACAGCGAGGCTGGGCCGGATTACAGTGACAACATGCAACGCCTTCTGCGCAAGTTCGATACCGGTCGGTCAATCCTTCCCAAGCCGGTTATTCGAAAATCGTCCCAGAGCACGTCTCTTGGCGTTGTCTGTTACGGCTCCACCAGCCCAGCAATGAATGAGGCGCTTGACGCGTTTGAAAGTGAGGGGCTGTATTTGGACGCGATGCGTATCCGGGCGTTTCCGTTTTGCGATGAGGTCGTCGAGTTCATCAGCGAACACGACCGCGTATTTGTGGTCGAGCAGAATCGAGATGCACAGTTGCGTTTTCTTCTTGTCAACGAAGGTGCCCTGGACCCGTCAAAACTGATCTCGGTATTGCATTACGACGGTACGCCGATCACGGCCCGTTACATCATTCAGGAAATCACCAGCGACGTTGCCGCATTGAAAGCGAAGCCAAAGAAAAAAGTCGCTTCGTGAAGGACGATTCCCTATGACCTACATCGCAAAACCACGTCTGAAGCATCCAAGCCTAAAAACCAACAAGTTTGGTTTTACACACCGTGACTATGAAGGTGCGATTTCGACGCTGTGCGCTGGGTGCGGCCACGACTCAATTAGTTCTGCGATTATTCAGGCTTTTTTTGAACTTAATCTTCCGCCGCACCGCGTCGCCAAACTTTCCGGCATAGGCTGCTCTTCGAAAACACCAACTTATTTTCTTGGAAATTCCCATGGATTTAACAGCGTGCACGGACGCATGCCCTCGGTGCTCACGGGTGCCAATCTTGCGAACCGCGAGCTGATTTATCTGGGCATCTCCGGTGATGGTGATTCGGCATCGATTGGGCTCGGCCAGTTCGCGCACGTTGTTCGACGCGGAGTGAATATGGTCTACATAGTCGAGAACAACGGTGTTTATGGGCTGACAAAGGGGCAATTTTCGGCTACTGCCGATCGAGGATCAAAGAACAAGAAAGGCGCGACCAATCGTGATGCTGCAGTCGACATGGTGATGTTGGCCATGGAACTCGGTGCGACCTACGTTGCCCGCGGCTTCGCTGGAGACAAGGCGCAGCTGGTGCCACTAATCAAGGGTGCAATTGTGCACCGAGGCGCTGCCTTTATAGATTGCATATCGCCATGCGTAGCGTTCAACAATCATCGTGGATCAACCAAAGGTTTTGATTACGTAAGGGATCATAACGAGGCAGTCAACCGTCTCGATGTTATGCTGCCACGCGAGGCAGTCACCGTAGATTATCAACCAGGAGAAGTTGAAGAAGTTACGCAACACGATGGTTCAGTCTTGGTTTTGCGCAAGCTCGCTGATGATTATGACGTGCATGATCGAATCGCCGCAATGCATCATCTCCAAAAGTCCAAGGCTGCAGGGGAGATCGTTACCGGTCTGTTGCATGTTGATCCGGAACCAGATGACCTGCATGCCAATCTCAACACGCTTTCCACACCACTGAACAAACTCACCGAAAAAGAACTCTGCCCAGGCTCAGCCGCGCTGGAAAAATTGAACGTCGGTTTTCGTTAACTGCTATGTCAGTGAATAACAAGGTGAGTGGCATGGGGGTAGAACTTGATTGAAAAAAGTGTTGAAGTTGATCTTCCGGAGATGTCTGCAAAAAGCGGGGTATGCTGCTGTTCAATAGAATAGTGCCAAAGATAAAAAAGATATTTGCTTATTTCAAAAATCCATAAGTTGAGTAGACGCCTCATGCTAATGTCACGTGAGCGACTTCATGGTCGCAGAAGGCGTTTTGGAGCGGCGCGAGCAAGCTTGCGCGCATCACTTCCTTCGCGCTCCGGGTCAAGGCGTCGTTGGTAATGCTCTCAACGTAAGGAGGCGAGGTGTTAAGGGAGGTTAGAGGCTTTGAAGATCTGTCTGATAAACAAATCGGGTTGCTGACTAGTCGTGCCGCGGTACGCGCGTACCCGAAAGGCGCAATCATTGTCACTGAGGGCGATGAGGGGAGCTCCCTTTTTATGATCCAGTCGGGCTCGGTCAAGACCTTTCTCAATGACGAAGATGGCAGGGAAGTAGTGCTGTCAACACAGGGCGCAGGAGAATATTTCGGTGAACTCTCGCTTTTCGACAACCGACCCAGGTCGGCGTCGGTGATAGCATTGGAGCCGTGCAAGTTGATGATTGTCACTGAAGCGCAATTCCGGGACGCGATCATGGACGACCCGGAAATAGCTTTTACGCTTTTGCGAGGATTGGCCAGGCGGACGCGCATCCTGACCGAGAACGTGCGGACAATGGCGTTACTTGACGTGTTTGGACGTCTCGTCAAGACGCTATACCAGTTGGCCGAGGACAAAGACGGCGGTCTTGTAATTGACCAACGCCTGACCCAGCAGGATCTGGCAAATCGTATCGGGGCGTCTCGCGAGATGGTCAGCCGTATCATGCACGACTTGACTGAAGGCGGGTACATTTCGACTAAGGCCAAGCGTATTACTATCCTTAAGAAAATTCCTTCACACTGGTAGTTGGTTAATATTGGGTGTTTAGTGCTGCCCCTATATCGCCAGCTTGGGCCAGCGGCGCTGTGACGCCACTCCTTGTCTGACATCCGGTTCCCCGCAGAAATGTGAATATCGCACAACGCGTCTGTGTCGTAGTGCCAGGTAGTGCAAGGTCGTTGGGACTATCGTGATTATCGTTACGACAATTACCGCTACATCAGTTTAAGGACGCGAATATGTTCATCCGTCACGCCATTTTGACGACTGCAATTTTTTTTGCGCTGACTGTCGCCGTTGCACAGGCCAAGGTTGAAACCGGTCTCGAGTTAAAACGGGGCTCGCGAGCCCAGACGTTGATGGAGGTGATAGATCGGCTTCCAGAAGGTGGGTTGTGCGAAGTAATAGGCCGNNTGACACTGCGCGCAGTGCCCGGTAGCGGGCTCAAGGATTCGTGCCGGATGCCTGTGCCGGTACCTGACCCGTTCGGGTCCGTTGCCTTGCGGTAGTTGCTTGGTCTTCGGCGCAATCTTTTTTACTCTTCCTCCCGTTTTCAAAGCAGATTTTTCCGTGTGCTTTTTTCTTTCCGGAAGACTGCATCGATTTGGACATCGGAGGGGGAAAATGTTGCACTTTTGTCTTTCGAGCCATCTTACTCCAGCCTGGTTTGCTTCGAGTTGAAGTAATCGGCGACCTTGGCCTTTCGCGCTAGATCAGTTCAAGTACATTCTCGGGTGGCCGACCAAGTACCGCGCGGCCGCCTCTTACGACGATGGGCCGCTCGATCAATATGGGATGTCGCGAAAGCGCCTCGAGCCACTGATCATCGTTTAGCGATTTACCGGCGAACTGTTGCTTGAAAGTGTCTTCACCCTTGCGAACGATTTGTTCGGGGCGTACGCCCAGCTTGTTTGTCAGGATTTTCAACAGCCCTTTGTCCGGCGGGTCTTTCAAGTACTCGACGATTGTGGGTTCAATCCCATTTTCGAGCAGCAGAGCCAGCGTTTTTCGGCTTTTGCTGCAGCGAGGGTTGTGATAAATCGTGACGCCATTAGTGGTCATGGATCTCCTTTCCCTGCTTCATTGGTAGTTGTTGCTTGGCCGTGTTTGGGTTTCAATTGGCAGATATGTGAGTCGCGGCGAGCCGTTCACAATCTACGCCAACAATCTAGCTTAGCGCACGAGAGATGACCTCCGTAGTGTCCTTGGACAAGTTGTCCGAAGCCTGAATGCGTTCGAGCGCTTCCCTAGCGGACTGTTGTCGCCTTTCATCAAATTTCTTCCAGCGATCAAAACATCGTGCAATACGCGCGGCAATCTGCGGATTGATCGGATCGAGGTGGATGATCTGACTCGCGAGAAACGCGTAGCCCGCCCCGTCAGCGGAGTGGAAACGGACCTGATTAGCACCAAATGTTCGGAGCAGCGCGTAAACCTTGTTTGGATTGAGAATATCGAAAGCACGATGCTTGGTCAGTGCCTTGACATTGCTAAGCGTGCCCGGGCGGTCGGAGGCAGCCTGAACAGCCAGCCATTTATCGACCACCAGTGGTTCGTTCGACCACTTTTCGTAGAAACGCTCCAGTGCCGAACGGACAACATCAGAGCCGCTGTTTGCCAGCAAAGCAAGTGCGGCCATGGTGTCGGTCATGTTGTCGGCCTGATCAAATTGCGTCATGCATAGACTGAATGAAGCTTCATCGCCCACGTCCATTAGGTACGAAAGGCACAAATTGCGAAGAGCCCGCTGACCAGCGGACGATGCATCGGGGCTGTAGTCACCCTCGGTATCAAAGGTCTCATAGGCGAGCAACAATTCTCCCCTCAACCTTTGCGCGACACATGTACGCAGCGCTTTGCGAGCCGCGTGCAACGCGTCGGGGTCAACTTCATCGAGCTGCTCTGCCAGATAGGTCTCGGATGGCAATGCAAGCGCTTCAGCCGCAAACGCTGGATCGGAAGCCGCTCCTGAAAGTATCTTGGCGAAAGCATCAAAAAACCCGTCCGGGAATTCCGGACCGCGCTTGAGTTGCATGTCGCGCATTGCTCGGAGAATGATGGCCGAGGCCAACCGTTGCCCAGCTTCCCATCGATTGAAGGCATCGGAATCGTGCGCCATTAGGTGAATGAGATCGGTCTCGCTGTACTCAAATTGCACGATCACCGGGGCTGAGAATCCGCGCAACAACGAGGGTATCGGCGCGCTTGCCACGCCAGTGAAGGCGAACTCCTGTTCCGGCTCGGTAATCGACAAAACACGGGTCGTGCCGTTTGGTTGGTTTTCTTCCTCGAGTTGCAATTCCACATCGGCGCCGTCTGCACCCACCAGTCCTATTGCGAACGGAATATGAACCGGTCGTTTCACTGCGCGGTTCGTCGCGGATTTGTACGATTGTATGACGTGCAGCAGATATTTCTGGCTCGCCGCGTCGTATTTGCCGGTCACCTCGAGCAATGGTGTTCCCGACTGGTCATACCACCTTCGGAACTGTGCGAGGTCTACGCCAGAGGCATCCTGCATTGCTTGCACGAAATCGTCGGTTGTTACTGCTTGACCGTCGTGACGCTGGAAATACAAATCCATGCCTTTGCGAAAGCCCGTTTCCCCGAGCAGGGTGTGAATCATGCGAACCACTTCGGCACCTTTTTCGTAAACGGTGGCCGTATAAAAGTTGCTGATTTCCAGGTAGGACTGCGGGCGTACCGGGTGAGCCATCGGTCCTGCATCCTCCGGGAACTGAGCAGCGCGCAAGGTGCGTACCTCCTGGATGCGCTGAACCGGTCTGGAGTAGGTGTCGGCGCCGTACTCTTGGTCACGAAAAACGGTGAGGCCTTCTTTCAGGCTTAGTTGAAACCAATCGCGGCAGGTTACGCGATTGCCAGTCCAGTTGTGAAAGTACTCGTGCGCAACTACGCGATCCAGGAACATGAAATCGCGGTCGGTAGATATATCGGGTCGGGCAAGCACATATTTTGTGTTGAAGATATTCAGGCCCTTGTTTTCCATCGCACCCATGTTGAAATCGCTGACGGCGACGACCATGTACTGTTCCAGATCGATCTCCAATCCGAAGCGATCTTCATCCCATTTCATCGCCCGCTTGAGCGCTTGCATGGCGAACTCAGACTGATCAAGCTTGCCCGGCTCGACAAAAATCGACAATGCCACGGTGCGCCCGGAGCAGGTCTTGAATTCGTCGTGACGCCTATCCAGTTTGGCTGCGACCATTGCGAACAGGTATGACGGCTTCGGAAACGGGTCTTCCCATTTTGCCCAGTGACGGCCCTCTTTTTCTTTGCCCTGATCAACCAGGTTGCCATTTGATAACAGAACGGGAAAGCGTTGCTCGTCGGCATGAATCGTCGTCGTGTACCGCGACATGACATCGGGGCGATCAGGGAAAAAGGTGATGCGCCTGAAGCCCTCGGCTTCGCATTGGGTAAAGTAACCATCCTTTGACGCGTACAGGCCCATGAGCTTGGTGTTTCGCTTTGGGTCAATTCGTACCCTCGTCTCAAGAACAAAGTGGCTAGACCCCGGTGAAATGACCAGCTTTCGTTCGTCAAATGAGTAGTCTTGTTGGGAGAGTTTGCGTCCGTCGAGCCAAACTGCCTCGAGTTCCAGCTCGTCGCCGTTGAGGATGAGCGGCGAATCTGCGCGTGACGACGTTGAATTCTTAGATACTGTCAGCCTGGCATTAACTGTTGTGTAGTCATCATATATATGAATGTCTAAGTCGATATGAGACACAAGAAAAGCAGGTGGCGAGTAGTCTTTGAGGAAAACCGTGCCTGCAACGGGGTTAAGCATGTTCAATCCATTCATATAAGGCTTCTTCTGGTGTCTTGGTGTGCAATTTTAGCGACCAAGTTCCTCATCCGGTGACCAATAGAACAGTTTCCGAAAAGGAAACCACAGTGGAGCTCATGGGTTGTAAGCGGTAACGTGTTCTGTTTGGCCCACATTGACGCCGGTAGATCATGCGCCGAACTCGAAAACAACAGGCAGTTTCGATCATTGCACCTGATTCGTGGTATGCGGCGCAGTTTCCCGTAGTTGTTCGCAACAGACCAAAACGACCTGAAACTCGGTAATTTCCGTTGATGACGTCCCGATTGTATTGCTTGGAAACAAAGTTGGCATGTTTTCCACCAACGTCATTGCGTCGCCGGCCATCACTTCGGTTAAGAGGCGATTAAATGGGCACGACATTAAACAGCAAACATTGATGGGAATAAATTCGCATCGTGATTATTAGGGTGGATTCGGAATCAGTCCCCCGTACCGATGCTAGTCAGGTTCTTTTGGTTCGCTCTGCCGATTCAGTTGGCTGACGACCGCTTCCACCACATCATTGAAATTTGCAAAGGCGTCCGGCGGGCCTTTGTACTCCAGCCAGATTCCAGACTCTGCGGGGTGCATTAGCACGAAGCGCAAGGGCGTGGCTGATGCGTAATCTGCGATCGCGCCATTGACCCGGGCATCATCAAGCGGCGCGTAGATGCAGCTGTCACGGCCGCACAGGTCCTTTACCAGGTTGTCAGGTTTGACGCCATCGTCTTCGCGGACGAACAAAGTCAAGCGCGCCTCGGAATGCGCAGAGCTGCGCAATACCAGGGTTGACTCATCCAGCGAGCTGACATAGGTATGATTGCCCGGTGAGATGGTCAGTTGATGCCACGCCACCGCGTCATTGTCGAAAACGCCGTTCCACAGAGCGGTGAGCCGGTTTAGCGAGACAGACAGCAAAATGAGGACGAGGCCGGCTGCCAGTAACAAGTACTGGTGAAAAGAAAAGTCAAATATGCTTACCCGTGGCTGGCTCAATGCTCGCGCTACGTAGTTATTTCTGGCGTTAACTTGGACTGGTGCCGATGGCCGTCATGTGTTGTTGTTGCCCATGGCGCTTTGTCGCTCAGTGGCGCAAGGTGGAGACTTTACGTTAACCCATCGCCGTGCGCTTGCTCAAGTTAGCCATGAGCAGTTTGTTGGAGTTTATCCGTTTTCGCTTGCGACCCGCAGCCGGAATCGCGTCCAGCCCCAAAGCCAGGCCAGAATCGCGAAAAAGAAGGTGAATATCGAGCTGGCGAGCCACTCGAGGCTGTTTTCAATTTGATCTACCAATTGCTCTTCGGGTACGAGGGCTTTGGTAAACAGATTGATCAAACCAAAAGCGAGCACCAGCAGGCACAATACACCGAGCGCTCGATCGACGTGCCAGGGCACACGCACCCAGCCTCCTTGCGACAAGCGAAATACGCGCGCGCTGGTCAGCAGCATACATAGGTATGTGAGACCAAAGTAGAAATTAATTCCGTAGCGGCGCAGCCATCCATAAACATTACCTTCTGTGCCCAGGAAGGCGCCGTAGAGAACGAAGAACATACCGGCGAGTACTCCGAGCACGGCGAGTCCCCTCGGTGGTTTTGCGCCAACCGGATCGATACTCCTAAGCCATTGCGCGCACAGGAACCAGGTAAGCGCCTGCAGCGTTGCACCGGGCAGTACGAGAGCCCGAAATATATGGTTGGGCAGATCATGCCGGGCGGCTCGACTAATGGAGACGCAACCTTCAAAGAAGGGATTGCATGCCGGAATTAGACCCAATCTGACCGAGATGAGGAAGGCGACGATCGTCGCGATTGCCGGCAACAGTCCCGCAATCAGTGGTAGCAACCAGAGAGGCTGCGCTTTGTGCCGAGTCAGGGACCGTTCCTTCATTGTCAAAGTGTAACGCGCGTACCCGCGCTCACACCGTCAAGTCCCGAAAGGCCGTTTGACGGCACGATATTTGCCAGTTTCTCGCTCGAAAATCAAGCAATTAAGTCTAAATGTTCAGCCTCCGGCTGATCGTTTTCGTGGCCTCTAAATTTACGGGCGTTACCGCTCCATGGTCGCACTAAAGTTACAAAACATGCGATTTTTCAGTGAGATAAGAGTTCAGGCCTTGGCATCGTTGCCGATTGAGGTGCACCTGCAAGGCGCAGATTTTTGGCAAAGTGTTGAACGGCCTCGGCCCAGAGTATTGCAAACTGCGTGACGAACGTAAGCGACACACTCCTTAAAAAGTTCAGGGTCAGCAAAGGCCTGCTTCTGATCGTATGGCCGTTTTTGGTGATCGTCGGACTGCTCGTTTGGCTATCTTTCGAGAGCATGAGCATCTTGATTGCCGTGCGTTCTTATTCAGAGGGGGAGAGTCTCTGGTCAAAGGGGCAAAAGACGGCGGTTTTCAGCCTGTTGCGTTATGCCGAAAACCACGATCCGGCCGAGTTTTTGCGGTACCGAGAAGCGATTGGCGTCACTCTCGGAGACAAGAAAGCCCGTCTTGAGATCATCAAAGACGATCCGGATCACGTGACGATTTGGCAGGGGCTGATCGAGGGGCGCACACATCCGGGCGACATTCCGCATGTGATCAAGATGTCTCTTCGTTTCCGAAGCCTTAAATTTTTCCAGAACGTTCTGCAGATCTGGGAGCAGGGTGATCGCCAAATCGAAAAAATTATGTCCGCTGCAGACAGGCTGCAAGAGGCGGTATCGGAAGGGAAGACGGACGTAGCTACGATCAAGCCGATCATCGACACGATTTACGAACTCGAAGCACAAATAACGCCGCTCGAGGATCGATTTACCCGGGCTTTGGGTGATGCAGCGCGCACGGCACAAACGTTACTGCAAATCGTTAACTTTGCGATGGCTGGGCTGCTGTTGCCAGTGGGTATCCTTCTCTCGCAAAGAATGGTGCGCCGGAGAGAAGAGGCGGAGAACGCGCTGAAACTTAGTGAAGAGCGCTTTGACCTGGCAGTGACTGGTAGCAACGACGGGCTGTGGGACTGGAACATCCTCACAGACGAAATCTACTACTCGCCGCGTTTCAAACAACTCCTTGGCTTTCGACCAAACGACTTCGAAGACAGGGTAGATGCAATGATTTCTCGGGTCCATCCTGACGACGAAAAGTTAGTGCAACGTGCCTTGCGTGATCATATCGAACATGGCTCAACATTCGACGTAGAAATGCGGTTAATGGCCAAGTCCGGTCAATATCGCTGGTACCGGAGCAGGGGCCAGTCTGTGCGCGACGAAAACCAAAAAGCGGTTCGGATGGCCGGTTCAATGACCGACATAACGGACCGTCAGTTGGCGGCTGCGGAGCTGTTTTCCGAGAAAGAGCGCGCTCAGGTGACTTTGTCATCAATCGCTGACGGCGTCATCACAACCGACGCTGATGGGTGGGTTGAGTTTATCAACCCCGTTGCCGAGGAGCTGACTGGCTGGAAGTTGTCAGCCGCGCGCGGCTTGCCGCTACAGGCGATATGTCGCCTTGTCGACGAGGGGAGCCGGCAACCCGCGCCGAACCCGATCGACACGGTGTTGCGTGAGGAGCGCACTGTAGAGGTCGCTGCGACTATGCTGCTGATGCGCAATGATGGTGTCGAAATTCCAATCACGCACTCGGGCGCACCCATCCGTGATCGCCACGGTCACATTAGCGGCGTGGTACTCGTTCTGCACGACGTAAGCAACGAGCGTCAGTACGCTGCCAAACTTTCATACCAGGCGACGCACGATTCTCTCACCGGGTTGATTAATCGTGCCGAGTTCGAGAACCGGCTGAAACTGGCGTTGCAGTCTGCGTCAACGCTGGGTCGGCATCACGCTGTGTTGTATCTAGACCTTGACCAGTTCAAGGTCGTTAACGATACCTGTGGTCATGCGGCCGGAGATCAACTCATGCGTCAAGTGGCGGGATTACTGCAACGGCGTTTGCGTGAGGGCGACACCCTTGCGCGTCTAGGGGGTGACGAGTTCGGTGTGTTGCTCGAGAATTGTCCCCAAGATCATGCATCTCGAATTGCCGAGGAACTGAGACAAACTACTAGTGACCTGCACTTTGTTTGGGAAACGCGCTCATTTGGCGTAAGTGCCAGTGTTGGTTTGGTCAATATTGACGACGGGCTCTACACTTTGGCCGATGTGTTAAGTGCTGCAGACGCAGCCTGTTACATGGCCAAGGAAAAGGGGCGCAACCGCGTACAGGTGTATCGGCGCGGAGACAGCGAAATGTCAATGCGCCACGGAGAGATGGAATGGGTGATACGCATCCAGGAAGCCCTCGCCGAGGACCGCTTTGTCCTGTACTCGCAGGATATTGTGCCCGTCAATGACAAACCGAACGCAGGCAGGCATTGTGAGTTGCTTATTCGCATGTTGGATGAAAGTGGCAGTGTCGTCCCGCCCATGGCGTTCCTTCCCTCTGCCGAGCGTTACGGATTGATGCCTTCGGTCGATCGGTGGGTGTTGCGCAATGCTCTTGCTACGATGACGCGAATTTCGGCGGTCCATGGCCGTGATGAGCTCGATTTGTGTTCGATCAATCTGTCCGGCGCGACAATCGGGGACGACACATTCCTTGATTATGTTCGCGAGCAACTAAACCGTTTCGATTTACCGCATGACTCGATTTGTTTTGAAATTACAGAAACGTCCGCTATTGCCAACCTGGAGCGGGCATCCCGATTCATTGAGGAACTGAAGGATCTCGGCTGCTCCTTCTCATTAGATGACTTTGGCTCCGGGATGTCGTCTTTTGGCTATCTCAAGCATCTACCGGTTGACTTCATCAAGATCGACGGTAGTTTTGTCAAGGATATGGCCGAGGATCCGATCGACCGCGCCATGGTGGAAGCGATCAACAGCGTTGGTCATGTCATGGGCAAACAGACCATCGCCGAGTTTGTCGACAGCGATTTGGTGATGAAGGCATTGCGCGAGATCGGTGTTGATTTCGCACAAGGGTACTGGCTCGGCAAACCTCAACCCTTTGAGCCGCGCCTGAAGATCGCTTCTTCACGTTCCGCCTCCTGAGCCGTTACTCGCGTGAACGCGCACCTATTCCTAATACTTTCATATAGTTATGATGTTTAGAGGGTACCAACTATTGCACTAAAAGCGGTCCCCAACAGGGGGTAGGAAGAATGCGTTTTATGTGGGACAATCGGCCTCAAAAGCTAACAAATTGATAGATTTGACAATTTAGACATTTTTGTTCATCTTTTGGTCATGGCGCATTGAGCTTTGCTGCGCCGTGTTGCCATGGAGGTGGGCTGGGCGAGAGGCGGGACACTTCGAGCGCCAGCTGCAAGCAACTAATAATTTTAAGATGGGGAGAACAGTAGCTATGGGCTCGATGCTGGAGATTTCACCTCATTCTGTGTGGGTTGACGCGCTGCAGTCGTACCTTGAGCCATACCGGGACGGTTTGCTCGACAGCGAATGGACCGGTGGTGTCAGGAACAGCAAACTAACCGTTGCAGAAATGCAGGGATGGATGCTGCAGTTGTACCCGTTTATCCATACCTTTCCCAAATTCCTCGCCGAAGCGCTTACCAAAGTCGAGGACGACTACTCTCGCGGCTTTCTTATTGACAATATCCGGGTAGAGAAGGCACACGCCGAGCACTGGATCTGGATGGGCGAGGGCTTCGGTGTTTCGCGCAAGGAAATGTTGGATTTGGCCGAAGGTAACCAGCCCATCCTTCGGGACGTTCAATCCCTCACCGACTGGCTTTGGTACATCAATACCAAGGGGTCGCTTGCGGAGGCTGTCGCTGCCACCAGTTTTGCGATCGAAGGTATAACCGGAGACCTCGCGCGCGAAGTCATCGATGGCTTTGAGGCCTATCGCGGTCGTGACGGTGTGGACATGAAGCCCAAGACCTACAAGTGGATGCGGGAGCATGTGCACTATGATGATGATCATCCGATCATCGCGCTCGAAATAGTAAAGAAGTACGCCGCCACCGAGAGATTGCGCACCAAGGTCATGATTGCGGCCAAGCGCAGTGTGCAGCTTCTGCATAATGCGCTAATGACGTCGTACCAGGCGTATTCGCTTAAAGCAGGGCCGGGCGGTGCTGATGTTCAGCTGGACAAGCGCAACAATAAGCTCAAAACTGATCGGCGGTCCGCTCCCAAAGGTATCGGTTTTCCGGAGCGACGATTCGGGGAGCGGCGTGGCCGGGCCGGTAACGTAGTCGCTTGATCGGACGCTTACCTTGAGTCGGCCGTCCTGCTGATCGATTAAACGGTTACGCATTCTGAAACGGGCACCTGACGGTGCCCGTTCTTGTTTGGTGCCGATTGACTTCTGATTGGACAACGGTATTCTGTATACAATGAACCGGTGGACTTCAGATTAACCAGTGCCGACACTTAGCCGTATTGACTTCGCCCCTGATTTGACCGAGCAGGTTTATGAACGACTGCTCGAGGCAATTTGCAGCGCTGAGCTGCCGCCCGAGGCCCGTTTAACCCAGCAGGAGTTGGCAAAGACCCTGAATGTGTCTCGTCAGCCGGTGCTGCAGGCGTTGCGAATGCTGCGCAAGGATGGATTTGTCATCGATGCGGGCCGGCGCGGGCTGATGGTCGCACCGCTGAATCCGCGAGTTATCGAGCAGACCTACCAGGTTCGAGCGGTGCTAGACGGGCTGGCGGCACGCGAGGCAGCGTCGCGCAAGGCGCATCTGCCCGAGAAACTGATTGCAGAGGGCCGGACGGCGGCGAGCAGTTGCCGAATTGCATCCATGATCGAAGCGGATCTGAAATTTCACCAGGCTCTCTACGACGCCTCGGGCAATCCACTGATTACTGAAGCGGCGAATCATCACTGGCAGCATATTCGCCGGGCGATGGGCGCAGTGTTGATGCAATCAGATATTCGCGAGACCGTGTGGGACGAACATGCCGGTATCGCTGATGCGGTGAACGTAGGGGACGCTCTGTTGGCGGAGAAATTGGCACGTGCGCATGGCGAAGATGCCGGACGCGCGGTCGCAGGTGAACTCGATCGCCATATGCAAAGGGCCTCCTAGGATAGATTGAATAAAATAAAATGCTTACAGGAGTCAGAGCTACATGAAGCTTGCGCCAAATCAAATTGACCAGTTCTCGCAGCAGGGATTCTTGTTCTTCCCCTCGGTATTCACGACCGAGGAAGTGGGCGTGCTCAACGCCGAGCTTGATGCAATCTTCGCCAGCCATCGTCCAGAAAATGTGCGTGAGAAGGGGACTAAGGCGGTACGTACCAGCTTCGGTGTGCACATGTACAACGCGGCGTTTGCTCGCCTTGCGCGCCATCCTCGCATGGTTGAGCCGGTTAAACAGCTGTTCGACGAAGATGTGTATATGCACCAGTTCAAAGTCAACGCGAAGGCTGCTTTCGATGGTGATGTGTGGCAGTGGCACCAGGATTTTGGTANNACCAAATGCCCGAGCCGCGTGCCATGAACATTGCAATTTTTCTCGACGCGGTCAATGAATTTAATGGCCCGCTGATGTTCATCCCGGGTAGCCACAAACTCGGAACCATCGAAGCCCAGCACGACACCGACACTACTAGTTATCCTCTCTGGACGATTAGTGCAGCAACAATCCGGAAACTAGTGGAAGCTGGTGGGCTGGTCGCTCCGAAGGGACCAGCGGGCTCCATGATCCTGTTTCACTCATGCCTTGTGCATGGGTCCGGATCCAATCTGTCACCATGGGATCGTCGCACCGTTTACCTGAGCTTGTGCGCGGTTTCCAATCATATCCGCCGTTTCAAGCGCCCGGCTTATATCGCCCAGCGCGATTTCGAGCCGATTCAGTGTCTGCCGGACGACTGTCTGTTGAAAGATTACGAGGTGGCGTTACCGTGGAAAGACCGCGCGCCCGAGTCAGCGCTACAGCCGCAACAGGCTGCCTGAGGAACATCAGATGAATCTGTATTCAAGACTGCAGCATCGTGCTGCGGCAAACAAGCCGTTACGCATCGGAGTGATTGGTGCCGGAAAGTTCGCCTCCATGTATTTGGCGCAGGTGCCAAAGACGCCAGGTGTGCACGTTGTTGGCATTGCCGACCTTTCTCCTGATAACGCGCGCCGCAATCTCGAGCGAGTGGGTTGGGACGCTGAGCGTTTCGCGGCGCAGTCGCTGGATTCGGCTCTTGTCAGCGGAACAACCTTTGTCGGTGATGACTGGCAAGAATTGGTATCTAAACCGCAAATCGATATCGTCATAGAGGCTACAGGCCACCCGCTCGCGGCAGTGGATCACGTATTGTCTGCCTTCGAGCATGGTAAACATGTCGTGATGGTGACCGTTGAGGCCGATGCCCTGTGCGGCCCGTTGCTGGCGCGCAAGGCGCGCGAAGCAGGAGTCGTTTACAGCCTGGCATACGGAGATCAGCCAGCACTGATTTGTGATCTAGTGGACTGGGCGAGAACGTCCGGGTTTCGCGTTGTGGCCGCGGGTAGAGGGCACAAGTGGTTACCGCACTTTTCGCAGTCAACGCCGGAAACTGTTTGGGGACATTACGGACTGACGCCCGAGCAGGCCCGCCTCGGGGGGCTGAATCCGAAAATGTTCAACTCGTTTCTTGATGGTTCCAAGCCGGCAATCGAGTGTACGGCCGTTTGCAATGCGACTGGATTGACACCGGCTCCGTCCGGGCTGGAATATCCCCCGGCGAGCATCGACGAAATTGCCAATGTCATGCGGCCGGAGACTGAAGGTGGTCGACTCCATCACAAGGGTCAGGTAGAAGTTATATCGTCCCTGGAACTAGATGGACAGCCAGTACCTTATGACATTCGTTTTGGCGTTTGGGTTGTATTTGAAGGCGATACCGAATATATCCGTCGTTGTTTTAGTGAATATGGCGTTCGAACTGATGATTCGGGACGCTATGCGTGCATGTACAAGCGCTGGCACCTGATTGGACTTGAAGTTGGAATCTCCGTGGCATCAGTTGGTATTCGCCAAGAGCCCACCGGGGTTGCAACCGGCCTACATGCCGATGTCGTTGCAGTTGCCAAGCGGGGACTCAAGCCAGGTGAAGTGCTCGATGGTGAGGGCGGCTACACCGTTGTCGGCAGACTGCTGCCGGCTGCCGATTCTCTCAACCTCGGCGGTTTGCCGCTCGGTCTGGCGCATCAGGTCAGTTTGCGTAGTGCGGTGCCTGCTGGCGAAGTAGTGCGCTGGAACGACGTCAAAATTGACGAAACGCTGCTCGCGGTGAGGGTGCGCCGCGAGATGGAAGCGCATTTCGCATCAGAACCGCTCGCCGTGGCCTGAGTTAACGCAAGCAGTCGGCTCATTGACTCTGAATGTTGGCCCATCGCATCACACTCGGCGGTGGGGCTCGGTTTCTTTGTGCATTGCGCACTAAGTTTCATTTTGTGTACCCGATTTAATAACCCAGATCAAGCATGGCTCAGTACGTTTATACGATGATGCGGGTTGGGAAAATGGTCCCGCCGAAACGCGTCATACTCAAGGATATTTCGCTGTCTTTTTTCCCGGGAGCAAAGATTGGTGTGCTTGGCTTGAATGGCTCAGGAAAGTCCAGCTTGCTGCGGATTATGGCGGGCGTGGACAGGGACTTCGACGGCGAGGCCGTACCGATGCCCAACATCCGAATTGGCTACTTGCCACAGGAACCACATCTCGATGCCAATCAAACTGTGCGCGAAGCGGTGGAACAAGGTCTGGGAGAGGTCGTCGAGGCTAAAAGAAAGCTCGACGAAATCTATGCGGCGTACGCAGAACCCGATGCTGATTTCGACAAACTTGCTGAAGAACAGGCTAGGTACGAAGCAATCTTGGCCGCGAGCGGATCCGACATGAAGCATCAGCTTGAAATTGCCGCAGATGCGTTGCGGCTTCCACCGTGGGACGCGAAAGTAATCAAGCTATCTGGTGGCGAGAAACGTCGAGTCGCTCTTTGCCGTTTGCTATTGTCGCGGCCTGACATGTTGCTGCTCGATGAGCCTACCAACCATCTTGACGCCGAGAGTGTCGAGTGGCTAGAACAGTTTCTGCAGCGTTTCCCGGGCACCGTCGTTGCGGTCACTCACGATCGGTACTTTCTTGACAATGCTGCTGAGTGGATTTTGGAGCTCGATCGAGGTCATGGTATTCCCTGGAAAGGCAATTATTCGTCTTGGCTGGATCAAAAAGAAAAGCGCCTCGAGGTGGAAGAAAAGCAGGAATCGGCACGTATCCGCACGATCAAAAAAGAACTCGAGTGGGTACGAGCCAACCCGAAGGCGAGACAAGCAAAGAGCAAGGCACGCATCGCCCGGTTTGAGGAGCTGTCTTCTCTTGAGTACCAGAAACGCAATGAAACCCAGGAAATTTTTATTCCAGTAGCGGAGCGCCTTGGTGACAACGTGATCGAGCTAAAGAACGTTTCCAAAGGTTACGGTGATCGTTTGTTGATCGAGAATCTGTCGCTGCAGATCCCACCTGGGGCGATCGTCGGTATTATTGGACCAAACGGGGCCGGCAAGTCGACCCTGTTCCACATGCTCACCGGCAAAGAAAAACCTGATGCAGGGGATATCATCATTGGGCCGACTGTGAAGCTGGTTTCGGTCGATCAGATGCGCGACGCATTACCAAATGACAAGACCGTTTGGGAAGCAGTGTCGAATGGACAGGATATCCTCTCGGTTGGCAAGTTCGAAATGCCGTCGCGTGCCTATCTTGGTCGTTTTAATTTCAAGGGTGCTGATCAGCAGAAAACGGTTGGCAAGCTTTCGGGCGGGGAGCGCGGACGCTTGCATTTGGCGAAGACCCTGATCGAAGGTGGCAATGTATTACTACTTGACGAACCTTCAAACGACCTTGATGTAGAGACACTTCGCGCTCTGGAAGACGCATTACTCGAATTTGCCGGGTCGGTGCTCGTTATATCGCATGACCGGTGGTTCCTCGACAGAATTGCTACGCATATTCTTGGGTTTGAGGGTGATTCGCAGGTTGAGTTTTTTGCTGGTAATTACCAGGAATATGAAGCAGACAAGAAAAAGCGACTTGGCGAGGAAGCTGCTCGGCCAAAACGTATTCGCTACAAGCCCCTGAAAATTTAACTTTGAGCGGGTTGTCGAGCTGACCACCCTTCGCAGGAGTTGTTAGAAAATGATCATCCGCATGCTTGCAATCGTTGCTGCTCGAACGAGGCCACGATTGTTCTTGATGCTGATCGTGTTGTGCAGTGGTGGACTGCTCGCCGCTCAGGAAGCGCATTTCAACGGGCGCATCGTAGTAGAGTGGATTAACGACAACCAGTTTGTAGTTACAATGCGGCTTGCGGAGCCTTTTTCTTTTACACAGGGAAACGGAAAGACGTGGCAGGTTCCAACAGGCAGTATCGTTGATGGTCGTTCGATATCACCGTTGTTCGTCCGGATGGCGGGACACCCTTTCCAAGGTAGCTTTCGCAAAACGGCCGTTGTCTATGACCATGCTGCCAAGGAAATGTCGCAACCGTGGCGGGATGCGCAATACATGTTTTTCGAGGCCAGCATCACCGAAGGTGTCCTGCCGATTGAAGCCAAAGTGATTTACTTGCTGCTCAATGCAACGGCGCCCCGTTGGGTTGTGCGTGGTAAGAGCTCCTGCTTCGACCACTGCCACGCGGGGGATGATGAACTGGCCTGGCGGCCGCTTGTGGAAGATGACCCTGTTGTTTCGTTGGTGAGTTGGGTACGTGAAAAGGAGCCGTCATTGGAGCAGATCGAACAGCGCGTCAGTGACGTGCTTCTTCATCCGGGGCCACATATATTTGGGCATGTGAGGTAGGGTGATATCGGCGATGATCTCTTTGCTAAGTTCCATCATTCTTTTTTTTGCTCACCTGCATCGACAGGTTAGGCGCGGTTTTGCGGGAGCAGCGATTTGCTCGATTGTTGTGACCTGTCTTTGGGTTGACTCGGCCATTGCCGGCGATAACGAAGATGGTGTTGCCCGGTTTGATGGCGAGCTGACCTTGGAGCGAATTGATGATGACCCTTTTTTGCCTAAAGTCCGGTTGCTTGACGAGTTGCGGTTTCGGCAGGCAACCGGCCAGGTCTGGGAGACGCCGGGAAATGTGATACTGGATGGGCGGTCGATGCCCACACTTTTCGTTCAGTTATTTGGCGGTTTTCTGGAGGGCGATTTCCGGAAGACGGCTGTCACTTACGATTATGCAGTGAAGAGAAAACCATACTCATGGCAGGAAACGCACCGCATGTTCTATGAAGGAGTGATGACGGAAGGCGTTGCGGGAGTCGAGTCAAAAGCAATGTATTTGCTGTTAATGGCTTCCGGTACGCGTTGGGCGCAGCACGGGCCGAACAGCTGCTTTTCGCGATGTCACACCGATGCTAAGGAGCTTGAGTGGCGGCCGCGGGTTGACGATGAAAAACTCGTTTCTTTGCTGAATTGGGTGCGCACAGAAGATCCAGCGCTCGCTGTTATTGAGCAGCGTGCGGAGGAAGCCATTATTGAAGAAGGGCCGCACATTTTTGGTGTAATCAAATAATCTGGCGTCTCAGGCTTGCCGCAAAGCCCAGAGATGCCAATGCTGTGATGGCTGCCTTTGTGGCAAGCGAAAAAATGGCTGATTGCTGGCAGTTTGCAAATGAATGCTCACGTGCACATCCTGCCTAGGCTGATATTTCAGCAATAAATAACATCTTTAGTTAAACTGCCGGAAAAATTATTAATGGCTTGCACTGAATCGCTAATCTAGCGGTTGACTAGATAACAATATGGCTTGGACGAACAATCCGCTTGCCCTCGTTTTACTCATGGCACTTTCAGCTGGCGTATTTGCGGGCGAAGTCAACGATGTCAGTTATGGCACTTTTGAGGGCAGAGTGATGGTTGAATGGCTGGACGATCCTTTTGTCCCAACCATGCGGCTTGTCGAGCCTTTTGCCTATCACCAGGCGAAGGGCAAGGTCTGGGAAGTGCCCGAAGGCCACGTAATCAAGGGTCGCGGCATGCCTCCATTGTTTCGTCACCTGATCGGACCGCCTTTTTACAGCGGCTTTCGTAAGGCATCAATTATTTATGACCACGCCACGCAGGAAATGGAGCAACCATGGGATGAGGCCCAGCTCATGTTCTTGGAGGCGAGCATGGTCGAGGGTGTCAATGAATCCGAAGCGAAGGCCATGTACATGCTGCTGCGCGCTCAGGGCTCGCGCTGGGAAGTGCCGGGTTCGCGATGCTACGGAAGTTGCCATGGAAAGACCGAGCCGCTGTTGTGGCGGCCCGTGGTCAACGAGGAGGTCGTCGGCGAACTGCTCGGGTGGGTGCGCCGGGATAATCCATCACTTCTGCAAATTGAGCAGTTGGCCGAAACAGCTGTTTTGGAACGAGGGCCACATGTATTTCCGCTCCAACCATGCCTGGTTTTCTCGGGCTCCACTCTGGTCGGTCGAATCTGCTAACGGCTATTTGCCTCGGCCTGCATCGGGCGCCAACCGCATTGGTCCACGCTCAACCGCTCAGTACGTCGGCGCAATCCCGCTCTTAAATCCGCGGTATGGTGTGGCTGACTGGCCCTGGCGATTTCATTCTCCTGCCGCCGAAAACCAGTGTTAGCAGCCAGACGGTGGGGTGTTTTTGTGTTTTTAAAATGAGCCATCTTCGCGGAATTTATTGCCGGTGCGGGCCCAGCGTGACGATGACGAGGCCGGCAACCAGCACCCAGAGGCCAATGATCTGGAAGCGGCCAAATTGTTCTCTGAAGATACGCCGCGAAATTGCGTAACTGAACAATAGTTCGACTAATGCCAGTGTGCGCACGTGGGCAACCGGTTCAATCGCCATCGCCGTGAACCATCCCGCAGAGGCAACTGCACCACTTGATCCGGCGAGAAGCGAGATGCGCCACGCGCGCAACACGCGCTTGAGCAAACCCGGCTGGCTTAGGTGCAGGTAAATGCACATGACGACTGTTTGAATTAACTGTGCACAAAGCAGCGTGAATGCGGCTGCCATTAAGAACGTGGTGTCGAGCGCAAGTGCCGCGCCACGATACCCGACAGCAGACAATGCGAAGCTGGTTCCAGAGGCAAGCCCGAGCAGCGCGGGCCGCGTCGTCAATCCAAGCACACGCATGCGCACGGGGCGTTGCCGATCGACCGGTGTCAGCAACGTGACACCGAGTGTGCCCAATATGACTGCGGACGCCGTGGTCAAAGTAAGCGGATCACCCAGAAAAGCAAAGCCAAAAATAGCGACTTGCATGACCTCGCTCTTTGAATAGGCGACACCGAGCGTAAAGTTGTGTTCCTGCATTGTTCGCAATAGCAATGTAGTTCCGGCAATCTGGCTCAGTGCACCGAGCACCAGCCAGCTACCAAACTCGTAATCGGGTGCAAGAAGCTTGTGCTCGGCGGCGAGCGCTACTATTAGCAGCCAAAGTGCCGCGAACGGCACGCCGTAGAGGAAGCGCACCAATGTGGCGCCGAGCGTACCAAGGTCGGGGCTGAGACTGCGCTGTGTTGCGTTACGTAGCGTCTGCGCGCCGGCCGCCGAATGGTAATTGGGATCCACAACCACCAGGCGGGTGCTGCCACGGCAGCTCAGCCGCGGCCGACAAATGGCATTTTGGTTGCCATGATAGTCATAAACTGCACATTGGTATCCAGTGGCAGGCTTGCCATATAGAGCGTCGCTGATGCGACCTCGCGCACATCCATCATCGCCTCCGGTTTTACGGTGCCGTCAGCTTGCGGTACACCTTTGGCCATTTTCGCTGCCAGTTCTGTCATTGCGTTGCCAATATCAATCTGTCCACAAGCGATATCATATTTTCGCCCATCCAGCGATGCGCATTTGGTCAGACCGGTAACGGCATGCTTGGTGGCCGTGTATGGCGACGAGTTGGGCCTTGGCGCATGGGCCGATATGGAGCCATTATTGATGATGCGCCCGCCACGCGGGTCCTGGTCTTTCATGACCCTAAAAGCCTCCTGAATGCAGTAAAACATGCCGTTGAGATTGATATCGACCACATTTCTCCATTGCTCTACGGTAAGTTCTTCGAGCGGCACGCCCGGTGCGTTGACGCCGGCATTGTTGAACAACACATCAACCCGGCCGAATTTTTCACGTGCCATCGAGAAAAGGTTCTTGACCGCACCTGGATCACTAACGTCCGTCGAAACCGCCAAGGCGTTTGAGCTTTTTTTCCCAGCCTCCTTGATCGTGTTCGCCAATGCATCCTGACGGCGTCCGGCGAGCGTGACACGGTAACCATCGTCGAGAAATGCCAGCGCTACCGCTTTGCCGATGCCGCTTCCTGCCCCCGTGACAATTGCGACCTTATTGTGTGATGCCACCTTGCTGCCTCCTTTTCTTGTAAATCTATGTGGGTTCCGGAACTGGTTCTTCCAGCCTGATTGATGATACCGTCAAAACGTGTCCGGGCGCGCCGGATGCCGTGTCTTGTCTTAGCGGCGTCCCGGGAAAAACAATATGCTGCCATCGCGCGTACGGCGGGTGGAGGTTGTAAACTTCGCGTTTTGGTCCTGGGGGGGTCGATGTTTACTGTTGCGCAGACTGCGCGCGCCGGCGTGCTGGGTTGTCTTTTGACCGCATCCTTGGTCGCGAGCGCCGCTGAGTTCCAGGGTCAGGAGCCAGGGGAGCAGGCGCTCAAGGAGGCGTCGGTTTTACGCTTGGCGCGTAGCCTCGATCCGGCCGTGCCGGTCGCTGTCGGAAAACTGGTGGTGAGACAACAGGCATTACTGAGGGCGCGGCAGCTACTCAACCAGTATGGTCGGCGAGCCGGGCTCGATGACGGTTGGAACAGTCAGGCGCTGGAATGGCAATGGGCTGAGAACGAATTGACTGAAGATGCTTTTGCGCTTATCGATAGCGAGATTGCAGTCCCTGACTGGTTTTACGAGGTCTTGGAGCGTGAGATCGCCAATTTGTTTGATGCCGAGGAAGCCGACTACATAGCCACGCATTTCACCACGCCGGTAGGCAGAGAGCAGCGAATTCTTTTGCAGATGCGTTTGGTTGCCGAAGTTCTGATGACCAATTACTCGTTTACCAACAGAATCGACGCTAATGTGCNNTGTGCCTGGGCTGCAAGGGGATCTCGACGAACTCTCCTCTGCTTACTGGGAGTTGGAACCGTTTCGAAAGCGCGATTTCATGCAGGACCCGGAGGCGATTAGGTTTGCTGGTCAGGCCGCCGGTCTCAAATTTACGCGTATGCTGGCAATCCGTGGAATTGAAGGATTTATTGATCATATCGATGCGGTGGCAGTGGCAGCCAGAAGTACCGTTGACAATGCCGAACCAACAATAGAAGACTACATTCAGTTGTACCGCCAGCGCACCGGCTCGACGCGTAAGTCGGAGTAGGCTAGTCAACGAATATATGAATGAAATTAGTGATAATGCCTGAGCGCGCCCCATTTCACCTGGCTTTTCCCTCTAGTGACTTCATTTACAGCTCAGCGATAACGCGTTGGAGCTCAAAGTGTGCAACCATCCAACCCAAGTGTTGGTTCGTCGAGTAGGGGTCACCAAAAGGCGTGGGCGTTACTATATTCATAACGTGCGGAAGGAAAATCTGAACTAGTGGAATTTTTTAGCAAGATAACCAACTTGATGAGTGGCGATGTCGCCTGGATGACGCAGGCGTTCATTGTCGTTTTGCTGAGCCTAATTGCTGGGGCGATTGCGCGGCGCACTCTGAAGCGGCTCAGCAAGCGGGCACGCGACACCGAAAATATGATTGACGATGTCATCCTGGAAGCCATGACGGGACCCTCTCGCGCACTAATTTGGGTCCTGGGCGTCGCTTTCGCGGCGGACATTGTTGGTGCGGAAACCGACGCCAAGATTTTCGATTCGGTAGATATGCTCAGAAAAGCCGGCGTCATTCTAGTGCTGATGTGGTTTTCAGTGCGTTTCACGCGCGGATATGAACAACGCTATATCGAAATGCGAATTAAGCGTGCCGAGCAGGTCGACGTCACGCTTGTACAGGCTATCGGAAAGCTGGTGCGAGCCGCGGTGTTCGTCACGACCGCACTGATCATTCTGCAGACCATGGGCATTAATATAACGGGCCTGCTGGCATTCGGTGGTGTTGGTGGTATCGCAGTAAGCCTTGCAGCGCGCGACATCCTGGCCAACGTATTTGGTGGACTGGCGATTTATACCGAGCGTCCATTCGCCGTTGGCGACTGGATTCGGTCCCCGGATCGGGAGATCGAAGGTACGGTAGAAGAAATTGGCTGGCGGCGCACCGTGATCAGGACCTTCGATAAACGGGCTCTATACGTGCCTAATTCTGTATTCACGACTATATCGGTGGAGAATCCATCGCGCATGTCGCATCGCCGAATCAAAGAGACGGTTGGTGTCCGCTACGACGACATTTCGCGCATACCGGCAATCCTTGAAGACGTTCGCAAGTACCTCAAAGAGAATCCAGATATCGATGATTCACAGACGCTGATGGTCAATCTGAATGAATTCGGTGATTCATCAGTGAATTTCTTTATTTATACATTTACGCATACCACCGTGTGGACCGAGTACCACGAGGTAAAAGAAAGAGTGATGCTTGCCATCAGCGATATTGTGGAGAGGCATGGTGCCGAAATCGCTTTTCCGACGACAACGGTTCACGTGCCCGATGGAATACAGGTAACCGAAAGCACAGTCGCCACAAACGCCTGATAGCTGACGTCGGTTGTTGCCCGCCAGCGCGACGATGCGAATGATTGGTAAATTGTTCGCGAATTTCCGTTGTCCGTATGGCTCGAAGAGTTCAGCGTACTGCAGATGCAGCGCCTGAGTGTCAACTTTCGAAGCCGGCCTAACGCCATCGGCAATTCGATTTTTAGTTGTGCTGCGCGCTAGGCCGAACAACTCGGAAACTAGGCATCGGCAGCTAAATCGCATAGAAAATCGAACCAGTTGGTCGTGAAAAGACCTTGGGGCTTTCTCTTCCGATCGACGTTAATATAGACTGGGCAGCGCTCGCAGGACTATTTGCAGCCGCGCACGAACTGCGCATGAGTGCTCGCCGCACCGATCAGTAGGCTGAGATCGTTGCCGGCCAAAATCAGCCGCATGCCACGCCCAATGTAGGACTGCAGCAACTCCTGCGTGTAAACGCCACCGAGACCCGGCCACTTGCCGTGCTGGCGGCACGCTGACACAACGCGGTCAACGGCCTGCAGCACTTTTGGATGGTCGATCTGTCCAGGTATGCCCATCTCAAGACACAGGTCGTTAGTGCCCATCAGCAGCGCGTCGATGCCGGGTATGGCAGCGATTGCCTTGGCATTTTCGATGGCCCTTGGCGTCTCCATCATTGCCACAACAAGAGTGGTTGCATTGAACATCTTTACGACATCGGCTGGCGAGGTCGCTGCAAACCGCAACTGTGCGTAGTTACCGGCGACCGAGCGATGACCGTCAGGCGCAAAACGGAACGCGTCTACCATGGCGCGCGCCTGTTCAACGGTGTCGACGTGCGGCATGACGATACCGAGGGCTCCCGCGTCGAGACAGCGCGTGCCGAGATTCAGGTCGCCCTGTGGTACCCGAACCAGGGGGCTGATTCCTGCCGTCAGCGCGGCAACACAGATTGAGGCTGCCGTTTCAATCGACGTTGCGCCGTGTTCCAGATCTATGAACAACCAGTCGAAACCTGCTGTCTTCATGATCGAAGCGACTTCGACGCCACGTACGCCGCGTATTCCGACGCCGATAGCAAGCTCGTCGCGTAACAGTCGTTCGCGAGCGGGGTTGGAGATGGTGGTCATGTTTGCTCCTGTCGCAGACAATCATTGTGACTTAATCCTCTGGGGGACACCCAGAAACAGCGAAGCGTACCTCTTTGCTGCATTGCGGAATTTGTGTTGTGCTTCGAAAACAGTGATCTAACACCGCGATAATGCTTATTTTTTTGATATTGGATCTGTGGCTGCCAAAAGAGGGTGGAGATTGCCGCGTGTCAAGAGTATCCTCGAACTACGGATGCATTCTGCAGCCGATTTGACGACGGAGGAAAGTGCCGATGTACATTCAGCCACACGACGTTGAACACGAATTTCCGGAGTACAAGCAAACATTGCAGGAAATGAAGACGCAAGACACTCGTCTCGCGCAATTAATCGAAGAATATGAAAGGCTTAATTCGGAAATCGTGGACATCGAAGAAAATGAAAAACCGTTTCAGGACTTCGAGTTTGAAGAAATGAAAAAACGGCGGTTGAAGTTGAAAGACGAAATCTATTTCATTTTGCGTGGCGCGCAACACTAAAGGTACTCAAACACGATCTGTCTGTTAGAACGGGCACCTGCGGGTGCCCGTTTCGATTTCTCGCGGGCAGAGAATGTATGTGCATATTGAGCTCTCTCGATAACGCGCGCGGTCCTGGCGTGATCGCTAATATCCCCGGTAACAGCAATCGAAACTTGTTAATGCTGCCTAATCGATGATAGCGGCATACACGAGCTGCCTTAACAGTCTGCGGTAGTAGGCACGTGCAGGACCTGGAGCCTGACTCATGTATACCACTGCCAGTTGTTCTTGTGGATCGATCCAAAAGTATGTGCCAGCGTAACCACCCCACGTAAATTCCCCTTCGGACCCAGGAACAGCAGCAATGCCTGGTTGTTCCCGGACTGCAAATCCAAGACCGAAGGTGTAACCGGGGGTGCCGAGCAGCAACTCGCCAGGTGTCAACGCGACGTTGATACGCTCACCAATGTGGTCTGACGCCATCAGGGCGATGCTAGGACGACTCATTACACGAGTACCTTCGAGCTCTCCGCCGTTCAGTAACATCTGTGAAAAGCGCAGATAATCTGCGGCGGTAGATACAGCGCCCGCGCCGCCGGAATCGTTTGCCGGCATCTGTTCGACGTTGATTAGATGCACGGTTTCTTCGCCGAGTGCGTTTGCTCTCATCGGTTGGGCGACGCGTTCCAGATCCCTGCTAGATACCCAGAATCCCGAGTCGGACATGTCAAGCGGCGAAAACAACCGCTGTCGCAGGAACTCGGCAAGGCGCTCACCGGTCGCCGCCTCGATGACGCGGCCGAGAAGGTCACTTGCAAGACTGTACTCCCATGCCGTGCCAGGTTGATGCGCCAGCGGTGCGCGCGAAAATGCGGTTATTTGCTCCGACGGTGTCAGATCCCGGATGTCGAAATTTTTTTCTAATCGATAAATCCCGCCCCTGAGATAGGCGTCTCGTACCGCAACATTGCTGGTAATCTCCCCATAAACTAGTCCCGCGCTGTGGCGAAGCAAATCCTGTATTGTCATTTCGCGCTGTGCAGGCACCAAGCTGTAGGTCGTCTTGGCAAATTCCTGGTCAATATTTGCAACACTGACCTGAAGTTGTTTCAGAGAAGGAAAAAATTTCGAAACTGGGTCAGTCAATTGAATGACACCATCCTCAACCAATATCATTGCCCCGACCGATACCAATGGCTTGGTCATCGAGTAGATGCGAAAGATTGCGTCTTCGGTCATGGGTGTCTGCTTTGCCCGATCGAGGAACCCGATTGCATCTGAATAAACGAGTTTTCCGTGCCGCGCGATCATAAATACGACTCCGGGTAACTTTTGTTCGGCAATGTGTTGACGAAAGATCGAGCTGATACCGTTCAGCCGCTTTGCTGACAAGCCAACCGACTCTGGGGTGGCTGTTGGCAGTGCTTGTGTGGCTGCAAATGGCGCATGGAGAATCAGTGCCAGCGCGAGTAACTTTGGTAGGCTCAGGATGGTTCTGGTCTTCATCGCGTTCCCCTCCCTATCGGGCAAGCCAGACAAAATGTTTCCTGCTTAGTCTACTCCGAACGGAAATTGGCCCGGTTTCGAGACAAGGTGAGACTTTACGAAAATATTCCCATAAAAGTGGTCAGGTGTGGTGTTCGCACGCCGTTGCGCAACTATCTGGGTAACAGATTCCCCTGGACTTTAATGGTTCATTCGCCGTCAAGCGACAAACCGGTCTTTTTTCGAACGCAAGGGGTGACGGATTTTTTTTAAGCCGCCCGGTCAGAAAAAGACGCACGCGCTGTTCTAATCGCAAACAAACAGCAGTGCTCGGGCGCGATGTCGAGCGAATTAGAAGACAGATGTATGAATCAGTTTAGAGTGGCGACGCGCTGGGCCGTTTTGTTCCAGGTCCGCACGAAAGTGGCGAACTCATCGGCGGGAACGGGTCGACTCCAGAGATAACCTTGACCTATGTCACAACCGTTCTCTGTCAGAAATACTCGCTGTGATTCGAGCTCGATCCCCTCGGCGACAATTTCTTTTCCCAAACTACGCGCTACGCCAATAATGGCGTTGACGATCGACTCGGAACCATCTGCGGTGCCAAGGTCCTCGACAAAGGAGCGATCTATCTTCAGTACGTGAAATGGAAGGTTCTTGAGGTAAGCCATCGACGAATAACCGGTACCGAAGTCGTCGATGGCAATTCGTACGCCACGATCACTGAGTGCTTTGAGGGTGGCGAGCACTTCAACCGAGTTATCGACAAGCAAACTTTCGGTGATTTCCAGTTCCAGCGAGAACGGCCGCAACCCACTGGAAACAAGTGTGTTTTCGATTCTTTCTACAAAATCCTTGCGCTTGAACTCTCGACTCGAGACATTGACAGAAACTCGCAACGGTGCCATGCCGTCTCTTTCCCAAATGCGGTACTGAGTGCTGGCTTCACGTCTGACAAACTCGCCAACCTGTTCGATCAGATCACTCTGCTCTGCGAGGTTAATAAAAGACCCCGGCATTACCATTCCTCGTGTTCGATGCTCCCATCGGACCAGCGCTTCAGCGCCGACGATTTCGCCACGTCGCAATTCAATCTGCGGTTGAAAATACAGTGTCAGCTCTCTCCTCGAGATTGCGTGTCGAAGATCCTTCGCCAGAGCAGCTTGATCTTGTGCTTGCTCCTTGCTCTGCTTTTCGTATGCAGAGTATTTGGCTCCACCTTCTTGTTTCGCCGCATTCAGGGCAAAGTCGGCACTTCGCAACAATGCCCTCGAGTTTTTGCCGTCATGAGGAAAAACCGCAATGCCAATCGTGGCACTTATATGGTGCTCCTCGGCGCCCACAGAGTATGCTTCGGAAAGCACCTCAATCAATTTTTCTGCAACATTAGTGGCATCGTCGTCCTGCGAAATTGTTGGTAACAAAATGGCAAATTCGTCGCTGCCGACACGGGCCACAAGATCCTCCGAACGAAGGCACGATTTCAGCCTTGTAGAAGTTTGCTCCAGCAGGATGTCTCCGCCTTCATGTCCGTAGTTGTCATTGACTTTCTTGAAATTGTCGAGGTCAACAAGCAGCAGAGCGAGAAGTCTGGACTCACGCCGAGCCCTTGAGATTTCCTCTTCCAACCTATTCTCAAAAAACTTGCGATTTGGCAACTCTGTGGTCGAGTCATACAACGAATGGAACATCAATTCCTGTCCGCGCACGGTCGATGTGTAAGCCACGCCGAGCCGATGTGCGATGTCACGAGCAAGAGAATAATCTTGTTGACCGAATGACTGCCGGGAGCGCGTGCCAATGATCAACGCGCCCGCGGGCAAGCCATCCTTGAAAATGGGGAACAATAAACAATGCTCCATTCCCAGTTCGTGCAAGGGCAACAAAAGCGAGTCTGACGAACTGCTGTCAAACCAGTCGCCGTCGGGGATCAAGGCAAGCTCTGAAGTCGACTGCGCGTCGAGGGCGTCTTCGAGACGGATTAGTTGACGCTCAATATTACGTCCGGCAATTATCATGTTGCATTGTGAAGTCCGCTCGCGGTCTAGCAGTGCAAGAGCGGTCGCGTCGCCAGCAAGGGTCGCGCTGATGCGTCCGAAGACCGAATCGACGATACGGTCGAAAGTGGCACCCGACAATATGGCGCGGTCAATTTCTGACAACAGAGCGAGGGTGGCCAGCTTGCGGTCGTCCGCTTCGCTACTTGTTTTATTGGTTGCTTTACCAGCGTTGGGTTTACTTTTAGCCGTTCCGCTCTCGGATGTTTTGTATTCGTTGGGAATTTGATCAATTGCCCGAACACCCGACTGTCTTTTTGATCGCAATATTTTTGAGGTTAGCCCCAGAGACAAAATAGCGACGATGATGCCAGCGAGCATGTAAAAAAACGGCACGCTCATAGACCAAATATTTTTTGGACTGAGCCGGGAAACAGAGATCATCCAGTCGCGAACGCCAAATTGCTGATCAAGAGCGAGCCTGACGTTTGCGTTTGGTTCTGTGTTTGAAAGAGAATCCCTGGATGATGCAGGCGCAAGTTGAGAATCTGTTTTTGTTGATGACCCGGCTGAATTTGCGGTTTTTGGCGGGGTACTACAGAGCAGGCGTTTACCGGCTTCGTCGAGGATGCAAGCGAAGTACCCGCCTTCTTCTGTCTGTGCAGCGGGAAACAAATATGCGGGGTCCAGTACAGCGACGAGCAACCGCCTGTTTCCGTCCATCATCGAGAAGAATTCGCGTACTAATCTGAGCTCGGTTCCTGTATCTGAACTAACTGCAAGAAGCACTGTTTCTTTTTCTGTGGCTCCGGCCCCCGTCACATTGCCAGTCATATCGAGAGCGGCCAGGCCTCCCTTGAGAACGTTGGCCGTGCCGTCGTTGTTAAACAGTACGACTCTGGAAAATGGTCGAAGCGCCGTTGAAGTCGATATTTTTGTTGGTATGCCATGTGCGCTGACGTCGGCGTCAACAAGTCGAACCAGATTGTCAGCGGCGCTCAGGCGTTCTGTGATGTGCTCACTTAGCAAACGTGCCTGTTGTTCGATGGGTTGATCTGTCGATAGAGAAAAATGGTTCTCAACGCGGGGTAGCAGCGTAAGAACAAGAGCTGCGAATGCGATCAAAATGGCGACTGCAGTGAGCGGGAAGGACCAACCCGAAAAAAGTTGTTGCGCTGGACCTCGATTTGTAACCTCAGCAGCGTCGATGTGCGCTTGCGATTGTTGCAAGGATAGTCCTTCCATTAGGGCGTTCGGGTTGTCGAATTTTCGGCTCATTGGGACGATTTTGTACAAAAATCAACGCCGTTAAGGCTGGCTCGGTGCGAGGCGAATTTAACGTTGCGCCCTCAAACTCTGAGCCGGAACTCCCAGCCATGCCTGCTGATGACACAAAACGGCACCCGGCAAACTTTGATTGCCTGGAAGTGCTTGCGGCGGAAACGATTTTGGCGGCCATCCATCGGGTAGCAGCTACCGCCCATCGGGTCTCTTGTCGGTCACGTACCTCACGGCGCAATTTTTGTTCCGGCGGCCCGCCTTTCCAAGCCAAAAGTCGGGTTGATCCCGATTGAGAGGCGGTTCTTTCAGGCACGTAATGTGCGGTGGATGAGGCATCTATATAGAGTAAATGTCACACCCGGGATGCCAACACCGATACAAGAGTGGATCGAGGACTACTGCGAGGCGTCAACAGGAGTGTCTGGCGGTATCGTGATGCTGTCAGCTTCTGGCGACCGTCCAGCCGGTGTGGTGGCGGCTGCCGATGCAGATGCCATCCGCGCAGATGACCTTCGCTCTGCTGCCCGGCAAGCCCTCAAGACCCGGGCGCCGGTCGTCGATGAGGGTGACGATGGCGGGGAAAGCGATCGACCTTCCCCCAAACTCGTGTCCGTTCCATTGCAAGCGGGAGAGCAGACGGTGGGTGCCATTGCTCTGGAATTGACCGACTCCCGGCAAGACTCCTCGGAGTCCATCATGTCCGATCTGGAACGGGCTGCCGATACACTTGCGGCGGCATTGACCGCTGCGGTCGGACAGCGAGCCAGCATTGATGCGGCGCGAGTATTGCGGTTCCAGGCGACAGTGCTGGCGCACGCCAGTTTTCATGAGGCGGCGACTGCTTTGGCGACTGAGTTGGCGAAGGCGCAGAAGCTTGATCATGTCGCGATTGGTTTTCGGGGTGACGCCTATTCACGAGTTGTCGCTGTTTCCGATTTCGCTGATTTTGAGCACAGTGCCCGTATTTTCAGAATTATTTCGATTGCGATGGATGAGGCGATTGAGCAGGGAGCAACGATCGCTTATCCAAGCATTCCCGACGATCGGCCACGTATCAATGTTGCCCATGCGGAACTTGCTAAACGGCGTGGCGGAGTAGTCTGCTCGGTTCCGATCGTAGACAACGGAGAGGCAATCGGTGCAGTCACTCTTGAACGTGGTGGCGAGCGCCCAATCAGTATGCAGGAGGCGTCTGACTTCGAGCAGATCATTTGCATGGTTGGGCCGATCCTGAAGTTGAAACGTGACAATGAACGGCCATGGCACTGGCGTCTGCGCGAGGCGCTTTCGAGATTGACCGGCCATCTTCTCGGCCCGGGTTATTTGACAGCGAAAGTCGCGACGATCGGTGCCATTTTGATCCTTTGCGCTGGTTTCCTGGTCAGCACTGATGATCGCGTTGGTGCACCGGCGCGTCTGGAGGGCTCAGTACAGCGCGCTCTTGTCGCACCAGCAGACGGTTTTCTCGAATCTGCGCACGTGCGCCCGGGCGACCAGGTCGCTGCTGGACAAACACTGGTTGAACTGGCGACGCAAGATCTGCAACTGGAGCAGCGAAAATGGCAAAGCGCACTGGCGCAACACGAGAATGCAGCATCTGCAGCACTTGCACGTGGTGATCGGAGCGAGTTTGTAATCAGCCAAGCGCTTGCAGAGGAGGCGCGAGCAAAACTGGGGCTGGTCGAGGAACAATTGGCGCGCGCTCGCATAATTGCTCCATTCGAAGGCGTTGTCATCATGGGGGATCTAAGCCAGATGCTTGGCGCACCGGTGCGCCGCGGTGACACTCTGGTTACGGTTGCGCCAGCCAACGAGTTCCGGCTGATCCTGGAAGTAGATGAGAGGGACATCGCAGGTATCGCGATTGGTCAATCCGGACAACTCGCGCTCGGCTCAATGCCCGACCGCAATTTCCAGTTCAACGTCAGCCGCATTTCGCCGGTTGCTGAAGCGCGTGACGGGCGAAATTATTTCGAAGTCGAGTGTGAGCTCGATGAAACGCTTGTCGCAATGCGTCCCGGGCTTCAAGGTGTTGCTCGTATCGTGGTGGCGCAGAGATCGCTGGCTTGGGTGCTCACTCACCGTCTTATCGATTGGGTGCGCATCGCCGCGTGGTCAGTGGGGATCTGATCATGGCCGAGTCACTGTTCAGTCCACTTTGGTACCGCGTCGCCCGCAGACGCCCGCATTTCAGGCGCGACGTCAAAGTGCGCCAGATGCATTATCGTGGTCGCGTTTGGCATGTCCTCGTGAATGAGGCAACTGGCCAGCAGTATCGGGCCAGTCAGCAGGCATACCAATTTATTGGTCGCTGTGATGGCTTGCATACTGTTCAGGAAATATGGGACGAGCTTTTGGAGCGATTAGGTGACGATGTTCCCACCCAAGATGAAATCGTTGGACTCCTGATTCAACTCGACGAGCAAGGCATTCTTGCTTATGAATTCGCGCCCGAAGCGGGCACTCTGGTGCGACGCCGTGATGAGCGTTTGCAAAAAAAACGCCAAGGGATGCTCAACCCATTCGCTCTGCGCGTTCCGCTTGGAAATCCCAGCGAGCTTCTGAAGCGCGTCGAGTGGCTCGCACCTTTATTTGTAAATATCCATGTTGTCTGGATGTGGCTGATTCTGGTCGGAGTGGCGCTTCTCGCGAGCATTAACAACTGGCCGGTCCTCAAAGCGTATGCGGTGACCAATTTGGCCACACCGCACTTTCTCGTTCTTCTTTGGGTCTGCTTCCCGTTCATCAAGGCAGTGCATGAGGCAGCTCATGCGTTGGCCGTGGCTCGCTGGGGCGGAGATGTGCGCGAATTCGGTGTCACGCTGTTTTTGCTCGTGCCCGCTCCATACGTTGACGCATCTGACGCTGGTGGATTTCGTCACCGCAGCCAACGCATATTTGTCGGCGCAGCCGGCATGATTGCTGAGCTGGCATTGGCCAGCCTGGCGTTATTCGTATGGCTGAATGTGCAGCCTGGCCTGGTTCGCGACATTTCGTTTGTAACCATGTTTATAGCCAGTGTATCGACTCTGCTGTTCAACGGTAACCCGCTGCTGCCGTTTGACGCCTACTATATATTGAGTGACGTGATCGACGTACCAAATCTGAGTTCTCGCAGCAAGAAATTCTGGAACAATATCTTGCGGCGGTTTGCTATTGGCAGCGCGGGTGTGTTGCCGGAGTACGTTGCGACGGGAGAGAAGAAATGGTTGTTCGGTTATTTTCCTCTCTCGATGTGCTACCGACTTTTCATATTCGGCGCAATCATCGTCTGGGTGGGTGCGAAGTCCCTAATTCTCGGCATAGCGGCGACGATCTTCGTGTTATTTGCGTTCATCGCGCTACCTTTCTGGAGAACACTAAAAGAGGTCCTCGCAAGTGCGAGGTCAAAACAAGCACGTATTCGATCGCGACTTGCCATTGGCAGCATTACTGCTGCTGTTTTCTCCCTTGTCTTCATTGTCCCTGTGCCTCACAACACCGTGGCACATGGCGTCGTTTGGATGCCGGATAAGGCAAAGGTGCGAGCCAAAAGTGGTGGGTTTGTTAACCGTGTTCTGGTGCGAAACGGCGAGTACGTGGAGCCAGGGCGTGTGCTGGTGGTTCTCGAGGATTCGGCGCTTGAAGCAGAGCGAGGCACGTTAACGAGCGAACTGACACGTGCCGTTGCACAACGCTATGCGGCCATCGCTTTTGATCCGGAACTTGCGCGCAAAGTCGAAGAAGAGATTGAACGACTTCGAGGCGACGTAAGTCGTGTCGAGGAAAAGATCAGCAATCTTGAGATCCGCAGTGGCGTATCCGGTTATCTGATCATGCCGATGCAAGATGACATTATCGGAACGTTCGTACAGAAGGGAACTACACTCGGGTATGTTTTTGAGAAAGAGTATGTTGCCGTCCGCGCCGCGGTACCGGAGCATGACGCGACGCTTGTGCGAGAGGACACTGGCGATATCGAAGTACGTATTTCGGATCGCCCGGCAGACACGCTTATCGCGACTCTTATCCGTGACGTACCAGCGGCAACGCAGCAATTACCGAGCGTGGCTCTCGGGGAACGTGGGGGAGGGCCGTACGTCATTGATCCATCAGATGCAGAGGGGATGCGCGTGGTGGATCCGGTTGTTGTTTTTGACCTGCGGGTGCAAGACCAATTGCTGGAACGGACGGGCGGGCGCGCATGGGTCAGGTTTGAGCATAGCGCCAAACCACTCGCCAGTCAGTGGTACCGCCGTGCAAGACAGGTTTTTCTACAGCAGTTTAATCCGGTGAGTTGACATGGCGGAATATCCGAAATTTCGTGTCGTGTCAGGTTGTATCTCAAAGCACGTTTTTTACGTGTTTGATTGGAGCTCTTGTGAGTGATGTGCGAGTAAGAACTGTTGCACTTCCGGCTCCGGGAATCGTGTTCGGTTCATATCCGGAGCGCCGCATGTCCGACGGCGAAGCATCTGACCGTCGCGCATCGTTGCTGCGCGCATTGAAGTATCCCTACCTTGCAAGGCGGTTTGCCCGGGACGTTAATCGTGCACTAGAGAGACGAGAAGAAATTACCAACCTGCCGGCGCCACAGCTCGAGGAATTAGTGCTGAACTTGCGCGCGCAGATGTCACGTGAGGGACTGGCAACACCTCTGATCATTGAAGCGTTTGCCGTCATTTCGTGCATTAGTCAACAAACGCTGGGGGTTATGCCCTTTGATACGCAGCTCCTTGCGGCGAGGATTATGCTGGAGAACAAACTCGCGGAGATGTCGACGGGAGAAGGAAAGACGCTGGCTGCTGGCGTTTGTGCCGCGACGGCTGCTCTTGCAGGAGTGCCGGTTCACGTGATGACGTCGAATGACTATCTGGTCTCTCGAGATGCCGAAGCGCTAAGACCTTTATATGCCGCACTTGGCCTGAAAGTCGACTTCGTGACGCAGCCAATGCGCTCTGAACAACGTCGTCGTGCGTATGGCGCCGACATTACATACTGCACCGCCAAAGAACTTGTTTTTGATTATCTGAGGGACACCATGATCAGGCGTGGTGCGCGCAGTGATCTGCATTTCAGAATCAATCGCCTTGTAAAGCAAAGCGGTCCTCAGCGTGAGACGGTCATGCGGGGAGTATGTATGGCTATCGTTNNTATCGTTGATGAAGCAGACAGCATACTGATCGATGAAGCGCGCGTACCGCTAATTCTTGCTGTCAATCCTAATGAACCCGGTAACTATTTATCTCACGCGAGCGCCTTACGCATCGCTGAGATATTAACCGAATTCGCTGATTACCGCCTCAGCGTCGAGCAAATGTCAGTCAACCTCACCAAAGCTGGTCGCCTAAAGGTCGAGCGGTATGCTCGCGATTTCAAGGCGATGGGAAGAAACCGCTTGCATCGCGAGGAACTCGTTTCACAGGCACTCGCTGCGCTGCATCTTTACAAACGCGACAGACACTATCTTGTCGATCAAGGAGCGGTGACAATAATTGATGAAAATACCGGCCGTGTTGCCCCTGGGCGAGTCTGGTCGCGTGGGTTGCACCAACTGATCGAATGTAAAGAGGGCTGTCAGACCTCTGATGAGCAGATCACTTCTGCCCAGATCACATTTCAAAGATTCTTCCAGAAGTACCTTCGCCTGTGTGGAATGAGCGGGACTCTCCACGAGGCAAGGGCTGAATTGGCTGCTGTCTATGGGCTTGACGTCGTCCGGGTACCGTTGCGGCGCCCGAATCGTCGCCGGTTGCTGCCGACCGCTGTTTATCCAGATCGATCGGCTCAGAACCAGGCAGTTGTCGAGGAGGCACATCGCCTACGGCGGTCCGGCCAACCCGTGTTGATTGGAACAGACTCCGTTGCTGACTCGGAGCAAATGGCGGCATGTCTTGAAAAGAATCAAATCGCGCACACCGTGTTGAATGCCAGACAGGATCAAGCTGAGGCCGAAATTGTTGCTAACGCAGGTGCTGTCGGCAGCGTAACGGTCGCTACCAATATGGCCGGCCGTGGAACCGACATTCCTCTCGGACCTGGTGCTGCCGAGCTGGGTGGTCTGCATGTAATTAGTTGTCAACACAACAACTCGCGCCGTATCGATCGTCAGCTTATTGGTCGATGCGCCCGTCAGGGTGATCCGGGGAGTGCGCAGATTTTCCTGTGTTTCGAACAACCACTGTTGCGCAGAACGATTCCGGCGTGGTTACGCGGTGTTCTTTCGCGAACAGAAGGTGCGTCACGGCCGCAATGGTTGATCAAACTGATTGCACGAGTACCTCAAATTCTCGAGGAGGGTCGGCAGCGTATGCAGCGGCGCAACTTGTTAAGACAGGATCTGAACTTGGACCAGAAGCTCACAAATATTAGCGGATTAGATTAAAGGAACACGGTATATGAAGAGCATCAGAACCTTTTTTACGATGGCAGCTTGTCTATTCAGTATCACTGGCTGGGCAGAGCGGCCGTTGGTTTGCCTGATTCAGCCAGACCAAGAGGCAGAGGTCGGCAGCCCGGTGGTCGGCGTTGTGGAGCGCGTTCAAGTCGAGCGCGGGGACCGCGTGCGCAAGGGCCAGGTGCTTGCCAAATTGCGTTCCCGAGTAGAAGCTGCGTCGCTTCGGGTGGCAAAAACTCGAGCGGAGGCTGATGCAGATGTAAATGCTGCGCGCGCTAACTATATGTACTTGCGGCAGGAGCTTGCGCGCGCCAAAGAGCTATATCAGAAAAAGTTTATTTCGAAAGCGGCGCTTGAAAAGTCGCGAGCGGAAATGGAGGTCGCTGCAGAAAAACTGGCACAGGCCCAAAAGCAGCTCGACGTTTGGAAACGCGAAGTCGAACTGGCGCGTGCGACGCTCGAACTGCGCGCCATACGGGCACCGTTTTCCGGCCTCATTGCGGAGCGACACGTTTCAATAGGCGAGCGTATTGAAGATCAGCCGATGTTTCGCATCACCCGTGTCGACCCGTTGCGCATCGAGATCGTAGTTCCCGCAGAGATGTTTGGCATCGTAAAGAAAGGCATGATCGCCAGAGTAAAGCCTGATCTGCCGGAGTCTGATGAGCTTGATGCAGACATTATTCTCGTCGATGAATTCGTCGATGCCGCAAGCAATACTTTCCGGGTAAGGGCTTCGCTGCCGAATTCCGATGGCAAGATTCCGGCGGGTTCGCGTTGTACCGCACAATTGATCGAGGGGGTCGCGACCGTCAAAAATCATCCTGAGCCCGTGCCGAGCAACGGTAATCAGGTAAGCGAACTAGAGGTCAATCTACGTTTGGATGGCAATCTGTCCATTCCCAAAGAACCGGTTGCGGCGCGCCGCAAGGTGAAGCAATAGGAGTGATATGGTGAGCTTCTTTGCGCGTCTTTTTGAATCGTTTCGCACGGCGATCGTCCCGGCAGAGCCGGGTCGCGATCGGATGCTGGTCGAGGCGATTGAGCCGCGCATTCTTCACTCGGCTGATATCAGTCCGATCCAGCTGGCCGATCTTGGTGCTGACGCCGCTGCAGAGACGCGTTATCTCGATGCTGAGGGTGAGTTTACAGATGATGCCCAGTCTGTGTCTCAGCAGCAATCAAAAGAAATTGTTTTTGTTGACGCAGGAACGCCTGGTTATCAAGAACTGATTGATCAACTCGTTTCTGGGCTAGAAGGTTCCGAGGATCCGGAAGTTGTGCTCATCGATAGCATGGATGATGGCATTGAAACGATCTCGAAGGTGCTTTCTTCCCGAAATGACTTGTCCGCCGTTCACATCATTTCGCATGGTAGCGAGGGGAGCATTGAGCTTGGAACCGTCAGCCTGGACAGTGATTCACTGGCGCAGCGGGCCAGCGACATAACGTTATGGGCAAATGCGTTTTCCGATAGCGGCGATATTCTTATATACGGCTGCAACCTCGCGGCGAATGACGCGGGACAGGACCTTGTAGACGATCTTGCAATCCTCACCCGGGCTGACGTAGCTGCGTCTGAAGATCTGACCGGTCATGCCGACCTCGGCGGTGACTGGGATCTCGAGTATCAGGTCGGAGAGATCGAAACGGGCATCGTCGTCAGCGCGGAACTTCAGGAGGGCTGGGAGCACACGTTAGCGACATCGACTTTCCAGCAAGACGTGAACGGCTACGTCGGAACCCAAGATACCCAGCTGATGCAGGGCGATCCCGCCACTGCCCAGGGGAGCCTTGTGGAGGTGACCGTTGACCAGTCGAGCGGCGGCGGCATAGTCGACGGCTTGATTAGATTTGACAATCTTTTCGGCAGTGGCGCGGGTGAGATACCGGTCGGCGCGATCATCGATGACGTCACATTAACCTTCCGAGGAACCGGTGCAACCGCCGACACGGTCAGTCTTCACCGGATGCTGGTCGACTGGGATCAAGTCTCGGCCACTTGGAACTCATTTGGTGGTGGCCTCACTTCCGGAACCGATTACAGTGCAACAGTCGACAGTTCGGTGGCCGGGCCCGGGACTGGAGATATCAGCTATACGGGTGCAAATCTCGTTGCGACTCTGCAAGCGTGGTCTGACGGTGCCTCCAATAATTACGGGTGGGCAATCATAAACAGTGGCACCGATGGCTGGGATTTCGCGTCGTCCGAAAACACGACCGACCCGCATCCGCTGCTCCAGGTCAATTGGCATATCGAGGATGTAACCCTCTACTACGGCGACGACACGGCCGGTATGCCCAAGACTCAGGCTTTCAATGATGGTACCGGAACATGGTCTGCTGAGAATACGACCTCCGCGACCGGTGATACGGTCAAGTGGACGGTGGCTGAGGCTTCACCTACTTCCCAGGAGGAATTGGTTGCAGTACTGACCCAGACAGGGGCCGCGGTAGACTTGCAGGTGCTGCGCTGGAGCGGGGGTTCCTGGACCACGGACTGGACAGACGGCACCAACACCGTCAGTTTTGCTGATGTCGACAAGCGCAGTTTCGATCTGGCTTATGAGCAGACTTCCGGCCACGCCCTCATTGTCTATGCCGACGACGACGACAACCCGATGTACCGCACGTGGGACGGCAGCAGCTGGAGCAGTCCGACTGCTGTCTTCAGCACGTCCCCGGGCACCGGAAACGTGCTCTGGGTCGAACTCGTCAGCAACCCGAATAACGACCAGATCGCGCTCGTTTACTCAGACAGCAACAATGACCTGCACTCTGTTATCTGGAACGGCAGCAGCTGGGACGAGGCGGGCACCGAGATCACCCTCGAGACAGCGCTCGGTCTAACCGATTCCGGTCTGCCCGGACAGTACCGTACCTTCGATGCAGCCTACGAGAACTCCGGCGATCTCATGGTCGCCTGGGGCACGAACGCAGGCCCGATTGGATACGCGACTATGGCATCGGGAACGACGACGTGGACCACAGGCGGCACCGTCGACCCGATTACAAACGGAACCAGCACATTTATCGATTTGGCGGCAGAGCCGGGTGGTGACCGCATCGCCCTTGCCGCCATCGACGAGAACGGTGGCGTCGCCCGCCTCGGGTTGGCCACGTGGGACGGGGTCACGAACACGTGGCTAAACGCGGGTCAATACGATAACAATTTCAATCATATCAATGCCCTGGATTACGGCTCGTTCTTCGTCGGCGTCGGCTGGGTGGGCACCAGCGGTGAAGCCGTCGCCGTTTACTCCGACGCCGATGCCGGCAATGTCAACTGGGCGAGCTGGTCCTCGGCATCGGGCTGGACGGTTCAGACCGACGTCAACATCACGGGTAGCACCAGCCTCATGCGGTCGGTGCAGATCAAGTCCTTTGAAGCTCAAGACAAGCTCATGGCTGTCTTCTCCGATGACTTGGGTGATCTGTACGCGGCGACTTACGATGGCACAACATGGACGATCACTAACACCGGAAATGCGCTTGAAACGGTGCTGTCCGATGCACAAACCGTCAATTTCGACTTTGCTATTCAGTCCGTGCTGAATAACGGGGCGCCGATGGCAACTGACAATACCGTCAATACGCCAATCGACACGCCTTACGTATTTACTGCTGCCGACTTCAATTACAGCGATGGCGAGGGCGACCCCTTCACGCAGATCCAGATCACCGCATTGGAGAGTGCAGGTAGCCTGCAGCTTAATGGCGTCGACGTCACCCTCGACCAGGTGATCACTGTCGCCGACATCAACAGCGGTTTGCTCACGTTCACTCCGGGTGCCGGCGAGTCCGGTGCGGGATACGCTTCCTTTGAATTCCGCGTCCACGACGGCAACGCGTACAGCGCGCCGGCGTCGATTACAACGCTGATCAACTCCACGTTCGACTCGAACGAGGAAGGCTTTACCTACGCCGATGACACTTTCGGCACGACCAATCCCACTTGGGCTAACGGGGTTTACGACGCCGCCGGTGGTTTAACCGGCGGAGGATTGCGGGTGGACCTGGCGGGGGGTGCTACTGGTGGTCCGGTGTCTGGTGGCTGGTCCGACACTTTCAATCTAACTCAGGCCGAGACGGTGACCGTGTCGTTGCAGTATCGGCTGACCATGTCCGATAACTACGAAGCCGGCGAGTTTGGTGAAGTGATCCTGGAAGTCGACGGAGTCCGCTACGGCACCGATCTGAACACCTCCCTGATTCACATGGAGGGCAATGGCGGTAGCGGCGGGCCCGACGACGATAGTGGTTGGCTGTTCGCGACATTCGACATTGCACTCGGCGCCGGCGCTCACACGATCACGGTCGGCGCCTATAACAATGACTCGACTGAAGTTCCCGAGTCGATGACGGCTTATTTCGACGACATTAATGTTGCCTTCAGTTCAGATTACACGATGACGGTTGACGTGCCTTCGGCACCGATCGCAACCGCCGATTCCTATACGACGCCCGAGGATAGCGGGCTACTAGTCGACGGCGACTGGCTATATCGCAGCAAGCTCACTTTCGACAACACGACGCGTGCCGAAAACCTTACCGACTTTCCGGTTCTCGTCAAGCTTGACCCCACACGTATCGACTACAGCGTGATGCAGGCAAACGGTGAGGACCTGCGCTTCTACGACCCGGACGGCACGCTGCTCGCCTACGAGATTGAAAGCTGGAATCCAGGCGGCGATTCCTACGTGTGGGTCAAAGTGCCGCAGATCGATGCAAACTCGGGCAGCGACTTTATCTGGATGCTCTACGGCAACTCCACCGCCCCTGATGCCCAGAACCCGACCGGGGTCTGGACCAGCGACGTTGACGGCGATTTGGTGAACGACTACGCGGGGGTGTGGCACCTGAATGGCGACGCTTCTGACAGCACGGCGAACGCGAACGATGGCACGATTACTGGAGCGGTGACGACAACAGGCATCACCGGCAGCGCGTTGGACTTCAACGGTACCGACCAATGGGTCGAGATCGCGAACAGCCCCACCCTTGAGAATATTCATCTCACCTCGATTACGATGGAAGGCTGGGTGTTTTTGGATGGGCCTACGGGAGGCGCAGACGACGTCGATGCCATCCTCCGCAAGGGCGAGGGAAACCCCAACGACTACGAGCTGGCCTTGCGAGACAATCAAGCTTACGTGGTAATCGAGGCCGGCGACGCTGGAGCCGCTGACGGTCTGCTTGGCACGACGACGTTCTCAACAGGCAGTTGGTACTACGTGGTGGGGACCTGGGACGACGCAACCGGGACACGAAGCGTCTACGTAAACGGTAACTTGGAAGCTTCCGATTCCTACACCCCGACATACTCGCCTGATACTCGATCCCTGTACATCGGTGGCCGACCTACTACTGACGTGATTGATGGGCTTGTCGACGAGGCCCGTTTGTCCAGCGTTAGCCGTTCGGCAGACTGGATCAACGCCCAATACGCGTCGATGAGCGATTCTTTCCTCACTTTTGGCGCCCAGCAGACCGGTTTGCTGGTCAACGATTTTGACACGACCGGCGGCGACACGCTGACTGTGAGTGCGGTTCAGGGCAGCGGCGCCAACGTTGGCGTGGCGACGGCTACCGATCAGGGTGGTAGTGTCACGGTTAACGCCGATGGGACCCTAACCTACACTCCGCCCGCGGACTTCAACGGCGACGACACCTTCACCTACACGGTGACCGATGGCCTCGGCGGTACTGACACCGAAACAGTCACCATCACGGTCACGCCGGTCAATGATGACCCGACCACCA
>JABAOE010000114.1_pt2 | contig 50762 bp, 53 predicted proteins | sample 7062141 | NCBI WGS metagenome assembly JABAOE01 (sample SAMN14538627, study PRJNA623070) | marine sediment metagenome | biome: marine biome [ENVO:00000428]; feature: marine pelagic biome [ENVO:01000023]; material: deep marine sediment [ENVO:00002113] | place: India: Gulf of Khambhat ... | reverse complement strand
GCGTAAGGTGAAGAAAAAGGCCAAACGCAAGGCGAAGAAGAAGCCCGCCAGACGTAAGGCCAAGAAGAAAGCCACAAAGCGGAAGACCAAGAAGAAAGCTACGAAGCGTAAAGCTAAGAAAAAAGCTTCTCGTCGTCGTAGATAGTCTGAAGCCCTGTGGCTGGAAGAAGTTGGCCTTCTTCCAGGATAAGGAACATGCCCGCGCAAGCGGGCATGTTTCGTTCTACCCGCCGCAATTGGCCCCTGGCGCCGTCCAAGTCTCGGAATTTCTGCTAAGCTCTCGCCCCTGATCAGCTGTCAACCGAACCGATGGATCAGCAAGAGAAAAAACTGCTTGCCGCCAAGGCCTCGCTCGACTACATACCGCACGGTTGCGTACTTGGCGTAGGCACGGGATCGACCGTCAATGAACTCATCGACCTGCTGCCTTCCATCGACGACCGGATCGAGGCCCTCGTGTCGAGTTCGCGGGCAACCACGGAAAGGCTCGAGAAGCTCGGCTTCGAGGTCACGACCCTGAACTCGGTTGGCGACGTCGACGTCTATATCGACGGCGCCGACGAAGCCACCAAGCACATGCACCTGGTCAAGGGCGGCGGTGGCGCGCTGACCCGGGAGAAAATTCTCGCTGGCGCGGCGCGCAAGTTCGTCTGCATTATCGATGACAGCAAACAGGTCGGCATGCTGGGCGGGTTTCCGCTCCCCATCGAGGTGGTCCCCATGGGGCAGTCCTTCGTCGCCCGAAAAATGGTGAAGATGCGGGGTCAGCCGATCTGGCGGGAAGGCTTCGTGACCGACAACGGTAATCACATCCTGGACGTGCACAATCTGCAGATCACCAACCCCCTCGAAATGGAGACCCGTATCAACCAGATTCCGGGGGTCGTCACCGTCGGGATATTTGCGCACCGGCCCGCCGACGTGCTGATCGTGGCATCGGACACCGGGGTGCGGGTGATGGGGAATTAAGCGCTATTCGCGCTCGATCGGACAGCACACTCCCGTCAATCGAATTAGGACCGCCGCACCCAATCCACCCACGTTAGACAGTTAAGTGTCGTTCCGGGCTGGTTCGCGGCTAATTTCGGAGCAAGGTTTTCGGGCGATGCAGCAGTCTCGAAAGAAGTAATTGAGGGATGGGCGCTTCGCGTCCTCGCTGGCAGCTGCGCGGCCGCGCGAGTCGAACATGGGGTTCTCATCCACATCTCCCCGCACTAAATAACAAAAGGGCCCCGAAGGGGCCCTTTTCTTTTTTTGGCTGGGGGAGAGGGATTCGAACCCCCGTTGACGGAGTCAGAGTCCGTAGTCCTACCACTAGACGATCCCCCAAATGACAATCCGGCTTGCGCCGGATTGCATCTGAATTAGCGCTTCGAGTACTGCGTGGCCCTGCGCGCTTTGCGGAGCCCCACTTTCTTGCGCTCTACCTCGCGCGCGTCGCGGGTCACGAAGCCCGCCTTCCGCAGTGCTGGTCGCAACGATTCGTCAAACTGCATCAATGCCCGGGTCAGGCCGTGGCGGATCGCGCCGGCCTGTCCGGTCGTGCCGCCCCCGGATACCGTGACGTTGATGTCGAACTTGTCGGTCATGTTGATCAGCTCGAGCGGCTGACGGACGATCATGCGCGCTGTTTGCCGGCCGAAAAAGCGGTCGAGCGGGCGGTTGTTGACCTTGATCTCGCCGGATCCGTCGGTCAGGAATACGCGGGCAGTTGACGTCTTCCGTCGCCCGGTTCCGTAAAAATGGGTGTCACTCATGTTATTTGCCTCTGGCCTCGAGCGTCTGACGCTCAGGCGTTGATGTCCAGCGGGATCGGCTGCTGTGCCGCGTGCGGGTGCTCCGGACCCGCAAACACGCGCAGCTTCGACAGCATTTTACGGCCCAGTGGATTACGCGGCAGCATGCCTTTAACCGCGTGCTGCAGCGCACGCTCGGGCGCATGCTGCATCAGCTTCTCGAGCGACATCGACTTCAGGTTGCCGATGTAGCCCGTGTAACGGTGATACATCTTGTCCTGCATTTTATTGCCGGTCACGCGAATCTTGTCGGCGTTGACGACGACGATGTAGTCGCCGGTATCGACATGCGGCGTGTACTCTGGCTTGTGCTTGCCCTTCAGGCGCCGGGCGATCTCGGTCGACAGCCGTCCCAGGGTCTTGTTGGTGGCATCCACCACGTACCAGTCGCGTCGAACTTCATGCGGCTTGGCGGAAAAGGTTTTCATTGTCTCATTCCAGTTGGAAACGGTTGCGGGCTAAAAAAAGCGACCCGGTCGGCCGCTCTGCCCTGCCGTCGCGGATGCTCTCGCACACCTGCCCCGGCGAAAGGCGCGAAATTCTACTCGACAGGGTGCCCCAATGCAAACAAAGCGGCGCTTTTCCGGGGAAAAAAGCAGCGCCCAATTCAGCAATTTTTTCTTATAAAAACCAGTTACTTATATGAACAGCAGCCGGTCGCTGGCGGGCGTCCGGCGGCGCCGGCCGGAAGGTGGTTATAATCGCGCCGATGGACGACCGTAATCTCTCACCCGTCGACCGGCTCATCGCCGGCCTCGACCAGGCTCTCCGCATCGCCAGTTCCGAACCGACTCGCGCCGCCCGGCCGATCCCCGGGGCCGAACTGGAAGATGCCGAGCTGACGGAGCGCGAGAGATCCCACGCTGCCGGGCTCATGCGGGTCAATCACGCCGGCGAGGTTGCCGCCCAGGGCCTGTACCAGGGTCACGCCGCCGTTGCCCGCGACCCGGAGATCGAGGAACAGATGAAGCATGCGGCCGACGAGGAGCTGGACCACCTCGCCTGGTGTGAGCAACGGCTCACCGAACTGGGGTCCGAACCCAGCGCGCTGCGGCCGCTTTGGTATGCGGGGTCTTTTGCCATCGGCGCGGCGAGCGGCGTACTCGGCGACAAGTGGTCACTGGGATTCATAGAGGAGACCGAGCGACAGGTGTCGGCACACCTGACCGGGCACCTCGATGGATTGCCCGAGAATGACGTCAAGAGCCGCGCCATCGTTGCGCAGATGCGCGACGAGGAAGAGGTTCACGGCGAGAATGCCAGCAAGGCCGGCGCGGCCCCGCTGCCGGGGCTGGTGCGGGAACTGATGAAGGCCGTCGCCGAGGTCATGAAGAAGACCGCGTACCGGATTTGAGCAAACTGGTTTCACGACGCGCCATTCAATATAATTCGGGCGAGTCTTGATTGAGCGATAATTCAAGGGAAATTACGGACTTAGCTTGCGTCCCGCAGCAGTCTGTATTAAAAGATTGGGCGAAACTTCGTCGAGGGCAAACGACATGCAGCAAACCGCCAAGAATATCAGCGATGTTCCGGCTATTAACCGTTTCTTAAGCTACTGCCGCGTACGCACCGTACCTTCAAAAACCGTCATGATTCACGCGGGCGACCTGCCCGACGTCCTGTACTACATTGTCGACGGCTCGGTCGAAGTCATGATCGAGGACGAGGACGGCAACGAGATGGTGCTGGCCTACCTCAACAAGGGGCAGTTCTTCGGCGAAATGGGGCTTTTTTACGAGCAGCCGACGCGCAGCGCGTGGGTTCGCACCCGGACCGAGTGCGAGATCGCGGAAATGACCTATCCGCGTTTTCGACAGATTGCCAGCGAAAGCCCGGGACTGGTCTTCGAGCTCGCCACGCAGCTCGCGACCCGACTCGACCGCACCAACCGGAAACTCGGCGACCTCGCCTTCGTCGACGTCACCGGCCGTGTCGCGCACGCGATCATGGATCTCTGCAACGAGCCCGATGCGATGACGCATCCGGACGGCATGCAGATCAAGGTCAGCCGCCAGGAACTGAGTCGACTCGTCGGCTGCTCCCGGGAGATGGCCGGACGCGTGCTCAAGGTGCTCGAGGAGCAGGGGCTGGTATCGGCCAGCGGCAAGACAATTGTCGTCTACGGGGCTCGCCCCAACAGAAAGCTCTAGGGCCCCCTCGATATCCAAAGCCCGGCATGCCGGGCGCCTAGACAGCCGCGGCGATCTCCGCTCTCATCTCCGCGATCGTGGCGGCGTAGTCGTCGCTGCCGAAAATCGCCGAGCCCGCGACGAAGGTATCGGCCCCGGCCGCTGCGATCTCGCGAATATTTCCGGTCTTGACACCGCCATCGATCTCGAGGCGGATCTCCCGGCCGGAGGCATCGATCATCTGCCGCGCCGCGCTCAGCTTGGCGAGCGACGACTCGATGAACTTCTGGCCGCCAAAGCCGGGATTCACGGACATCAGCAGCACCATGTCGAGGTCGTCGATGACATGCTCGAGCCATGCGAGCGGCGTCGCCGGGTTGAAGACCAGCCCGGCCTTGCATCCCTGCTCACGGATCAGGCCCAGCGTGCGGTGCACGTGGCTGCTGGCTTCGGGATGGAAGGTGATATAGCTGGCGCCTGCTTTGGCGAAATCGGGAATAATGCGGTCCACCGGCTCGACCATCAGGTGGACGTCGATCGGCGCTTCGATGCCATAGTTTCTCAATGCCTCGCAGATCATCGGTCCGATCGTCAGGTTCGGCACAAAATGATTGTCCATGACGTCGAAGTGAACGATATCGGCGCCGGCGTCGAGCACGGCCCGAACGTCCTCGCCAAGACGGGCAAAGTCTGCAGAGAGGATCGATGGTGCGATCAGGGGTTCCACGGGCATTCCTTGTTGTTATTTTCGGATGACTGGCGCGGCCACTTTACCACTAACGAATGCTTCTACGCGTCTTCAGCAGCTCGTAGGCCCGGCGAACCTCGCGGGTTCGCCGCTCGGCTTCGGAAATCGCGGCGGCGTCGTGATCGCCGCCGGCCAGCTTGTCGGGGTGACTCTTGTTCATCAGGCGACGGTACGCCTTTTTGATCTCGTCGTTGGAGGCCGAACGCTCGACGCCGAGAGTCCGGTAGGCGGCATCGACGCGCCGGCTGTCCGCTGTCCCGGCCGCCGAATGCCGAAAGCCACGCTGGGCCCGGAGCATCGCCTCCAGCTGGGCGAGCTCGACCCTGCCGACGTCCAGCTCCGTGCAGACCGTCCAGATAATGGCGCGCTCCCGCTCGTGAATCGTGCCGTCGGCGAGCACGACTTCCAGCAGCAGGCGCAGGAAAAGCCCCCTCGCGTCCTGACTGCGGGCGGCGCGTTCGCGAAGCTCGCGCATCCTCGCCTGCACCGGGTAATCGGCCCGCTTGCCGTCCTCGAATCGCTCGATCGCCTGCCGAATCTCTACGGGACCGAGACCCAGCCGATGCATCAGGGCGCGCGCAGCGCGGATCTCGTCCTCGGTAACGCGCCCGTCGGCCTTGGCGAGATGTCCCATGGTTTCGAACAGGATACGGATGAACCGCGGGGACACGTTTTCCAGCCGCTTGCGCGAAACGTCGGGCCCGAACTTCGTGAATTTGTCGGCGAAGCCGCGATCGAACTGGTGGCCGAGGATGATGCCGATCAGCGCCATCCAGGGCCGCCCCGTCGCGAGTCCGGCCATGGCGCCGACAAGCTTACCCCAGTGGGTCATCCGCCCTGTCCGTGACTGTGGCGCGTTTTTCCATGCCGCAATGCTAAAGCACGCCTCGTCGTTTCCCAACCTCACAACTTGCGCGGGCTCCTGCTAACGGCGATCATCGGCCGCTTCTCAGGACAACGATAGCGATATGCAACCTTCCGACACCCTGTTCGAGTCCGACATTCCCGGTCTGCAGAGGATCGCGCGCGGCAAAGTGCGCGACATCTACAGCGTTGACGACGGTCACCTCCTGATCGTCACGACGGACCGCCTGTCCGCCTACGACGTCGTCATGCCCGACCCGGTCCCGGGCAAAGGCCGCGTGCTGACCGAGTTGTCGAATTTCTGGTTCGACATGATGGCGGACCTGGTCCCGAATCACCTGACCGGCATCCGGCTGACGGACGTCGTGGAGGACGAGGTGGCCGAATCACTCGAACATCGCGCGATCGTGGTGCGCCGCCTCGAGCCGCTGCCGATCGAGGCAGTCGTCCGCGGCTACCTGATCGGCTCCGGCTGGCGCGATTACCTGGAAACGGGTTCTGTCTGCGGCATTCCGCTGCCGGCGGGGCTGGACCAGGCAGCGAAGCTGCCGGCAAGCTTGTTTACGCCGGCGACCAAGGCGGAAGCGGGCGATCACGACGAAAACATCAGTTTCGAACAGGTCGAATCGATGATCGGCAAGGACCTCGCGGCCCAAGTCCGTGACCTGTCGATCAAGATCTACGAACGGGCCGCCGCCTATGCGCTCGAGCGTGGCATCATCATCGCCGACACCAAGTTCGAGTTCGGCCAGGACGACGCAGGCAGGCTGTTCATCATCGACGAGATGCTGACGCCGGATTCGTCCCGATTCTGGCCGCTCGACGAGTACCGGACCGGCATCAGCCCGCCGAGTTTCGACAAGCAGTTCGTGCGCGACTATCTCGACACGCTAGACTGGGACAAGACGGCGCCAGGACCGGATTTGCCTGCAGAGGTGCTCGAGCGGACCAGCCGCAAATACCGTGAAGCGCTGCAGATTCTTATCGGCTGAGCGGAATGTACAATGGTCGCGGCGGCACATTGAGGCACAGTCACATTGATCGCTAGTCTGAACGACTACATTCTGCGCCTTATCTGGGGCAACGAGCTGGACAAGGCGGGCGCTCCGGGGCGCGTGCTCGCCGTGGTCCTGCGCTACCTCTACGCGATGGTGCGCGATTTTTTTTCCGGCCAGCTGACGATGCGCGCGATGAGCCTGGTTTACACGACGCTGCTGTCGATCGTGCCGCTGCTGGCGTTCAGCTTCGCGATTCTCAAGGGCTTCGGCGTGTTCAACGAACTCGAGCCCTATCTCTCCAATCTGCTCGCGCCCCTTGGCGAGCAAGGCGAACGAATCACTGCGCAGGTCCTGGCGCTGGTCGACAACGTCAAGGGCTCGGTGCTCGGCGGCGTCGGCCTCGCGTTCTTCCTGTACACGGCCATCAGCACCGTGCAGAAAGTCGAGGAGAGCTTCAACTACACCTGGTACGTATCGAAACCCAGGAGTTTTTCCCGGCGATTTACCGAGTACCTCGTCGTACTCCTCGTGGGGCCGCTGCTGATGGTGACCGCCATCGGCATGCTGACGTCGATCCAGAGCAACACCGTCGTGCAATGGATTCTGAACAACGAAGCGCTCGGACCCCTTTTCGTCGTCATCGGCAAGCTGATTCCATACTTGCTGATTTCGGGCGTATTCACCTTCCTCTACGTCTTCATGCCCAACACGAAAGTGAACTTCTCCTCCGCCGTGGTCGGCGGCATAGCCGGTGGATTCATGTGGGCAACGGTGGGCGCCATCTTTACCAATTTCATTCTCTATGCCTCGCGAACGCTGCAGATATACGCCGGCTTTGCAGTCGCGATCACTACGCTGATCTGGCTGTATCTGAACTGGCTGATCCTGCTCATCGGTGCCCAGCTCGCTTTCTATCACCAGCGACCGGCTTTCTTGAGGACCGGTCGCCAGGAACCGCGGCTGTCCAACACGATGCGTGAACGCATCGCGCTGAACGTCATGTTCAGTGTCGGCCAGGCATTCCGGCAATCGGGCGAAAGAATCACGACCGGCGAGATCAGCGACAGGATCAAGATCCCCACCATTGCGCTGGCGCCGATCGTCACGTCGCTCGAGCACGCGGGCCTGTTACAGACCACCGAAAAAGAAGAGCTCGTCCCCGGCAGGGAGATGGCTCGAATCCGCCTCGGCGACATACTCGACGTGGTGCGCATCGAGGGTGAAACGGGGTCGCACCGCGAGCCGCGCTGGGCGACCACGATCGACGAGCTGGGCGATGATCTCGATACCGCGGTCGCCGGCGTCATCGGCGAGCAATCGCTGGCGGACCTGCTCGATCGGGCGGATGCCGGCAAATAGGCGGGCTCAGGCGCCCGCGATTTTCATCTCGTTGACCAGCACGGACCCGCAGCGAATGCCACCGCGCAGGTCCGGGTCATTGCCGATCAGTTCGATACGTTGATACAGATCGCGCAGGTTACCGGCGATGGTCACCTCGTGAACCGGGTAGGCGATCTCGCCGTCTTCGATCCAGAATCCGACCGCGCCGCGCGAATAGTCGCCGGTTACGGCGTTGACGCCCTGCCCGATCAGTTCGTGTACGACCAGGCCAGCGCCCATCGCTGTCATGATGGCGCGCATGTCCCCGGCGTTGCCGGGCACCAGCAGGTTATGCGCGCCGCCGGCGTTTCCGGTGGTGACCAGCCCCAGTTTCCGGGCCGAATAGGAACTCAGCAGGTAACCCTGCAGCACGCCGTCGACGACGAGATCGCGATCGACGGTGCGGACGCCTTCGGCGTCATAGGGCGCGCTGGCCATCCCGCCGGGTATGTGCGGCCGCTCCTCGATGCGGAAGAAATCGGGAAAGATTTTTTCGCCGGCCGCGTCGAGCAGGAAAGATGATCGCCGGTATTGCGCGCCGCCGCTGATAGCGCGGATCGCGTGGCCGATAAAACCGCGCGCCATCTCGGGTGCGAACAGGACTGGCGCATTGACGGTTTCCAGCTTGCGAGCGCCGAGCCTGTTGACCGTTCGGCGCGCGGCGGTCTCGCCGACCGCGACCGCGCTCTCCAGCGAGGCGGCGTCCCTCGCGGCGGTGTACCAGTAGTCGCGCTCCATGTCGCCATCCTGCTCGCCGACGACAACACAGCTCAGGCTGTGACTCGACTTGGGATAGCTGGCGAGAAAGCCGTGGGTATTCGCATACGCGCGCACGCCGCTGCTGGTTCCGACCGTGGCGCCCTCCGAATTGGTGATGCGCTTGTCGAAATCCCGCGCTGCGTCTTCGCACTCGATGGCGATTCGGATGGCGTCCTCGGATTGCAGCGGCCAGTCATGGGCGAGGTCCAGGTCTGGCGGATCCTCGGCCATCATCTCCGCATCGGCCAGTCCCGCGAATTCGTCCGCCGCCGTATAGGTGGCGAACGAACAAGCCTTGTCGACGGCTTCGCGCAGCGCAGTCGGGCTGAAGTCAGAGGTGCTCGCACTACCCTTCTTCTGATCCTTGAACACCGTGACGCCGACGCCGCGATCGTTCGTGTACTCGAGACTCTCCACGTCGCCCAGCCGGGCGGTCGCTGTCAGGCCGATGTCGTGGCTTGCGGCAACCTCTGCCTGGTCGACGCCATTCTGACGGGCGAAGTCGAGGACCATGCCGAGGATGTCCTCCAGCGCTTTCTGATCGGGTTCCGTCCGCCCGGCGGTTGCGTTCATATGTCGATTACGCCCTGTTATTCTTGAGCTACGGCCTGAGCCGGCAAGCACAGTAACCCACCGCGTTTTGATTTCAAAGCCCAGCAAATCCGCTCGCAAGCGCGAGTTCCAGGCATTACAGGAGCTCGGCGAACAGCTCATCGGGCTGACCGACGAGCAGCTCGGCAACATCGAGCTCGATGAACCCTTGCGCAGCGCGGTGGTAGCGGCGCGATCGATCAAGGCGCACGGCGCATTGCGGCGGCAGAAACAGCTGATCGGCAAGCTGATGCGCAAGACGGATCCGGAGCCGATTCGCCACGCGCTCGGCGAGCTCGGGGCGGACGAGCGCCGTGCGAAGCGCCTGTTCCGCGATGCGGAGCAGTGGCGCAACCGGCTTCAGGATGATGGCGACGAGGCGTTGCGCGCCTTTCGCGACTGTATCGGCAGGGAAAGTCCCGGCGTCACGGCGGCGCTTGGCGCCTGGCGACGAGCGGTCAACGACCGTGATCGCAAGGCCGCGTCCAGGCGCCTGTTTCGCGAAGTCCACCGCGAAATCGAGGGAAACGTGCAGAAAACGCCCCGCTCGATATAGAATTGTCGGCTTTTCCGGCAACCAGGCGCCGCAAGCAAATGAACCCACAGGTTGGCATCATCATGGGATCGAAGTCCGACTGGGACACGATGCACCATGTCAGTGACACGCTCGACAAACTCGGTATCGCGTACGAAGTCAGGGTGGTGTCCGCGCATCGCACCCCGGATCTGCTGTTCGAATACGCCGGTTCCGCGGTCGAGCGGGGACTGAAAGTCGTGATCGCGGGCGCGGGCGGCGCCGCCCACCTGCCGGGGATGGCGGCGTCGAAAACCCGGTTACCGGTCTTCGGCGTACCGGTCGAATCGAAAGCGCTGAAGGGTATGGACTCGCTGCTGTCGATTGCTCAGATGCCGGCCGGCGTCCCGGTGGGCTGCATGGCGATCGGCAAGGCGGGCGCTATCAATGCGGCGCTGCTGGCGGCGGCCGTGCTCGCGAACGAGAATCCCGCGGTCGCCGCAGCGCTCGACGACTTCCGCAGCCGGCAGACCGAGACCGTCTTGCAGAATCCCGATCCGAGCAACTGACGATGACGAAAGTCGGGATCATCGGCGCCGGCCAGCTCGGCCAGATGCTGGGCTACGCCGCACCCGCGCTCGATGTCGAGTGCGTATTCCTCGATCCCGGCGACGATCCGCCGGCTGCCAGCGCGGGACCGGTACTGAAGTACGCTTTCGACAGCGAAGAGGGGCTCAACAGGCTCGCCGAATCTGTCGACGTCATTACCTACGAGTTCGAAAACGTGCCGGTGGCAGCGGTGCGCAAATTGCCGGCGGGCACGCTCGTCTATCCGCCGCCGCGGGCGCTCGAGGTCGCGCAGGACAGGATTGCCGAGAAGACACTCTTTCAAGCGCTCGACATTCCTGTGCCGGGTTTCAGGGCGGTGGACTCCGCGGGCGATCTCCGCGCCGCCTGCGGCGAGCTGGGATTTCCGGTGGTCCTGAAAACCCGCCGGCTCGGCTACGACGGCAAGGGACAGGTCATCGTTCGCGAAGACGCGGCAATCGATGACGCGGTAGCGAAACTGGGCGGATCCGACCTGATCGCGGAACAGTGGGTACCGTTTGCTTTCGAGGCGTCGGCGATCGGTGTCAGGAACGTCAGCGGCGACACCCGTTTCTACCCGCTATCCATAAACGAACACAGGGACGGGATCCTGCACATCTCGCGGGCGCCGGGAGCGTCTGCCGAGCTTGCCGAGCTGGGCAACGCTTATCTCGAACGCCTGCTGCTGGAACTCGACTACGTCGGCGTGCTGGCGCTCGAGCTGTTTGTCGTCGACGACCGGCTGCTCGCCAACGAGTTTGCGCCGCGCGTGCACAACTCCGGACACTGGACAATCGAGGGGGCGGAAACCAGCCAGTTCGAGAACCACCTGCGCGCGATCCTGGACATGCCGCCCGGCGCAACCGGGATGCGGGCGCCCGCCGGCATGCTCAATCTGATCGGCGAAATGCCTGCGGACCGTGCCCCGTTCGAGGAGGCTCCCTGTCATCTGCACGACTATGGCAAAGCGCCCCGTCCGGGGCGCAAGCTGGGGCACGTCACGGTCGTGACGAACGACCCTGGTGAGCGGGACTCAATTCTCGAAAAACTGGCTAAATCGCTGAATCTCTGACAGAAAACCTGACGGAATTCGCACTTTCGAATGGCCGGATGATACATAATCCGGGTACACTATCGCGCGTCCAGGTACAGGCGACCAATGTCCTATCTCGAGCATTTCAGTTTCGACAAGCCGCCGTTCGGCCTTTCGCCGGACCCGGAATTCGTTTACTGGAGCAAACAGCACTCCCGCGCCAAGGCGTACATGGAGTCGACGATCTGGCTGTCTGACGGCTTTGTGGTCATCACCGGCGAGATCGGCTCGGGCAAAACGACCTTGCTGCAGTCGTTCCTGAGCGAGCTCGGCGACGACGTGGTCTTTGCGGTCGTCTCGCAGACCCAGCTGAACGCAACCCAGTTCCTGCAGGCAGTCCTGACCGAGTTCGGGTTCAAGCCTTTCGACAAGAAGAAGGTCGAACTGCTCGACATGATCAACATGTTCCTGATCGAGCAATACTCGGCGGGCAAGAAAGTCATATTGATCATCGACGAGGCCCAGAACCTGTCGACCAAGGTGCTCGAGGAGGTCCGCCTGCTGTCCGGTATTGAAACGAGCAAGGAAAAGGTGCTGCGCATTATCCTCGCGGGGCAGCCTGAACTGCGCGACACCCTGGATTCGCCGGAGCTCAAGCAACTCGTGCAGCGTGTCAGGCTGCGCTTCCACCTGGGCGCGCTGGATCAGAACGACATGCGCGAATACATCGAGCATCGCTTGCGCGTCGCCGGACGCGAAGACCCGCTCTTCGCGGAGGAAGCCTATCCGCTCATCTATCGTTATTCGGGCGGCGTGCCGCGGCTGATCAATACGATCTGCGATTCCGCCCTGCTGGTCGCATTCGCCGACGAGAAGACGCAGATCGGCCCGGACGAGATCGAGAACACGGCCGAGGAGCTCGGCTGGCAGGAGCATGAAGATACGACCGGCGAACACGAGGCCCTGCCGCGATTGGTGCCTGCCTCCCGGGCGCGGCACTATCTTACGAGAATCGAGTACCGGCGAAACGGGGAACCGGCCGGCGAGTATTTTTTCGAGGAGGGCCGGGTCATGATCGGCCGCGCGCCGGACAGCGAGATTCAAATCGACAGCAGATTCATCAGTCGACATCACGCGCAGCTTGTCAGCAGTCCCGAAGGCTGTTTCATCGAGGACCTGAACAGCACCAACGGTCTGCAGCTGAACGGCAAGCCCGTGCAGAAACAACTGCTCGAGGACGGCGACGTCGTTGCAATCGACGATATCGAGTTTGTCTACCACGATCTGCGCGAGATCGACGACGGCAGCGACGCTAAAAAAGATACCAAAGCCGGCTAGCGACTATTCTCTTGCCTTCGCGCTGCGCTGATCCCGGTAGCGATAGTCGCGCCGTTTGAGAAACAGGACCAGGCCACCCACCAGCGTCGATACACCGACCACAAAGCAGATCGTGGGCCAGTGCCAGTGGTTGAGGTACATGGACGCCAGCAGCGAGATCACGCCGCTGGCGAGATAGAAATACGGCAGGCACTCGTATATTGGTTTAGACACCCACATGTCGGGATCTCTCATTCCCCCGGGGGTATTCTAGTCAATGTCGCCGGGCTGTGCGACGCAGGTCAGGCCGTGCCGCCCACCGTCAGCTCGTCGATCTTGAGCGTCGGCTGACCGACGCCAACAGGCACGGACTGGCCGTCCTTGCCGCAGGTGCCGACGCCCTGGTCGAGCTCGAGGTCGTTTCCGACCATCGAGATCTGCCCGAGCACGACGGGGCCGTCGCCGATCAGCATCGCGCCCTTCACCGGCGTCGTCAGCCTGCCCTTTTCGATCAGGTACGCCTCGTTCGCGGAAAAGACGAATTTGCCCGAGGTGATATCCACCTGGCCGCCGCCGAAATTGGGCGCATACAATCCGCGGTCGACAGACTGGATGATTTCCGCCGGATCGTGCGGACCCGCGAGCATGTAGGTGTTCGTCATGCGCGGCATCGGCACGTGGGCGAAGGACTCGCGGCGGCCATTGCCGGTCGGTGCGACGCCCATCAGCCGGGCATTCATCTTGTCCTGCATGTAACCGCGCAGGACGCCATTCTCGACGAGCACGTTGTACTGGCCCGGCGTACCTTCGTCGTCCACAGCGAGCGAGCCGCGGCGATTCGGCAGGGTGCCGTCATCGACAATGGTGCACAGCTCTGACGCAACCTTCTGTCCCAGCTTGCCGCTGAATGCGGACGTGCCTTTGCGGTTGAAATCGCCTTCGAGGCCGTGACCGACCGCCTCGTGCAGCAGGATGCCCGGCCAGCCGGGGCCGAGCACCACCGGCATTGCGCCAGCAGGCGCCGGCGCCGCCTCGAGCAGGACCAGCGCCTGGCGCACCGCTTCGCGCGCATAGGCCATCGGCCGGTCGTCCTGCAGGAAATAATCGAGATCCGCCCGCGCGCCGCCACCGCTGTAACCTTGTTCACGACGGCCATTCTCCTCGACGATCACCGAGACATTCAGCCTGACGAGCGGCCGCACGTCCGCCGCCAGGGTGCCGTCGGCGGCGGCGACCAGCACCAGGTCCTGGTTGCTGGTCAGGGAAACGATCACCTGCTCGATACGTTGGTCGAGTTTGCGGGTTTCCTCGTCGATCCGGCTGACCAGCGCTTTCTTTTGCTCGTCGGTAATACTGCGAGTCGGGTCCGTCACCGGGTACAGGGATTGCGTCGCGCCAGGCGCGGCAACCTGGACCGCCCGTGACTGCCCTTGCCGGGAAATGGCGCGGGCAGCGCGGGCGGCATTTTCGAGGGCCGGCAGGACCAGTTCCTCCGAATAGGCGAAGCCGGTTTTGTCGCCGCAAACGGCGCGCACGCCGACGCCCTGGTCGTGGCTGAAATTGCCCTCTTTGAGAATGCCGTCCTCGAGCGTCCAGGATTCACTGCGACTGACCTGGAAATAGAGGTCCGCGGCATCGACGTCCCGGCGATAAAGCGAGCCCAGCGCGCTGGTCAAATGCGTTTCGTCGAGCCCGGCTGGCGCAAGCATCTGCGACATGACCGACTCGACTGCATTGTCCGTCTGCTTGGTCAATTCACCCTTCCTGTTGGAGCCAAGCGCTGCATCATTCCTGCAATTGTCCGCACAGGCAAGTGTCTCATTACGGGTTGAGGCAGCCCGCACGGTTGCTGACATCGGCGAAGCCCTGCGAATCCACCGCATTGACGCCCGGTTCGTCCCAGGAGCCGGCGACCGTATAAAAGACCTGTCCCATATCCTTGAGCGGCTTTTTGAACACCTGCGAAAACACCAGCAAGGCGGCGGCGACCTGCGGCCCGCCGAGGAAGAATCCGGCCATCGGCAGTGTGCTGCCGACGTTGGCGCTGACGATCGCTGCCTGGTCGTAGTCACGGCTGATCAGCCCGGCCCGGCCGACGATGCCGACGTCCGCGGCGGGCCCGGTCAGCGTCAGGTTGCAGGTATAGGCATTGCCGTCGAGGAGGCGGAAATCGCCGATGATCTGGTCGTAGCCGAAGCCCGACTCGAACACGTCGCTGAAGTCGAGCGACAGGCGACGCGGCAACGCGGTCAGACTCATCAGCCCGAAAACGCGCCCCGCGCCGGGGTCGACGTCCGACAGCCGCCCGGCGGCCAGGCTGACGTTCACGTTGCCGCTGAGGTCGTCCATGAAGTCGTGGCGGGGTCCGCCGGTCCACTCGAGATCGAGCGTAATTTCCATGCTGTCGCTGATGATGCCCGGGTCGTAGGCCAGCTGATGGAAGGTCTGCTGCACGTTGTTACTTTGCAGCGCCGCGGTAATGTAGGTGCGCTGCCCCTGCTCCGCATAGGCGTCGACGACCCAGCCGGCGCTGCCGGATACCGAGAAGGTATCGTGACGCGTTTGCAGATTGGTCGTCTCGAGACCCCGCGCCGTGTGGTCGAAGTCGACTTCCAGGCTGCCGAAGGCGCGCTCACCCAGGGCGAACTCGCGGGCGCGGACGGAGATGCCGGGCAGCGAGCGCGGGTCCAGCGGCGCAGGCGAATCCGCGTCTCGATCGTCACCATCGCCGGGCAATATCAGGCGCTCCAGATCCAGCAGTATCGGGCGGCCGGCCGCAAAATCGTAAGGCACGGAAACGGACCCGGCCGCTTCGTCGCCGGTCAGCAGAATGACCCAGTCCTGCCCGCTGCGGTCGACCTCGATCCTGTGATCCGTGAAAGTCTGGCCCACCGCATACAAACTGCCGATCGAGAGATCGATCGTCCGGATGCGTTCGCCGATCCCGGCCTCCCGGTTGCCGCGTCTGCCGAGGGCCAGCCATTCGTGCAGATCGACTTCGGGCAGCTGGCCATGAATATGCAGGCCCCTGACCTCGGCCGCACGCGGATATTCGCCGACGGCAACGACGCCGCGGTCGAAATCCCAGGCGTCGTTTTGCCGGACGAAGCGGCCTGTCCAGTTGACCTCGCCGGCCAGGCTGCCGGAGGTCGAAATTTGATCGGGCGAGGGAAATTCGATCGATGCCGTCAGGTCGAACGCCTCGTCTACCGACTTGTCGAGCGGCGTCGGCAGGTCAACCCGCATGCCGAAAAGGTCCGATTCGACGATGATTTGCATCGGGCTCGCTTGCGGAGCACGGCCGTTCGGAAAGCGCAGCGTCGCCCGGTAGTTTGCTTCGCCGCCGAGCACGCCGTTCAACGGGATGTCAAGCCCGGCCTGCAGCGCCTCCGCGGTCGCCCGACCGGTGCCGGTCAGAATGACGCTGTGCGGGGCCAGGGGATCCGGCAATCGCGCGAGTGACAGGTCGACGGTGTCGCCGAGAAAGGTCGCAAACAGCGACTCTGACGATATGTCGTCCCGCGAGACCGTCACGGTCCCGTTCAGCTCGGTCAGCGGCGCGGGAAATCCCGCAACGCGCAGCGTGGCGTCACTCGCACGAATGCGCGTGACAAATTCGTAATCGGTCGCGGACTTGATCGGCAACACGATCGACAGGTCGAAAGAGGCATCGCCATCGACGGTAATCCGATCGAGTTGCCCGCCGAACACGCGGACAATCGGACTGTCCGTCACAAAGTCCTTGATCGACTGCATCGAACCGGTCGCAAAGGTGTCGATCGTCAGCACGGGATCCCTGAGGTCGGCAATCTCCAAGCGGGCATCCTCGACATTGATGCCGCGATTGTCTGCCGAGTTTTCCTCGGAATACAGGCGGGTGTTCTCGACGACAACATCCAGATGGCGAAACAGCGGCGCCGGCCAGTCGGGTCGGTAGCGGAGCACGGTATCCTCGAGCCGCGCGTCGATGCGAAAAACGCCTTCGTCGTTTTCGAAAGGAAAATCGGCGACCGCGCCATTGAAACGTGTGGTGCCATAGCGGACGTATCCGGACACGAGTGAATCGGACAGCCACTGACGCAGCTTCGGCGTGATCAGCTTTACCGGCAGGTAGCGCCGCACTGCGCTGACATCGAATACGGACCACGCGCTCTCGAAGTCGACGACAGGCGATCCGTCGTCGGCGGGAATCGATACCTGCAAACTCATCTGGCTGTCGAAATCCGCGTTACGGATCTGCACGCTGTCCGACAACACGATAATGCCGTCGCGATTGCGACGCCAGATGATGGTGCCGAATGCGTCGTCAAGAACCAGCGGGGTCGGCAGACGGTCGCCGAGATCCAGGGTCAGGTTGGTGGACTCGATTTCTACCCGGCCGCCGTCGCGATCGGCGCGCACCCGACCGGAAAAGTCGCGGACGCCCGGTTGCTCTGCCAGTGCCGCGAATCCGGCCTGTTCGAGATCAGCGGAGAAATCGAAGTCTGGCGTGTCTGTTCCCAGGCCGCGAATTTCGACTGCCAGGTCGCGCATGCTGCCGCTGGGCTGATAGTCGTCGAGCATTTGTCGCCGTTCCTCGGGCAGCCATGCCTCGAGATAACTGAGATCGTCCAGGCTCACGTAGGATGCATTACCGCGCAAATTCCGGATGACGCCCTGGTCGTCGCGTTCGATCCTTAATTGCATCGACGTCTGCGGCCAGTCGCCCTGCACGGTGACGAGGCGCATCTGGTTGGCCCCGAGCAACCAGCCGTTCGGCTCGACGGAATATTCAAAATTACCCTGCACGCCCAGGGGCGATCCGACGCCCTGGCCGACCGCCTGCAGGTTGGCGATCACGAGGTCCGCTGACGCATTGTCGACCTGCCCGCCTGCCAGGTCGAACCAAAGCATGAAATCGGCCGTTCCCGAGCGGATATCCGGCAAGGCAAACTGCTGCAGACGAGACCATCCGGCCAGGTCAAGCGAATCTCCTTCGACGTACATTCGCCAGAGCTCCGGGGCGGCCGGTCCGAGTCGGCGACTCGCCGATACTTCCATCCGGTTGCCGAACTCTGCCGGCAGATCGATGTCCGCCTCGATACGTAGTTCCGCGTCGTTGCGGGACGCGGTGATGGATTGCAGACTGAAGGGTACGAGCTGGCCTGAAGAAGGATGTTCATAGTCGACGTCGATGTCCTGGCCGATAACGACCACGTCGCCGCCGCCGCCGGCAGGAATGTCACGATCGCCGAGCAGTTCATCGAGCGCGATACCCTGCAGGATCCAGTTGCCATTGCCGTCCTGACGCAGGTCGATAGCCGCGTCGCGAATCGTCACCTGGTCGACGACAAGCTCCCTGTCGGCCACCAGGCGCCAGAGACCCACACCGATGCTGACCTCTTCGGCGTTCAGCACGCTGATCCCGGTCTGGATGTGAATAAGCCCGGCGTCGTAAAAACTGAGTTCCGGACCGCTCAGGCGCCAGCGCGCGTTCATGCCCGTGAATTCGACGTTCATGCCGATCGCATTACTGGCCCAGGTCTTGATTTCCTCCTGGTACTCCGGCAATCGTGGCAGCATCAGGCGGAAGATACCGACGGCAATCGCAAGCAAGATCACCACCGCCGCCCCGAGATAGGCGACGGCCCGGATCAGTTTTCTCAGCAATTGCTTCATTCTCGTCAGATCAGTACCACGTCGAACTGGTCTTTCAGGTAAAGCGACTCGGGCTGCAGGCGAATCGATTTACCGATTTGCTCCTCGGTTTCAGCCAGCCCCGCAGCCTCTTCGTCGAGCAGCAGGTCGATGACGTCCTGGTGCGCGAGAACCAGCGCTTCATCAAACTGAAACTGCCGGTGCTGGCGGATGACTTCGCGGAAAATCTCGAAACAGACCGTCTCCGCAGTCATCGTAAAGCCACGCCCGTCGCAATGCTCGCAGTCTTCGCAAAGCACATGCTGCAGGCTTTCCCGGGTGCGCTTGCGGGTCATCTCGACCAGGCCCAGCGGCGACAACGGCGTCAGCTGGTGCCGCGCGTGATCCCTCGCCATCGCCTGTCGCAGCGCCTCAATGACGCGATCGCGGTGCTCCGGCTCTTCCATATCGATGAAATCGATAATGATAATGCCGCCCAGGTTCCTTAGACGCAGCTGACGGGCAATCGTTACCGCGGCTTCCAGGTTCGTTCGATAGATCGTCTCCTCCAGGTTGCGGTGGCCGACATAGCCGCCGGTGTTCACGTCGATGGTCGTCATCGCCTCAGTCTGGTCAATGATGACATATCCGCCTGATTTTAAAGAAATACTTCGTTGGAGGGCCTTATTTATCTCGTCCTCCGTGCCATGCAGGTCGAAAATCGGCCTGCGACGCTTGTAGAGCGCCAGGATCGGCGTCAGTTCGGGCAGGAAACTCTCTGTAAATGCGCGCATTTTTTGAAAATCCGGCTCGGAATCGACCAGAATCCGCTCGACGTCTCCGGTCACCAGGTCCCGCAGCACGCGGATCGGCAGCGGCAGGTCCTCGTGCACCAGCGACTTTAGCGGCGCTTTCCTGCACTGATCCTGAACGGCGGACCAGAGTTTGCGGAGGAAGGCAAGGTCGGCCCGCAGCGCGTCGCGGCTTACGCCCTCGGCAGCCGTCCTGACAATGACCCCGCCGGCGCCATCCTCGTTGTCGAGGATCGTCTCGACCTCCGACCGCAGGCGCTCGCGCTCGGCTTCGTCCTCTATGCGCGCCGATATGCCGACCCCGGAGCCGGCCGGCATCAGCACCAGGAATCGCGACGGCAGCGTAATGAAGGTCGTCAATCGTGCGCCTTTGGTGCCCAGCGGATCTTTGACGACCTGCACGAGCACATCCTGCCCTTCGCGAATCAGTTCGCGTATATCCGGCGGATCATCCTCGTTCGCGCTCTCTACCTGGTCGCCGTTTCGCGCAATATCCGATGCATGCAGAAATGCAGTCCGCGCGAGGCCGATGTCGATGAATGCGGCCTGCATGCCCGGCAGGACCCGGGAAACCTTGCCTTTATAGATGTTGCTGATCAGGCCGCGGCGCGCGGCCCGTTCGATCGTCACTTCCTGCAGCACGCCATTCTCGAGCAGCGCTGCGCGCACTTCTCGCGGCGTAACGTTGATCAGGATCTCTTCCCTGGGCGATTCTTCCGTCATCTCATCCCCGCTGGTCCAGTACGTCGATGCCCGCTTTCCGGAGCAGCGTTGCCGTTTCGAAAACCGGCAGCCCGACTACGCCTGAGTAGCTGCCGCAGATCGAGTCGACAAAGATGCCGCCGAGTCCCTGGATGGCATAGCCGCCAGCCTTGTCCCGCGGCTCTCCAGTTTGCCAGTATCGCTGCGCTTCCAGGGTGCTGATGTCACGAAAACGCACTTCAGTATCAGAGATTGCAGTCCTGACGTCGCTGCCTGCGCGGAGCGCAACGGCCGTCAGCACATGGTGGGACCGCCCTGACAACGCGGACAACATCTCGAGCGCATCCGCAGCCGACGCAGGCTTGCCGAATATCCGTTCACCGAGGACCACCACGGTGTCGGCGCCGAGCACGGGCAAGCCGCGCGCCGTCTCCGCAGTCACCGCCAGCGATTTTTCGTGCGCCAGTCGCTGCGCCATCTCGTGTGCACGCTCGCCATCCCGGGCAGACTCGTCGAGGTCGACCCCCCCGTGGATGAATCGAATGCCGAGCGTGTCGAGAATCTCCCTGCGGCGGGGCGACGCGGAGGCAAGATAGATGCACGGGTCGGTCATCATCAGTCCCGGTGATAGGGGTGACCGGTCGACAGCGACCAGGCCCGGTACAGTTGCTCGGCGAAAAGGACGCGCGCGAGTCCGTGCGGCAGGGTCAGCTTCGACAATGACCAGGTCAGCGCCGCGCGCTCGCGGACCGCGGCGGAGACACCGTCGGGCCCGCCGATGATGAAAGCAAGATCGTCGCCGTGCGCCTGCCACTCGCCGAGGCGTTGCGCGAGTTCCCTGCTGGTGAACTGCTGGCCGTTCTCGTCGAGCAGGACGAGTCGTTCCGCCGGCTTCAGTCTGGCCAGTAATTTGTCGCCTTCGGCAGCGACTGCCCGGGCGGCGTCCCGGGCGCGCCGGCGGTCCATCGTGGCGATGGTCTCGGCATGAAACTGCCACTGTCGTGGCAGACGCATGGCATAGCCCTCAAACGCGGAATCGACCCAGGACGGCTGCCGATCACCGACGGCAAGCAGACGGATGTGCACGCATCACCCGTCGGTTGCGGCCCGCTCGTTTGCCGGGGAGAGTGACCAGAGCTTCTCGAGGTTATAAAACTCGCGTACGCGCGGCAGCATGACGTGCACGAGCGTATCGCCGAGGTCGAGAAGCACCCACTCGCTGCCTTCCTCGCCCTCGATGCCCGCCGGTCGGTGACCGGCTTGCTTGGCCTTATCGGCGACATTGTCGGCCAGCGCCTTGACGTGGCGATTCGACGTGCCGCTGGCAACGACCATGTAGTCGGTCACCGTCGTCATGTCGCTTACATCCAGCTTGATGATGTCCTGACCTTTGATTTCCTCGAGCGCGTCAACAACCAGTTCACTCAACTGTTCGCTATTCATCAACCAATCCGTTCAACCATTAAAATTCGTTTACTCGTCCGCGTCCTCGCCTGTCGTCGCCGCGTAACAGCCGCTCCTCTGAATGACATCCCGGACCGAATCCGGAAGCAGGAAACGCGCGTCGCGGCCCATGGCGATGAGCTCGCGGATTTCCGACGATGAAATCTCCAGCTGAGTCACATCGTGGATGAAAATATGTCCGGCCTTGGCCTGGTGCAGATCACCGATGCGATGCGTGCCGCGATCCGCCAGGAGTTCACCGAGTGGACCGATATCAGGAGCGCGCCACCCTGGCCGGTGGGCAACGATAATATGGGCAAGTTGCAGAATTTCACGCCAGTGATACCACTTCGGCAGGCTCAAGAATGCGTCCATACCGATGATCAGACCGATCGGACGCAGCGGGAATTCCGTGCGTAAGGCCGACAGGGTATCGACCGAGTAGGACGGTCCGTCACGCTGCAGTTCTCTGTCGTCGACGACAAAGCCGTGTTGTCCTTCGGTCGCGACCCGCACCATCTCGAGGCGCAGTTCGGCGTCTGCATGCGGGGTTTCCCGGTGCGGGGGGATGCCACAGGGCATGAAGCGAACCTCGTCGAAGCGCAACGCCTGCAAAATCTCGAAAGCCGTCCGCAGGTGACCGTAGTGAATCGGGTCGAAGGTCCCGCCGAAAACCCCCATGGAACTCATGCGCTCACCCCCGTCATGCGGCGACCTGTTCGGCCGAGGCGAGATCCAGCACGATCCGGGTAGCGAGCTGCCATGGATCAGCGCGTTTCTGCCCCTTGGCGGCGGCGTCAGCGTCGCGCGACGCTTTCAGCAGGCGGTAGAAGTCGACCGGCTGGTGGCGGCTGACGCAGGCACGCACGATCCCCTGGCGGTTTTGCCAGACGCGCATACGCCGCATCGCGGCGCCGAGGTCCCCGCCCCCCACCACGCTGTCGGCCAGCGCCGCCAGGGTCCGTAATTCACGCGTCAACGCCCACATGACGATCACCGGCTCGACCCCCTCTGTCTTGACGCCATTCAGGACGCGAACGGCCCTGGCGCCATTGCCGGCAACCGCGGCATCGACCAGCTTGTAGACGTCGAAGCGACTCGAGTCGGCAACGGCAGCGTCGACCTCTTCGGCGGTAACGGCGCCCTCGCCATGCAGCAAGCGTAATTTTTCGATCTCCTGCTGCGCAGCAAGGAGATTGCCCTCCACACGATCGGCGAGCAGGCGAACGGCATCCCGATCGGGCGCCATTCCAGCCTGCTTCATGCGCGCCGCAATCCAACCCGGCAGTTCACGCGCGTCGACCGGCCAGACCTGGACGATCCCGCCACGTTCGTCGAGCGCCTTGACCCACTTGGCCTTGCTGCCATTGCGGTCGAGCTTCGGCGCGCTGACCAGAAACAGGATGTCGTCGCCCGCCCGGGCTGCGAATTCCGCGATCGCGGCGCTGCCTTTCACGCCCGGCTTGCCGGTCGGCAGCCGCAACTCGATGATCTGTCGGTCGGCGAACAGGGACATGTTGCCGCCGGCAGCAGCCAGCTCCGACCAGTCGAAACCGGTGGTCTGGAAATACGTCTCGCGGGACCCGAATCCCTGTTGTCGCGCGGCCGCCCGGATGGCGTCCAGGGTTTCCTGGACGAGCAGGGGTTCGTCGCCGGTAACCAGGTAACAGGGCAACAGGGTGCGGTCGAGTTGGGACAGTATCTGATTTGCGGAGATTTTCACGCAAGCCACGGAGTATTATTATTCAAGCAATGATACCTGCCCGCGGCGCATAGTCACAGCGCATCCAGGGACACCGATTCACCCTCCAGCAATACCGGTATCCCGTCCCTGACCGGGTACAGGCGCTTGCCGTCATCGGTAACCAGCGCCTCTTTGAAGGCGGTGTCGAGCGCCGCGCCGTCACGATTTCTGAGCTTGCCTTCGGCGATCGCCGTATTGACCGATTTGAGCAGGTCCGGCTTTGCCAGTGACAGGCCCTTGTGCGTAACCGGGCAACAGAGAATGGTCAGCAGCTTTTTGTCCATTTTTCTCAAATTCTCTTTTAAATCAGTAGCTTGTAACGCAGCCAAAGATGCTATACCATGTCGCACCCTTGCGGCGCTTTCGATCCTTCCGGGACGGATGCGCCAGTCCTTGAGCATATCGGCAAGTAACGATGGATAACAGTTCCGGACCATCGGCAGTCCTGGACAAGTTGGCGGTCGCGCTGTCCGGCCTGTGCCTCGTGCACTGCCTCGCGCTGCCGTTTGCCATCGCCTTGTTGCCGTTCCTTGGCCAGTTCGCGGACGATCACCTGCACCTGCAAATGCTGGTCGTCGTCATCCCTGTCAGCGTCGTCGCGCTCGCGCTCGGTTTCCGCCGGCATCGCCATGGCGGCATCGTCCTGGCCGGCATTGCAGGACTGGTCATCATCACGATCGGCGGCACCGTCGCCCACAATCACCTCGGCATCATTGCCGACCGGGCGCTGACGGTCGCTGGTTCACTGGCGCTCGCGATCACGCATTACCGGAATTTCCGGCTCTCGAGGCATGTTACCGGCTTAACTCCTGAGTGACGGCAACAAATCGTCCCGCGAGTACTTTTCCGCCAGTTCGATCGCGGCCTGGCGATCTTCGACCCTGGGTCGCCATGCCGGGTTTTCGTGGATGCAGCGCGACATCAGCTTGAGCGCCCTTGCCTTCTGATCGTGATGCAGGAAATGGGCGAGGCATTCCTGGCCGAAGAACAAGGCCGCGTCCTTGCTTTCCCAGCGCAACATCTCGTCAAAGAACCACTGGACGGCAGCGTCCGGATCCGGGTCCGCCGCGATGGACTGCCGGATGTGTTTGAAACCGCCTTCCCGGTTACCGCGGCTGATAAAACCATAGGCGTGATCGGCGACCTTGCGGCGGCCTGCCGTCAGTTCGTCACGATAATCGGATTCGGAGCCTGTCTGTGGGGCGCCGACACTGACGTCGCCGAATACGCCGCTCCTGCGGACGACTTCGCCGGTGAAGGTAAACAGCAGGATGATGACGTAGGTTCTCAACAGCACGATCAGCAGGAGCGGCGCGCCCGCCCGCGCCATGCCCGCGGTCGCGAGCAGCAGAGCGGCAACGACCGTCGGAATCCAGATATATCCGGCGCCGCAGCGCTCGATCAGTCGGTAGATAGCGACCGGCCTGATACTCTCCAGTGGCGAATGCGTGATCGCCAGTACGCCGGTCGATGCGGGCAGCAGCAATACCAGCAGGACAGACAGTGCGATCGCCGCGCCCGGGTTGCCGGTTCCGTTGAGGTAAAGCGCGCTCCAGGCAAAGGCGATGACCAGCAGCAGCGGGAAAAGCGTCCACAGGTTGCCGAGCACGGACACGGCGTCGATATCGACGACGGGCGTCCGCAGCCCCTGCGCCCGGCACTCGAGCACCTGCACCGCATAGCGAAACAAGGTGCTCAGGACGATCAGTGCGATGAGCAGGCCGAATATGGCCAGCAGCGGACCGCTCTGCATGATGACGAGCGACAGCCAGAGCGCGGCGCCGAACACGCCGATGGCGATCAGCAGCACGGAATCGGTAAACGGCCGCAGCAATTCCCGCAAGACCTCACTCGGCGTCATCGCATTCCCCGTTCGTGCCAGGCACCGGGTCGTAGCCCGAACCGCCCCAGGGATGGCATTTGCCGATCCTTTTGAGCGCCAGCCAGCCGCCCCTGAACGCGCCGTGGCGGCGCAAGGCCTCCTCCGCATACGCGGAACAGGTCGGCTGAAAACGACAGTTTGCGCCGATCAACGGCGATATCGCATGCCGGTAAAGCCAGACGAGCCCCCGCAAGGGCAGCGCGAGCACCTGCCCGACGGTTTTCATCAGGCGGCCTGCAGCGCCTCTTCGGCAAAGCGCCGGATCGCCTGCAGCATCGAGGAGAGACCGTTGCTCCTCGTCGGACTCAGGTGCTGCTCGAGCCCGAGCGCGGCGACAAAATCGGCCGGCGTATCGAGGATATCCCGCGGCTTGCGGTCGCTGTAGATGCGCAGCAAGACCGCGATCAGCCCGGATACGATTGCCGCGTCGCTGATCGCCTGGAAGTGCAGGCGGTCTCCCCGCATGTCGGCAAGAAACCAGACCTGCGACTGGCAGCCGCGAATCTTGTTCTCATCGGTCAGCGCCGCTGCCGGCAACTCGGGCAGACGGCGGCCGAGGTCGATGATGTACTGGTAGCGATCCATCCAGTCGTCGAAGAACTGGAATTCCTCGATCAGCGCCTGCTGTGCCTTCTCGACTTCGTTCATCCGCTGCGCCGCCAGCGGGTGCCGGCGGCGCCATCCTCGATCTGGATGCCGGCGGCGGCCAGTTCGTCGCGGATCGCATCGGCGCGCGCAAAATCCTTGCCGGCGCGCGCTGCTTCGCGCTCCTGCAACAGGGCTTCGATCCTGTCCGCGCTCCAGTCTTCGTCGCCGCCGCCGGCGAACCAGGCCTCGGGATCTTCCTGGACCAGGCCGATGACATCGCCCGCCGCGAGTAACGACAACGCCAAGGACTTGCGTTCGTCCGCGTCGGCGCTTTTGTTCAGTTCGCGGGTCACGTTGAACATCTCGGCCAGCGCTTTCGGCGTATTGATGTCGTCTTCCAGCGCCTCGATGAACGCGGCTGGCGGTTCGGCGGCCGCGCGCTCCTCCGCGCCGATGTCGATCCCGCGCACGGCGCCGTATAAGCGGTCGAGCATGCGTTTGGCGGACTCGATCGTCTCGTCGTTCCAGTCGAGCGGTTGCCGGTAATGCGCGGCCAGCAAAGCGAGCCGCAATACCTCGCCGGGAAACTTGTCGACCAGGTCGCGGACGAGCAGCACGTTGCCGAGCGACTTCGACATCTTCTCGCTGTCCATGCTCAGGAAGCCGTTGTGCAGCCAGTAACGCGCAAACGGCGCGCCGTCATGCACGCAGCTGCTCTGCGCGAGTTCGTTCTCGTGATGCGGGAAAACCAGGTCCTGCCCGCCCGCATGGATGTCGATCGTGATGCCCAGATGCTTTTTCGACATTGCCGAGCATTCGATGTGCCAGCCTGGCCGGCCACGACCCCATGGCGAGTCCCAGCCAGGCAATTCCGGCGTCGACGGTTTCCAGAGCACAAAATCCTGTGCCGAGCGCTTGTAGGGCGCGACCTCGACGCGAGCGCCTGCGATCATTTCCCGCAGGTCGCGCTTGGACAGCCGGCCATAATCGGGGTTCGCGGACACGTCGAACAGGACATGGCCATCGGCCTCGTAGGCAAAGCCCTTCTCGATCAGCGTGGAGATCATGTCGATCATCTCGTCGATATGCCGCGTCGCGCGGGGCTCTATATCGGGCATGCGGACGCCGAGCGCGCCCATGTCGTCGTTATAGGCCTTGATGTATTGCGCCGTGACCTCGTCGATCGGCTTGCCGGTGTCGATGCTGGCCTGGTTGATCTTGTCATCGACGTCCGTGATGTTCCTGGCGAATGTCAGGTCATAGCGGCGCCGCAACACCCTCGCGAGCACGTCGAACACAACCGCGGGACGGGCATTCCCGATATGCGCATAGTTGTATACGGTCGGGCCGCAGAGATACATCGTCACCCTGCCCGGCTCGAGCGGCTCGAACGGCAACTTCCTGCCCTGCAGCGTATCGTGAAGGTAAATCGTCATCGGCTCTTGCGCGGCGGTCGGTCTCGACAGGCGCAATGATAACAGCGCTCGCCGGAAGCGGGCTCACGGATATTGTCGAGACCGCGTCTCGCATATAATCCTCGACCCGTCCCGCCATCGCATTATTTCAGGAGGCACGATGTCAGACCGTCCGATCACATTCCAGGAGCGCCAGTCCGTCGAACAGGTCGAGGAAGGCACCGATCTTGCCCCGAAGTTCGACGACCGGGGCCTGATAACCGCGGTTACGACCGATGCCACGTCCGGCGAACTCCTGATGCAGGGCTACATGAATGCCGAGGCGCTCAAGCTGACGATCGAGACCGGCGAGGCGCACTATTACAGCCGCAGCCGGCAGACGCTTTGGCACAAGGGCGCGACCAGCGGCCTGGTGCAGAAAGTCGTCGAACTGATGATCGATGACGACCAGGACTGCATCTGGCTCAAGGTGGACGTCGCCGGCGGCGCGAGCTGCCACGTGGGCTATCGTTCGTGTTTCTACCGCAAGGTGCCGGTGGGCGATGAGTATGCGGCCCGCCAGAAAGACGGCCAGGTCGACCTCGAATTCACGGACAACGAAAAAGTCTTCGACCCCGAAGAGGTCTACGGGGACGCGCCCAATCCGACCATTCTCTGATGGTCAGTCGACGATAGCCTGGTAGACAATACGGCCCTGCCTTGTCACGGTCACCACGGCGCCGGGCAGCATGCGGTCATCCACGTAGGCCTGCATGGACTCGGTCAGCCGCTCGAGACGCTCGGCCGACATGCCCACCTCGGCCGGATCGGCATGCGGCAGCGATTCGCCGGCCCGGACCGTCGAAAAGACAAGTAATGCCAGCAACGTAGCGCAAGGGCTTACGGCCCGCCGCAGGCGGCCAAAGTGATTCATGACGGCACTCTCGTTGTTATTGATTGTTGCATCAGGGAAGCACGCGCCGGGTGATGCGACAGGCGCCCGGTCCGGAGATCGGCGCGATGCGCCGCGTCCGGCCAGCGGACCTCGCTCGCTTCGACCGCATCGAAATCGCCGGCCGCGAGACCGCTCAGGGGACATTCGTATGCCAGCGAGCGGCCGCCGGGATTTATACTACGGACTGCACCGGCAACCGGTAACGGAAATGGATCGCAGGGAACACTGGGAGCAGGTATACGCGACCCGCATGGCCGAGAAGCTCGGCTGGTACACACCAAGGCTCGACCGTCCGCTCGAATGGGTCGGAGAGCTGGGTCTTATGCCCGACGAGCCGGTCATCGATGTCGGCGGCGGCGCCTCGACCTTCGTCGACGATCTCGTCGATCAGGGTTTCGAGTCGATCACGGTACTGGATATCTCGGAGAGCGCGCTCGAGGTCAGCCGGAAACGACTGGGCCACCAGGCCAACCTGGTCATGTGGATTGCCGCCGACGTAACCACGTACCGGCTTCCGGAGCAGCGCTTTGCGCTGTGGCACGACCGGGCCATGTTTCACTTTCTCACCAAGACCGGGGAACAGGTGGCATATCGCGACAACCTGCTGCGTGCATTGCGCCCCGGCGGCTACATCACCCTCGGTACCTTTGCTCCTGAGGCTCCGCCGAAGTGCAGCGGATTGCCGGTGCAGCGTTATGACGTCGACGACCTGCGCGCGTTTTTCGGCGACGAGCTGGAACTGCTGGGCGCACAAAAGGAGCTGCACGTAACGCCAGGCGGCGTCGAGCAGATGTACCAGTTCGTATTGTTCCGGCGATCAGAAGGTCATGGACCAGCCGACGGCGAGTGAGTTGGTGTTCGATCCTTTGGATGTATTGGTACGGCTGCGGATGATTGCGAACTTCAGTCCCTGCCGCTGACTGAGCGGCATGCCGAACGACAGCGCGGACAGGAACATCTTCTTTTCGTCATCGACCCGGTTTGCGTCGATGATCGACTGACCGTTGCCGCCATACCCGGCGCTCAGGGACAGCCAGTAGCCCGGTCTGTCGAAGGTGCGGATGACATGCCCCTGGACGGCGTACAGCGGGTCCTGTTCGCGCACCGAGTCGCCGAAAAACTCGTCATTGTCGGTGAAAAAGTAGAGAGAACCGGTCAACTCGTACGACCACTTGCCGCGCGTGTGGACGATCCCCATTTGCGGACGGAACACCCAGCGATTCTGTCCCAGATTGATCAGGAACTGCTCTTTGTACTCGCCGAACGGAGCGATAACCGCCAATGCCGCGCCGAGCACGGTATTCGAGCTTGCCGTCGGATCCGGCGCTCCCCCTTTGAGAATCACCGACAGGCGAAAAGTCGGGTCCATCAGTCCCGTCCGCGTGGCCGATGCCGGCTCGCCCTGCAACAATCCTTCATAGTAGGCGTGTTGCCACGGCAAAGTCGCGTCGAAGCGCGCGAGCCTGTCCCCGATGCGGAAGGACCGGACGTAGGAGACTGCCAGCGTCTCGGCTTCAACGGTTGCGCCTTCGATCTCGAGCGCCGGATCGAACAGGACGTCGCCGTCGCTAAGCACGAAGCCGCCGCCCGCGACATTTAAGCCCGGCGGCAGTGGCGTCCAGCGCCGCGGCTCGAGGTCCTGTGCTGTCGCCCGTCCGGCGACGAGCAGCATCGTCAGCAACAGGAGTTTGAGAAAGTACCTGCCCGTCATTCCCTGCGCCGAACCTCAGAATCGGCCTTCGGATTTCGGCAGGCGACTGGCCCGGCGCCGCGCTGCGGCGGGCTGCGGCTCCCTGAAAGCGATGGCTTTTGCCTGGTAGGTGTATTCGATCGTACCTATCATCCACAGGAAATAAGCGGATAACTCGATGAATTCCTCGACCGCGAGCTTGACGATGCGCTGGTAGTCGTCGCCCAGAATCGACTGCCATAGCGGTTCGTGTCCCACGAGTTGCACGAAGGCGAAATTGATCGTGGCCCCGGCAAACAGCAGGGTCAGGCCCGGCGAAGGCCACAAGCGCAGCCAGGCGATTCGGAAGCGACGTCGATGACGCCAGGTGTATGCGATCAACAACGCGCCGAGTATGCCGATCAGTAATTGCCAGAAGTTGTCGGCTACGAATCGATCGAGGAAGTAGTCGAGCTCGCGAATGGCGAAGATCAGCGCCAGGCCGCCGAACAGGAACGCGATCGGCCGCTGCGAGGGACAGTGCCTGGCAACCCAGGCATACAGGAGACCGCAAATGACCAGCATCCCGGGCTGGATTATCTCGATCGGCGAATACTCGCTCGTACCCAGAACGTCCCCGTTGTGCATGTAGAGTTGCAGGCGCAGGCTGCCGGGCGACCAGATTTCAAGCGAGGTCAGCAACCAGGTCACGAGGCCAATGCCGAGGAAGTAGAAGAGGTAACGGATGAGCGCCATCGGGGAGCGAGCAGGAACAGGATCATTGCAGTTTGCCGAGAGTCTCGGGGGAGCGCCAGCGCACGGACGCTTCATACTTCTAAGTATCTGATTTTCAGCCAGTTGTGCCGGAGTCAGGCGCCGCGCAGGCGAAAAGCCGGTCGCCCGGCATCGTCGATCAGCGCGTGGCTCGACAACCATGCGCGGGCGTCATCGGCATCCTCTCGATACCAGGAACGCGTGCTGCCCAGCCGGAAGCTGTAGCCCCAGCTGTCCATGTCCTGCATCAGTCGATCGCTGCCGACGCCGGGCAGGAAGTCGGCAAACAGGATCTGCAGGTAACAAACGGCGGCTTCCTCGAGGTCGTCGCTGCCGGCATCGCGATGCAGCGTTGCGCGCCGCTCCGCGTTCATGCAGACGATGTGGCAAACCTCGTGCAACAACGAGTGAACCGGCGTGTCGCCGCGGATGAAAACACGATGCCCGACGATGCCGGCTTCGGGCTCGCCCCAGAAACTGCCGGTAATCGTCCGGCCGTGAGCGACCCGCTCGGCAACCAGGCCGAATCGGCCCAGGAAGCGGTCCACGTCTGCGACCGACAGATCGCCGACGGTCAGTACCGGGAGATTTGCGTCAGTGCTGCTCAGATGCCCGACAACTGGATCATGACGACCCGGACGAGATCGTCGACGATGGCTTCGCGCAGCAATTGCTCTTCCTTTTCCTTGCCGAGCACCAGCGTCTCGTCCCAGGTGTAGTCCCGCGTCAGGGTCTGTGACCGGACCGGCAACAACGCCTGATCGGTCGTCTGCAGACCGTACGCCACGGTGTAATAGACCTCGAACTCGGTCGGCACGTTGCGCGCCGATACCGACAATACGCGCTGCCCGGTATCGTCCGAGACGATCGAGAACGTCGCCGTCGAATCGACCGGCGAGTCGACGAGCTCTACGCCCGCCGTCCGCAAACTGTCGCGCAGTCGACGGTAGAAAAGGCTGTGGCGATCCGTCGTTTCGATATAGGTCCGCGACATCTCCGCGGGAACCGTCACAGCGCCACGCAGCTGGAAGCCGCAGCCGGCGAGCAGCAGGAGCAACAGGACTGTGGATCTATACAACAATGTTGACCAGCCTTCCGGGCACGACGATCGTCTTCCTGACGTCTTTGCCCCCGGTGAAGCGTTGCACATTCGCATCCGCGAGCGCCTGTGCGGCGATCGTGTCCTGGTCGGCGTCGGCGGCAACGGCGATGCGCCCGCGCAGTTTGCCGTTGACCTGCACGACGATCTCGACCGTATCCTGCTCGAGCGCCGACTCGTCGAAAGCCGGCCATGACTCCGCGACCGGGGCGGTATCGTGACCGAGCATCTGCCACAGCGCGTGGCAGATGTGCGGCACGATGGGCGACAAAACCAGCACGACGGCATCCAGGGCTTCCCGTTCGACGGCACGCGACTGCGGGGAGCCGCGGTCCAGCTTGTTGATCGCGTTCAGCAATTCCATACAGGCTGCGATCGCCGTATTGAACGTGTAGCGCCGGCCGATGTCGTCGCTGACCTTGGCGATCGTCTGATGCGTCTTGCGACGCAGTGTCTTTTCGTCATCGTTGAGCGCTGCCATATCCAGCGCCGGCGCCTCGCCGGCATCGACGTGTGACTGCACGGCGCCCCAGAACCGCTTGAGAAAACGCGATGCCCCCTGCACGCCCTCATCCGACCACTCGAGCGCCTGCTCGGGGGGCGCAGCGAACATCATGAACAGGCGTACCGTGTCGGCGCCATAACGTTCGATCATCTCCTGGGGATCGACCGTATTGCCCTTGTTCTTGGACATCTTGGCACCGTCCTTCAGCACCATCCCCTGGGTGAGCAGGTTGGTGAACGGCTCGTCTGCGGACGACAGTCCGAAGTCGCGCATGACCTTCTGCCAGAAACGGGAATACAGGAGATGCAGGATCGCGTGCTCGATGCCACCCGTGTACTGGTCGACCGGCATCCAGTATTCCTCGCGCTGGTCCACCATCGCGGTGTCGCAGTCCGGGCTCGCATAGCGCGAGAAATACCACGACGACTCGACGAAGGTATCGAAGGTGTCGGTTTCGCGCCGCGCCGCCTTGCCGCAGGCGGGGCAGTCGGTTGCGTAGAATTCCGGCATGTCCTTCAGGGGCGAACCGACGCCCGTGAACTCCACGTTTTCGGGCAATACGACGGGCAGCTGGTCCTCCGGAACCGGCACAGCGCCGCAATCGTCGCAGTAGATGACCGGGATCGGCGCGCCCCAGTAGCGCTGGCGGGAGACGCCCCAGTCGCGCAGGCGATAGTTGACCGTCCGCTTGCCGCGACCTTCCTTCTCGAAGCGCTCGGCGATCGCATCGAACGCCTCTGCAAACTCGAGCCCGTCGATGAAGTCCGAATTGATCGACCTGCCGTAAGCGACGAAGGCGGCTTTCGAGACGTCGACCTCCGTGCCATCGGTCGATTCGATCACCTGGGTAATCGGCAGCCCGTACTTGTCGGCAAATTCCCAGTCGCGCTCATCGTGGCCGGGCACGGCCATCACTGCGCCGGTGCCATAACCCATCAATACGAAATTGGCGACCCAGAGCGGCACCTGCTCGCCGGTGACCGGATGGATTGCCGAGATGCCGAGTGGCATGCCCTTCTTCTCCATCGTCTCCATCTCGGCTTCGGCGGTATGCATCTTTTTGCATTCCTCGATGAAGGCGCCGAGCTCTGCGTCGCCCCCGGCAGCCTCAGATGCCAGCGGATGCTCTGCGGCCACGGCCATGTAGGTCACGCCCATCAACGTGTCCGGACGGGTGGTAAATACCCACAGCGGCTCGGCTTCGCCTTCGACCTCGAACGACAGCTCTATGCCCTCGGACCGGCCGATCCAGTTGCGCTGCATGGACTTGACCGACTCGGGCCAGCCATCCAGCTTGTCAAGATACTCGAGCAATTCGTCCGCATAGGCAGTGATCTTCATGAACCACTGCGGTATCTCGCGACGCTCGACCAGCGCGTCCGAGCGCCAGCCGCGGCCGTCGATGACCTGCTCATTGGCCAGTACGGTCTGGTCGACCGGATCCCAGTTGACGATCGAATTCTTCCGGTAGACGAGGCCCTTCTCGAACATCTTGGTAAACAGCCACTGCTCCCAGCGGTAGTACTCGGGCTTGCAGGTCGTCACCTCGCGGCGCCAGTCATAGCCGTAGCCCAGGCGATCGAACTGGCCGCGCATATCCGCGATGTTCTGATAGGTCCACTCCGCCGGCGGGATGCCGCGTTTGATCGCGGCATTTTCGGCGGGCATGCCGAAGGCGTCCCAGCCCATCGGCTGCATGACATGCCTGCCCTGCATGCGCTGGTAGCGGGCGATCACGTCAGAGATCGTGTAGACCCGTACGTGCCCCATGTGCAGGTGCCCGCTGGGGTACGGGAACATGGTCAGGCAGTAGAATTTCTCTTTACCCGGCTCCTCATCGACGTCGAAGCAGCGCTTCTCTTTCCAGAACGCCTGCGCCTCACGCTCGACCTGCTCGGGTTTGTACGCCTTGTCCATCCGCGGTATTGCCGTTTCCGATGACGCCTGCTGCAAAGGGCGGAAGGATAACCGGTTCTGGCTGCGGGCGCAGCCGCCAGGTGACCCGCCCGGGTCACCTGGCATTGCTTCATTCGCCGACAGCCGCCTTGCGCGCTTCGCTCTGATAGTGCGCTATCAGAATTTCGGCAACTTCCGGCCGGACGATTTCGGCCGGCGGTGCGATGCCTTCGGCCAGCATTTCCCGAAGCCGGGTCCCGGAGAGGAGTTCATAGTCTTCGGCCGCGTGGTCCGGGGCTTCCCTCATCATCACCACGCGCCCGAGCTTCTTCGAGTATGCCGTGTGATCCGCGGCAAAGATCTCGATTTCCAGCGCGTCTTCGGGGATCTCGTCGAAGATCGCCTGCGCGTCGAAAGGACCGTAGAAGTCGCTGACGCCGGCATGATCGCGACCGACGATCAGGTGCGTCGCGCCCAAGTTCTGGCGGAAGACGGCGTGCAGCAGCGCTTCGCGGGGACCCGCATACAGCATGTCGAAGCCATAGCCGTTCACCATCACGGTGTTTTCCGGGAAATACACTTCGACCATCTTGCGGATACAGGCGTCGCGCACGTCGGCCGGAATGTCGCCCGCCTTGAGCCGCCCGAGCAGCATGTGGACCACGATACCGTCTGCGCCGAGCCGCTCCTGCGCCATGCGGCAGAGTTCTTCATGGGCGCGGTGCATCGGGTTACGGGTCTGGAAAGCCACGACCTTTTCCCAGCCGCGCGCGGCGATCTCGTCGCGAATCTCGACGGCGGTCCTGAAGGTGCCCTCGAATTCGTCAGCGAAATAGCTGTACGAGAGGACCTGGATGTCGCCCGCCACGCAGAACCGCCCCAGGCTGCGGAAGGTCGCAACGCCGGGATGCGATTCATCCAGCGTACCGAAAACCTGCTCGGTCATCGTATCGAGCTGTTCGTCGCTGACTTCCTCGATGCTGGCGACCTCCATGACCGCCATGACCGGGTTGCCGCTGACGTTCGGGTCGCGCAGCGCAATCCGCCGGTCGACGTCCAGTCCGTCGACGTTGTCCGTCAGGTTCAGCACCGGCACCGGCCAGAACAGGCCGTCTTTCGTACGCATCCCGGTCGCGACCTGCATCGCATCCGCGAGATTCATGAATCCGCGGAGCGGCGTGAAATAACCGGCGCCCAGCATGACCGCGTTCGCCGCGGCGGCCGAGTTCAGGGTCATCGACGGCAGAAACTCTGCCTCCGACAACAGCGCCTTGCGCTCGGTCTCGTTCGCGACGTAGCGCGGCAACAGGGAATCGGCCCCGTGCGGTTTGATCATCGCCGGCCTCCTTACGCAGATGCCACGACAAGGTCGTCAGAGCGGGTGAGATATTCCCTGCGGATGATGTCGTGCATCATGAGGTAATCGACCACCATCGAGACTTCCTCCTGCAGCGTCATCTCGTCGGTGCGCAGATGAATCTCCGGACTCTCGGGCGGCTCGTAGGGGTCGTCGATGCCGGTGAAGTTCTTGATTTCGCCGGCACGCGCTTTCTTGTACAGGCCTTTCGGGTCGCGCTCCTCTGCGACGCTCAGCGCGCAGTCGACAAACACCTCGACGAACGGCAGGCTGGCCGCCTGGTGCAGGGCCCTGACCTGGTCGCGGTCGGCTTTGTACGGACTGATGAAACTCGACAGCGAGATCGTGCCGGCGTCGCCGAACAGCTTCGCGACTTCGCCGATCCGACGGATGTTCTCCTTGCGGTCTTCTTCGGAGAAACCGAGGTTCTTGTTGATGCCAAGGCGGACGTTGTCGCCATCGAGACGGTAGGACAGCTTACCCAGCGAGTGCAGCGCCTTCTCTAGCGCGACCGCGATCGTGCTCTTGCCGCTACCGGACAGGCCGGTGAACCAGATGGTCGCGCCCCGCTGGCGCAGGATCAGGTGCCGGTCCTCCCGCGAAATCTCGCCTTCGTGCCAGACAACGTTGGTTGCTACCTGTTTTGCCATTTCTTCAGTCCTTTTTAGATCTTATTGGTCTTTTGTATTGACGACGGCTTCACTGCCATCCCTTTTCGTCTTGCGTCTTTCGACGAATCCGTTGAGCACGAGGTCGCTGCACTTCTGGATCAGGTCGAACAGGTCCAGCTCGGGATCGCGGACGATGATGTCGCCCCAGCCGTTGCACATGCCGATAACGGCCTGCGCGGCAAAGTGACAATCCACCGTCTCCCGTAACGCGCCTGTCCTCGCACCCTCCTCGAAAATCATCTCCAGCTGCTGCCGGTAGCGGCTGCCGAGCGCTTTCAGCTTCGCCCGCTTGTCCTCCGGCAGGTACAAGCGCTCATCGTTGTGCACCTTGAGCGCCTCGTTGCGCTCACGATAACTCGACAGGTGCGACGTGACGGTCGCCATCAGCTTCGCTTCGAACGGCTGGTTACTGGCCGCAATGGACGACATGTGCTCGACATAGTCCTCGATGCCGTATAGACAGACTTCACCGAGCGCATCCTCTTTTGACTTGAAGTAGTAATAGAGGCTGCCCTGCTTGATCCCCATCCGTTCCGCAATGTCCCGCGTGCTCGCGCCGTGAAAGCCTTTTTCCGCAAACACGGATGCCGCGGAGCGAATCGCGAGCTGCTTCTGATGCTGGTACCGGCTGCTTTCGGAGACTTCCGCCATCGGTCATTCGTTCGAATTCTTGTCGGGGAAGAATTCTATAGATCTATAGAATAATAAACAACTTGGTTTTTAAGTTATTACAATTCAGATAGTTATGTGTCTACATAATCAATACAGGCATTGAATACGCTCAGCGCCCGGGATTCCGCCGGCGCCAGCCGAACCAGGCCGGCACGCCCAGCGACAGCAGGACGACGGGCCAGTTGCCGACGCGGACGTAAGGTGTGCTGCCGGTCAACGGCCGGATTTCGCGGGTCAGGGTCACGTAATCAAACTGCGGACCGGCGTCGAGCAGCGCCCCGTGCGGGCTGATAAACGCGCTGATGCCGTTATTCGTGGCCCGCACGACGTAGCGACCGGCTTCCAGCGCCCGCATGCGCGCAATCTGCAGGTGCTGATGGGGCGCGATGGAGTCCCCGAACCAGGCGTCGTTGCTGACGTTGATCAGGATGGTCGCCGCCGGCAGCGCATACAGCTGTTCGGCTGCGTAGGCGTCCTCGTAGCATATCGCGACCGCGAGGCGATTACCGTCCGGCATTTGCAGGAGCGACTGCACCGTATCGCCCGCGCTGATATCGCTGTACGGCAAGTTCATCATGCGCATCCACTCGCGCACGAAATCGGGCACCGGGAAATACTCGCCGAACGGCACCAGGTGACGTTTCCGGTACACCTGCTGGCTGCGACCGTCGATCGCGATGACGCTGTTGAAGACATTCTGCAGCGACTCGTCGCGCTCGAGTATGCCAAACAGCAACGTCGAGCCGTTGTTCGAGACATCCTGCTGCAAGGTCGTGACATAGCCGCCCACCTGGTCCAGCACAGCCGGTATGGCGACTTCCGGCCAGACGACGAGGTCGCTGTCCGGGTGAGCGAACAGCGAATTACGGTACAGGTCCAATGTCTGGCTGAATTGCTCGCGCAGCCACTTGCGGTCCTGCGATACGCCGCCCTGCACGATCGTCGTCGTGATGGCCGGCCCGGCGGGCTCCGACCAGTCGAGCGGCTTGAGCGCCGCGCCGAGCAGCCAGGGCGTAACGGCGACCACGCCGAGCGCAGCTCTCGTCCTGCCGCTCGACTCGAAAAACGCCAGCAACGCGCTGGCGCTGACCATCAGCATCAGCGACACGCCGAATATGCCGAACACCGGCGCGAAGCCTGCCAGCGGCGAATCGATCTGGCTGTATCCGAGCGTCATCCAGGGGAAGCCGGACAGGAACCAGCCGCGCAGCCATTCGAGGGCGATCCAGACCGTCGCTGCGATCGCGACGAATCGCCACGGCTGCTCGCCTTTGAGCGTGCTGATCAGCCAGCCTGCCGCCGCATAATAGAGCGCCATAATGATGACGAGACCGATCATCAGCAGGACAGCAACGGGCAGCGGCGCCCCGCCGAACACGTGAACCGACACATAGAGCCAGTACGTGCCTGCCAGGAACAGGCCGGCGCCCCAGGCAAATCCGAGCCTGGCGGCGAGCCCGGAAGGACAATGCCGGAACGCATACAGGAGCGGCAGGACGAAGACGATGGCGAGCGGGAACCAGCCGACGGGCGCGAAAGACAGCATCGTCAGCGCGCCGGTCGCGAAAAACACCAGCCGCGCAGGCCATGGGCGCTGTTCGGCAAACTCCGCGACGGGTAACGAGAAGGTCACGTCAACCGGCGTTGGCGATGTCTTCCCGGGCGACACGGACGACCTGCAGGGCGTCTATCCGGCGCCGGTCGGCGCGCGTCACGCAAAACTCGAAGCCACCATACTCGAGCCGCTCGCCCAGTCGCGGCAGCCGACCGAGCTGGTGCATGACGAGCCCGCCAATCGTCTCGTAGTCTTCCTCTTCGGTGAACTCGCAACCGAAGTACTCGTTGAAATCGTCGATGCGCGTCAATGCACGCACAGTAAAACAGGGCTTGCCGTCCGCATCGGTGTCCGCCGCGATGAATTCGGCTTCCTCTGGATCATGCTCGTCGTCGATCTCGCCGACGATCTCTTCGAGCACGTCCTCGATGGTCACCAGCCCGGAGACGCCGCCGTACTCGTCGACGACGATCGCCATGTGATTGTGACTGGCGCGAAATTCCTTCAATAATGCATTGAGTCTTTTCGACTCGGGAATGACGGCGGCGGGGCGCAGGAACTTCTGCAATTCGAGCGCAGACCGGCTCGTATCGCCAAAGAATTTCAGCAGGTCTTTCGCAAGCAGTATCCCCAGGATCTCGTCGCGATCCTCGCCGATCACCGGGAATCTCGAGTGCCCGGACGCGATGATCACCTCGAGCATCTCCTCGAGGCTCTGGTCGCGCTCGATGACGACCATCTGGGAGCGTGGAATCATGACCTCGCGGACCTGCGTCTCGGCGACTTCCAAAACGCCGGACAGCATTTCCTTTTCTTCGGGTTCGAAGACGCCCTCGTCTTCCTGAAGGAGATCGTGAATGTCGTCGCGGCTCAGGGGCTCGCCTTTAATAGCGCGGATGACGCGCTTGAACAAGCCGGTTTTTCCTGAGCCGTTGGTACTTGGCGGTTTGTCGTTCATCGTCCTCTTCTGTCGCTCGGGGCCATTTCCCCCGAACACCTCAACATTGTAGCATTTTCACTGAATTCAATAACTTGCACTGCATCACATTCGCTCATTCGGCCGCACTCAGGCGGCATAAGGGTCCGCGACGCCGCGGCCGGCCAGGATTTCGCGTTCCAGCGCCTCCATGGCCTCGGCTTCGGTAGCGGATTCGTGGTCGTAACCAAGAAGATGCAGGGTCCCGTGCACGAGGAGGTGCGCCCAGTGATCGCTCTCGGCCTTGCCCTGCTCGGCCGCTTCGCGTCGGACAAGCGGCGCGCAGATGACGACGTCCCCGAGCGGCCGCGGCAGGCCGGCGGGCAACTCCGAGCCGATACCCGACGGGAAAGACAGGACGTTCGTCGGTCTGTCCTTGCCCCGATAAGCCTTGTTCAGCGTTCGGCCTTCGTCTTCGTCGACGATGCGCAGGGATATCTCCACGGCGCCGCCCGCGTCGATGCGCTCGAGAACGGCGCCAATCCATGAACGAATATCTCCCTCGCTGGGGATGCCGGCCGGCGAACTCATCACCTGGATATCGATGCAAATTGAAGCGGTCATTGCTGCCGGGCGGCGGCGTCAGCCGCCGTTGTCATCGGTCTCGTAAGCCTCGACGATGCGCTGCACGAGCTGGTGCCTGACGACGTCGCCCGGCGTGAAATACGTAAATGCGATCCCTTCGACATCGCTCAGGATATCGACGGCGTTGCGCAGACCGGACTTCTGCCCGCTCGGCAGGTCGATCTGGGTCACGTCCCCCGTGACCACGGAGCGCGAGCCGAAACCGATGCGGGTCAGGAACATTTTCATCTGCGCGACACTCGTATTCTGGGCTTCGTCCAGGATGACGAACGAGTCGTTCAGCGACCGGCCACGCATGAATGCCAGCGGTGCAACCTCGATGATGTTCCTCTCGATCAGACGCCCGACCTGTTCCGGCCCCAGCATGTCGTAGAGCGCGTCGTACATTGGCCGGAGATAAGGATCCACCTTCTGAGACATGTCGCCGGGCAGGAAACCGAGCCGTTCACCAGCCTCGACGGCCGGGCGCACGAGGATAATGCGACGCACGCGCTCGCTCTCCAGCGCGTCGATTGCGCTCGCGATGGCGAGATAGGTCTTGCCCGTGCCGGCGGGGCCGATGCCGAATGCAAGATCGTGCTCGCGTATGTTTTTCAGGTAAGCCCTCTGGTTGGCGCCCCGGGCGCGTACGAGTTTCTGGCGCGTCTGGATCGAATGTTCTCGCGAACCGAACTCGTCATCTGCGTCGATCGATTCGCCGATTTCACTGTCTTTCATGACGGATTCCTGCAAACACACATGCACGCGCTCCGGATCCAGCCGTTCATGATCCGTCATGTTGAACAGTGAGCGCAGGACGTCACTGCCTATCCTGGTCGCGCCGGGATTACCGGTCACGCGAAAGCGATTTCCGCGGCTGGCGATTTCAACATTGAGGCGGCGTTCGATCTGGCGCAGGTGCTCGTCGAACTGGCCGCAGAGGTTGGCGAGACGACTGTTGTCGGCGGGCTCCAGGACGATGTCCCGGGATACGTGAGTTGCGTTCAAGTTTACGTTTTTACACCTGTTATCGATGAGGGTGGACCTTAGGGAGACTACCGCGAACGGATGTCACCTGTATATATGCAAGATGACACGGAACGCGGCGGCGAGTTCCGGTTGGATACCTTAACTATCGATATATCTATTTGATTTAAAAAGTTATTCAGGCAACTGCCCGGTTGTCCGCCAGGCGACCTCGCAGAGAGTTCGGCAGCGCCTCGGTGATCACGACGTCGACAAATTGTCCGAGCAGCGAGCGGTCGCCGTCGAAATTGACCCAGCGCATGTTTTCGGTGCGGCCGGATAGCTGCCGCGGGTCCTTCTTCGAGGGCTTTTCGACCAGCACCCGTTGAGTCGACCCCAGCATGCCGCGGCTGATCTCCATGGCCTGCTGGTTGATGCGGGCCTGCAGAAGCTTGAGGCGCTGCTTCTTGGTTGCCAGCGGCGTGTCGTCTGCCAGACCCGCCGCTGGCGTACCTGGCCTGGCACTGTAGATGAAACTGAAGGACTGATCGAAACCGACCTCGGCGATCAGGTTCATCGTCGCCTCGAAATCAGCGTCCGTCTCGCCGGGGAAACCCACGATGAAATCTGAAGACAACGAGATGTCGGGACGCACTTTGCGGAGTTTGCGAATCTTGCTCTTGTACTCGAGCGCGGTGTGGCCGCGTTTCATTGCGGCCAGGATCCGGTCGGAGCCGTGCTGCACCGGCAGATGCAGGTAATTCGCGAGCTTGGGCACCTCCGCGTATGCCTGCACCAGGCTGTCGGTAAACTCTACCGGGTGCGACGTCGTGAAGCGGATGCGCTCGACGCCTTCCACCGCCGCCACGTAGTAGATCAGCGTCGCCAGGTCGGCGATCCCGCCATCGTGCATCGGCCCGCGGTAGGCGTTGACGTTCTGGCCGAGCAGGTTGATCTCCTTGACGCCCTGGCCCGCGAGACTGACCACTTCCATGATGACGTCGTCCAGCGGCCGGCTGATCTCCTCGCCCCGCGTATACGGCACGACGCAGAACGAACAGTACTTGCTGCAGCCTTCCATAACCGACACGAATGCAGTCGGACCTTCGGCGCGCGGTTCCGGCAGCCTGTCGAACTTCTCGATCTCCGGGAATGAAACGTCGACGACGCCGCACCCCTTGGCAGTGACCTGCTCGACGAGTTCAGGCAGCCGATGCAGGGTCTGCGGGCCGAACACCATGTCGACGAAGGGCGCGCGTTTCCGGATGCCCTCGCCTTCCTGGCTGGCGACGCAGCCGCCGACGCCGATCAGCAGCTCCGGCCGCTCTTCCTTCCAGGCCCGCCAGCGGCCGAGCTCGGAGAACACTTTCTCCTGCGCCTTCTCGCGGATCGAGCAGGTATTGACGAGCAGCAGGTCAGCCTCCTCCGGGACCCGGGTCAGCTCGTAACCGTGTGACGCGCGCAGGACATCCGCCATCTTCTCCGAGTCATACTCGTTCATCTGGCAGCCCATCGTCTTGATGAATAGCTTGCGCGTCACCGCTCCTCCGATCGAGCCCGCGTCAGCCGTCGCGCTGCCGGGTATCGCCTAGAAGGGGATGTCGTCATCGAAGGCTTCGTCAGGCTTCGGGCCACCGCCACCGCCGGACGGCGGTCCCGGCGGCGGACCGGAATCGCCCATGGCGGGTGCGCCCGCGCCCGAGCGCCCGCCGAGCATCTGCATCTCGTCGGCAATGATCTCGGTCGTCCAGCGGTCGTTGCCGCCCTGGTCCTGCCATTTTCGAGTGCGGAGCCGGCCCTCGATATACACCTGCGAGCCCTTGCGCAGGTACTCGGCCGCAATTTCAGCAAGGCGGCCGAACATGGCGACGCGATGCCATTCGGTACGCTCCTTCTGCTCGCCGGACTGCTTGTCTTTCCACGATTCGTTGGTCGCCACGCTCAGGTTGGTAACCGCCGAGCCGCTCGGCATATAGCGTGTGTCCGGGTCGTTGCCCAGGTTGCCGACGATGATTACTTTGTTGACTCCGCGAGCCGCCATAGTTGTCCCCTGTAGTCGATATTCTTGTGCCCCTTATTCTAGGGGACAGGTATTTTAGGCGCTGGGACGGCAAATAACAGCCCGATTTACGCCGGAATTGGCCGCTTATTCGCTTCGTCCGGCGCAATGCAATACGAACCAGGCGGCCGCAATCGCGGCGCAGGCAAGGAACACCGTGGCCCTGGTCCCGGCCGACAGCAGGTAACCGCCCAGCGCGCCGCCGGCGAATGCGCCCAGGAACTGGGCGCTGGAGAAGACGCCCAGCGAGGCGCCGCGGACGGCGCCGGTGGCGAGCACGGACAGCCGTGCCGGCAGGCCCGCCTCGAGGAAATTGAAGCCCGCGAAGAAGATCGCCAGCGCGATGAACACCGTCGTCACGCTCGTTCCGGCCAGCGCCAGCGTCAGCAGGCCGACCAGCAGCAGGAGCACGGCCGTCGCGATCGTGCCGGATTTGCCCTGCCGCTCGTCGGCGAGCACCAGCGGCACGGTGCCGACCAGGGAGGTGACCAGTGCGCCGATGTAGATCTGCCAGTGCCGCTCGAGCACGACGCCGAGATCGTTACGCAGCAGGAACGGCAAGGCCACGAACATGGCCGTCAGTATGGCGTGCAGGACGAAGATATAGACGTCCAGGCGAATCAGCTCCGGGCGAAACGCGGCGGTAATCCCGCTTTTCCCGGCGGGCGCGGGCGGCCGGATATCCCGGGGCAGCAGTGTCAGCAGTCCCGCTGCGGCGATCGCCAGGCCGGCGGCCATCCAGAACAGCGCCCGAACCCCCGCCGCCGCCGCGATCGCGGGTCCGAGGATCAACGCCAGCAGGAACGAACTGCCGATGCCGATGCCGAAGATCGCCAGCGAACGCGTCCGGACTGCATCGCGCGTCGCGTCGGCGAGCAGCGCGACCAGGGTGGCGGAGATCGCGCCGGCGCCTTGCAGGAAGCGTCCGGCGATCACGCCGCCAATGTCGTCGCTCAGGCCGGCCATCACGCTGCCCGCCGCGAACAGCAGCAGCCCGAGGAGGATGACCGGGACCCTGCCCACGCGATCGGACAGTGCGCCAAAGGGGATCTGCAGCGCCGCCTGCGTCAGACCATAACCGCCAACCGCGATGCCGATCAGCGCAGGGGTTGCGCCGTCGAGATCCGCCGCAAAGATCGCCAGCACCGGCAGGAGGGCAAACAGGCCGAACATCCGGAATACGGCGATCAGCGCAATCACGCCGACCGCCCGCCGCTCGCGAGGCTCCATCGCGCCGATTATCTGACTGAAATCCCTGCCCATTGTCGTATCGCGATGCACCCGTCTTTGCGCCGCTCATGCGCGGCGGCGTATATTAGCAGGTTGTTTCGCGTTTCCTGACTCCTCCATGAAAACGATCGACATTCGCGGCGCAAGGACGCACAACCTGCAGAACCTCGACCTGAGTCTGCCGAGAGACAAGCTGATCGTATTCACGGGCCTTTCGGGCTCGGGGAAATCCTCGCTGGCCTTCGACACGATCTATGCCGAAGGCCAGCGCCGCTACGTCGAGTCGCTGTCGGCCTACGCGCGCCAGTTCCTGTCGATGATGGAGAAGCCGGACGTCGATCACATCGACGGCCTGTCGCCGGCGATTTCGATCGAGCAGAAGTCGACTTCGCACAACCCGCGCTCGACCGTGGGCACAGTCACCGAGATCTATGACTACCTGCGCCTGCTGTATGCGCGTGCCGGCACGCCGCGGTGCCCGGATCACGGCACCAATCTCGAGGCGCAGACGGTGTCGCAGATGGTCGACCAGGTCCTCGCGCTGCCCGAGGGCAGTCGCCTGATGCTGCTCGCGCCGGTCGTCGTCGAGCGCAAGGGCGAACACATCCAGCTGATGCAGGACCTGATGGCGCAGGGTTTCATCCGCGCGAGGATCAACGGCGAAGTCTGTGAACTCGACGATCCGCCGAAGCTCGAGCTCAGGAAGAAGCACAACATCGAAGCGGTCGTCGACCGTTTCAAAGTCAAGGACGATCTGAAGCTCAGGCTCGCAGAGTCTTTCGAGACCGCGCTGCGGCTCGCAGACGGCACCGCGCGTATCGCTTTCATGGATGATGCCGCCGAGGAGGAACTCATCTTCTCCGACCGCTTCGCCTGCAACGTCTGCGGCTACGCGCTCACCGAGCTCGAGCCGCGCCTGTTTTCGTTCAACAATCCGACCGGCGCCTGCCAGGGCTGTGACGGCCTGGGCGTCCGCCAGTTCTTCGATCCCGAGCGCGTCATCGTGAATTCCGACCTGTCGCTTGCAGGCGGCGCGATCCGCGGCTGGGACCGCAAAACGACATACTACTTCCAGATGATCCAGAGTCTCGCGAAGCACTACGACTTCGACATCGAGACGCCGTTCAGCGAGCTGCCCGAGAAGCTGCGCGACATCGTCATGTACGGCAGTGGCAAGGAGAAAGTCGAATTCTATTACGCCAACTCGCGCGGCATGGAGATCAAGCAGAAGCACCGCTTCGAGGGCGTGATCCCGAATCTCGAGCGGCGCTATCGCGAGACCGAATCGAACGCCGTCCGCGAAGAGCTTGCCCGGTATCTCAACAGCCAGCCCTGCCCGGACTGCAGTGGCACCCGCCTCAATCGATCGGCGCGCAATGTCTTCATTGCCGACCGGTCGCTTCCGGAAATCAGCGATCTGTCGGTCAGGCATGCCCGCGAATTCTTTCGCGACATGCAGCTCGAAGGCTGGCGGGCGACGATCGCCGAGAAGATCGTCAAGGAAATCGGCGACCGCCTCGGCTTCCTGAGCGACGTCGGCCTCGACTACCTGTCGCTGAACAGGAGCGCCGAGACGCTGTCGGGTGGCGAAGCGCAGCGTATCCGGCTCGCAAGCCAGATCGGTTCCGGCCTGGTGGGCGTCATGTACATCCTCGACGAGCCCTCGATCGGCCTGCATCAGCGCGACAACCAGCGCCTGCTCGGCACGCTTATTCATCTCCGCGACATCGGCAACACGGTGATCGTGGTCGAGCATGACGAAGAGGCCATTCTCGCTGCCGACCACGTCGTCGATCTCGGGCCCGGGGCCGGCGTCCACGGTGGCAAGGTCGTCGCGGAAGGCAGCCCGCAGGACATCTCGAAAAACGCGCAGTCGCTGACCGGGCAGTACCTGTCCGGACGCCGCGCCATCGAAGTGCCGGGCAAACGGGTAGCCGGCGACAAGGAGCGACAACTCACGGTAACCGGCGCGACCGGCAACAACCTGAAGTCGGTTGGCGTGTCGATCCCGCTCGGCCTGATGACCTGCGTGACCGGCGTATCGGGCTCCGGCAAGTCCACGCTGGTCAACGACACGATCTACAAGGCGGTCGCCGGGGAACTGAACCGCACGAGCAAGAATCCCGCGCCCTACGGTGAGATGGCCGGCCTGGACATGATCGACCGGGTCATCGAGATCAGCCAGAGTCCCATCGGCCGTACGCCGCGTTCGAACCCGGCAACCTACAGCGGACTGTTTACGCCGATCCGTGAGCTGTTTGCCGGCACCCAGGAAGCGCGGTCACGCGGCTACATGCCCGGACGCTTCAGCTTCAACGTCAAGGGCGGCCGCTGCGAGGCCTGCCAGGGCGACGGCGTCATCAAGATCGAGATGCACTTCCTGCCGGACGTCTACGTGCCCTGCGACGTCTGCCGCGGCAAGCGCTACAACCGCGAGACGCTGGAGATCCGCTACAAGGGCAGGAACATCAACGAGGTCCTCGAGATGACGGTCGAGGACGCCGCAGAGTTCTTCCGCAACGTGCCGGTCATCGCGAAGAAGCTGCAGACCCTGATGGACGTCGGGCTCTCCTACATCCGCCTCGGCCAGAACGCGACGACGCTGTCGGGCGGCGAGGCGCAGCGCGTCAAGCTCGCCAAGGAACTCAGCAAACGGGACACCGGCAATACGCTCTACATCCTCGACGAACCGACGACAGGGCTGCACTTCCACGACATCGAGCACCTGTTGGCCGTGCTGCATCGCCTGCGCGACCAGGGCAACACGGTGGTCGTCATCGAGCACAATCTCGACGTCATCAAGACGGCCGACTGGATCATCGACCTGGGCCCGGAAGGCGGCGATGGCGGCGGCGAGATCATCGCGAGCGGCACGCCCGAGGACGTCGCGGCGACGAAAGGGTCGTTCACGGGTGAATACCTGGCGCCCTTGCTGAACGGCGCATCGCAGCAGCAGCGCGCGTAAGGCGCTTGCGCATTCAGGCGATCAGATCCCGGCTGATCTGGTCGATGCGCGTCGTGCCGGCCTGGCGCATCACGATCTCCAGCTCGCGCGTCAGGATGTCCAGCACCGTCTCCACCCCCTCCTGGCCAAAAGCACCGAGGCCCCACAGGTAAGGCCGGCCGATCGCGATGGCATCCGCGCCAATCGCGAGGGCCTTGATGATGTCGGTGCCGCGGCGGAAGCCGCTGTCCACGATGACCGGCATTCGACCATCGATCGCGTCGACGACTTCCGGCAGCGCTTCGATCGTGCTGCGCCCGCTGTCTTCGGCGCGGCCGCCGTGATTGGAAACGACGACGCCATCCACGCCGTGCTCGATCGCCAGGCTGGCGTCTTCCGCGGTAACGATGCCTTTGAGCACGAGTTTCATCGACGTGGATGCCTTCAGCCGGTCGACAAACTCCCAGTCCATGAAAAGCCTGTTCCCCGTCCAGCCCGGCAGCCCCGCAAACATCGGCTTCAACGGGATAACGCCGGCATCCGCGGCGTGGCATGACTGGCAGTCCGGATTGCTGTCGCGGCGGAACCGCCTCACCGCGTCGCGATTGCGGATGATGTTGTCGACCGTCAGCACGAGCACCGGGCAACCGGCACGTTCGGCGCGCTGCACCAGCGCTTCGGTCGCGTCCCGGTTCGCGTCGGGATAGAGCTGAAACCAGACGGGCCTGCCCCGCGCGGCATTGACGTCCTCTATGCCGGTCGACGCTACCGTGGACAGCATCTGCTCGACCCCTCTCGACCTGGCCGCCCTGGCGACGGCCAGTTCACCTTCGGGGTGAAATGCTTTGTGGCTGCCGCAGGGTGCGATCATAATCGGTACCGGATAACGTTCGCCGAATATCTCCATGGAGGTATCGATGTTCTGGACGTCGGTGAGGCGGCGTATCCGCAAGCGGACCTTCCCGAAGCCCTCCCTGTTCGCGCGAACGGTCCCGCCGTCGTCCGACCCGGAAGCCATGTACGTGTAATGACCGGCCTGCAGCGACTGCTTCACGACCTCGTGGAAGTCGAATACGTTGATTGCGTCGCCGGCCCTCTCGATCATCTGCGGCGCGTACAGGTCGAGCGCATCCTGCCCAAGGGCCTGGCCCGCGACGCAGACGGCGGGACTCGCGGCCAGGAAGCGCAGAAAATCCCGCCGCGAAGCGCGGGTGGATGCTTGTCTCACCGGGTTCTTCGCCAAGATAAACCTCAGATTCGGGTCGCCAGCGGCCGGGCGCTAGTTCTTTCGTGCCGTAAAGATATGCGCAGACGTCGGGAACACGGCCTCGCCGGCAGGCCCGACATATTTGCTGAGCGTCTCGTCGGACGCGATCAAAATTTCACTGATCTCGTCCTCGCCGAGAAAGATATCGAACAATGGCAGCCAGCCGCGGAGCTCCGCCTCGACCATCTGACGGGAACTCGGAAAGCTCGCCGTTTCGGTTTTGGCGTCGACCGTTATCTCGCTGAAGCCACCGCTTTCCAGTGCCGCTGTCACTTCATCGGCGTTGCCGAGGCCGTAGGGCAGCCGCAGCGCATCAGCGGCGGCAGTCCCGACATGTTCCTCAAGTATGGAAATGATGTCAGCATAGGCCGGGTTGTGGTCGACCGACCGCCAGACCGCAATCGCGAGTGACCCACCTGGCTTCAACACCCGGAACATCTCCCCGGCTGCTCGATTGCGGTCCTGGAAGAACATCATGCCGAACTGGGAGACGACGCAATCGAACGTCTCGTCGTCGGCGTCCAAAGATTCCGCGCCGCACAGGACCCAATCGATCTCTGGCTCAATCTCCTTCGCGGCCGCCAGCATGCCCGGCGCAGGATCGACGCCGACGACCAGACCATGGGCGCCGACTGCCGCCAACGCGCTACGCGCAAGCACGCCGGTTCCGCATGCGACGTCCAGTACGTGTGACCCTTCTCCGACGCCGGCACCCTCGATAAGGTGCTTCGTCCAGGCTTCGAACAGCGCAGGGACGAACAGGGCTTCGTAACCGCGCCCTGCGTCAAGAAGGTCTGCCGATACATCCTGGTCCATGAAATCACCGCTTTGTTGTTCTGATCGGAATTGAAAAGCAACTGTGCCGATTCCAGGCGGCAGCGTTGGCTCAATCGGGCTTTTCAAATTCTAGCAGCCCGGCGCTGTTCTCGGACAGAACGGTCCAGCCACCTAACTCAATGCAAACGCCACCGCCTCTTCCGCGTGGATTCGCGTGGTATCGAAGAGGCGGATGTCCGTATCGTCGGGTCCGACCAGCATGCCGATCTCGGTGCAACCCTCGATCACGGCCTCGGCGCCGGCAGATACCAGGTCATCCATGATGCGCAGGAATGCCTGCCTGGATCCGTCCTCGATCTTGCCAAGGCAAAGTTCCTCGTAGATGACCCGGTGCACGGTCGCACGGCCTTCCCGGGGCGGCGTCAGCACCTCCAGCCGGTGTTCCTGCAGCCTGCCCTTGTAGAAATCGTGCTCCATCGTGAAGCGGGTGCCGAGCAAGCCGACCGTCTCGATCCCGGCATCAGCGATCCGCTTCGCGGTGGCATCGGCAAGGTGCAGCAGCGGGATGTCGATTGCCGCAGCCACTTCATCCGCAAGCTTGTGCATCGTGTTGGTGCAAATCAGCAGGAAGTCCGCACCTGCCGCCTCCACCTGGCGGGCATGACCGGCCAGGATCTCCGCCATCGCCGGCCAGTCGTCGGCATGCTGCAGCATCTCGATCTGCTCGAAGTCGACGCTGACCATCGCGATCGGCGCCGAGTGCAGGCCACCGAGCCGACGCTTCGTTTCCTCGTTGATGAGCCGGTAGTAGAGTTCGGTGCTCTCCCAGCTCATCCCGCCGAGCAGGCCGATCGTTTTCATGGCTCGAACCGACCTCTGACCAGGCTAGCCAGCGGTTTCGAAGATCTGGATCAGGTTGCCGCAGGTATCATCGAAGACGGCAATCTTCACGCCCCCGAGATCCTTCGGCTCCGTCGTAAACTCGACGCCCAGGTCCGCAAGTCGACGATGTTCCGAATCAATGTCCGTGACTTCGAAAGCGGTGAACGGAATGCCATCGTTCACCAGCGCTTCCTTGAGTGCTTTCATCGCCGGATATTCTGCATTCGGCTCCAGCACCAGTTCGGTGCCGTCCGGATCTTCCGGTGACACGACGGTCAGCCAGCGTACTTCTCCCATCGGGATGTCATGCTTGACGACAAAACCCAGTTTGTCTTTGTAAAAAGCCAGCGCATGGTCCTGGTCACCGACGGAAACGCTCTCCAGCCCAATCTTCATATCGAAACCCCTGATCGACGCGAGCACTCAGGAACGCATTGTAATCGGACTGTCCGTCGGGTGGGACTACCGGGGTGCGAAAATCAGGGTATTGGCTCGGACTCGGGCTTCGGCTCCAGGTCGTCCGTACCGATAACGAGCGGTGGCGGCATGGGCAGCGGTTTCGCCGCCGGCGCAGAGATCTGGCCGCCTGTCCGCCGCATTTCGTCGGCCTCTTCCTTGGAGATCCGGTTATGCATCCCGAGCCAGCACCTTGAGTCAGGACGGACATCGTCCCAGGCATTCATCGACATCGCGCCGATACCATCGCCCTCGCAGTACAGGCCATCGTTCGAATTGAAGGAGAACGTGCCGTTACGCTTGAGTCCGTAGCATTCGTTTTGCAGCTCGTTGTGATAGATGTGGGTGGCCGTCAGGTAGATCAGGATGTTCTTGTCGTCGACGATCCGAATGCGGCGAATGCGCCGCGACGATATGCATCGTTTGCTGTCTTCCTCGACCACTACCTCTTCCGCCGATTCCTCCTGGGCATGCGCCGGCAGCGCCCCGATCGAAAGACCGAGCGGAATCGACAGGACCAGCAATCGCAATGTAGCCATCTGAAACTCTCCCGGGCGACGCTGAGACCGGCGCTGCCGGTCAGAAGG